>Ga0351855_1012_pt1 | contig 51608 bp, 49 predicted proteins | sample BONcelFGM3001C11_FD_206794 | JGI IMG/M metagenome (GOLD analysis project Ga0351855, IMG submission 206794) | Enriched cells from coal bed in the Powder River Basin, Montana, United States - BONCAT cells FGM rep2 HSBNCT.FGM.300.1.C11 ...
CATTCTATGCGCAAATGCATCATGAACGGAGGCCGAAATGCTTGTTCTGCTTATTCTTTCCCAGCTGCCCCAGGTAATCTGGTCCAATGTGACCAGTGGTGGTGTCTACTGCTCCGTTGACATGGGAGACCTGAATCAGGACGGGGTTGCCGATGTTGTCTCGGGAGTAAACTTTTGGGACGATGAACCAACGCTCTGGGCACTGTCCGGTTCGGACGGAACCGTCCTCTGGACAAGCGACGCCCACAACGGAGTCTACTCCGATGAGGGAATGGTGGTGTTTCCCGACGTGACCGGAGACGGAAAGAGCGAACTGCTGATGGCCACACCTGGCGGATACGCCCCTCCCGGGAGAACACTTAGACTTGTATCGGGCGGGGATGGCGCACTGGTCTGGGAGTGGGCCGCATGTGAGGTAATGCCCGTTTACACCGGTTGGGGGTACAGTTGTGCCGTGCTGCCGGACCTGACCGCCGACGGCATCCCCGAGGTCGCTGGCGGGTTCGGTACCTCGGGATCATCAAACACCGGCCTTCTCGTCTGCCTGAATGGGGCTACCGGCGATACACTGTGGACCGTATGGCAGCCGGATGCTGTGGCATCGATGGCATCATACATGGATGTTGATGGTGACGGCTACGGCGATGTTCTGGCCGCGATCGGAGGCAACAGCTACACAACACATACCGCACGGCTCTACAGCAGTGTCGATGGAAGCCTTCTCTGGCAGGCTAACCCTGGCGGGGATTGCATGAGCGTAAGTTCTGTTGACAGGACCGACACACACCCTCTTGCCGTTTTTTGCACTTTCAACGGCAGGGTGGCCTGCTACCAGGCTGGAGGCGCTCCCGCATGGAGTTATGAGGGCAGTGGGATGTATATGGAGATACATGGCGGACCGGACCTGAACGGAGACGGGACAGGAGAGGTGGTGCTTGCGGCGGACAACGGCGGGGTGATGTGCCTCGATGGTTACGACGGTGGTATGAAGTGGACTTTTCCTTCCGGCCCCAACACCTGGTCGGTCGCATGGGTGGATCCGGTGCTCCTGGATGGCCAGGAGACTCCCTGTGTTGCCGCAGCCTCGGTGAACGGGAGAAGCGTCAGCCTGGTGAACGCATTGAACGGGGAACTTGTATGGCAGATGCCTTTCGATGAACGGGTCTACAATGTCTCGGTTGCAGTTCTCGACTATCCGAGCCCGGTGGTGATAGCAGGCTTGCAGGATCAGCAGTCGACACCCGAGCACGCCTGGGCACTGGCCAGTTCGATCGAGCTTGGCGTGGCCGAAGGCCCGGGAGCTGCCCTGCCGAGCATGCGCAACCCTTCGACCCATGAACTGGCATTCGCTTCACCGCTTGAGATTGCAGTGACAGTCTCGGTTTTCGACCTGTCCGGAAGGCTCGTTCTACGAGAACGGATGGATCCGGGCGAGTCGGTCCTTCCCCACGACCTGGGTTCGGGCTGCTATCTTGTCAGATTCGAGTCATCTCAGGGCGTCGAGCGGGCAAAGATGACTGTCATTGAATAAAAGGAAGGCCGGAGGAGCGGTGTCCCCCGGCCTGCTGAACCTTTTGTTAAGAGTCGAAGCGGTCGAGAGGGCTCATGACCCTGAGTTCGGACCTGTCTTTGGCGAGCTTGAGGTAGGGTGTGATCATGGAGGGTGTGGTGATTCCCAGAAGCTTCTGGACAAGTCGCCTGTCAACGCCGTCTTCGAGGAGGTGAACGGCGAAGCTGTGCCTGAGCCAGCCGAGTGTGGCGCGCTTCGTGATCCCGGCCTCGTCAAGCGCGTCAATAAAAGCGCGCTGGATCGTTCTGGCGGACACGTAGCTTGTATGTGCCCTGCCCGGGAACAGGTAAGGCGAAGGATCGGTTCGGAGTTCGAGATACTGGCTGAGTATGCGGCCGGCCTTGCGGGAGAGGATGGTGTCCCTCTGGTAATCGCCCTCGAAGGAGTACACGTGTATGATGTGGTTGGCCATGTCAACGTTCTCGCGCTTGAGGATGGCTGTTTCGCTGACCCTGAGACCGCTGGAATAAATGAACATAAGGGCAAGACGATACTTGAGCTCGTGTACGTGCTGGAAGAGTGCTGCTATTTCCTCGCGGGCGAAAAGCCCGTGGAGAGGGATCCTCTTGGCAATGACGCTGGGGCTCGGGAGAGGGTTTGCCTTGTCGAGAACCTGGGTGTAAAGATACCTGATGGCGCTCTGGGCCTGATTGAGGTAGGAGAGGGATTTGCCCTCTTCCACCATCTCCTCGAGGTAGCCACGGAGTGCTTCGGGATCGAGGCTTCCGGTTTCCTCGCCGAAATGCCCGACGAGCCTTCTAAGATGGGAGATGTAACTGTTGGCCGTTTTTGGGCTTCGTCCTGTTTCAGCGAGCTGCTTTTTTGTGCGTTCGATGAAATCCATATTTTTCATTCCTTTCTTGTTCGCTATGATTGGTCGATTACCGCAGGTACATTGAATAATAAGAGATCGCCCAAGGAATGTCAATTTACTCCTTGCGATTTCCCTCGAATGAAGTCATGTTGCATGAATGAAGCCGTGTGAAGGGAAAATGCGCCATGAATAGGACTTTCGGCCTTGACGCCCCAGTAGACGGCAGCTTGCGCGACAGCCGCGAACTGGCAAGGATATTCGCCCCTCTCGCATCGGGAGTTCTTATTGCGTTGGTCGCCTCGATGTTATGGGCGGTGTACGCTGGAAACGTGCTTCGGGAAGCCGGAAGGGCCAGGACACGCCAGGTTCACATGCATGCTGCGTTCTGCGAAGAGGTTGCGACCTTGGAAATGCGTTTGCGCAGAGTTTCGGGAATAGGCTCCGGCAGGATCCACCCGGATCTGGCTGGTCTGGATTCGGTGGCCGTTGTTCTGTCCGAAGAGGCATTAACAAGGGGTGGGTCCCTCGAAGACATTGCTTCTTCCAGAGAACGTAACGAAACATTTATTATCCGATACACAAGAACACATCCAGATGGAAGGAGCCTTTTTTCCTATCATGATGGATACTGGAAAGCGGCAATAAAAAGATACGATTCTTTGAAAAATGGTATAATTATTACGATACTATCAATAGTAATTATTTCCCTTAGCCCAATCACAGTTCTCCTTCTCTCCATGATCAGGCGCAGAAGCGAGATCGACCGGTTCACCGACCAATCCGGGTGTTCACCAGAGAGCGGGTTCCTTGCTGAAGCAATGAGGGCCGTAACCGGAGACTCCGGTGTCCCGGTCGTTCTTATAGACGGCAGTGGAATGGTGGCATCAATGAGTTCCGGAGCGGCATCGATCCTGGAGCCCGAGCACGGCACCGGACCCAAGGCATTCAGTTCACTGGTCTCGCTTCCACAATCCTTCAGGAACAGGTGTCTCTCAAGTCGCTCCGCATTCCGCGAGAAAGTGGACCTGTCACGGGCATCGGGAGCAACACACAGAGTTGAAGCCCTGTATCAGCCCGTCATAACCGGATCGAGGTTTATCGGAGGAGTGCTTTTCCTGCTTTCTGACCGACCAGGCGGCATGCCCTCGGAGAGGGTTGGTGCAGAGACGGAAACCCGGCAGGAACAGGAGGTTCTTACCGGGATGGTCAGGGGACTTGCGCACGACCTCAATAACAGGGTTGCGGGCATCGTGGGAGCCGCTTCACTTGGCATACGCGAAGCGACTGTCGACTGGGAGCTGGCCGGACGCTTCCGCGACATTCTGAAGGAAGCCGGGAAGCTCTCCGACGTGTGCAGTGAGCTCCAACTACTTCTTCTGAACGCTGGAAGCGAGTCGGGCATATGTGACCCATCACACGAAATGGCCCGGATCTCACAGGTTCTTCGCAGCGTTATGCCGTTCAGCATTATCGTTGAGGCCGGTGGGGTTTCCAGATTCAAGTTAATGGTGGACAGAGGGTTGCTGAGGCAGTTCTTTTTCAGTCTCGCCCTGGCATCCAGCGAGCAGATGAAGGGTGGGACAGGAAGGATCCGAATCAACCTCTCGGACAGGCTGCCAAGACAAATCCTCTCACCCGATGTGGAAAGGGGAAGCAGGATCTGTCTCAGGTACTCCGACGGGTTTATAATGCCGCCCGAGTTGAGGGATGTCTTCTCTGCCCGTGAGTACGAGCCCTCCGATGTTGACAGGCAGTTTGGAACAGCGTACGGAACTGCCTACCGTGCTTCCCTGGAGTTCGGGGGGTGGATAAGCTTCGAGAGGGGCATGGGTGAAACGATACTCTGCCTTGTTCTCAAGGGGATCGCTTCTCAGAGCTCCGTGGAAGCGTCATCAGAGGCCTCTCTGGTCGGGGAGAACGAAGTACGGGTCCTTCTCGCTGACGATGTTGACCTTGTCAGGGAGACCTTGGGCGAGTTCCTGCGAAGCCAGGACTTTCAGGTCGTTACAGCCTCAGGAGGGGACGAAACGATGGAAGAGCTCTCAAGGGGTGTGTTCGACGTGATCGTTCTGGACCTGAACATGCCCGGGGTGCCCTCAATAAACATAGCTGCCCATTGTCTCGAGAACTTCGGCAGAATGGCGGTGATACTGACCAGCGGTTACGAGAAACCGGAAGGGATCCAAGCCCTTCTCGCCCATGAACGGGTGGTCTTTTTACCCAAGCCAAGTCCGCCCGGAGAGCTTGTTCGGCTTGTGAACACCCTTGTCACATCCATGAGACGGATGAGGGATGACTCTTCGAAGTGATTTTTGCATAATCCACCCGTTTCCCGGCGAAGTTGATCCATCCCCCGGAGGAAGACTTGGCTCTCTTTACCAGCAACCTTAAGAAAATGCTTGGCGAGATCGCAAAACCTTCGCCCGACTGGGAGAAGATGGAAAGTCTCTCCAGCGGTCGTTATGAAATGACTGGCAAGGCTGTACGTGAAGGCAGAAGCCTTGTTCAGGCGCTTGTAGAACGGGCCTGCAGCGAGACGATCGACCCGGCCCTTCTTCTCTCCATTTTCAGGAACATCGTGAGCAGGGGCGGTGATATCAACAAGCCAATGGGCGAGGGGGGTGAGTCCCCCATCCACCTGGCAGTGAGAGCAGGTTTGACTGATGTTGTCAAGGCTTTTCTGGAGATCGGAGCATCCCCTGCCGCGACATCAATTACCGGAGAGTCGGCACTGCATGTGGCTGTGAACGAAGGCAGGGAGGAGATCTGCAGGCTTCTTCTTTCGGCGGGCGCCGATGCGGGGGCCGAGAATTCCGTGGGCGACGCGCCCATCCACATTGCCGTGGCCGGAAAGAACAAAAAGACAATTATCAGAACACTGCTGAAGCACGGCGCCAAGGCCTATCACAGGAACGGCGCTGGACTCACTCCGATACGCATCGCGGAAAAGGCGGGCAACCACCAGTACATTCCCCTGCTGGAAGACTCACTGAAGAGCATTCGAAGGGCACGGGGGGAAGGATGGAAATGCCCCGAGTGCGGCACGGCAATGGCGCGTCCGGATGCGTCCAGAGTGAACTGGTACAACTCGATCGGAATGTGGGAGCATCTGCGGTTCACATGCGGGAACTGCGGCACCGCTACCGGACCAACCTATCTCGACGGTGAGCACTCCTGATCCTCGCCGGTGAACAACGGCATGACGGAATCCCTGAAGAGCTTTTCACAGGATGAGGCAACACGCTCCCTGAACTCAGGAGCGCAGCAGACCGTTATCAGGCTGCGGTTCGGCTTCATCTCGCAAAGGTAGCGCGCGAAAGCGGGATCAACGCTTTCGATCGTCTCAAGCGCTGCCCCGGTGCCGACAAACCTGATGTCCAGCTTCTGGAAACGTTCCTCGCTGGTTTTCACCGCTTCAACCGGCAGGTCGACAATTATATGGCGCTGATCGACGCCGGATTCGGACGATATCCGACTGGCCAGGGCAGTTGCGGTCCCGCGGGGCGTTTCGGAGAGGATGCCGGCGATGAACCCCGCATGCCTTTCGGAGCTTGCCAGGGCTCCGATGCTGAAGACCTGGGTGAAGAGCCCCTGGCGGAACTTGACCCTCCAGGCCATCTCCCTGACCCATGGATCGGCAGACTGGGTAAGCAGATGGCTCAGAAGCTCGTCATCGGTCATGAAATGGAAGCCGGGTATTTCCCCGAGTTCGAGCACGCTTCTGCGGGTTGCCGCAAGCAGCATCTGATCGACTATCCTGGTCTTTCTGTGTAGATAGACGCTTGAGTACATGTGGAACCTTGCCAGAAGGAAATCCCTGACCGCATCAAGGCCTTTGAGTTGAAAGACCAGTCTGTTGTCCCGAACAGTCATGGTGCTGATTATCCGGTCTGCCTCGATGTGACCGTACGCGACACCGGTGAAGTGGAAGTCCCGCTGCAGGTAGTCCAGCATGTCGGCGTCGACCTCTCCGAAGATCATCTGCTGGATGTACGCGGGTCCCGGGAAACGGTTCTGAACCAGGTCGGCCACTTCTGCAGGATCCACCCCCCAGTTTCGGAGTATCTCGGGTATGCGCCCTGCCCCCCGTATGTTCATCACGGTTCTTCCAGTGACCAGATCAGCCACGAGACCCATGTGATCGACACCGTACATCTCCGCGTAGAGTGGTTCGAGTGTGTGCGACCAGGGAGTGTGCCCGATGTCGTGCAGCATCCCCGCGGCCTGAACAAGCATCATCAGCTCCCCTGGGTCGGCAGACCGTGATGAAAGGTCCTGGTCAGCCACATGCCTTGCGATGACTCCGGCCAGGTGGGACACCCCAACCGCATGGGCAAGTCTCATGCCATGAGCTCCGGGGTAGCATTGAAAAGTGGTCCCCAACTGGTGGATGAAGCTCAGTCTCTGGACCTCGACCGTTTTCAGGAGTTCTTCCTGCAGTTTCGAAAGCTTTATGGATCCGTGAACCGGGTCGCGCACGTACATTGTCTTTCCCATTGGCATTCCTTCCCGGCTCGGGTCAGAGCGGTGGCGGGGTCAAAACAGGAAAACTATACAAGGGAATCAGGGCCGCGCGTTAAGCGCCGGTACAGGATGGGTCTCCATTGCCCATTCACAGTGCCGAGAGCATATTTCGATTCTTGAGAAGGGGTTCTATGGCAACGCTTGACCTTCATGTGCACAGCACCGGCAGTGACGGAGCGATGACACCCTCCTGGATAGTGAACAGGGCTGTGGAAAACGCGTATTGCGCTCTTGCCGTAACCGATCACGACACTTTCACCGGCGTTCCGGAAGCTGCCCGGGCGGCAGATGGCACCGGCCTGACACTGATCCCCGGGGTTGAACTGAGCGTTGGGCTCCACTGCGGCGGTTCGGCGCACATGCTCGGTTACTTTCCGGGTCACGATCCGCTGACGTGGAACGGCGGCTCCGTCGAAAAGGCCCTTACCGCGGTTCGGGAAGCAAGGGATTCGCGTAACTCCCAGATCCTTCACAAACTGCAGGAACAGGGCATCCCGGTGACGATGCGCGAGGTTCTTGAGCACTCCGGCGGTGGTGTCACCGGAAGACTTCACATCGCCACCATTCTGGTTCAGAAGGGAGTTGTGTCGAGCACTGAACAGGCCTTCCGGGATTTTCTGGGAAAGGGCGCCAAAGCTTACGTTCCCAGGGAACGTGTCGGCGATTTCAGAGCGATTGACCTGATCAGGGAGAATGGCGGGATCTCCGTTCTGGCGCATCCGTGGCTTCTGGAAGGCAGGGACGGGACGGGCATAAGGGCGCTTTTGGCTTCCCTCGCTGAAGGAGGACTTATGGGGATCGAGGCGTTCTACCCCAGTCATGACAAAGAAGAGACAGCATTCCTTGTGCGCACCGCCGGCGATTTTGGCCTCATGCTCACTGGCGGAAGCGATTTTCACGGTGTTGATGAACGGGACGTGTTCCCGGCGGAAAAGGGCGGCTTCAGGGTCGACTCCGACCAGGTCCGGACCTTTCTTGAAACATGCTCAGGAATGATGAAGGGAGATCATCGGGATGGCGAAGCTCAGTGACCTTGTGAAGACCATCGACGAAACCGCCAAATCGGGAGACCGCAGCAAAGCTGTTTCCATGATAGACAGTCTGCTGCCGAGGCTGCCTGCCGACAAGGCTGAAGGTCTTCAGAAAAGGCGTCAGAAACTGGTTGCAGAGATCGAACTTGACATGCGCATAACAGCACTGGAGAAGCAGTACGGATCCTGATGCCGTCACGCCTCCAACGTGTATCCGGGGTTGTGCTCACTTCGTTTCTGCTTTGCGGCTGCGGTGTGAGAAACGGATCAATCCTCAACGCTGAAACCCGCTACTGGGCCAGGGCATCCTTCTGCTGGGAAAACCTTGACCATTTTCAGCTCAGGGGGCGGGCCAAGGCCCTGGGAGAGAGCCTTGTGGCTGAAGGGCCCTTCGTCGTGTGGGGAACCAGGTTCCCCCCAAGGCTTCGGGGGGACATGTACGGCCCCGACGGCAGGCCCATGGTCAGTTTTTTCTGTGATACGACCGGGTTCCTCGGTTACTATCCAGGTGAGGAGGCCGCGTTCTTCCAACCCGGCGGCCTTCAGGCCGGAGGCGGTATCCTGCCGATCCTTTCCCTGCTCTCCCTTTTGCGTACGGGTTTCCCCGTCCCTCCCGAGCACCGTGTCCTGGCCGAACTCTACGATGACGGGGTCTGGCGCTTCGCAGCAGCGGGGGATACGGCAACTCTCGTTTATGACGGTGGGCTTTTCCCCTCCAGTTTGCTGATTGGCGGCATCGAAGTCCGGGTGACACGTTCATCGTGGCACGACGAATACCAGGCGTGGCCTGGGGGATGGCGCGTCGTAACATCTTCCGGTTCAACCGAGTTTACATTGTCAACAATAGACGTTTCCACTGAGCCGTGGGATGCGATATGGGTATTGAGAACCCCCGTACCAGTTGACACACTTGTGCCGGGTCTTCCCTGGCGTCTCACCCCGGAACCCTCCATTCGTTAACTCGGACCCCGGTTAACACCACTTTGCAGGTCAGTACCCCAGCAGGGTACCCTTGTCACTTGCGATTCGTTATATGTTGCTGTCCGGTGTTGAGAAGCGGCCAAAGCTTCTGAAGGGGGTTCTGCTAACTCATGGATCTGAAGGGCATGTTCCGCCGGTTTACCGGCAGCGATGGAGGCGGTGTTCTTTCCACCTCCATGGCCATCGATCTCGGCACGGCCAACACCCTTGTTTATGTTGAGAACAGGGGGATAGTGCTGGAGGAGCCCAGCGTGATCGCCGTGGAGAATGACAGTGGAGCCGTGGTTGCCGTGGGCGGTGACGCAAAGATCATGCTGGGCCGCACGAACCGTGACCTTACCGTGATCAGACCGCTGAAGGACGGCGTGATAACGAACGCGACGGCCACCCTTGCAATGCTCAGGGAGTTTTTCGCGAGAAGCCAGGCCAGAAGGTTCTCGATGAGGCCCAGGGTTCTTGTGTGTGTTCCGAGCGGGATCACAGAGGTTGAGAAAACAGCTGTCAGGAACTCGCTTGAACGAGCCGGAGCGCGCGAGGTCCTGATGGTGCCCGAGCCCCTTGCCTCGGCACTGGGTGTCGGGCTTCCAGTAGAGGGCGCCCCCGGCAACATGGTGGTTGACATCGGCGGAGGAACGACCGAGATAGCCGTCATCAGCCTGAACTCCATCGCCGCGGAAAACTCCATCAGGGTTGGTGGCGATGAGATGAACGAGGCCATACAAAGCTATTTGAAGAGACACTTCAGCCTTCTGGTCGGGGAACGCACCGCTGAGAGCGTGAAGATCACCCTCGGCGCTGTGACCGAGGGCAGATCGGATGACATGGAGGTCAGCGGACTTGACATAATAAACGGAGTCCCAAGGACTTACAGGGTGCGTTCCCAGGACATCCTCGAGGCTCTCAGGGTTCCGGTGGGGCAGATAGTCGAGGCAGTGCATCAGGCCCTTGAGAAGACCCCCGCCGAACTCGCACGTGACATCGTGGACCGTGGAATAGTACTTACGGGCGGCGGCGCGTTGCTTCGGGGGCTGGACACCCTTCTCGAGGGCGAGACAGGGCTTCCCATAAGGATTGCAGACAATCCGCTGGCATGCACGGTCCTTGGTGCCGGCATCATCCTGGGTGACCTGTTCCGATACAGGAAACTCCTGCTGGACTGAAATGGACCGATCCACGAAGAAGCTGCCCGTTTACATACTTCTTTCAATACTTCTCATCGTGCTGGGTCCCGCCCTTCTGTCTGGTGTCGGCAGCAGGCTTGGCGCAATGTTCGCCGGCCTGTTTTTCGAGGACCCGGGGGGCAACGATGATTACTACACCCGGACACTGGTACTCGAACTGATGATCGAGAATGCGAGGCTGCGGGAAGCGGCCATGAAGACTGCGCTTTACAGGGAATTGCTTGGCTATGTGAGGCTTCCAGAAACCAGGGCTCTCGTGGCCCGGGTGCTCTACCGCACGGAAGGTCTCGTGGGGGGGGGCTTCGTACTCGACAGGGGAAGCCGGGACAGCGTGGTGACCGGTTCAGTCTGCATCGCCGCGGCAGGCCTCGTGGGAATAGTCGACCAGGTGGAGGACCGAACCTGTACCGTGCTGCCCATCACCCTGCCGGGTGTTCTTGTGAGCGCCGTGTGCGGAGAGTCGGGAGCCATGGGTCTTGTGTCCTCCAGTGCTGACGGAAGGCTTGGAATGAGCCATGTGGACCAGGCCGTTCCGCCCCGGGCGGGCGAACAGGTTCTCACCAGCAGGTTCGGTGGTGTCTACCCTGACGGTATTGTCATTGGAACGGTCACTGCGGTCGGGGAGGGAGCCAGGGGCCTTGACATAGCCCTTCGGATCGAACCGGCGGTGGATTTCAGAAGGATAGGGGAAGTGCTCATCCTTCTACCCTACCACGGTACCCCATGAGGATCTCTTTCAGGGACGGCGCCGCCGTGACCCTGGTGGTGATCGTCCAGTTCCTGATGGAGGTCACTCTGGGAAGGCTTTTGTTCGCACCCAACCTTCTGGTGCCCATGCTCGTTTACCTGGGTATGAACCGCGACAGGGGATGGGGGATTCAGGGCGCCTTCTTCACCGGTCTTTGTCTTGATCTCCTCACACACCAACCGCCCGGTACCTCCTCCCTCGCCATGATCCTCGGAATACTGGCCGCCCGGAGCGTTCTGAGCACCACCACTGCCGCCGGTGCTGTTTCTTTCTACTCCCATGCGGCACTTGCCTCGGTTATCAGCGACATTCTCTTCATTCTTCTGGCATCCCGCCCGCCCGGGCTCTTCTTCGGACAGAGTGTCCTTTTCGTTTTGCCGCGGACACTGCTGCCCCTGCTGCTCCTGGCGGTGTTGCAGACCGCGATCGTTCACACCAGGAGCAGGACGGCATGAAGCGATTTGCTCATGGCGGGCGTGAATGGCCCCTGAAGAGCATGATCCTCATCCTGCTGACAATGTTCCTGATCCTTGCTGCAAGGCTTGTTTACCTGCAGATCATCCGGGGCGAATACTACAGCGCGCTTGCTGCCCGGAACAGGATAAGGAGCGTGGCGGTGCCCGCGCCCCGGGGTGTGGTGAGGGACAGGTTCGGAGAGGTGATCGCAGACAACGAACCGGCGTTTTCCGTCGCGGTGATACATTCGGAATTCGACACCGCCAACACCTGGGCGCTCGCTGAGCTGCTCTCCATGACACGCCAGGAAATGGAGGAAAGGCTCGATGCCGCCAGGCAGATGCCGTACAGGGCCATCGTGGTTCGGGAGGACCTTGACCTGATCTCGGTGGCTCCCGTTGCAGACAACTCCTACAGGCTTCCCGGCGTGATAGTATCGGTCACGCCCAGAAGAAGGTACCGGATGGGTAGTTCCTTCTGCCACCTCATGGGGTACGTGAGCCTTGCGGACAGCGCGGCCAGATACCAGGGAGAGCTTACCGGGGTAACGGGTCTTGAACGTATACTGAACGACAGGCTCATGGGAACGCCCGGTTTCATAAGGGAGGTTGTTGACGCCCACGGCAGGGTAGTGGATACCTTTGGTGACTCACCCGAGAGCAGACCGGTGCCCGGTGAGGACATCTCGCTTACGATCGACGCAGGCCTTCAGGTTTTCGCCGACAGCGTACTGCTCGCAACCGGTCATCCCGGAGCCGCAGTGATCCTTGACTGGTCAACCGGTGAGCTGCTCTGCCTCTCATCGGTTCCGGGTTTCGACCCCAACCTCTTCATTGGCGGGATCACCGCGCAGAACTGGAACGCCATTCTCGCAAACCCCCAGAAACCCCTTCTCAACCGTGCATGGAGCACCGCTTACCCACCCGCGTCCACCTTCAAGATAGTGACCGCAGCCTGGCTTCTTGAGGAGGGCATCGTAACGGCCGGGTTCATGCCCGACCCCTGCTACGGTTCGGTCTCCTACGGCGGCAACACCTTCCGGTGCTGGGGAATTCACGGCAGGCTGAACCTCGAGGGGGCGTTGACGGTTTCGTGCGACAGTTACTTCTACAGAACGGCCCAGAACGGGAACATGGACGATCTCGCCCGGATTGCCAGGTCATTCGGGCTGGGCGCAAGGCTGACCAGCGTGCTGCCCGGTGAGGCCGCCGGTGTCGTTCCAGACCGGGCATTGATGAATGGGCTTTACGGCGAGGGAGGCTGGGGTCACGGAAACCTGCTGAACCTCGCCATCGGCCAGGGAGAGCTTCTGACTACCCCTCTTCAAATGGCGGTTGTTTCCGGGACCGTGGCTTCCCGGGGGGATATGCCAGGGCTGTCCCTAGTGATCGGCGATGAACCTTGCGGTGAAGAACTCGATCCTCTGGTTTCCGTCGAAACCCTCGATGAGATCGACAGGGGTCTGAGGTCTGCGGTCACAAGGCGCAACGGCACACTGCACATGGCCATGGGCGCGAACCCGATCCCCATCCGTGCCAAGAGCGGAACCGCCGAGACCCACACTGGGGAAGACCACGCCTGGGTCTGCGGCTATGTACCCCGCCCCGCCCCAGTGGCGTACGCCGTCTTCGTCGAGCATGCAGGTTCGGGAGGCGCGGTTGCCGGCCCGCTTGCCATGGCCATCGTGGAAAAAACCATTGAAAGGCTGTATCCCGATGCGCAGTGGTGACAGGATCGATCTTACCATGGCTCTGGCGCTTGGAGCACTGCTGTGCATCGGGCTTATGTCGGTTTACTCAGCCGATTCCGGCGGAGACCTGTTCTACAGGCAGCTTGCCGTGGTTGCTGTTGGGCTGCTGGTCTTTATCGTCGCCTACAACGTCCCTCTCCGTATGATAGAGGAGCTGTCACCCTTCGTATACCCTCCAGTCGCAGCGCTGCTGGTGCTCACGATGTTTTTCGGCCAGGGTCCAGCCGGCAGGTGGCTGGTCGTTGGCCCGATGAACCTCCAGGCTTCGGAATTCGCGAAAACCGCACTTATTGTCGTATCGGCCCGATGGCTTCCCGGTCTGAAGAGCGGGGCAGTGAGATGGAGCGGACCCATTTTCCTGGGAGGGGTTGGTATCCTTGTGGGCCTCACCGTGCTTCAGCCGGACCTGGGAACGGGTGTCACCATGGGCCTCATTGTGCTTGGCATGCTGTACTGGGCGGGTTTCGGGTTCAGGTGGATCTTCCTTTTCGTCAGCCCGGTCCTTGCCGCTGTCTCCTCCATAGGCTTCGGATGGTGGCTGCTTTTCACCCTGCTGCTCTGCGCAATTCTTTACCGTGACAGGGCTCCGGCATGGAAATGGGTCTTTCTGACGGTCCTCAACACCACTGTGGCAGCGCTGACGCCTGTGGCATGGAACCTCATGATGCCCTACCAGAAGGCCAGGCTCATAACGTTCCTCGACCCGACACAGGATCCCCAGGGCGCGGGTTGGAACATCATCCAGTCACAGGTGGCGGTTGGGGCCGGTCGCTTCTACGGACAGGGATTCCTCCAGGGGACGCAGAAAACCCTTGCCTACCTTCCCGCAAGGCACACCGACTTCATCTTCAGCGTTTTCGCCGAAGAGTTCGGGTTCGTCGGGTCGATCCTTCTGCTGAGCCTATACGCGCTTCTTATCTGGAGAATTCTCCTTGCGGCCCGGCGCTCCATGAACCCGTTCAACTCCATCATGGCGGCGGGAGTTGGCGTCTATTTCATGATACACGTGTTCGTAAACATTGGGATGGCGGTTGGGATCATGCCGGTAAAAGGGCTTCCCCTCCCACTCATGACGTACGGGGGCAGTCACATAATCAGCGAGATGCTCATGGTCGGGCTCGCGTTGAATGCGGCCCGCAACTGGAGAAGCTGGTAACCGGGGGGACTCACCAGTTAGATTCACCTCTGACTAAGGGAGGGAAGAATGCATCCAGTCCTTTTTCAGATCGGCAGTGTTCCCCTGAACTCGTACGGGCTCGCCCTGGCAGTTTCCTTCCTGCTGGGGGTGAAGCTTGCGGCAAAGCGCAGCGCGGCAAGGGGGATCTCATCTGATGACATAACGAGCATGGGCGTCTGGATCATGCTTGCTGCAATCGTTGGTTCGAGGGCTTTGTACGTGGCGACCCATCTCGATCAGTTCTCTGATGATCCCCTTCAGATGGTTGCGTTCTGGAACGGTCTGTACGGTCTCAGCATGCTGGGCGGCGTTATTCTCGCCGTGGCAACCGGCTTCGTTTACATCATCCGGAAGCGCTGGCCCGTGTGGGACCTTGTGGATGCCGTCATCCCCGCTTTTCCACTGGGCATTTTCATAACCCGGATCGGCTGCTTCCTTAACGGCTGCTGTTTCGGCTCCCCGACCGACAGTGCCCTTGGGGTGTGTTTCCCTCCCGGTTCTCTTCCATGGGAAACGTACGGAGGCATTCCGCTGCATCCTGCGCAGCTCTACGCCTCAGGTTTCGGGTTGCTTACGCTTGTCATCCTGCTTCTGGCGGACAGGCGCAGGCACTTCCCGGGTTTCATCTTCTGCCTTTTCACGGGTCTCTACGGAGCCACCCGCTTCGGACTCGAGGAACTCCGCCACTTCGACCATGTCCCCATCGACGTTCTGGGGTACAGCGTCTTTGCGGGAAGACAGGGTATCACTGACAACCAGCTCGCAAGCATTCTGATGATCATTGCCTCGGTTGTCCTGGGAACATGGCTCCACAATCTCCAGCAAAGAAAATCCTAGGCCTTTTCTTCAGGGACCTCTGCCCGGGCTGTTCCGAAAGGTCTCACGCGCCGGGTTCCAGGCTGTGCTCATGGTGTCTGGCCAGGGTGTACCCCGTTCCCTTCCGGACCGACGCTCCCCGCCCGGCGGCTTTCCTTCACTACGGCGTGATGAGGGAAATGATGATAAGGCTCAAGTATTCGGGGGAGAGGCATCTCGGCGCCGTTCTAGCCGAGATGGCCGTCGGGGAGTGGGAAACGCTTCCCGCTCACGGTGAGACCGTGACGTGCGTCCCCTGTTCCCGTCGCACCCTCAGGAAGCGGGGGTACAACCAGGTCAACCTTATCGCCCGCAACGTGTGCCGTTTGACCGGGGGGCGTTTCGCCGACCTTCTGACCCGTGCTCCCGGCCCCAGCCAGGTGGGTCTCACTGCTATGGAAAGAAGGCGCAACCTTTCCGGCGTGTTCAGGGTCTCGTCGGGGGTGCCCCCGGGGCGCGTCTGGCTTCTCGACGATGTCAGGGCCACCGGGGAAACCATTGCCCACGCGCGCCTTGCCCTCCTGGAGGGCGGGGCCTCGGAAGTGGTGTGCCTTGCCGTGAACTTCCGAGAAACCAGGGCCGGAAGTATGTTACGACCCGGAGAAGAAGAACGGGAAACCGCAGGCAGGGAGGATTGACGTGGTTCACAAGCTCCGTTTCGACATACGGGACATGGCTCTTTCGGTCAAGCACGGTCTCAGTGCAAGGAACCTCTGGGTGATCTGGAAGGCACTTGTTCTCTCCTGGCTTCTCTGGGCCGGGATGATCTACCTCGGGTTCTTCGCCTCGGGAGATTCCATGGCCGGTCGATGGCAGGCATCACGGCTCTTTCCGATCCCCGAGGGGCTTTTTCTGGAAAGCACCGTGGCAATGCTTTTCATGGCCGCCGCGATACTGGGTTGCGTCTGGATAATCATGAGCGCATACCAGAAGGTCAGCCGGATAACCTTCGAGCAGATAAGGGGCGACGGCTTCTACAGCGGCCGGGATGCCCTGATGTTCCACCGTGAAAACTGGAAGCCCCTTCTGATGGTTCCAGTGGCTATTCTCGCCGGGCTTTCCATTCTGTTCGTCAAGCTCTTCGTACTGGGGCTGCTGGGAAGGATTCCCGGCGTCGGTCCTGTTCTTCTGGGAGTGCTTGCGGTTCCCGCCTGGGGGTTGTCGCTCTTCGGCGTCCTTGCCTCTGTTGCCCTTCTGCTGGCAATTCCCATGGTTCCCGCCATCACTGCCTGCACCAAGGGCGACACCTTCGAAACCCTTTTCGAGCTTTTCAGTTCCATAACATCACAGCCGGCAAGGATCGTTCTTTACACTGTGACAGGTCTTCTCGCGCGGGGTGCGGCCCTTGTGCTCTTTGTGGCTTTCGCGCGCGGGGCAATGGCCCTTCTGGACCTGGGGACCGGAGCGGGAATGGGCAGCCACGGCCTTGTCACATCGATGCAGGGGGGGATGAACCTGGCGGCCCCTCAGCTCGTGTCCCATTACGGCTCCTTCCTCGCGCCTCTCGGCAGCCTTCTGGGCGGTGCGTCTCCATGGCAGGGGGTTTCCGGATGGTTTGCCGGCCTGTCGGGTGTTGCAGTAGCCCTTGTGATACTTGCGTTCTGGTTCTCGAGCTGTGCCTCGTTCTGGACTGTGTGCTACCTCGCGGTGAGAAAGGCGAAGGACGGGGAAGACCTGTTGCTGAGGGCCGACGACGAGGAGTTCAGGGAGTTCGAGAAGCGATACGGGTCCGCTGATCAGGCCGGAGACGAATCCCGGAACGGCCGATGAGTGACTCGCCCCGGTTCGTTCATCTTCACCTCCACTCCGAGTACAGCCTTCTGGACGGCGCCATAAGGTTTGAGAAGCTTGGGCCGTTCCTCCGGGAAAACGGCATGGACACAGTGGCAGTCACCGATCACGGAAGCCTTTACGGCGCTGTGCACTTCTGCGATGTGATGAAGAGCCACGGGGTGACGCCCATTGTTGGCATGGAAGCCTACATCACCCCGGGAAGCCGCCATGACAGAACAGACGATTCCGGCGAGGGCATCCGCCACCTGACGCTTCTGGCGGCTGACGAGGAGGGGTACGGAAACCTCTGCAGGCTCTCGAGCCTTGGGTGGACCGAGGGCTTCTACCGCAAGCCCCGCATTGATCGCGAGATACTTGCGCAGTACCGCGGGGGGCTTCTGATAGGCTCTGCCTGTCTTCAGGGGGAGGTTGCCTTTCATCTGGCCAGGGGCAGGAAGACCGAAGCCCTTGCAGCGGCTCGTTTCTACCAGGACCTGGTTGGGAAGGACCGCTATTTCATCGAGATCATGGACCACGGGCTTCCGGAGGAGAAGGGCATCCTTTCAGGGCTCGCGGAGATAGCCCGGGAAACCGGCGCCCTTCCCGTGGCCACCAACGACGCCCATTACCTGAAGCGGGAACACGCCGAGGTGCATGAGGTCCTGCTCTGCCTGCAGACCAAGAAGACCCTCAGTGACCCGGGCCGGATGAGGTTCGGGACCAACGAGTTCTATGTGAAAACCCCCGACGAGATGGCTCGCCTGTTCTCCTGGATCCCCGAAGCGGTGACGAACACGGTCTCCATAGCCGAGCAGTGCAGCTTCAGCTTCTCCAAGGGTGGCTTTCTGCTGCCCGACTTCCCCCTTCCCCCCGGAGAGGAGAGTCTCAACAGCCACCTGAGGGCGCTTGCGGTACGCGGCCTCAGGGAGAGGCTTGGGCGGGACCCGGAAGGTCCCGAGACCGAGAGACTCGAGTACGAACTCAGCGTGGTGAGCGACATGGGGTTCCCGGGATACTTCCTGATCGTGTCTGAACTTGCGGGCTGGACCCGCAAACAGGGGATCCCGCTGGGTCCCGGGAGGGGAAGCGCAGCGGGAAGCCTGGTTTCCTGGGCCATCGGTATAACCGACGTGAACCCTCTGAAGTACGGCCTCAGCTTCGAAAGGTTCCTGAACCCGGCGCGCAAACAGATGCCCGACATTGATATGGACGTGTGTTACGAGCGACGCGGCGAAGTGATAGCGCACATTGTGGAGAAGTACGGACAAAACCGTGTATGCCAGATCGTTTCCTTCAACAGGATGAAGAACAAGGCCGCGGTCCGTGATGTGGCCCGGGTGATGGGCATGCCCTACGAAACGGGTGACAGGCTCTCGAAGCTTCTTGCCACCGCACCCGAGCAGGACACCTCCCTCGAGGCAGTGGCCCGCCAGGTTCCCGAGCTTTCCCAGGAGATCGAGGCCGATCCCGGGGTCGCCACTCTGTTCCGGTACTGCGACGAGCTTTCAGGTGTTGCAAGGCACATGGGAGTTCACGCGGCCGGGGTCGTGATCACTCCCGGAGACCTGATGGACTTCGTCCCCCTCTGCTTCTCCCGTGAGAAGGGGCTCACCACACAGTTCGAGATGAAGTCGGCCGAGAAGATCGGGCTGATGAAGCTTGATGTCCTTGGGCTTAGAACCGTGACCGTCCTGCATCATGCGCAGGAGATGATCCGCCGGAACGCGCCTGCTTTCGACATAGAAAAGGTGCCCCTGGACGACACCGAAACGCTGAAACTCCTGAACCGGGTTGAGACCACTGGTGTCTTTCAGCTTGAAAGCCCGGGAATGAGGGACGCGCTGCGGAAGATCGGTGTGGACAGGTTCGATGACGTGACTGCGGCGGTGGCCATCTTCAGACCCGGATCGATGCACATGATAGACTCCTACGCCGAGAACAAGAAAAGGGCCTCCGACGGCAGACCCGTGAAAGACACCATTCCCGAACTGGAGGAGATTCTCGGTGAGACCCACGGCGTCATAGTCTACCAGGAACAGGTCATGGATATCGCCAACCGGTTCGCGGGAATGAGCATGGCCGAAGCGGACAGCCTCAGACGTGCAATCAGCAAGAAGAACGCCGAGGAGATGGCATCCTTCGGCGAAGCCTTCATCAGCGGCGCCAGATCCCGTGGCATCTCCGAAAGGAAAGCCCGGGAGATATTCGACCATATCCGGCGGTTCGGGGAGTACGGATTCAACAAATCCCACTCGGTGTGTTACGCCATAATCGCTTACTGGACGGCCTTCCTCAAGGCCCATCACCCCGCCGAGTTCATGGCCGCCACCCTTTCCAGCGAGATCGCCAGTACCGAAAGGCTTGCGGCACTGATGGCTGAAGCTGGCAGGATGGGGCTTTCCATTCTTCCACCATCGGTGAACGACAGCCTTGTGGCCTTCGATGTCGACCGCCAGGGAAGGGTAGTTTACGCCCTCAAGGCCATAAAGAACGTGGGGGAGAACCCGGCAACCGAGATCGTTGCCGCCAGACGGAACGGTGGTTTGTTCAAAGGAATTCACGACCTGGCCGAAAGGGTCGAGAACGGGCTGAACAAGAAGGTGATCGAATCACTCATCAGCGCCGGAGCGCTCGATTGCCTGCCCGGAACCAGGTCGGCCCTTCTGGCTTCGGTTGACAAGGTTCTGACATATGCGTCGGCCAGCAGAAAGCACCGGGACGCCGGTCAGATGTCTCTTTTCGGGCTGACACCCTCCACGGAACCCGTGGCACCGCCCCTCCCGGAGATGGAGGAGATGCCCCGGGATGAGATGCTCAGGGCGGAGAAGGAGCTGCTGGGTTTCTACCTCACGGGTCACCCGCTCGACGAATACACCGAAGAGATACAGGCGTACGCAACCCATACCCCCGGAACCGTTCTGCAGCACCATGGAGCCCAGCTGGCAGCAGTGGCCGCCACCGTTGATGCGGTCAAATACCGTGACTCCCCCAGGGGGAGGATGGCCTTCGTGACCCTTTCAGGGGTTTCCGACTCCTGCGAGGCCACGATATGGGCGGATGCCCTTGAGAGGTGCGGGTCGCGGCTCGAGCTGGGCAAACCGCTCCTCATTCAGGGGAAGGTACAGAACGGCCGGGGCGAGGCAAGGTTCTGTGTTGAAAGATTGGACGCTTTGGAAGAGCTCCGCAGGGTCTCCGGGGTCAGGATAAGGGTCAGGATCACTGGCGACGGCGTTTCAAGGCAGGTCTTCAGCATGATGCTGGGCCTCTTCAGAGAGCATCCCGGCAACATGCCCGTGTTCGTGGAGATGGATTGTGGATTGACCGGAAGGTTTTATGTTGGTGAGTCCAGGAGCATCCGGATCAAACCGGAGAAAAAACTGCTGACGGATCTCAGGGAGCTTCTTGGTGATTCCGCCACTGTGTCTTTGTACCTTGGAGGTGGGACGCGTTGAAATCACTTCTATTCCTGCTGACCCTGCTCTTTGTGGCGCCGGCGGTACGGGGAGCGGAGCTCATCCGCGCCGTTGTCGAGCCCACGGCGGGTGTTGTAGCGCCAAGAGCGCTTTACATTTCCCTTCGGACCTTTCCCACCGACAACCTGGCCTTTTCCCTGCAGGCCGGCCTGCTGCCCAGGCTCATGGCCGGCATTGGCTACGGTGGCTACAGCGTCACCGGGATGTCAACGCCGGACTGGTTCGACAAGGTCTACCTGAAAGCCCGCTTCCGTTTTTTCGACGAGCGTCACGCCTTCCCCGGGCTGGCAGTTGGTTTCGACAACGAAGATGAACACCCGAGGGGCGGTGGCGAGTTCCACCGTCAGGAGAGGGGTTTCTACATCGCGGCCAGCAAGAATTTTTCGGACCCGGTCGGTGAGACTGCCTTTCACATGGGTTCCAGCATTTCCCTCGAAGCCCCCGAACATCTGGGGTGCTGGATGGCGATTGACAAGACACTTCCCGCCGGGTTCGGTCTCGCGGCGGACTGGGACCTTGGCACGAATGGCGACAGAGACTACAGGTTCGACAATTCGGGAGGTTTCCTGAATTTCGAGGTGTACTGGCAGAGTTTTGGCCAGGTCAGGATCAGCCTTCAGTTCATGGACCTGCTTGAAACCGGGGGGGAGCCCTACAGGGCTCTCGCCGTGGACTTTCTGGGCCTTATCTGACAAAGGGAGCGCGTATGACCAGCATTGCCCGATATCACCAGTCCTGTGCCGACCTGATCCTCAGGGGCGCCCTTGGAATAAGGGAGGGGCAGGTTCTCTGGATCAGGACCGAACCATGCCACAGGGAGTTCGCCGGGCTTCTGGCGGAGAGGGCGTACGACCTGGGCGCCATGTACGTCCAGCTTTCAATGGATGACCCCGCTCTGGAGAGGATCAGGGTCGACAGGACCACCAGGCCCGAGTTCCTCGATCATGTTCCGGGCTATACAAAGAACATGCTTGACACCATTGTGAATGATAACTGGCGAAGCCTTGCCCTGCGCGGTCCCGAAAACCCCGACATCATGGAGGGAGTTGACCCGGGCAGGCTGGGAAGGATGCAGAAAGCCCGCTCCGAGGCATACCAGGGTTTCATGAAGGCGGTAGCCTCGAACAGGATGCCGTGGAACGTGTTCCTGATGCCCACGCCCCGGTGGGCGGCCAAAGTACTGGGGAGCCCCGAAAACTGGGAGGAAGCGATATGGGAGGTGCTTGCACCCATACTGCGCCTTGACACGCCCGACCCTGTGCAGGCCTGGAACGAGCATGACGCAAACCTCAAGAGGCGCGCCGGTTTCATGAACGAAATGTGTTTCGACGGCATACGCTTCCGCGGCCCGGGAACCGACCTTTTCATAGGCATGAACAGCAACAGGCTCTTTCTCGGGGGCAGCGGCGCATCTTCCGACGGCACGCGTTTTTTCCCCAACATTCCCACCGAAGAGGTTTTCAGCACTCCCCACATGCAAAGGACCGAGGGCCGGGTAACATGCACCAGACCCGTGACGGTTCTCGGCGCGCAGGTCGAGGATGCCTGGTTCGTTTTCCAAAAAGGTGTGGTTACCGAGTTCGGAGCCGGAAAAAACGGCGAGATACTTGGTAAATACCTTGAGACCGATGCGGGGGCGACGCGCCTCGGGGAAGTGGCCCTTGTTGGCGTGGACTCGCCCCTTTACACCAGCGGTCGGATCTTCCACAACATACTGTTCGATGAGAACGCGTCCTGCCACATAGCCCTCGGCAACGGATACACGGACTGCATCCGGGGCGGAACCGGGATGACCGATGAAGAACTGCGGGAGACCGGTTGCAACACAAGCCTTGTGCACACCGATTTCATGATAGGGTCACCCGAAGTGAGCGTTTTCGGCGTAACCCGCAGCGGCGGGGAAGTACCCGTAATGAAAGACGGGCTTTTCGTGGTATAGGAGGGTTTCATGGTTGATGAGAGGCTGCTTGCCATACTGGCCTGCCCGAAGTGCAAGGGTGAGCTTGAGTACACCACCTCCCCTTCGGAGGAGCTTGTATGCCACAGCTGCGGACTGGCATACGCGGTTCGCGACGACATCCCGGTGATGCTGATCGAGGAGGCCAGGATACTGGAGGAGCAGGACTGACCGGCGGGATAGTCCTTGCCGTGAAGGTCGTGACCCGGGGGCGCCAGACAGGCTTTTCCGGAGTGATGGACGACGGCACGGTACGGATCACACTGAACGCCCCTCCCGTTGACGGCAAGGCCAACAGGGAACTGGCGGAGTGGCTCGCAGGGCAGTTCGGCACAAGACCCGGCAGTATCAGCATAATCGCGGGGGCGCGTTCCCGCAATAAAACAGTGCTCATTTCCGAACCCGGGGCCGTGCGGCCCTCCTGGTACCGTGAACCCTGACAGATTTCCAGGCATCGCCCTGACGCACCTGGATCAGGGCGACCCCATTCCCCTTGTTTTTCAGGGGCTTCTTCCCGAAGAAGCGGAGCGGCTCTTCGACACGGTTCGCGGAAGAAGGCCCGATCTGCTTGACATCCAGCTTGATCAAGGCATCCGGGGCGGACTGGAGCGGTTGTTCGGCCCTTCCGGGCGCCCCGCGACCTTTCATGACTCCTGGGCAGCCCTGACAGTCTCGCTTGGCATCAGGGGACGGGCCGAGGGGATGGAGGTCGCCGCCGGGCTTCAAAGGCACCGCGAAGTCATTGGCGGGTTTCTCGAATCGGGAATTGCAGTGCGTGAAACCCCGGAGGCCCTGTGCTGCCTGTTCGACTCCATCGCAAGGTTCGTTCCGGCGGTCCTTCTGATGGCGGACCTGCGGAAGGCCGACGGGCTGACCCTTGAGCTCATAAACCTGGTACAGAAGAAGGCGCGACGCAGCCTCAGGTTGCCGCCCCTTCTCGGTGCCCTTTCCGAGGGTACGCCGCCTTTTCGGGCAAAACTGGTCCGCATATCCGGAGAGGACGGCAACGACTTCCTTGCGATACCGGTTGATCTCATCGGGCTTGTGAAAGCGGCGGCGGTCCTCGGCCATCTTTTCGATCCGGGGGAAGCCGCGGAGCTGTCCCGTTGCGATGCAGACCCATCCCCGCTTTACGATTCCGGCGTCTGGGTCTCGACGAAGGGGGGGCCGACACGCTTCGGAAGCGGCGGGACAAGAAGCCGTGTCATTTCCCTGCTGACACCGGATGAATCCAAAATGCTTCATGCCGGGGCAGCTCTCATCGTTTCGGGCAGGGCGAAGGGTTCTCCTGGAGCCCTGAAACTCGCCGGCGACCTCTTTCTGAGAAGCGGCGATGAGGCCTCCGCCGGGGCGGCATACCTCGAGGCCGCGGCCTGCTCGGCCAGGTCAACCCATCCCAGGGCCGCGCGGTTGTGGAGCCTTGTGGCCGCCCACTGCCCCGGTCAGTTCTACAGGGCTCAGCTGAACAGAAGCATCCACCTCTTCAAGGGCGGTTTCATGGAGCAGGCCCTCGAAGCCGCCGCGTGCGCCATGCCCGGTTTCGAGACTCAGGCGAAGCTTCTCATGCTCGAGATCCTCATACACATGGGCGACGAACCACGGGCAAAGGCGCTGGCGGAAGCTCTGGAGGACGGCAGGCGAAGCGGTATCCTGAGCCCTGCGGAGGAAGCGGAGCTGGCCATACTCTCAATCATCCTCAATCGCCGGAACGCCGAGCCGGGCCAGGTTCGAGCTGAGATCGAACGCCTTGAGGGCACGGGCCTTTCCGAGAGACAGAGGACCAGGCTGCTTCTTGTGGAGGCAAGGGCCATGGCACGCCACGGCATGCTGCACGAGGCCCTCCAGGCGGCTGAATCCGCACGGGTGCAGTCGGAAGCCCACGGGTTCACCTGGCTCGCGGAGAGCTGCAGTATCTTCAGGGTATCGTGCCTCAGAAAGGCGGGCATGCTGGGGGATGCGTCAGCCGGTTGCGACGAACTCATGCGAACCGCGTCACGAAGCGGCAATCTCGAGGCTCTCTGCTACGCCCTCAATACCCGGGGTGGCATAGCTTCGTCGCAGTGCCTTCACGACGAGGCTGCCCGCTGCTACGCAAGCGTGGGCAGGATAGCTGAAAGGGCCGGCAACCACCGGCTTGCCACAACCGCCGCGGCGAACCTGGGTGTGGCCAGAATGATCGACGGACGGTACGAAGAGGCACTGGAGACCTTCATGAGGGCTGTGCGCCTTGCATCCGAGGTGGGAGACCAGTTGCGGCTGGCCGCCACTTACGGCAACATGACACGCATCTTCCTGGACATGAACAGGCCCGGCAATGCCGAAGACTGTCTCGAGACCATGCTGGAACTCGTGAGTCGCTCGGGCCCCGACCAGCTCGTGGAAAGCGCCCTCTACCTGGGCGCCAGGGTCCAGGACCTGAAAGGCGACTGCGCCGCGGCCCTGGATCTTCTTTCCCAGGCCTCGGAGATGGCGGTCAAAGCCGGAAGAACCAGGAATGCCGGGCTCTACAGCCTGTACCGCGGCCTCTTTCTCATGAGCGGAGGCAGGATGCAGGAAGCCGCTGAAGCACTGACCGCCGCGGCACAGGAGAGCGGGAACCTCGACCAGCAGCCTAACGCCGACACCGCCAGGGCATGCCTGGCTGCCTGCCGGGCGCTTCTGGACCGGACGGCCCCCGATGAACTGCTCGAGCACTCCGCCTGTTCGCCGTGGCGCTCCGTCCGCGGAACCTCGGGATACTGGCACTGGAAGTTGACCGGTGACCTCGGCAGCGCAGGAACTGCCATGGCCTGCCTTGCCCCGAATCCGGGCGAATGCAACGCCTACCGCGCCCTTGAGATGCTCGGCGAGTTGAGGGCAGCGCTCGGCGAAAGCCCGTCATAACCCCGACGCCCATCAGGCTTGACAAATCCGAAACCCGGGGAATGTTTCACCAATGTTTGGATACATGCTTCTTGGCGCAGTATGCGGAATAACCGCGCTCCGAACCGAAACCCCACCCGTTATCGACGGCATCCTGGATGACCGGTGCTGGGCCGATGCCGAAGTGCTTTCTCAGCACTTCAACGCTTTCCGGCCCAGGGTTGACTGCCCAATGTCCGAGCTCACTGACATCAGGGTGCTCTTCGACGGTAACTCCATCTTTTTCGGGCTCCACATGCACGACCGGGACCCGTACGGCATACAAAGACCCATGGGTTCAAGGGACGTCGACCTGGCAACCGACAGGGTGATCGTATACCTCGATACCTTCAACGACGACTCCAACTGCTTCATGTTCGCGGTGTCCGTGGGGGGGAGTCAGGTCGACTCCCGCAGAACCGAGATTGGCGGGGAAGACCGTGACTGGGACGGGGTATGGTCAAGCGCCGTGGCGGTGAACGACTCAGGGTGGAGCGCCGAGATAGCCATCCCTTTTGCTGTGCTGCGGTACCCGGCCACTGAAGCGCACGTCTGGGGGATCAACTTCGGCAGGACCATCAACAGGTCCAACGAGGGTGGCTACCTGTTCCGCATGAGGGAACAGGGGGGAATGGACATCTCCTGTTTCGGCGAACTCACGGGCCTTTCAGGCCTTCCCCGTGTCTCGGGTATCGAGTGGCGGCCTTTCTGTGCGGGAAGGCTCAGCATGAACAACGGCGAACCCTGGCGGGACAACCTGTGGGGCAGCGCCGGTTTCGACCTGAAGGTTCCCATCAGCATGCACGCTGTGATGGACCTCACCGTCAACCCCGACTTCGGTCAGGTCGAGTCCGACGCCGACCAGGGAAGCATCTCCCACTGGGCACCCTGGCTCTCCGAGAGGCGCCCCTTCTTCATGGAGGGAACGGACATCTTCGACATGCCCTTCAACATGTTCTATTCCAGAAGCATCGGTTCCGTGGCCTGGAATGGCGAGATCATCCCGATTCTGGGGGGCGCGAAGGTAACCGGGGTGGATGGGGGAACTCGTTACGGTTTCCTTGAAGTGGTAACGGGAAGGGTCAGTCAGGACACCACCATCGCTGAACCCGCGGGTTCCTACGCCGCCGGTGCCCTTCTTCACGAGTTCTCACCGGGCAACTGGCTCAGGTTCTCCGGCACCAGCGCGGACTTTCCCGCTCAGGAGGGGGGCGACTACTTCTACGGCCGCTCCGGCGCCTTCACGGGAGAGGTTGAACCGCTGCCCGACATCTTCGTGAAGGGCAGGCTGGGCATGACCTGGAACCGTTTCCAGGATACCGGTGACAACAGCGCCGCGAGGGTCGATGTCGGCTACTTCCCCGAGAACTTTGAGCTCAACCTCCGCTGCGAGAGAAAGGGCGAAGGGTTCGACCCGGGGGTGATGGGCTACGAACAGGCGACGGGCGAGACCGTCTGGTCTGCTTATACAAGCGCGTCCAGGAGCTTTCAGGAAGGCTTTTTCCAAAGCGCCTGGCTGGGCGCCAACCCCTACACGAGCCATGACGCCGAAGGCAGGAACAGCGGCAGCGGAGTCGATGTCTGGACTGGCGCCATGACTGTTGACAGGTATCATCTCAACATCAGCGCGGGCTGGATCGACCGCTGGTTCGACAGGTACGAGGGGCCGGAAGGGGCGTGGTACCCAGGAGGCTTCAACGGGGGGGTTTCAGCCTCGACGGATTACAGAAGGTCGGTCGCCGGATGGGCGTCCTGCAGCCGCAACACCTACCTCGACGCACACACCGAAAGGTACTCGGCCGGCCTGTTCCTCAGGCCGCTTCCCCCGCTGTCAGTCGACATCGAACCCTCGTGGCGCACTCAGGACCCCGCCACCCGGTACAACCGGGACACTGAAGAGTGGGACCGCGTCGAGACGGACTGGAGGTCACTGAATGTCTCCGCGACCTGGATGCTCACCAACCTCATGCTTCTGAGGCTTACCGGCCAGACCTCCCGCTTCGAAAAGCTATGGGAAAACGGTGAATCACCCGAGATCAGCCGTCGCACCTGGGCCAACATCCTGTTCAGCTGGGAGTACCTTCCGGGAAGCTTTTTCCACTTCCTTTCGGGTGGCGACGTCGTTCCCGGAGAGGAAACCGGGTTCACGGTCTACACGAAGGTCAGCCGGTTCTTCTAATTCCCCAGCACCACCACCATGGTCGAGGCGGACACGCCATCTGCGTCGAGCCGTGTTTCACCATTAGTGACTCCAGGAGGAGAGCAATGGAAGACGAAGCCCTGTTGGTTCACCGGGACTGGCAAGTGTGACAGAGTGAATAACGAAACGGGTTGAAAAAACCAGAAAAATCCAAGATAGTTGAAAAGGAAGAACAGCAATCCCGTCAATTGCGGGGAGAACAGAAAATGACCATGTTCACTATTGGTTATGAAGGCCGAACACTAAAAGACTATCTTGATATACTAACTGCAAATGATGTGTGTATGTTGATTGATGTCAGAAAGAATCCGATATCACGGAAACGCGGTTTTTCAAAAATATTCATGAAGAGTTTTGTTGAGGCCGCTGGAATTGAGTATCAGCACATTCCGCAGCTTGGAATTGATTCAGTCCGCAGGAAAACCCTCAAATCATCTGCCGATTACGAGATGCTGTTTCAATGGTACCGTGAGGAAATTCTGTCAAACGAAGTTGAGGCCCTTCAGAAGATCGTCGATGCTATTCGGAATCACGACCGTATCGCCCTGACTTGTTTCGAGGCTGATCCTTCCATGTGCCATAGACGTCTCGTCTCCGAGAAAGTCTCTGAATTGCTCTCAGGGGAGACAATGCCAGTTCATTTATGATGGATGAAACACTGCCAGCCTGGCTGCCCGCAGCAGAAGTCCTTGTTACTGTCAAGACGTATCCCCTGCCTTTGACCTCTTTTGGAGAGGTTGTCTGTACTGCGGGGTTGCTTTCTTCGGGTCACTGGGTGCGCATTTACCCAATCCCATTCCGTGCTGAAGACTACAGGCTTTTCAGCAAGTATCAGTGGATAAGACTGGACTTGAAGAAGAAGTCATCTGACTTCCGTCCAGAAACCTATAGCCCGGCCAGTAAGCATGAGTTGCTCGGTTTCTTGGATACAAAGGACAGATGGCGCAGAAGGAAATCGGTTGTGTTGGGAAACGTTTACACATCATTGCCCAATCTTCTTGAGGACAGTCATGGTGAGAAAAGGGTGTCTCTGGCGACGCTGAAACCGAGTCAAGTGATTGACTTTACCTGGAATAAGGCGGAAAGGGATTGGCCTGAGAACTGGAAGAGAAGAATGAGGCAGATGAATCTCTTCAGTGATCTCGATTTGAAGAGCATTGTTCGCAAGGTCCCTTATGATTTTTACTACACATTTCAAACTGAGGATGAGAGTTCTGTCCATCGCTTGATGATAACAGACTGGGAAGTTGGCGCACTGTATTGGAACTGCCTGGCCAGACATGATGGTTGTGAAATTGCTGCATTGAATGATGTTCATGCCAAGTACTATAACAACTTTGTTGAGAAGCGTGACTTGTTCTTTTTCCTCGGAACAAATTACGAGAGTCACTATCGGAGGTTTGGCAACCCCTTCATGATTGTTGGGGTATTCTATCCACCGCAATCAACAGATGGCCAGCTAGCGCTTGATATCTGAAGTTGAGGATCAGTTCCCCAGCAGCACCACCATGGTCGAGGCGGACACGCCATCTGCGTCGAGCCTGAGGATGTAGCACCCCGGTGGAAGGCTTCTGGAGGGGGAGACCGTGAACTGCCCGGAAGCTTCCGGGCCGGCTGCGTGCTCTCCGCTCCACGCCAGACGCCCGGCGAGATCGTAGAGGTGAAGCCTGAACCCCGAAGGGGAGGGAAGGCTCCATGCAACGCTGAAAGTTCCGGTGGACGGGTTTGGGACCGGTGTTCCAAGCAGGGCTCCGCTTCCTGCCCCGCCCTCCTCTACGACGCCGGTCTGAACCGAAACGAACACGGTGGCGGGGTCACCCAGCATGTTGTTCTCCTGCAACACCCAGTTCTGAAGCACCATGCCCCCCGCGGCCTTGAAGGCGTCTTTCGCCGCGGCCTGAATGTCGCCTATGCGCTCCACGCCGTTTTCGAAAAGCATCTTGGCGAAGTGCAGTTCAAGGTGTTCAGAGGGCCCCATGGAGGGGGGCGTTCCCCATCCGTAGTTGGAGTTGTACATCACGGCCACAGCTCCGCCTTGGGGCCACATTAGAAGCCGTTCGGCGCTGCACCCGTTGACTGAGAGCTGGCCGGGGTTGCACGCCATGGAGTGGAGGATCGTCAGCCGGTCGATGTTCTCAAGGCCGGTGTAGTTCTGGTTGGTGATCATGTTGCCAGGCTCGTAGAGCCAGTACACCCCTCCCGGGCCTCCGTGGCCCTGATCGCTGACGTAGCTTGCGCCCTGGTTCAGGAGGTCGATCTGGTTGGTGGGGTGGCCGTCCCAGGTCTCGTAGAGCTTGTGCTGCGTCCAGTCCCCGGGGATACGGTTGGAGATCGAGTCGCAGATGAAGCTGCCCCAGTACCCGTCTGGTTCAACATCGGGCCACAGACCCGCGCCGAGGAGGAGGGCGGTGGTGCGCCACTGGCCCTGGTCGGACTGGGTCTCGTAGGCGATGGTCTTGTTCACCATGGTCCCTACATGGTTCGGATTGTCCGAGCTGAAGCGCCCCACGGTGATGTCGGCGTAGTAGTCGATCCAGTCGCTGTTCTCGCCGTACAGGTGGTCGCCGTCGCCGTCCCACATCCTGGTGAGGTCGGAGAAGTAGAGGTCGGTTGTCTCGTTCAGAACAAGGCTGTCACTTCCCACCATAAGGCTGGAAATGCGCTGGGTAGGTCCCCAGTCGCCTATAAGAAGCGCGTACTGGAGGCCACGATTCAGGAACGAGTCTTTCAGGTAGTTCCTGATCTGCTCCTGGGTGTCCCACCCTGAGTAGTTCTCGTAGATCCACTCAAGTGTCACGAACTCGGACAACATTCCCGTGGAGTTCCGGTGGTCCACCAGAGGCTGGAGGACCGTCTCGAACGCTTCCGGGCCCACCGCCACCCACACGGGCCAAGCATCGCTTTCCGGGCGCAGGGCCGGCGCGCATGCCGCAAGGTCTTCGGGGTTGGTCACGAAGTGCGACAGAAGACGTGACGCGTGTTCAACCTGCCCTGATGTTAGACAAAGCCGTTCCACATTTGGGTCATCGCGGCAAGTGATAACCACTGTGGCGTTTGTGATCAGGTGCAGCCTGCCGGACAGGGGGTGCCAGCGGAAGGGCGAGAATGAAACCGTTCCCAGCTGGAAACCGGTCCTGCTGCCTGTTGAGGTTGCGACCACGGGGTCGGCGGGAAATGGTTTTTCCGAAAGGTATACCGAGGGCTGGCGGAAGAAGGGCGCAGGAATACGTGAGAACGGGGTGAACCTCACCGGGAGGATGTCGTGAAAGCCTTCCAGAGCTGTCTCACTCAGGATCTCAAGCGATGCTCCATCCACGGAAGCACCCTGGGGAATGACAAAACACATGGAAACAACGGGAAGGTTCGGCAGACCCTGGTCGAAACCCACAACGCCCGACCGGCACCACGGGACAACGCCTTCTTCAAAGCTCCGGACACTGAAGTCAGCGGATTCGAGGCTGAAAACCGCCCGAACCTCCCCGCCGGCGGCGGACCCCGTAAAAAGGATCAATACGGTCAGACTGATCAGGCCTGCAGACACACCTTCCCCCAATCGTTGCCAAAGCGTCACGTTGTTACCAGGCTCCGACTATATGGCCCGGCGTACCAACTGAAAAGAAGACGGGCGGGGAATGCTTCCCGCCCAGCGTTGTATTAGTTTCATAGAGACCGGAAACCGGAACTGCATGAGAAAATCTGGAGGAGATCAGATGAAAAAGCTTGTCCACCCTGCTCTTTGCGTGGTTCTGCTTGTGTCCTGCGGAGCTTCCAGGCCAACCGAAGGTGTCGTTCCCGAAACGGGCTATCAGGACCTGCGGGAGGGGAACACCGATTTCGCCTTTGAGCTTTTCGGCCGGTTGTGCCGGGATGCCGGAGAAGACAATGTAATGTTCTCGCCTTTCTGCATCTCATCGGCTCTTGGAATGGCATGGGCCGGCGCCCGGGGCGAGACCGAAGCCGGTATGGCTGCGGTGCTGGGTTTCGGGAGCTCACAGCCCGCGGTGCACAACGGCTTCAGCCGCCTCTTCGGCCTGATATCGCGGGAAGGCGCAGATGCCGGTGATGAGGCAATCACGCTCAACATCGCCAACGCCCTGTGGGTAGACCGCAACTACCCTCTGCTGGACGATTACGTGAACCTTGTGAGCGAACACTACGGCGCCGAGGCCCGGAACATGGATTTCTCGGGTGATCCCGACGCCGAAAGACTGGTTATTAACGCCTGGGTGGAGGATGAGACTCAGGACCGCATTTCCGACCTTCTTGGCCCTGGTACGGTGACCACGGCCACCAGGGTGGTTCTCACAAGCGCCGTTTACTTCCTGGGGAACTGGCGGTTCCAGTTCAACCCCGAACTTACCCGCGACGGCTCGTTCACGACTCTTTCCGGCCAGAAGATCACGGTCCCCTTCATGAGCCGCACGATGAATATCCCGTTCTACCGGGGGAACGGTTTCAGGGCCGTGGCCATGCAGTACTCGGACCTCCAGAGCCGCATGATAATCGTGTTCCCCGACGGCGACTTCCTGCAGTTCCAGCAGGACCTTGACCCTGAGATGCTGGAAGAGGTGGTCGGTGGCATGTCGACCCGTGAGGTTGCCGTTGTCATGCCCCCGTTCGAGTTCGATACCGACTACTCCCTTACACCGGTCCTTGGGGAGATGGGGATGGGTGACGCCTTCGACGCCTCCCGGGCTGACTTCAGCGGGTTTACTGGCGAGCGTGACCTGTTCATAACCGCAGTGGTTCACAAGGCCTTCGTGAAGGTGGACGAGACGGGCACCGAAGCCGCTGCCGCCACTGGCCTGATAATGGCCACCACCGCCATGCCGTCTGACCCGCCCGAGCTCTTTCTTCTGGACAGACCCTTCGTGTTCCTCATCATTGACGATCGGTCGGACACCGTTCTTTTCATGGGAAGGGTGACTGACCCGAGCCTCTGATAAGGAAAAATGGCTGAACGGGTATCCGCCGCTCGTGTGACCTGGATAGGGTTCGTCTGGAACCTTGTCCTCACTGCGTTCAAGCTCACGGCGGGTGTCGTCGGGCGCAGCCCGGCCATGATAGCCGACGGTGTACACTCGGTCTCGGATTTTGCCACGGACATTGTGGTCCTGGCGGGCCTGAGATTCTCGGCCAGACCGGTCGACAAAAGCCACGACTACGGCCACGGCAAGCTCGAGACCATGGCGGCAACCGTAATCGGGGCCGTGCTGCTGCTCGTAGGGGCGGGGGTTTTCTGGGCCGGGGCCACCAGGATATGGGCGTGCATCGGCGGGCAGACCCCCGAAGCCCCGGGGGGGATCGCCCTGGCGGCGGCTTTCGTCTCCATCGCTGTAAAAGAGGGCCTTTACCGTTACACCGTTTCCGCCGGGAAAAGGATCAACAGCAGGGCGGTAACAGCGAACGCCTGGCACCATCGTTCCGATGCCTTTTCATCGGTTGGGACGATGTTAGGCATCGGCGGCGCCATCTTCCTCGGGGAGAAGTGGCGCATCCTCGACCCCGTGGCGGCCGTTGTAGTCAGCGTATTCATAGTGAAGGCGGCGTTCGAGATACTCTCGGGCTGCATTGGGGAACTGATCGAATCATCCCTGGACGAAAAGGTGGAGACCGAGATCATCGGGCTGGCCATGTCGGTCCCCGGAGTGGCCGACCCGCACAACCTTCGAACCAGGCGCATAGGCAGGGATATTGCGGTTGACCTTCACATTCGTGTGAATGGCGGCATGCCTGTCAAGGAAGCCCACGGGATCTCTTCCGCCATCGAAGGGCTGATCCGCAGAAGGTTCGGCAAGTCGTCGTTCGTTTCGATCCATGTCGAGCCGGTGAAAGAGGAGGAGCATGATTCCCAGCCGTGACGGATGCCTGAAGGCGTTGCCTGCCGTCCTGCTGGCGGCTGCGTGCGGATGCTCCGTGAACAACGGCCTTCCGGGGGACCTTGAGTCACTTCTTGCCGATTCGGGTATCGCGATTCACATTCTGGAGTCAGACGCTCCCTTCGACAGCAGGTCGGGCTTCGTGCGGATCGCGCGTGATGAAGCTCTGGAGGCCATGATCGTGGAAGCCTTCGACATGACGCCCATCGACCATCATGACCCTTTGTCGGCCGACCTTGCCGAACGCACCGAAGCAACCCCGGTGGCCGTCTGGGGCGTTACCGGCTCACCGGGACTTCTTCTCGAAGACGGTGGCAGGTTCCTGTACCTTTACCTGATGGTCACAGATGATGGACGAACGTTCATCTTCGCCGAGTACGCCTACGGCTGATCCCTCGGTCTGATCAACTCATGTATCTCACCAAGCAGTTCAGTTCCCTCAAGTCTGACAAGGCTCAGGCGGTGGTCATCCATGAACCTTCCCGCAAGCGCCACAACCGTGTCTCCGGCACTCACGCCCATCTCAATGCCTGAGCCGAACACGATCGGCGATTCCGTGACTTCGTTGCCGTCGGGATCCAGGTAGACCCTGGGCAGGTCTGCGGCGTAGAAAGCCTGCAGACTGGCTCCGGCAAGTGAATCGGGGCCAAGCAATACCTCTGTCACGCTCAGGCCAAGGTCAACCATGACAATGTATTCAAAAGAGGTTTGTTCAACGCTTTCCACCCGTGCAACAAGTATTGCCTCGGCGAGTCCGAGGACTTCTTCCAGACTCATGTGGAAGATCTGACTTGCATGCAGGGGCAAAGAGAACAACAGCGCCGACATTGCCCACTTCATCATTCCTCACTCTCTCCGCTCACGTCTCGTGCCAGAAAACGTAGCACAGCGTACCGTCGGATGTTGGCTGAAAACCGACGGTCATCCACTTTCCGGCGGGCAGCTCAACCGTCCAGCCCAGAAATGTTCTGTCCCGGGTATTCCACCAATCCGGCATGGAATCATCCCATGGCAGCGTAACCCTCTCATGAAGGGAGTCGGGGGGAGCCACGCCGGGTTCGAAGAACAGTGCCCGGTCATTCTCGGAACTTCTGAATGCGAACCAGACCGCGTCATCGATACCCGATCCGAGCATCTTCATGCCGAGGGGTTCGATCTCCAGCCCCTCCGCGATGTGAAGAAGGGCTCGGCAGTACTCGACATGTTCGGGAGTGGGTTCGGATGTGAGAACATCCTCCCCGAAGTTCAGGCATCCGCAGAGCAGAAGCCCCGCGGATGCCCAGATGGAACAACTGTTTCTCAGGGCGCAGTTACGGAATAACTGCCGTACCAGTTCCCGTAGTTGTTACTAGTGACACCGTTGCGTGACGAGCCGGTGTAGGCGGGCATTCCCGGAAGTATTGTCACCAGTACAAGACCTGTCTCACCTGAGGCAAGGATGCCGGCATGCACGCATGCCTTGGCCAGGGACGAATCGTCGGTGTAGACGTCGGTTCCCCAGACGCTTCCCTGGGTGCTGCCCGTGACCTGGAAGAGCATGGTTGCGTGAAGCCGGTCGCGGTAGTCAGTCAGGTTGCCCGGGTCGGGATATGCGTTCTCGGAGAGGGATGACGGGTCGGTTTTTGTCACTGCCTCAACTTTATAGCTGCCGTACCAGTTGCCGTAGTTCATCGAGCTTACGCCGTTCCGGCTTGTTCCCTGGTAACCGCTCTGACCGGCGAGGATCGTTACCTTCACAACGCCGGCCTGACCCTCCCGCAGAACCCCGGCATGAACGGCCGCGGCTGCCAGTTGCGAGTCATCGGTGTAGGTGTCGGTTCCCCAGACGCTTCCCTGGGTGCTGCCGGTGACACTGAAGTAGTAGGTCTGGCCCTCCTGGCCCCTGAAGTCAACCAGGTTGCCCGGGTCATCCAGCACCATCTCAGTGCTTTGCGCATACGATCCTGCTGTGAGCACCAGACATGCGATGAAAAAGCATCCGGATCGAAAACGGTTGTGAGTCATTCTTTTCTTCCTTTCCTAATCCTGTTACTTGTGTAACGGCTCTGGGGAGATCCTTTCCTGCCAGTGGGCAGGGTCACGTCTGGCATGAAACACCGAGAGAACTACGATCCGTTCGTCATCTTCCATGAAAAGAACTTCATACGGAAAACGGCGCATGAGCGCTCGACGAACACTTCGATGAACAGGCTGATACTGCCGGGGATTTCGGGAAATAGAATTAAGCACGGCGTCAAGGCACAATAAGAATTCCGCGCCTAGTCCGGGAACTCGATTCTCGTACCAGTCAAAGGCTTCGGTGGTCTCTATCTCCGCTTCGGGGCGGAACAAGAGACTGCGACTCATCGTCTGTTCCTGATCCGCTCTTTCACCAGGCTCCAGGGGGAACCTTCCGAAGGATTGCGGTTGTACGCTTCCAGTCGACGGTCAAGCTCGGCTTTCTGCTCTTCGCTCAGGTCAACTTCCTCCGGAACCTCGGCAATGGTGTCCCAGATGTCAGTGACGAGCTGAATGCGTTCAGGTATGCTCAAACTCAACACATTCGTCCGGGTCAACGCGATCATTAGACGATCTCCTTACGTAACACTCGCACTTGTTCAAGCATCCTGCAAACTATGCTAAATGCCTGCAATTCGTACAACAGAATCTTTGGATGCCTCTTGAATCATACTTCAGTCGGGCTTGCCCGGAAAGGATGCCAGCCAGTTTCGTTCCATCACGACCAAGATCAGTCCCGGCCAGTGAAGCAATTGACAACAGTTGTGTTGCTTGTAACTTGCTGTACAGTAAATATCCGTACAAATAGGGAACGGGAGCGAAAAATGGCAACCGCCAGGCTTGACATCAGACTGGACAAAAGGGTCAAGAAGCGCGCTGAAAAGGCTTCCGCGCTTCTGGGATGTTCCAGCCTGACCGAGTACATCGTTCGTCTCATGGACAGTGATTCGCAAAGGGTCATCAAAGAGAATGAAGGTCTTACCCTCGGGAACGATGCGTTCGACAGTTTCATGGAAGCGTGTGAAACAGCAGCCGATCCAAATGAGTATCTCAGGAAGGCACACATGGCTGCCAGGGAGAGCGGCATTCGATGACGCCCTCCTCACTGTTTGTTCCACTCGACAAGGGTTTGCATGACCGCGAGTCCTTTGATTGCGGCCGACATGAACTCAACGACTACATCCGCAGGATGGCGGCCGTTCACATTCGGGCAGGAGTCGGGCATACCATGGTCCTGCCGGCGGACTCACCTGAATCGTCAGGAAAGTTGCCGATCTGTGCGTTCTTTGCAGTCGCCCCGGGTTCGGTCAAACGGGTTGACCTTCCGGAGGATATGGCAAGGAAGCTGCCACAGTATCCTGTTCCGGTTTTCGTGCTGGCACAGCTTGCGGTACACGTTCGGTGCAGGGGAACCGGGCTCGGTGGAATAACCCTTGTTCGGGCTCTCGAACACCTCCACCGGGTCAACTCATTCATGAAGGCCTATGCGGTTGTAGTTGATTGTCTTAATGACTCTGCCGAAGCATTCCACCTGAAGCACGGCTTTTCCCGCATGTGTTCCACAAGCGGCCGCACACGGCTTTTCCTGCCGATGAGAACGGTGTCAGCCCTCTTCAGGTGAGTTCCAGCACGAAGACCTCTTCACCGTCCTCCATCTCGCCCGTGTCCACGAAACCGAACCTCTCGTAGATCCTTATCCCGTTCTGGTTCTCAGGCGATGTGCTCAACCGCATGCGGCTGACCCCCGGCGTGGCGACGGCGACCTCCTTCAGAAGCTCGAGCGCGGCCAGGCCGAAGCCCTTCCCCTGATGGTCCCTGTCTATCATGAACCTGCACAGGTACAGCTCGGACAGCTTCTCGTCGATGGTGTACATCGCGAAGCCCACCATTGTCTCATCGGAGTGTATCGCCTTTGTGACCCAGCCCGGTTCCACACCCGCCTGGGCCATGGAGTAAACGTTGGGGGCCACGAAGGGCTGGTCGTCGCGAACCTTCAGATCAACGCACTGATCAAGGTTCTCACCGTTGATATCCCTGAAATGCACTGCCATGTTCTCTCCTTATCTCCGGGCGGGAAACTAACCTCTTCCGTGTTGTGAAACCATCTTCCACCGCATGCTGCTGCCATTGTATGTTCCCCGCATGGGAAAGAAGCGAGCCGGATCAAACCTGCTCACGGGGGTTTCAACCCCGTTCGCAGTGTTTTTCTGTCTGTTGGCCGCGGGCTGCGACAATCCCGCCGACCAGGCCAGTCCCGCGGCTCTGAGGTGTCACCTCGACACCAGGGCGGTTTCGGCGCTTGGATACCAGGCTGATTCGTGCCTTTACACGACCGTCTCCGGCGGAGACACACTGAAGACCCGCGCCACAGTCGTTTCCGACTTCACCGAAACAGTTCTGCCGGGGCTTGCCGATGGGAACACCCTCCTCTCATCAACCGTATGCTCCCGGGATTCGGTGCTCGCCGGGGGGGCAGTCCAGGGCTTCTCCAGCGCCGGCGACACGACCCTCGTCGACCTCAGGGTAAGATACGAAAGCTCCGGGGACAGGTTTCTGATCGAGTCTTCCTGGGGAGGCGCGGGCATTCCAGCCCCGCCATGCTCGATCCTTTTCGTGGGCAACAGCTACACGTTGGCCAACGGAGGGCTGGACAGCATTTTCACCCGGCTTGTCCTTTCGGCCGACCCAGGCGCGCAGATCCACTGCGAAACCATTGCCTTCGGAGGTTATACCCTCGAAAACCACTGGAACAGCCCCATCACCATGGGCGCCATTTCCCGGGGAGGCTGGGACCTTGTTATCCTGCAGGAACAGAGCACCAGGCCGGTCACCCATCCCGGGCTAATGTACCTTTTCGCCGAATTCCTTGGCCAGGCCGTGGAGAACGCCGGCGGGTCGCCTGGTTTTTTCATGACATGGGCCAGGAAGAACGATCCTTCGATGATCCTGCCGCTTTCGCAGGCGTACTTCCATGCGGGAGCACTGACCGACGGCATGGTTGCCCCCGCAGGGCTTGCCTGGGAGGCGGTGAGGGTCGAACACCCGGAGATAGAGCTTTACGATGCCGACGGAAGCCATCCGAGCCTCCGTGGAACCTACCTCACCGCATGCGCCATGTTCGCCGCCGTTATGGGGGAGAGCCCCGAAGGGATCCTCTACGGCAACGACCCCATGATGACCGGCAGTGAGCGGCTCATTCTGCAGGAAGCAGCCTGGCAAGCCGTTCAGGAAAGCGGTCCCCCTGACTGGAGCCACTACTGACCGGCTCACCGCTCTCCGCCTTTCGTTATAATGCAGTTTCATCTTTTGTGTGCAGCCGGGGACGCACTGTCTCACAGCTCGTGAAAGTGAACGGGGGAGGGTTTATGTCTGACTGGACCGTAGCCCAGATAATCGTTTTTGCCGCGCCTTTCGCGCTTCTCCTCATCGGCTTCGGGGTTCTGATGCTTATGCGGAAGACTGTCAGAACAAGGTTTCAGATGATAAAGCAGCTCGATGCCGACCCCGACATCAAGAACTGGCTTGTCGTCTTCGGCTGGACCGGGAAGATCATCTACTTTCCCACCGTTGTTCTCTCTCTGCTCTTCTTCATTCTCTCCGCGCTGGGTGCCGTGAATCCCGGGACGCTCGGAGCGATCTGGCTCGGTTTTTTTCTTCTCAACTTCGTGATCGAGGAGTACGAGGCCGGAATAAAGGAAGTCCTGCTAATGGTCGTTACCATCGCAGGGCTGACCCTCTGGCTGAGTTATCTGAACTGGCTCGACGGCTTCTGGGACTTCCTGGGGGGTATCAGCGCGGAGATGGGCGGCGTTGCCTACCTTCTCATTTCCCTGATCTTCCTTCTGGCCATCGGGACTTCATGGGTGAAGGGGCTTTTCCACTACGCCGCGTTCACGCCCAACTACGTCAACCTTCAGCGGGGGCCCACGGAGAGCGGTGAGCAGATAGGCCGCGAGGAGTTCGACACCCTTGTTGACACAAGCGACCTTCTCGAGCGGCTCCTGGGCTTCGGCAGCATTGTCGTCAGGTTCCACGACGCGCGCAAGGAACCCCTCCGCATGCTCGTGTGGGGCATTGGCTCGAAGTCCCGGAAGCTCGAGAACATAAGGGGCGCCATCACCATCGACAGGAATCCGTAGCCTTTACGGGATTGTCCGGCGGGCCTCCGACCAGAGCCTCCTGAAAGCGCTGAAGGAGGCCCGTGCCATGCCGTTCTCCACGGAAACCGCCACCGCCGCGCTCCAGTCAGCGTCGTCCGTAAGCAGCCTGAGAGCGCGGGCAGCCACCTCGTCATCATCCGCCCCGGCTCCGGGCAGGTGCGGGAAAACCAGCCCGTCAACCATTCCGTTGCCACCCAGACATGGCACCCCGGCCAACAGGGAGTCACCCGCGACCTGGCCCGGAACGGCGCTTTCGTCCCGCTGAAGAACGATGCGGCATCCGGCCATGCAGCGAAGATAGCCGGGGTACGGCATGCGGCGCACAAGACGGACCGCCTGACTCATGCCGCACGCCGCCAGAGTGCGCAGGAATGCGCTCACGCCCTCACTGTTCACCACGGTTACGGTCAGGCCCGGCAGCTCCCGGGCGAGGCGCGCCGCAATTCTCACTGCGCGGCCATGGCGTCTGGAAGGAACCCGCCATTCCCTTGTACCGATGAAAACACCTCTTCGTGATAAGGTTTCATCTGAACCGATGCGCCACTCCGGTTGATCCACAGGGTATGGTGTGGGCAGTTCCAGGATGGGAGCATCGCCCTTCCAGCCCTCAAGCATGTTCAGTGCCGCGGGAGAAGGGGCCACCCAGGCGTTCACGGAACCCCTGATAATGTCGATTGCCCCCAGATTGCCTGGTCTTCTGAATAACCCCGCCAACTGGTGACGGCCGCATTCCTTCCACGTGGCCAGCACAGTGTGTCCTGCTGCCCTCAGCCTGCGAACGGCCTCGATCGCCAGTTCGGCCCGGCCCGGTATGAGGACCAGAACGGCCCTTCCGTCGGGAGTGACCGTGGACGGGCGGTTATGGAACGCTCCGCCAGTGGCCGCAGCCATTCCATGAAAGTTCACCGGCGGGTGCGCACCCCTGCCCGGCGCCGGAACCCCTCCGGCGAAGTCCATGAACAAATCCCTGCCCCCGGGCGCAATCACATCCAGAAGAGGGCAGTCCCTTTCGTGAAGTGAAAGGTCGGGTTCACAGAGCTTGCGGGCTTTGATCATCAAGTCGCACTTTTCCGGTTATCGGCTTACAAGCCCGGTTCCATTCAAATTGCAAAACCAAGGCATCATCGTATAATGCCACGAACCAGGAAGACCGGGTAATGACCAGTGGTGCCCGTTCCCATTCAGGCCCGTCACGGGCGCAGGGGAGAAGTTTTGAGGAAATTTGGCGACTTCCAGTACGTGCGGCCCGACCGGGCCGAATTCGAGAAAACCATGAAAGAGCTGATCGCAAGGTTCACCCTTGCGGAGTCCGTGGATGAGCAGAACGCGGTGATGGCCCTTGTTAACCAGGCCCGGAATTCCTTCGAATCCATGGTTTCCATCGGGCACATCAGGCATACCATCGATACGGTCGACAAGTTCTACGACACCGAGAACGATGCGCTCGATCAGCTCGGCCCTGTCTACGAGGGGCTCAAGAGCGATTTCTACAGGGCCCTGGTGGGCTCACGGTTCAGGCCCGAGCTTGAAAAGCAATGGGGAGAACAGCTTTTCCGAATGGCCGAACTCCAGATAAAGACATTCAGTCCCGGTGTACTTTCCGACCTTCAGGCCGAGAACGTTCTTGCCAGTGAGTATGTGAAGCTCAAGGCTTCAGCAGCCATACCGTTCCAGGGACAGGACCGCAATCTCTCACAGATGCAGCCCTTCGTCCAGTCACCTGACCGGGAGGTGCGAAAAGCAGCCGTCAGCGCCGTCAGCTCATTCTACAACGATAATGGTGAACGGATCGACCTCATATACGACCAGCTTGTGAAACTCAGGCACGGTATCGCCCGGAAGCTGGGTTTCGAAAGCTTCATTCCCCTTGCCTATGCCCGTCTGGGAAGGACCGACTACGACGCGGCCATGGTGGCAAACTACAGACGGCAGGTCCATGAAACCATCGTGCCCCTGGCGACCCGTCTCCGGGTGCGCCAGGCGGCAAGGCTCGGTGTCGCGCCCATGCTTTTTCACGACGAGGCGCTCGAGTATCTGACCGGGAACGCAACCCCCAAGGGCGACCCTGACTGGATACTCGAAAACGGCAGGGTCATGTACTCAGAAATGTCCACGGATACCAGGGAGTTCTTCGACTACATGACCGGGCGGGGCCTTCTTGATCTGGTCACGCGCAAAGGCAAGGCCGGGGGAGGCTACTGCACGTACATACCCGACGAACAAGCGCCCTTCATCTTCGCAAACTTCAATGGTACAAGCGGCGACGTAGACGTACTCACCCACGAGGCGGGCCACGCCTTCCAGGCCTTCCGCTCAAGGGGTTTCGAGGTTCCCGAGTACCACTTTCCCACCCTGGAGGCGTGCGAGATCCATTCCATGAGCATGGAGTTCTTCGCCTGGCCCTGGATGGACAGGTTCTTCGGCGAGGACCTTGAGAAGTACCTTTTCTCGCACCTCGCGGGGGCTCTGCTTTTCATCCCCTACGGCGTCACGGTGGACGAGTTCCAGCACTGGGTGTATGAGAACCCCGAGGCAACGCCCGCCCGTCGCCGGGAGGCATGGAGGGCCATCGAAAGAAAGTACCTTCCCCACCGCCACTACGGTGATGACGGTTTCCTCGAGGGCGGTGGTTACTGGTTCAGGCAGGGGCACATCTTCGAAGACCCGTTCTACTACATCGACTACACACTGGCCCAGGTCTGCGCCTTCGAGTTCTGGGGGCGAAGCAGGGAGGACAGACCAACTGCGTTCCGCGATTACGTGAAACTATGCGGGCTGGGGGGCAGCCTTCCCTTCACAAAGCTTGTGAAGGCGGCCGGGCTTCACGATCCGTTCTCTGACGGCGCCATACAGTCCATTGTTGCGCCTGTGGCGGCCTGGCTCGATTCGGTGGATGACGGAAAGCTTTAGTCGAGCGGAGGGGGACAAATGCATACAGTCGCGTTTGATTTCGCGGCCAAAAGGGAGTGGACTCTCAGCCCTGGGGACTGGGCACGGCATCCCGCCCCCGGGGTCTTCTACTGGATAGTCGCTGGATCCGAAGAGCAGTCCGACGCCCGCGACGCCCTTGACCGCCTTGGTGTCTCACGCGACGTGGCGTCGCTTCTCGAAGGACCTCAACCCGAGGCTCACCTGGAGATCAATGGGGAAGCCCTTCATTTCACGGTGACTGAAGCCGGGGTGGAGGAACGTGTTCTTGGGACCAGTGTCCTGTCATTCCTTCTGGGAGAACACTTCTTTGTCACGGTCGTTCCCGGAAAATCCCGGATCATCGAGAAGATCCAAAGGATCTACCACGACGATTTCAGGAAGTTCGCAAGGTCTTCCGGTTTTCTTCTCTTCGAACTGGGATCGTGTCTTCTCGAGAGCCAGAGGCGTGTCTTCGAACACTACACCAAAGAGGCCGAGACCATACAGCTCCGCCTCTTCGACAAGGTCACCGACGACATCTTCTCCGAGGTCTCCGATCTCACGGGCAACATACTGGCCTTCCGCAGGTCGGTCATTTCGGCGCGCGACCTCTTCAACGACCTTGCCACGAGAAAGTCCGCATTCGTCTCCGAAACCACCCAGCCATCCCTCGACATGCTGTCCGACCGTCTGGGAAGGCTCGGCGAAGATATCGCAGGCATCCGCAGCGTTCTCAACGAAACCCTCAACCTCTACATGGGGATGGTGAGCCACCGCACCAACCGCATCATCAACAGGCTCACCGTGTTCAGCATGATATTCCTGCCCCTGAGCTTCCTGGCCGGCGTTTACGGAATGAACTTCAAGGCCTTCCCCGAGTTGAACTGGGAGTACGCCTACCCCGCATTCTGGATCTTCGTGGCCCTCTTTGTCCTCGCCTTCGTTCTCTTCGTGCGCCGCAAGCACTGGATCTGATTGGGGGACACAATACTAAATTATGTTGAAAGGAAAGGTGCGTATTCAATAATGTTAAAGTTCTGGTTTGTCTTTGTCCAAGAACGCAAAGTGAATCTTTAACATTATTGAAGAAAACGAACCCGTGTTTTCAACATAATTTAGTATTGTGTCCCCCAATCACACGGGCAGGTACCAGGTAACCTTTGCGTACACGCCCAGGTCGGGATCGCTGAAGCTTCCATCTCCATCGCCGTCGAAGACAGTCTCACCCAGCAGGTAGAGCATGCTTCCCGGCAGGTACTGCCAGGCGAAGAGGAGGTTGCTTCGCACCTCGTCGCCCGCGGTCCTGCCCGTGGCCTGGTAGTCCATGGTAAACCTTGAGTACTGGGAGAAAAGCCTCAGGTTCATGTCGGGGTTGAACATGTATGCAAGCCGAAGTGTTGCCGATCTCCAGTCGGTCGAGCGGGTATCGAAGGCTCCGGCCTGCCAGTTGTAGTTATCGGTGTCGAAGGTGCGGAACCAGTTGCCGGATACCCTGGTCTCGAATACGGGAACGGGTAGGTATCGAACGCTTCCGGTGAAGTTGCTGAACGTTCCGCCGTTTTGAAACTGGCCTCCACCGTTCCCCAGCCAGAACCTCAGGGGATAGTATGGGTTGGATCCGCCCCCGGCGAAGTAGCTGGTGCTGGAACCGTAGAACCTTCCCTCGGGACCTTCGTAGGGGTCGTAGAAGTCGCCGTTGTGCTCGCCAGAGACGGTGAAGTTCCAGCCGTTCTTGAAGGAACCCCCTACCTCGGCATGGGTGCAGTTCTGGAGTGTCTCGCCGTCGATCTGCTCCGTGTAGTTGTGGTTGCCCCAGATGCTGATGGTGGAGAACGTGTTTTCGGGTCTGTAGGTCTTGGAGGCACCGAAACCCAGATCCCTGAATCCTGTGAAGGTCGTGTAGCCTGTGCCGTTTACGTCGAAGCCCTGGTCGACCTGGCTGCCGTTGACCCAGTACCCCAGGGTGCTTCGGATCTTCTCAAACCCCAAGCTGTAAGCCCCGTCATCCTCTACGCCCGTATTCCAGCTACGGGCCGCCGACCCGGAGACAAGGTGGTTGCCCGGCAACTCGATTGCGCCGTCCAGCGCGAAAGCCCTGTTGCTCTCGGAGTCCAGCCCCTCCTGCGCCCAGGCATCCCTGGAAACCCCGGATAGCCCGAGGTAGCTGTAACCGTCGAACTGCCTTATGCCCCTGAAAATGCTGTAGTTGGCGCCCGGTTCCACGAGGATGCTATCGTCCTCCCAGACCCTCCCGCTAACCGCGTCGATGAAACCGAAGCTGAAGCCATCGGAGAACGAACCCGATATCTTCGCCCCCCCGAGGATCGGGATGAGCTCGCCGTTCCAGCCGACAGCGCCGATCCTTCTGGAGTAGAACATGTTGAAGGGCATGTCGAAAAGCTCGCTGCGCTCCATGAAGAATGGCCTGCGTTCCTGGAGGAAGAGCTCGAAGTGCCCCAGGTTCATCTCGGCCTCGTCCGCCTCGATCTGTCCGAAGTCAGGGTTCAGGGTAAAATCGGCGGTGATCCCGCTCGTGAGCCCCATCTTCACGTCGATGCCCACGTCGACCGAACCGTCCTCCTCTTCCTGGGTCTGGAAGTCGTAGTAGCGTCCGGCGGCGTAGGGACGGAACTCAAGCCCCAGTGAACCCTGTACGCCGCTTATGCCCTGAATCCCGGCAAAGTCGTCAAGGTCGGCCATCTGTCGACTGGTGGATAGCATGTACCACCCGTTTTCGGAGGTTCTGCTGAGTATTCGCTGGAAGTTCACGGACCAGCTCTGCTCTTCACTGTCGGGGAACCTGAGGCAACTCAAAGGGATGGCAAACTCCGCGGACCAGCCGCTGGAGTTCCTTGCGGTGCCGCTTTCCCAGACGGCGTCCCATCCGTAGTCCCACCCTCCGTGTTCGTTCAGGCGCGAATCCATCTGCGAGTTCGCCAGGCTGACCTCAAAGCTGAAGGCGCTGCGGCCGTCGTTCCATGTGTCCAGCAGAACGGCGATCCATTCGCCGTTGATGTAGTTGTCCCTCGGGGTCAGGGCTTCGATCATCCGGTCGGGCAACGTGTCCTGCATTATAAGCCCGAAGTAGATCCTGGTATCGTCATACAACACCTTGATGGTGGTGGGCTGGGTCATGCTGGTGCCATAGTCAGGGGCGAATTGCCAGAGGTGCAGGTTTCCCCGGAGCAGTCCTGCCAAACATCATCATCGAGCACTCCGTCAATAGCGGGCGCCTGATCGGTTCTCTGCGCGCCTATCGTCCCTGTTGGCGCTGCCGCCATCACTGAAAGAACCCAAATGAGCTGGAACACCGGGCACCCCTTTCATGAAACGAACTCTCACACCCCAAGTGACCGTTCAGATTACCGACCAGTTGGTCATTCGGCAAAATAGTGTTAAAAGATGGATTGTCAAGACTGATGTGCTGCCCTCTGCCGATCCACCAGGTGAACACACCAAAGGCATGACAGCATCTTGGCCGTGGGTGTTATAATTGGGGGACACACTACTAAATTATGTTGAAAGTTGGGGCTCAATTTTTCAATAAAGTTTAAGAGCAACTTTAGTTCTCGGGTAAAGCTAGAACTACACTTGAACTTTATTGAAAAATCACAACGTGTTTTTCAACATAATTTAGTAGTGTGTCCCCCAATGACGAGGTGGCGCTTCGGCGGGGTCCTGCAGCATCTCCCGCCAGGCCTCATCGGTGAGCCTGTCCGACATGGGGTGCGTGAACTCATAGTAGCTCAGCACCGGACCGACAGCAGCCTCGACATGACCGTCCGGTCTCATGTAGACAACGATGCAGTAGTCGAGGTTACCCGAAGCCACCTCAAGGACCGAACCAGAGTTCTGGTCGGTATGAACGTCGGCTATCAGGGTTGTTTCCAGCCCCTCGGAAGTTTCGCCTTCCCATGCGATTGCACTCTCGAGCCACCCCGCGAAGCTCTTAAGGAAATCGGCGTCGGCCGTGGTTATGGCCTCCCCCTTCAACTGGGTTTCCGCTATCGCCTGCAGTCTTTCTGTGATGTTGGCCGCGTTGTTGAACCTCAGGGTAAGGGCGTTGTCCATAAGCCCGTAATGCTCGAGCCCCCTTCTCGCCATCTCCAGTGTTGCGGTGAGTTCGGCGTAAACCTCGGGAACCGGTTCCACGAAACCCGCTGAAGGAAGCGGTTCGTCGAAGCCCGGCGCGCAGCCCGCCTCCATGCTGTAACTCTGCTTGGCGTAAAGGATCGTGTCGTGACGGAGCATCGCCCACGAAGCCAGGAAATTGGTGAGGGTGTGCACAGCCCAGGCATCGGTGCGCATGAAGTCGGGGTAGCCCTCGCCTCTGTCCTTCTGCAGGAGGTGGAGGCAGTGGAGCCATGACATGTACAGCGTGGCGTGCCAGTCTCCGGGAGTGTAGGCTTCCACCATTGCAGTCATCGCTGCAAGTGAATCACCGTAGTTCGCATACTCGAAATCGCCGTTGCGCTCAAGGATGTGTCGGGCGGCGCTGCTTCCAAAGGCCGCGGCCACATCGAGCCCCGTCGGCATGAAACGCTGCCTTCCGGAGGCATCGGCTCCCACCGAGGGGAAGACCAGCTTGCCAAGTATCTCGCTGTCAGGCGTGTACCTTTGCCCCAGGAACCTGAAGCCGGTTGTTTTGGCGAAAGCGCCGGCCAGATCGCCAGGGTCGAACTCACCATGCGCATCGGGCATGGACACCAGCCCTCCGGTACCGCTGTAGATCGATGGTCCGGCAAAGGAGGTGTTCACCAGCTCCCTGAAAGCGCGGTAGAAGCCGGTGCTCCACACAATGTCGACCGTTGCTTCAGAACCCTCGAGTTCCACGGCGGCCGAGGTGTACTCGGGCACCGAAAGGTCGTCGGCGAAGCCCGCGAAGAACGCCGTGATCTCGTAGATCCTGGCCCATAGATCAAGAAGGCGCTCGTCACCTGACCGGATCGAATGAAGATCGCTTACGGTCATCACCGCGCACGCGGTCATTGCCAGGGCTGCCTCTTCCGAAACCAGGTAGGTATCCTGCGGGCCATGCGGCTCACCGCCGTTAAGGAGAAGGGTAAGCCTCCCAAGCCACATCATCGACCTGAAGTAGCGCTCGAGAGCGGGACTGGCCGTGTAGTGCCCCCTGGGAACGTACTGGGAGTAGTCCTCGGAATAACCGAAAACGGGACTCACCTCGAAACCTGCGTGGGCATCGATCAGCTCAAGCTCCCGGGCAACTTCGTCAGCTATGGAGGGATCGGGCACGAAGTCGGGATCCAGAAGGGCCAGGGGAACGGCGAAGTACGCCGCTCCAAGGCTGGCGCCCCTTTCAATGTTGGCCCGGTAGAGAGATTCGCAAAGGACATGAAGGTCGTTGGCCAGATGGTCCTGCTCCACCTGCTGAAGGATCTGGTCGAAGAAGATGTGAAGCATGTGGAGGGGAATGCCCGCCGATACGAAGACGGGCTGGTCGAACCCCGCGACGGTCTCAAAGGCCCGCACCGGGTTATCCGTTGGAAAATCCGGTGCAAACACCACGAACCCGTTTCTGACAAGGCTTGACGGAACCTCGTGAAGGCCGGTGTTCTGAAGCAGTCGTTCAAGGTTGAACACCTCGTCTGGATCAAAAGGCAGCCCCATGGAGGGCATCGCTGGCTCCACCTGGGACTGGACAGGTACGTAGAACTCTTCTGCGAAGCACGATGCCATATCAACTCCCTCCGGGAAGACCAGGCTGCCTCCTGAGGGGATACCCCTGGCGGTGATTGGGGTGTCGTTGCCCCCGAAACACGCTGTTGCTGCAAGAAGGCCCATCAGGGCAAGAAACCTGTTGTTCTGCTTCATGACTGTCTCCCTTCCTGTGGTGTTACAGTGCAGGAAAACCTTTATTCCGGGCACGAACGGACCTGACGAACATAAGGAACTCTGATGAGCAGGTTCAGCCCTTCGGGCTCCCGGTTTGTTGTGAGAGCCCGGTGTTTGTATGTTTTGAAGCCCTTTGGTTGAACTCGAACTTTTCACGGAAAGGCGGACGGAAAGTGTCATTCTTTGGCAAGATCAAACAGGGTCTCGGTATCGGAACGGCAAAAGTGGAGCTTGACGTTCCGCCGTTCTTCAAGAAGGACGGCGAGAACATCACCGGCAAGGCGACCATCACCGCCAAAAGCCCCCAGAAGGTCAAATCGGTTACCGTGCGCATGTATGAGACTTACACCACGGGCCGGGGCGAGGACAAAAAGGTCAAGGAGTACAAGCTGGGTGAAGTGGTCCTTTTTGAGAAAAGTCCATTTGATCTCAGCGAAGCGGAAGTAAAAGAAGTTGAATTCTCGCTGCCCTTCTCCATGAAGCTCTCGAGCAGTCAGGCTCTGGCTCAGAAGGACGGCGTGCTTGGCGCCCTGGGCAAAGCCGCCGTATTCGCCTCAAGCGAGAAGTCCGACTTCAGGGTCAATGTCACGGTTGACCTTGAGGGTGTTGCGCTGGACCCCACTGACAGCAAGACAATCCGGCCGGAGTAGAGAAGATGGGCTGATCAAAGCCCCGCCTGAGTCCGGCATCAGTCATCTCCTTCGCTGGCGCACTGCTTTGCGCTCGCATCGACGAAGCGCCTTAGGGTTTTTCTGATCCGGGACAGTTCACCCGCCCGTTGAAGGTGCGGCACTCCCACAGAGCCTGTCTCGAGCTTCAGCTGTCTGTCGCCGGGTTTGTACGCAAGCTCGGCCTCGAGGCGCTGATTGCTGTCGAGGTATCGGACGGTGTACCCGCCGTCCGGCGCGGGGTCGGTTCCCGTGACGATGAGAGCGTGGGCGTCCAGACCCGGCGTCTGGAACTTGACATATGCCGCTCCCTGCGAAGAGGTATGGGAGTGCAGCCCGTCCATTATCGCCTTGAGCTTCTCCGGTGACACCTTCGATGACCCCGCAAGCCCGTTGACCCAGGCGAACTGAACCACCCCCTCGAAAATCTGCCGCCATTCCAGAAGTTTCTGGATCTCGTTCCTCCGGTCGCCCGAGAAATCTCTGAGGTTTGAGTAGCCTGGGATCGCGACAACCCGGTTCCCCAGCATCAGGGAACGGATGATCTCCCGGGCATGGGATTTGTTCGCACGGTGGCGCTCCGGAAGGAAGTACGCAAGGTAGAGGGCGTTACGGGTGAACCGCGAGTGCCACCAGCACACACCCTTCCCCAGAAGCCCCCCCGAGTTTATGAAGCAGAGCAGGTTCGGGTTGGGGCCACCCCCGGGGGGGCTGGCGGTGAGCGACGGCACGTAGTCCTTCGAGCATGCGCTCTGGACGAACTCTTCCTTTGAGATTGCGGCGGGCCTCCAGGCGGGCATCTATCCTCCCTTTCAAGAAAACCGACAAAACGGTTCGCAGTGGGAACAATCCCGCATCCGGCGCGAAATGGCAATAGGCCGGTCTGGCCGCCGGTCCCTTTTGGGGTGCATGTTAGGTCAATTCGAACGGAAGGATGCCAGTGATACGGAACCACAAGAGGGAAGAGCTGGAACGGCGCATTCTTAGAGACCTTCCGGGCATTCCGGGCAGCGTTGCAAAGAGTGTATTCGACGATGACGAGATACTGGCCATGCAGGACTACGCCAACGTTGTGTCCATCATGCGGCTCAACATGAACGACCATGGACCTGTCCACATGCGGATAGCCGCGATGAATTCACTGAAGATGCTTGACCTTCTTGTGGCAAGCGGTGTGAGGCTGAACCTCGAGACCGAGTCGGGCCTTCCGGCGGACGACAGCAGGGTGGCGGTATTCCTGGCTGCAATGCTCCACGACATAGGCATGGCAGTTGAGAGGGACGGCCACGAAGAGCACGCCCTCATTCTGGCGAAACCCCTGATCGACAGGATCCTCCTCAAACACTATCCAGACTCGTTGCGAAGGAGGATAGCCATCACCTCAACGGTGCTCGAGGGGATAGCCGGTCACATGACGAACAGGCGGGTATCGTCGCTGGAGGCCGGTCTTGTTCTCATCGGTGACGGTTGCGACATGGAGCACGGACGCTCACGCATCCCCGAGAAGATCTCGCCGGGTCCTCAGGTGGGCGACATACACAGGTACTCTGCCTCGGCGGTTGAGAAGGTGGTCATTGAGCAGGGCGAGTCCCGCCCCATCAGGATCCTCATTACGATGAGCGAGAACGCCGGTTTCTTTCAGGTCGAACAGGTTCTGTTCCCGAAGATCAAGGCAAGCCCAGTGAAACCACACATCGAACTGTTCGCCGGGAAAAGGGGCGGGAGTCTGCTTCAGTACCTTTAATCGGGTTCAGGGTTGGACGGGCAGGACGTGCGCCAGAAAATCGGCCAGCCAGACCGAGTAGCCTGAACAGGGCAGAACCATTGCCCTGAAATCGAAGGCTTCCACCAGGACAGAGTCACCCTGCTCAGGGAAAAGGGCTTCCCCCTCATCGAACCAGTGCCTGCACACCGATACCCGGCCCAGCAGCGAGTCGCCCCGAAAGACGTCGAACAGCATTCCGCTGTACCTGTCCTCGTACGGTTCGTCGTTCATCACGCCCCACTCGGCGTAGATCGTATGGTGGAACTCGACGGCGCGGAACAGAAGCACCCCGTCATCCGGAACAGGAGCCTCTGCCAGGAAGCAGAGAACGAACACCATTCACTACCGCCTTTGCTCAACAGAACCGCAAGAAGAAAAACTCTACTCTGAAAGCTCCCCGGTCTCAAGGTTGAAGCGGAGCAGCCCGCCGCCGACTCCCATGACTTCGAAGAAGACACCGTCACTGCCGCTCCAGTTGAAGCCCAGGCGCTCTCCGAACACACGGTAGTGAGAGACGCTGTGGGAGACGCCGCTGCCCAGGTTGGCGATCTCGAGCGTGGAGTACTCCCTTACTACCCTGCCTTCGCGGTAGAGACCAATCGCCAGGTGATCCTCCCGGGGCTCCCTTCCACGTGCCCACGGTCCGAACCTGACCATCGTGCCGTCGCCGCTTCCGCCCATGTAAATCTCGGCGGCGTACCACGGGTACTCGTAAAGGAATGTGTCCTCTTCGGTTCCAACAGAGTAGACCCTGGTCACGCCTATAGTTCCGTAGTCCTCTGATGGTATGCTCTTTGCGTAGTACGCCCCGTATTCGGAAGAACGGACGATAGGCCTGTTCGAAGCCTCCTCATCCGCAAAGGCCGAACCGTGAAGGAACACCAGCGCCAGAAGCATCACTGCGTGTTGTCTCATACCGTACTTTTCCTCACTTTCTCAGCAAACACATTCCCGTGGTCTCCAAAACCCCGCCCGATGTCAGTC
>Ga0351855_1017_pt1 | contig 46932 bp, 39 predicted proteins | sample BONcelFGM3001C11_FD_206794 | JGI IMG/M metagenome (GOLD analysis project Ga0351855, IMG submission 206794) | Enriched cells from coal bed in the Powder River Basin, Montana, United States - BONCAT cells FGM rep2 HSBNCT.FGM.300.1.C11 ...
AGTTCATGGAGTTCGCCGAGGAGTACGAGAAACGCTACATCAGCCAGGACGATCACGAGGACAGGGGTATCGAGGAAACCCTCAACCTTGGATGGGAGCTTCTGAAGCACCTGCCCAGGGAGGAGATGAAGCGTATCCGGCCCGAGTACCTCGACCGTTACTGGCCACAGGAAAAGGTCTGACATGGCGCTTCAGGTCCGGGCCACCAGAATGGAGCTGCTTCAGCTCAAGCGCAGGGTGAAACTTGCCCTCAGGGGCCACAAGCTCTTGAAGGACAAGCTTGACGAGCTGATGCGGCAGTTCAAGCTGCTGATAGCCGAGTACGGAGGCGCCAGGACCTCACTCGAGAGCGAGCTTCAAAAGGCGTATGGCCAGTTCCTCTTCGCACGGGCGGCAATGCACCGGGAAGCGATGGATGATGCCCTGGCCCACCCGGGTGCCAGGGCCGTGGTCGCCACCGACACCCGCCGCGTGATGAACCTGACCCTCCCCGTGTTCCGCGTTTCGGTTGAGGGCGCCGTGCGCAATTACGGCCTTTTCGATACGCCCCCCGAGCTGGACGAAGCGCTCGAGGTTTACCGGCATGTTCTCCCGGCCATCATAAGGCTTGCTGAGCAGGAGAAGGCCATAACCCTCATAGCGCACGAGATAGACTCGACCCGCCGCAGGGTGAACGCGCTCGAGTACGTTCTCATACCCGATTACGAGTCGGCCATATCAAGGGTGAGGCTGAAGCTTGCGGAGATGGACCGCTCCAACACCACGAGGCTCATGAAGGTGAAGGAGATGGCCGACGCGAAGCGGGAGATTGCAATTGGGGACACAATGCTTAATTATTTATCCGGCTTTACCAACAGTAAATAATTAAGTATTGTGTCCCCCAATTAGGACGTCACCTGACGATGCTGAGGTAGCCGGGTTTCAGTACATCTGTCCAGAACAGACACCATATCTTTTCCTGCTCTGGCAGAGCGATCATCATTGGATTTGTCATTTCCTGTGAGAGGTAAACTTTTCCTGCTATACCAAGATCCCCAGTGTTCATGACTATGATTGAATCAGGATAAAACGGGTGATTGCGATAGTAGGCGAAAACATCTCCCGAGGCTTCATATATCACTGTCCTGAAGGGCAGTTCAGGCATTTCCCGGATGTCGAGTACATCAAGGCTGAAAGGATCCAGGCGATACAGGTTGTTGTTGCCCGTGCCTGACAGCACACACAGATCACCATTTGATGTTGCCACCGGATTGCATGAAACCGTGATCGGGCATGTTGCGTCTATTGCAAGTGATGCCGGGTCGAGCCTGCACAGCCCTTCGGCTCCGCCCCAGATGTAAGTGCCGTAGCCACCGAGAACCTGTCCCTGTGAAATGGTGAAGTCCAGTGTGTCCACGAAAGACATGCTGATCATGTCGAGAACAAGCGAAGTCTGGCTGCCCTCGGGGCAGAGGATCACCCTGGCATCCATTTCGCCCGCTATCATGGCGCTGCAGGTGAAATCAACCGAAAAAGTGCTGACTGTCTGCAGCGTGTTTTCATCGAGCAGAGAAATGTACTTGCCGTCGGTGTCATCGTAGGAAACAAGGACCCCGTTAAGGCTCGATACATGGCAGATCGAGCTCAGTTCATTGGCTGTCTGCCTCCTTCTGTAACCTCCTTGAATGGTATTTATTCTATTAATACCGTATGTGCATTCATAATAGGGAGGACTATATACTCTATCTCTAAAGTATAGGTAATTGCCGTTGTATGATGTTATCCAATCTCCAGTGATGGAGGGATCCACGTATTGCTGAAACAGGTACCCGAAAGAGCCGATTCTCCATGGAAGTGCACCGTTGTGCGTATACTGCACAATGTTGCTTATCGATGAATGCCCCTCGTCATCGGTGGTGGTGACCTGGAAGTAGACTGGATAATCGGGATTCGCGGAACCCACCGCAAGGGTATCACTCGCGTTGTGGAACACTCCGATTGTATCCCAGGGTGAGTAGATACCCAGGCGAACCATGACGGTGTAGCTTGAGAAGTCGGTGTCAGGGCAGGGCGACCAGTGCAGGAGGCACTGCCCCATAAGCAGGTCCTCCACCTCAAGGACTGACGGGACCGGGTAATCGCTGGTGGGTGTTGTGAAGGGTTCCTCGTTGCTCCACAGAACCGTTGAATCGGCCGTAAGCGCGCTTACGGCGTAGTAGTATGTCGTGCCCCAGGAAAGCGAGTCGGAATCCGGGAAGCTCAGAATGGCGGTGGTTCCCACTGTTCTGTAGTCAACCGCTCCTGAGGGGATGCCCGGGCTGAGAGCCCTGTGAACCGAGTAGCAGACGACCCTCTGGTTATGGGGGGGTGCCCAGGAAACGGTGACCTCGCAGTAGGGTTCCCCCTTTGCAGCGTTTCTTGTTGCCACGGTCAAAGCCGCAGCAGCGGGAGCTTCCCCAATGGAATCTCCCGTGAAAACGACGGATTCCAAGAGGAAATCTGGAAGGTCCGGTTCAGAAGGGCTGTCGCTGCAGCCTGACCAGATGAGTGTGGCAATGATGACCAGGCCTGCGGTTGTGCGAATGACCGATACGGGTACTGATGACATGACCTCTCCTTCTGTTCCACGCCCACACAATAAAATACGAGGTCTTTCATCTCAAGTCAAAAAGCAGGTAATTGGGGGACACAATACTTAATTATTTATCCGGCTTTACCAACAGTAAATAATTAAGTATTGTGTCCCCCAATTAACAGCAGTACCTGCAGGCGCTGAACGGCCTTCCATTCTTCAGCGACCTCCATTCCCGCGTGTTCTTCCATGCTTCGGCTGAAGGCGTGCGTTCTGAGGGAGCGTCGTCGCCCGTGAATGGACACGGCCTGAGAACTCCTTCCGCGTCGAGGAACAGGCAGCCCGCCAGTGGGCAGCCCGCGGTCAGGTGTTTCAGGAGAGGGGCGCCATTTTCGTCAGGAATGTAGGGGCAGTCCGGAGAGCTGAAAGCGAGGTTTTCCGTTCGTCCCACGTGATAGCCTTCGGGGTCGAAGCGGCCGAACACGGCCTTCGCGCTGTCCGCCCTGATGCTCTCAGCAAGGTCTCTGAAGGCATCGAGGTCGCCTTCGGATTGTTTCCAGACCGTGAGTAAAAGCTCAACCATGGACTGTCCGGCGCTTTTCACGGTACGGACGGCATGAAGTGCCTCGGCCATGCGATCCCGGCCCCTTATGGCTTCCCATGAGGGACCCGTTGCCGCGGGAAGTGAAAAAATCCAGCGGTCAACCCGCAGTCTTTCGTGACCGGGCCTGAAGCCGAGCCCGATGGTGCTCACGGATACCATTGAGCTGTGCCTTCCGGCGATGGCCACAAGCTCTGAAAGCCCGGCGGCCGCAAGAGGGTCCGAGTGCTTGCCTGAGAAGTGCAGGGTGACGGGTCTGCATTGGCGGCACTCAAGCCATGCCCCAAGAAGCCCCGGCTTGAGATCAACGGGATCGATTGTGGGCTTGCAGCCCCGGCAATTGCCCGTGCAGTTCTGGGTCGCCTCGACCATGAGGCCGCGGGGAAGTCCGTGTGCTGTGTTCAGCAAAGCCCTTGCAATGAGCCTTGCCGGCCAGAACAGCCCCTTCCGCTTCCAGATGTCCAGACCCGTGATCAGTGTTCTTTTCATCGCTGCCCGAAGGGGTTCTCCCGTCCGAAATCGGGGATCAGCTCATCAGGGCTCGTTTCAGGGTCCTGGATGAGCGTGTTGACAAGACCAAGTGCTTCCGCAGTTTCGACCGCCCGCCAGTACTCGGAGTGCCGGAGCTTTCTGGAGAGCAGAGGGTGTGCGCCGGCCCTGAAGAGGGGGCTGTACTGGCTCATGAGACTTACGGTTATCTCTCGGGAGATGCCCGCTATGAAACCGAGCGTCTCTTCGGTGCCCGAAAGTCCGTTCGGAAGGACCAGGTGCCTCACGCAGAGGCCCTTCCTTGCAAGACCGTCCTCTATCCTCAGAACGCCGGCCTGTCTGTACATCTCAATGACGGCGGCCCTTGAAGCCGCAACGTAACCCGGCGCAGACGAGTACCCGGCCGCGTACGTGTCATCTGCGTATTTCAGGTCGGGCAGGTATATCTCCACGAGACCGTCGAGGGTGCGAAGGGCGGAAACCGATTCGAAGGCGTTGCTGTTCCAGACCACCGGAACGGAAAGACCCCTGTTCCTGGCGATGACAATGGTCTCGCGAACCTGGGCAAGGTACTGGGTGGGCGAGACGAAGCCTACCGTGGGACAGCCCCTTTCCTGAAGCTCAAGAAGTCTGTCGGCAAGCTCCTCGGGACTGCAGATGGCGCCGTGGCTTTCATGGCTTATGGCGTGGTTCTGGCAGAACACGCAAGCCATGTTGCATCGGCTGAAGAACACGTTCCCAACGCCATGTTCGCCCGTGAGGAAAGGCTCTTCTCCCCCGTGCGCCACGATGGATGCCACCTCCATGCCGGCGCCCGCCCCACACCATCCCGTTTCACCGGCTGCGCGGTCAACCGCGCAATTCCGGGGACAGCACCCGCAGCGGACCCCCTCAGTCACCCAGCCCTTCAAGGGGGAGGTTGAGCATCTCCGTTCCCGGGAGGACGAACCTGCCGCCCTTCATCAGGAAGACCTCTCTTCCGTCGGGGTGCACGGCGCTGATGGAATCGAGGCCGCTGTACGGAAGTGTTATGTCGACATGCCTGTTCGTGTATGCCCGGTCGGGGTCGGTGGCCCTGAGGGCCGAGCGCTCGTTCTCCACTGCTACAAGGCGTTTTCCGGTGTCGGTGTCGAACCGTTCCTGGTCTTCTTCCCGGTTGTAGCATGTGTCGCCGACGGCGAAGTGTGGGCCGGTCTTTTCCAGTATCAGCACGGGCAGAAGGCCCATGATGCCATGCTTTACCCCCATGGCGTACGCGACGGTGTTGGTGCCTATGGCGAATTCGCCCAGGGGCAGGCTTTCGTGGGGGTGAAAGATGTTCTCTCTGATGTACTCCCTGCCCTTTTCCGGGTCATCGAAGTTCGAGCACGACCACTCAACTGCTTCACCGTCGCTGAAGACCATCCTCAGGTCACTGTACCTCAGCCCGTCCAGAAACGCTTCGGCAACATGGAGGACCCCGCTTGTTCCCTTCAGTACGGGCGAGGTGAAAACCTCACCAACAGGGATGTTCACCGAGGCCAGACAGTTCTCGAAAGCGGTTTCCTTCCCCGGATCGGAAAGCGGGTGAAGCATCACGGTGATGTCGGTATCATTCCCTGGAGCCCCCAGCACCCGTGCCTTCACGGCGCCGTCCATGGCGGCGATCAGTGCAGCCTGCACCGGACGGTACTCGCTGTTGGACAGGGTGTTGACCTTGACGCAGTCACGGAAGATATCGTGAAACGCCGGGCCGATCTCGGGGGAGGGGAACGATATCATGCTGAAACTCGTTTCGTGCCGGGGCAGATGGCTCTGCTGAAGGGCAACCCCGAGCTGTGTGAACCTGTTGTAAAGCGCGTTCATTTCGCGGTCAGCCCGGACCATGGACTTTCTGGGTGAGGGACTGAAGGGCTGCTCGCCGAAGAGGCCCACATGCGCAACTCCCGAGTAGGCGTGCAAGACGCCCGACAACTCATCGAAAACCTCCCGCCTCATGGCGATCTGGTTTTCCACCGTGCTCTGGTCGAGGTACAGGGCGTACTTGAAGCGGTGATCGTAGTTTGCCTGCCTGTTCGACGGCGGCCGGTGGACGGGAGCGGCGTGGGCCAACAGCCCCGCTCTGTCGAAACTTGCGCGGATGTGCCGGAAAAGCGCCTCACCGCCCATTGGCAGGCTCACGGTGACTACATTGCGGTACTTGAACGAGTCCTTACCCTCCTCCCTGAGCCCGAGGCTGTAGGCTTCGGCCAGGGTGTCCCCTATGTCCCTCAGATCGCTCTCGGGCAGGCCGAACAGAAAGGCGGCCATTTCCTCGTGAGCGCGCTCGACCTTCATGCCGTGCAGGAACAGGAACGACAGGTCGCCTCCGTGCGCGTTTTCAAAAAGGGTTCCCAGAGCGTTTTCCCGGGGATCGAACCTTCGGCGGAGCAGCCCGGTGATCTGGTCCCTGTCCGTCGACCTGTAGTACTCGCGGACAACGGTTTCCGCACCTGCAAGGCCTGCTTTTGAAAGTTCATCAAGGGCTTCAAGGAACCGTTCGATGACCCTGGTCTCATTGTGTACCGCTGCCGAGAGAAGACCGAACACATCGTATCTGAGCGCCGACAGGTGCTGGCCAGTGGCCAGGCCGAACGCCTCCGCGGCCACGTCCGGGTTAGCGAAGTCGCCTTCGTACGCATCGGAACCCAGGGGAACGTACCAGTACGCGTTGACCTCCCGCAGCCTTTCAAGGGTAAGCCCCGTCTTTAGCTCCCCCGAAAGGGTGCGGGCAAAGCTTGCCCTTTCGGCCGTATCCCGGATGAGATCCCGGAACAGCCCCTCACGTCTGGAATCATGAGTGCTCATGGTCAATCCCTTCAGCGCTGAGTATTTCCATGCCCCGGATCACTCCCGCGTACTCGCTGTTGCCTGCCAGAAGGTCCCTGTGGGTTCCCGTTGCGGCATGCCTTCCCCTGTGTATGAAGATAACCATATCGCTCTGTCTGACAGTAGCCTCCCTGTGGGTTACCACGAACGCCAGAGCCCCGTGGCCACCCTCCCTGAAGCGGCTCCAGAACTCGGCTTCCTTACCGGCGTCGAGTGCGGCCGTGCAGTCGTCCAGAAGGAGAAGTGAAGGGTTTCCAGCCAGGGCACGGGCTATGGCGACCCTCTGGCGCTGTCCGCCACTGGCTCCGGTTCCCCTTTGCCCAAGCATCTTGTCGCCCTGAAACTCGTCAGGCCTGACCCCGGCATCGGCGAGGGCCCGTTCGATGTCAATGTCACGCAACCGTTCCCGCCCGAACCTCACGTTGTCTGTCACGCTCTCACCCAGGAGAAGGGATTCCTGCGGCACGAAGCCGACGGTGTCCCTGAGGTCGACATCCTCCCGGGGGATTTCGTTCACCAGAATATGGCCCGAAGCAACGGGGAGCAGCCCGGCAAGCATCTTCAGAAGGGTGCTTTTTCCCGCACCCACCTCGCCCACCACGGCGATAACGGCCGGAGCGGCTGCTGTCAGGGTAACTCCGGATACACCTCCGCTGCCATCGTAATGAAAACCGGCACCGGTCATGGTGATCTCCGATACCTTCTCAACCTTCCGCAAATGAAGGTTGTCCGCTTTCTCGGGATAGTCCTGTATCTCCCTCTCCCTCTCCACCGAAACAAAGGCCTGACGGCTTGCGACGAAGAGGTTGGGAATGTCCATCATGGGCGCCAGCAGCATGTCGAGATAGACGTAGAAGGCGTAAAAGTCGCCCAGCCCGATGCTGCCGCGGATCACCATAAGCCCGCCCGCCAGCATCACCGTGACCTTCCCCACCTGCCCGATCAGGCTGTAGACGCCGTGAATGATCATCTCCAGCTTGGTCAGGGAAAGGTCGATCTCGAACCTCTGGTTCAGAAGCCTGTGGAGCCTGGCGGCCAGGGGTTTCTCGGCCCGGTAAGCCTTGACTATGGCTATCCCGTCAAAGGTGCTGTCCAACAGATCGTTCGTGTGGCTGGTGGCCTTGCGGCTCTCCTCCACCCTCTTGCCGATCCGGTGCTCGACCGTGTAGAAGATGAAAAGCATCACCGGAAGAGGCGCCAGGGCCAGCACGGATAGTTTCCAGCTCATGAAGATCATCACCCCGAGGCAGAACAGCAGCCTCGATGCCGATTCGAGAGCCCTGAAGAAAGCGCTGCAGGCGAACCACGCGATCCGGGGGTACTCGGTTATGTCCTCGGTGAGGCGGGTGGTCAGGTCACCCGGTCTGAAGGCGTTGAAGAACCTCCAGTCCTTCCGCATTATGGAGCGGAACACATCGTCCCTCACCCCTAGCCCGATCACGCTGTTAATGATCCCCCTGGCGCCGGGGTAGAAGCCCGCGAGAAGCCGCGCGACCGCAAGGCCCGCAAGAACAAGGATGATCCTCGTGAACTGCGAGCTTTGCGGGGTTCCCAGAACGACCCCGACGTTGTCAAGCAGGTAGCGGAAGACCAACGGAAACCCAAGGGCGACAGCGCTGGAGAGCAGCGTGAAGAAGAACAGAAGGACAAGGTACTTCCGAACGGGTCTCCAGTAACGGAATATCCACCCGCAGTTGTCACGCCACACCTGTATTCGCTCACGCACTTTCCTCACCTCCGAACTGCAGGATGAAGAGTGACGCGTAGACCCCGCCATGGCTCATGAGTTCCGCATGGGTTCCCTGTTCAACGAGAAGGCCGCCCCTGACAACGAGGATGCGGTCGGAGTGGATTATCGTGGAGAGCCTGTGGGCAACCACAAGGGCCGTCCGACCTGAAAGGGCGAGGTCGGTGGCCCTTTGCAGTTTCTTCTCAGTGCCGGGGTCAACCGAGGATGTGGCCTCATCCAGAACGAGGATGTCGGGCTTTCTGAGAACTGCCCTGGCGATGTTGACGAGCTGGCGCTGACCCATGGAGAGGTTCACCCCTCCCTCGCTTATCTCGCCGTCGAGCCCGCCCGGGATCCTCTCCAGAAGCTCGAGGGCTTCGATCTGCCCCAGCGCCTCTTCCTGCTCGGCTCTCCCCACGGAGGGATCGAAGACCGTAAGGTTCCCTGAAAGCGTGCCCGAGAAGAGGTTGACCTCCTGCAGGACCAGCCCGATCCGGCTTCTCCATGCGTCCAGGGTGAACTCCCTGATGTCGGTCCCGTCTATCGTTATCCTGCCCCGAACCGGGTGGTAGAAGCGTAGCAGCAGAGCCACCAGTGTGCTTTTGCCGCCTCCCGAATCCCCGACCAGGGCAACTGTCTCCCCCCTGTGAATGGAGAAGGAGAGTCCGCGGATGACCCACTCCTCGCCGGAGTAGCTGAACCAGACATCCTCGAACCTGATCTCGGTCCAGCCCCTTGGAAGATGCCCGGGGCCCAGGTGCCCGTCAGGCGTGAGGGTTTCGGTGTGGATAAGCTCCATAAGCCTGTCACCCGAAGCGAGTGCCCGCTGCATCTGATTGAGTGTTTCGCCGAACATCACAAGGGGCCCGAAGAGCCTACGTGTGTACTCGACGAAGAGCACCACAGTCCCCACGGTGACTGTGCCCGCAACAACACCCGGCCTTCCCGCGGTGAGGATGACGGCGACAGCCGCTATCTCGAGGGCTCCCAGAAAGCTCCAGAACCCGTAGTCCCAGATGGTGGCCCTGATCTCCCTTTTGACGAAACGCATTCCCAGACGGTGAATTCTGGTGCGGGCATACCCGGTGGTACCGAAAACCTGCATTACGGGCACCGCGCGGACGAACTCCGCCACTGAACCCGAGATCGAGGCGTAGGATTTTCGCAGGTCTCCCCACAGAACCCTCATCTTCTTCAGCACGGGGATTGAAAGAAGAGCGGCCGGGAGAACGATGAGCATCACCTTGAAGGTGATCGCAGGGTCGGCAAGCAGCATGACCACAACGGTGCCCGCCACCATGGCCGCATTCCGCAGAAGCGCCATGCTGGTCTCGCTGAAGAGCATCCGTACCCGCTCCGCGTCGCTCTCCACCCTGGCCATGAGCCTTCCCGACGGGTTTTTGTTGAAGTACGCCATGGACAGTGTCAGCACATGGTCGAAGAGCTGCCGTTTGAGGTCTCTGACCACGGAAAGACCGATCCTTGCAGCCAGCATCACCTGAAGATAGGCGAACACCATTGTCGCTCCGAAAATGCCCGCGAACACAAGCGAGTAACGGATAATGGCGCCGGAATCCCGCGAGGGGACGGCTTCATCTATCACCAGCCTGAGGATCAGCGGACCTGCAAGCTCCCCGGCGATGGCCAGAAGAAGCAGCACCACCGACAGGGCGAACTGGGGCCAGTGGGGGAGGATAAGCGGCGCGAATTTACGAAGGAGCGCCAGCGAACCGGTTCGCGCCTTGGGGTCTTCGTCTTCGAACTCTTCAATGAAGGGGGGCATGGAACAAACTCCGTTCGAACAAGGTCATGGGAAAAGGGTACAACCGAAATGGAGGGAAAAGGGCTGAACAGCCCTAGGAAAGGCGAATGCCTCCGAAAATCATGTATGTACCTCCCTGTTGAACGAGCCGGACGAAAATAGTGCCCCATTTCGAATCGTCAAGCTCAGACCGCTCCATGACGAATCCGCGGGTTTTCGTATAATCGCCCCGTCAGGCGGAAAACCCCGCCCCAAAAGCCCGGGAGGCTGCAATGCACCGAATCCGTCAGAAGTGCATCATTCCCAGCGCGGCGTTCACCATTCCCCACGCGCGAATCCGCAGTTACCACAGGTTCGAGAAGGCTCCTGAGGTCGGTGATCTGGTGTTCGGCGAGGTCAACAGCCTTGGCCAGCACAGGCTTCTCGAAAGCGTTTCCAGCAGGCTTCACGCCCTGAATGACAGGACGCACGCGATATTCGTCTTCGGGAATCGCTACGCGCCGGACTACTACGAGGCGTTCGTTCCGGATCAATGGGAGGATGAGGTCGATCTGATCGCCCAGAGCGGCATTGTCGGGAGCGCTGTTCACAGGAACGACAGGGTCGGCGACCCAACCCGTGTCAGGCTTCAGGGCTACGTTTGCGATTCGAACGGTGAGATCCTCAATACCCGCCGTGGGAACCTGCTCACGCCCCGGAGGACCATGAGGGAGGGCGGACGCAGGGCAAAGCTGATCCTGTGCGTTGGCACAAGCATGAACAGCGGGAAGAGCCATGCGGCAGCGGCGTGCTGTTACGCCCTCACCTCGGTGGGCAAAAAGGTCAGGGCCGCGAAAGTGACGGGGACTGCCTGCCACAAGGACATTCTGCTGATGCAGGACAACGGCGCCGACCATGTGGCCGACTTCACTTACCTCGGGCACCCGACAACTTACATGCTTTCGGAGCTTGAACTGATGAACATCTTCACCACCATCGACCTCAAGTACGGCAACAACCCGGCCAACTACCTTGTTGTCGAGTTCGCCGACGGCATCCTTCAGAGGGAAACCGCCATGCTTCTTCAGAACCCTCTGGTGCTCAGCAGGATACACAAGGTTGTGTTCTGCGCCCAGGACGCCTTCGGCGCCATCGGTGGCGTCAGGGTTCTGAAGGAGAGGTTCGGGCTCGTCCCCGCGGCCATCAGCGGCGTCTGTTCAAGCTCTCCCCTGGCGCTCCGGGAGCTGTCCGAGTTCACCGACATCCCCATCCTCTTCAGCGCGCAAAGGGATTACAAGGCCATCTACGGTCTGATCATGTAGAAACTGACCTGACCCGGGGGGTTACCGAAAATCCCGAAGGCTTTCGTGAATGCCCTTGAGCATCTCGAACCAGTATGCAAGCCCAGCCTCTTCAGGGTCATCCTGGAAGCGCCGGACCCATAGCGGCAGTTCCGGATGCTGATCGCCCTCAACCTCGAGCCGCCTTTTCATGCAGGACAGGATGAACTCGAAGTTCCGCTGGCTCTCCCAGAAAACCGATGCGTTCCGGCTGTTAATGCGACTGGCGGTCACGGAGATATTTTTCAGGAAAGCTTCCCCGGCCTTGTAGAGGTGTTCGATTACACGGGGACCCATTTCCTCAGCCCATCCCCTGTGGAAACGGCAGATCCCCAGATTGTCGCAGACAAGTTCCTTCTTCAGCCGGTCCGCGCATGCCCGCCCAAGCTCCCGGGGTGGAAGGAATTCGTAGCCGTAGAGCATGTAGTACTTCCCGGTGATGGCCATCGGGGCCATTACGCCGGGGGTCCAGTACTGGTTGGGCACCATCCAGCCTTTCCTTCCAAAGGGCACAACGACAAATCTGTCAAGGATGTTGTCACCCTTTGTCTTATGGATCCGTCTCGCCCACTTTCTAGCACCCTCTGACATGTCCAGGATGCCCCGGCTTTCAATGATGCTTTCAAGAAGCTCAACACCCAGCCGGGCGTTGCTCATCGAATCGTCCACCAGGTCAAAGGCATCCGTGTTCCAGCGCGGTCTGTCCGTTACGCCCAACTCCCCAGGGGTCAGCCGCCCCTGATCCATCAGGTCCATCAGCCAGGAGACCACCCCCCCCGCCGAGATGGCGTCGAACCCAAGGGAATCGCAGCGGCTGCAGAGCAGCTCGGCTCCACGCTGATCGAAGACTCCGCAAAGGGGTCCAAGCGCCTGGTAAGGTTCGTAGTCCTTCTTGAAACGGCCGTTCATCTTCTTGCATACCGCGGCGCAGGGCTCACCGCAGGTGAACTGCTGACGGCCTTCGATGGTCTCTTCGTTGAACTGCCTCAGGTAGTGGTTCAGAATGAACTCACGGTGCAGTTTCTGCCGCCGGTCCTCGGTCCACTCCATGGTACGGTAGTTGAAGGCCATCATCCTTCCGCCCATCCCGGCGTAGTTCACCCCGAAGGTACCGCCCGTTTCCAGCCCCGGGTCATACCTGTACTTCGTGGTCGTCTCCAGGTCCATCACCGCCAGCTTTTTCCGGTATCTCTCCTCGAACCACTCATCCGCCACTGTCCGGTCCCGGAAGTCCTGATCCACAACCGTGCCTCCGTATATCACCGCCGCCACCCCATGGTCCTGAAGCATTTTCGAGCCCAGGCCACCGCGGCCGGCCCACGTCTCCACATCGGACGGCTTTCCCTCAAGATACGGGGCTGAACAGATGGCTCCGAAGTCGGTGAACCGAGAGGCGGGGCCGGTGGCAAGGATTCGGGGATCATTGGAGTAACGGCCGCTCAGTTGGTCGTGAACCCAGTCCAACATAGCGTGGGTTCCAAGGCGACCCGAGTTCCAGATCCGACGGGCATCCACCGGCAGAAGCTCCACCTGGATCTCCTCGCCGTGATCGCGGTTGAGGTAGAGAACGCTCGGGCTCGGCGCCCTGCCGACGATGCTGACCATGTTCAGCCCAAGGTTGTCGAACACCAGCCCCGCTCCACCCATGCTGGAAATGTAGAAGCCCCGCCAGCACGGAGAAAAGCCGGTGAAGACAAGCCGATTGCTCCCCGGAAGGATTGATCCCGCCAACAGGCCGGTCCCGAAGTTCAGGCAGTTGTGGTTGTCGGATAAGTGCAGTCCCAGATCGACGGGGCCGAAGTACTCGCCGACCTTGTACCGCCTCATGCGGTAGAAGCCTGTGGCGGCGTCAATGAAAAGAACCTTCAGCTTGTCCTGCATGCTCCCCCTCCTTCTCGAACGGATTATATGGAAAAGGAGCGAGGCGGAGCCCCGGTCGGGCTCCGCCTGGACAGTTCATCCCAGAATGCTCTTCAGGTCCTGCTCAGGAGTCGTCACCGGGGCAATGCCGAACGTGTTCACAAGAACGCCCAGTGTAGCCGGCGTGAGGCAGGCGGGAAGGCTGGGACCCAGCTTGATGTTCCTTATGCCCAGGTGCAGAAGGGTGAGAAGGATCGCCACCGCCTTCTGCTCGTACCAGGAGAGGATCATGCTGAGGGGCAGGTCGTTCACACCGACGCCGAAGGCGTCAGCCAGGGCCGAGGCCACGACGATGGCCGAGTAGGCGTCGTTGCACTGCCCCATGTCGAGAAGCCTGGGAATGCCGCCGATCTCCCCGAACTCGAGCTTGTTGAAGCGGTACTTGCCGCACGCCAGGGTGAGTATGACGCAGTCGTCGGGAACGGCTTTCGCAAAGTCGGTGTAGTAGTTCCTGCCGCTCCTGGCCCCGTCGCAACCCCCAACAAGGAAGAAATGGCGGATGGCGCCGGACTTCACGGCATCGATCACGGTTGCGGCAACCGACATCACGGCGTTCCTGCCGAAACCGACGGTGATGAACTTTTCGGGCTCGCTCTCAACAAAACCGGGCGCGGCGAGAGCGGATTCGATTACCGGCTTGAAATCCTTGTCACCGATGTGGGTCACGCCCGGGAACGCCACGAGGCCTGTCGTAAATATCCTGTCGATGTAGGTGTTACGGGGTTTCTGGATGCAGTTCGTCGTCATCAGGATCGCTCCGGGGAACCTGTCGAACTCCTGCTGCTGGTCCTGCCAGGCGCCGCCGTAGTTCCCGGCCAGGTGAGGATACTTCTTCAGGCCGGGGTAGGCGTTGCACGGAAGCATCTCGCCGTGGGTGTAGACATTGATCCCCATCCCTTCGGTCTGTTTGAGGAGCATGTCGAGGTCCTTGAGGTCGTGGCCCGAGACCAGTATGGCCCTTCCCGCAAGCGGGGTGATGCGTACCCTGGTGGGTTCGGGGTGGCCGTAGGTTCCCGTGTTGGCCTCATCGAGAAGCTTCATGGCACCGAGGTTGGCCTTGCCGCATTCGAGGCAGAGCACGGTGAGGGTGTTAACATCCTCCTCCTCCCGGGCCAGGGCTTCAAGGGCCTTGTGGAAAAAGGCCGAGACCGCGTCATCGGTCATGCAGAGGACGTTCGCGTGGTCCATGTATGCCGCTGCGCCCTTCAACCCGTAGGTGAGAAGTTCCTGAAGGCCGGCCGCATCGTCGCCGTACTTCTCCCTGCGTACCGGAATGCCGATGGTCTTTCCCTGTTCGATCATCCCCTTCAGGGTTGCCGCCGGCATGAAAACCGCATTGGGAGGTACGGGTGAGGGCTTGATCCCGGCCTTGTCACAGGCCGCCTCGTACATTTTCCGAGCCTTTTCCCTGGCGCTTGTGACCTTCTCGATCACCTCGGCGACCCTTTCGGGGTGGAAGTTCACGTTCGTGATGGTAGCGAACAGAGCCTCGGATGTAATGGTGTTGACCTCGGGGTCGGTGGAGCCAAGCTCCCTGGCCCTGTGGGCGTAGACCCCCAGCCCCTTTGTGACGTGGAGCAGAAGGTCCTGCAAGGTGGCGGTCGAGGAGTCCTTCCCGCAGACCCCCTGAATGGTGCAGCCCGTACCTTTAGCCGTCTGTTCGCATTGATAGCAGAACATGTCCATTTTGCTCTCCCCTTTCATTTGAGGCGCCCGTCCACGCCAATCGTGATGATGCTGATGGGAATGCTTTTGCCTGAAGATGACAGTGCAGTCCTTGCGAGCCGTTCCAGCCCCGCGCAGCACGGAACCTCCATGACGGCCACTGTAAGGCTGTTTATCTCGTTGAAAGCGAGGATCCGTGTGAGTTTTTCAAGGTAGCCCGAAGTGTCGTCCAGCTTGGGACAGGCTATGATCAGCCTTCTGCCCCGAAGCAGAGCGTCGTGGAACCCGGAAAACGTTGATGGAACACAGTCCGCTGCAAGCAGAAGATCAGAGCCTTGCCAGAACGGGGCGTTGACAGGAACCAGGTGCAGCTGGATGGGCCATTGCCCCCTCTCCGGGGCTGCCGCTTTCGACGGAGCGTGAACCATTGACCCCGGGCAGGACTGGTGCGAAACCTCTTCTGCGTCGAACGGATCTGCCTCGCGTTCGGTTACGGTGAGGGCTCCCTGCGGGCATGCTCCAAGGCACGCCCCCAGTCCGTCACAGTAACTCTCCTTGACCAGCCTGGCCTTCCCGTCAATGACCGCGAGGGCGCCCTCAGCGCACCCCGGCACACAAAGGCCGCAACCATCGCACTTCTCCTCGTCGATATGGACAATGGTGCGTTTCATGCCCCCCTCCTTCCCGCGCCGGCGGCGAAACCCGCAAGGGTGGTTCCGCCCAGGTGTCTTCTGACAACCCTGTCAACCTCCGCCAGCATCCCGCCCAGCAGGCAGCTCTCAGCGGGACAACGGCTCTTCTGAAAGAGACAGGTTTCGGTACCCAGGGGCCCGTCAATGGCTTCGTATGCGTCAAGAAGGGTGATGGAGCGGTGATTGCGGTTGATCGTGTGACCTCCGCCCGGCCCTCTTACCGAAGTTATCAGGCCAACCCTTGCCAGCCTCTGCATGACCTTGCGGGTGTGGTTCTCGCTAACGCCGAACGATTCTGATATCTCCCTGCTTGTGACCGGAGCGTCTCCTGCTCCGGCCATCAGGATAAGTCCGTGGATGGCAATGGATGCCGCCTCGGAAAATTTCAGGACTCCGGCCATGGTACCTCCTGTGAAGTGAAAACTTGTATAGAGGTACCATAATACCACTATTCTGATACTGTCAACCCCGGGACCGCAGGAAGTCGTTTCAGGGAAGCCGGATGACGAGTTTTTCAGCCTCTTCGGGGGAGAATGGGTCGGCGGTTACCTCCCTGCCGTCATCTGTCACGGCCTTTACGGGTTGACCGCCCCGTGCGTAAAGGGCCATCAGCCTCGCGAGCTTCAGGAGGTTCTCAGGTTCGCACGGACCAACAAGAAGGCCGAGTGGACCGGGGATATCCAGCAGTTTCAGGAATGTTCCGGTGCTTCGTTCGGAAAGGGCCCTGTTGTCATGCTCTGACCTTCCAACCAGCGCCACGGCGTCGCCAAGGTCGAACATCCGTCCCGAACGGATGGCCCTGGCGGACTCGGGGGTGAAGAGCCCCCGTTCGATAAGGACCCTGAGCCTCATGGAGTAGCCCGGGTCAGTGAGCAGACAGCCTCCCGCCGGAGCAGGTATCCTTGTTAAACCCATTTCCCCTGCCAGCGCGATCTGGGGTTTTCGGCTCCGTCCAGAAAATCCCAGCAGCCTGGTCCTGTCAACCAGGCCCTGCCGCTCAATCCCGGTGGGTTCGAGCAGAAGGGCTGAAAGGGGCCTGAGAAGGACTTCTCCCGTATTCGAGAGGTTCTTCACGCGGTTCAGGCTTCCCCTGTTCTGGCTCATGGGGCGCTGACCCAGAACCTCGCCCGAGAATATGAACTGGAACCCCTCGGAGCTGGCCGTTGCCCATAGTACCCTGAACATGGCCGCATGGCAGTCCACACATGGGTTGAGGTGACTGCCGAAGCCCGATGGGGGGTCGTTGACCAGAGCCACTATCTCACTGGTGAAATCGATGCTTCGCCAGGGAACGCCAAGGGCCGAAGCCCCCTCCCTTCCTGGACCGCAGGAGAAGAAGGGGCTGGCAAAGGTTGCAAGATGAACCTCGATACCCTGGTCGATCAGAAGACGGGCAGCAAGAAGGCCGTCCAGACCTCCGCTGAAGGCCCCCATGGCCTTCACGGTCATTCAATCACCGTCCAGCCGCGCTTTCTGGCAAGGGCCTGAAGACGCCTGTCTGGATGGACTGCCACTGCCCCGGCGCACAGCTCGAGAAGGTGCCTGTCCGAATAAGAATCGCCCAGAGCAATGGTTTCATGTGGGGTTACACCGGCATCGCGCATGATCTCGCGGGCGACGACAACCTTCGCGGGACCCCAGGGGCGAAGCCCCGAAACCCGGCCGGTCAGACACCCCTGAGATGATTCTGGAGGGCTGCCCCGGAACGTGTCGAAAGCCTGCAATGAGGCGATCTCCCGCACCAGGGGTTCAAGCGAGGCCGAAAGAAGCACAAGCTTCGCGCCAGCCCCGCGGTATTCCCGGAGCCTGTGAACAACCCCCGGACGGAAGGTTCCGGCAAGACGTCGGGCCAGACGGACAGCAGCGCTGTTCACGGTTTCGGGTGAAAGACCCTTGAGGTATGAGCGGTTCCACGCTCTGCCTTCTCTCAGTGTGCGGGCCGGATGGGCAAGGTATGCACAGAGGAACCCGATGATCTTTCCGGGGGAGATCGCCCCCTCCCGGAACAGGGCCAGAAGGAACTCCTTTTCGCTGGAACCCGCGATCAGCGTTCCGTCGAGGTCGCAGATAATCAGCCGGGGCATCAACTGGAGATCAACACCCCTCTGCCGGTTCCCGGGGTGTTGTCGAACACCTCGACCACGTGGACGAGGATTCCGGGAAACATGCGCGGGAAATCGCCGTGGAAGTATGAATGGGCGATGTTGGTGTACTCCACGATGCTTCTGGCGTAATCGCCGGCCTCTTCATCACCGTGGTCCACCAGCTGCCCTATTCCCCTGACCTCGAAGGAGAGGCTGTCCAGAAACACAAGGGAGGTCACCGGTTCGGACATGAGGTTCAGAAACGTGTGGGTCTCGAACTCGGGTGTGGAATAGAGTTCGAGGCTTATGAGCTTGGTCAGGTCGAAATTGGAAGCGTCCGCGTACATCCGCTGAAGGAAAGCCAGCTTCTCGGGCATGGGAGCCCCCATGGTCCCGGACATCTCGGCGATCTTGTCATGGATTATCTCTCGTGCCGGACAGAGCCCCATGCCTTTGAAGGCGTTGTTCACCTCGAGGATGCTGTCATGCCGGCGGTGCCCAAGTGTGGCCATGGCGGCGTTGTGAGGCCCCGCGAGGGATGGGGGAGCCCCCCCCCGGCCCGACATCAGGTCGGCCAGTCCGGAGAGCATGTTAAGCCTCGACCTCATGTTCCACTCCATGAAAGCGTTGGGCAGGGGAGAGAGCCGGTAATCGCGCCATGTTCCGCCAACCCTTGCCCTGACGGAACCCCCGCTTTCCCCCGAGGCGTCGACGCAGTCCTGTCGGAACGCCCCACCGGTCCAGAAACCGTCCATGACCACCCCTTCGAGTTCCTGCGCAAAGCCGGCGGCCCCGGCGACTGATGACACGATGGCGGCACCGCCCAGCCTGCCCGCCTTTTCAAGGAATTTTCTGCGGGTGATGCTGCTCTCTGGCATTTGTGTTCCTCCCTCCACTGGCGGTGATCGAAAGCAATGGGTTATTTTCAGCCCAAGTGATGTGAACTCTACCCGAAAGGAATACATCTTGTCCAGGCTTGCCGATTCAGCCCGGAAGGGCGACTTGTCGGAACTTGCGGATCTGTGGACCGAAGCGCTCATCCAGACATCGCCCCCATCCGGGATGCTTGCGGCCCTGAAGATACTGGTTGCGGACGGTAGAACCTCCGACGCGCTTCTTCTGGCGGAGACCGCCGCGGAAGAGATGGATTCTTCCGGCTCACCCCATACCCTCGAGTTCATCACGGGCGCCGCAGCCCTTTTCCAGCATTCACCGGTTCTCAGGCGGGTGCTTGTCGAATCCCTTCGTGATCATTACATGCTTTTCGACCCCCTGGAACGTTTTCTGGAGAAAAGCGGGATCCTCACCGAAACCCGTCCCCTGAACACCAGCTGGGCAAGGCTCAGTGAGCTTTTAAGGCTTCAGCAGGGTGAGTACCTCATTCACCCGACGTACGGGCCTGGTCTCATCGTCCGCGTTTCGCGCTCGGCATACACGGTTGACTTCCAGAAATCCCGTGATCACGACATGACGATCGATGCCGTTATTGAGACAACCAATCCGGTTGACGGGCAGTCCATCTTCGTGCTTTCCTGGAAAGACCCCGAAAAACTGCAGGACCTTGTCGCTTCGGGTGGCGAGAAGCTTCTCAGGATCGCCATGCAGGATCTTTCCACGAACGGAAGCCTCTCCAGAACGGCCATGACCGCTGCCGCCTCGGGGCAGGGCATTGATCCGGGGCCTTTCTGGAGGGCGATAAGGGACGCAGCCAAAGTCACCGAAGGCTACGCTCTGATCGGGGAGGAAATCTTCCTTCAGGAGGGTTCATCAACGCTGGAGCGTGTAAGAAACCTCCTTAACGCAAGGGAGCCGGCGCTTTCCGAAAAGTCAAGGCTTGTCGAAGGGTTGCTGGCCTCCGATTCCCATGTCCCGAGAGGGGAACTCGTCTCATTGATTCCCCTGATCTGGTCCGGCAGATGCGTGGAGCAGGGGGCCGCCTTTGAGCTGGTGTGGCTGCTCGGGGGAGGGGAGATTCCGCCTGAGCACGCGCCTTTCGCTCACAGGATGGTGGAACCCACGGCATCGAGGGTCTTTCGGGCCATGTCCGAGATGCATTCGCAGGTATGCAAAAAGGACTATCTGGCCCTCTACCTTCTCTCGGGCCCGGAAGAAGCGCATATCACGGAACTGCTGGACAACCTTCCCAGAGGCCTCCGCCTCTTCTGCCGAGACCTTTTGAAAGACCTGAACCCGGGGTTCCTTGCTACCTATATCGCACGCTGCCTGTCGGATCCCACGAAAGTGGAGCATCACCTCTGGGGGCTCGAACAGGCCGCTGAAGCCGGAGACATCATTCCCGCCGATGAGATCACGGGACAGATCCTGAAGAGCCTTTTCCGGGCCCGGGCGGATACCCAGAAAAGGCTCTGCACGCTTCTCGTGAACCGGCTGCGACCCTCCTTTGAAAGCCACATCTCATCGCTGGACACCCGGAGGCTCGAAAGGCTTGCCGATGAACTTGACGGGCTGGGAAGCGCTCATGAAACCGGCCTCCTGCTCATTGTCAGAAGGCAGATCAACAGCCGCAGGACAGACGGGTCATCCCACAGAAAGCACTTTTGGGAGACCAACGCCGTGTTCTCCAGCCCCTCCCGCATCGAGGCAATGCATGATGAGACTGACAGGCTTCAGCAGAAGGACATACCAGCCGCCGCTGAAGCCATAGCCGAAGCCGCGGCGCACGGCGACCTCTCCGAAAACGCCGAGTACAAGGCGGCGCTTGAAAGAAGGGACCTCCTTCTGGACACCCTTGACCGTCGCCGCAAGCTTCTTGCGATACTCAGACCCTATCCGGTGCAGGACCTGTCCGACAGCGTCGTCTCCCCGGGGACACAGGTGGTGATCGAGGCAATGGACGACTCCGGCGATACGAGGGTTCTGGGAATCGTTGGTCCGCTCGACGCAGACCCCGAAGGCGGCTGGATAAACTATCAGGCTCCACTGGGGGCCGCCCTTCTTGGGCGGGCCACGGGTGACACGGTTACCCTGCCCGGTGAAGAAAGGTCTTGGAGAGTGTCGGGTATTGAGCTTCTTGACCGGGTCCTGTCGTGAAGTGTCCGGGCTGCGGCCACGAGAACCCGGACAATGTGGGCTTCGGAACAGCGTGCGAGAAATGTCTGGCATGGCTTCACACCTGTGACTGCTGCCGGCTTTACAACAGGGAATCGGGGCGGTGCCGTTCCATGACCACAGAGTATACCGGTCCTCCCGACCAGCGGAATTTCTGTGACGAGTTCTCACCGGGGAGCAACAGCGGGGGAAAACCCGGATCGTCACAGGGGGCCGGGCGTTTCGAATCGCTCTTCCGCAACGGGAATGACTGACGATCAGGTATCAGGAAAGGGTCTCTTCCCGATTGGCGCGGCGCGAGGCGTGTAGCCGTGACCTTGCCTGACTGAAGAACTCGGTCATCGTCCGGCACCTCAGAACGGCAAGCATGAAAAGGTAAGCCACGCTTCCCGTGGACAGATAGAAAAGGAACAATCCCGCCCTCACCAGGAAGGAACCGTGCGGAGCGAAGACGATAACCCTCTGCGCCAGAAGAAGGATCACGGTCATGACTGCAGTGGCGAGTAGCATCTTCATCTGTTCCGGCAGTATTGGTCTGAACTCCATACCGGGAAGCTTCCGGGATAGCGCCCACGCCTGGTAGAATGCCTTGACCGCAAGGGCGAAGCTCGTGGCAAGCGCAAGCCCCCCTATGCCCAGCGGCTCGATCAGGATGAAGTTGAGAAGGATGTTTATCACAAGCCCGAATATTCCAATGATGACTGGCGTCATGGTGTCTTTCAGCGCGTAGAAAACCCTTGAAGTCAGGGTGAACAACCCGGTGAAAAGAAGCCATGGCGCGTAACAGGTCAGGGCGTAGCTGACGTATCTGGCGTTCTCAACGGAAAAGCTCCCCCTCTGGAAGAATACGCTCACGAAGGGGAATGAGACAGCAGTGAGTGCCGCCGCGATCGGAAAGATCAGCATGGATGTCTTGTTCAGCCATGAATTGAGCTGCATAAGCATTCGATCGAGCTCGCCCCGGGCTGCCAGGGCTGAGAAGCTGACCTCGGCCATGATCGCGAAAGGAGCAAAGGCCACATTGTTCACGATTGTCCTGATCCGGTCTCCGTAGTCCAGCGCCGTGATCGAGCTTGCCCTGAGGTAACTTGCAAGCATCTTGTCAACCACGGGCCCCATGACCGCAGCCGCCGCGCCGATCAGGACGGGAACCGCCATTCGAAGAAGCTGGGGCATGTAACGGTCCTTCTCCAGATTGGGATCGATCTTGTAGCCGCTTTTCATGGCACTTACAAGCATGAACGCGAACGATACGGCGACACCTGCCGTGAAGGAGATGGGAAGTATCATTATCCCGAAGCGGGATCCCGCCCCAATGATCAGTGCAGCAGAAACCCCAAGGTCAAGAAGACTGGCGAGCCCCACTGAAAGGAAGCGCTTCTCGTAGTAGATGAAGTTTGTCAGAATGCCTGACAGAACCTTCAGAAGCACCATTGGCGCGAGGATCTTCAGCATGGACGCGGCCAGGGTCAGCATTTCGGGCGATCCACAGGGGCTTGCCGCAAGAACAACGCTGCGTGATCCCACGAACACGGCGGCGAGAAGCACTGTGCCAATGATGGCCACCATGGTGAGCACCCTGTTGACGAACCTCACCGCGCCCTTTCGTCCCTGTTCCTCGAAGACCCTGGCGTATATGGGAAGGAAGGAGGATGCGAAGGTGTAAGTGATAAGGTCCCTGATAAGAAAGGGAACGACCAGGGATACCGCGAAGGCGTCGGTCCTCCAGTCGGCACCGAAGATCTTTGCCACCCATGCGAAGCGAACGTATGACACCAGGGCGGTGAGGAAGTTCGTGGATGAGATGACCGAAAAGTTCTTCATCACCCCCGGCGACTTCGGGGCGGTAACGGATTCAGGGACGTTCATGAGACCTGCCGTCAGGACTCACGACTATCTGGTCTTTTTCCGTCTGAAATCAGACCTGACATCAGTAAGAAGGTCGTTCCAACGGTTCCAGACTTCCGGCTTCTCGGCTCTAAGCTCTTGCCACCTCTCCCGTGCGAGAAGGTAGCTGCACATCAGAAGCAGGGTGCCCGCGAAAACCTCCATCCAGATCAACAGCTTCTTCGGTTTGCTCTTCCAGCCCGGGTCTTCGGGGGAATCAAGGATCCTCAGTGTCGGGGGCAGGGATGCCTCCTGCGCAACCAGCTGCTGAAGGCTGACCGAGAGCATGGAAACAAGCTTCAGCTGGATCTCGTAATCGGTCTTGAGACGGGCGTACTCGATAAGGGCCGTTGGCAGAAGGTCGTAGCGCACACCGATGTCTCCGACAACCCCGGTGGTGTTGCCGGCCTCGATCTCGCTGATGGCGCTTTGAAGTCCACGGGCCTTTGCCTCGAGTTCCAGCAGGGACGCAGTGGTGCCGGTCCGAAGATTGCTGCGAAGGGCGTGGGCGGATATCACCGCTTCGATGTACTGGGCCTTCATCTCGGACAGAACCATTATCAACTGTTCGAGCGCTGCGCTGGGTTCAATGAAGCCATAGGTGTTCTCGAACTCGATCAACTGGCTGCTGGTAAGTGCGAGGGTATTGCTGGCCGAGGTCAACTGGCTCTCAAGCGTCAGACGGTCTTCCGCGTTGCGGGATGAAATCACCCACAGGTTTATGCTGTCAAGGGCTGCCACAACCTCTTCCGAGACCTGTATGGAGTATTCCGGGCTTCCCGTGGTGACCTCGATCTCGATGAAGCCCGCTGAAGTCGCGCTGGCCGTGTAGTTCTTTCTGAAGTGCCGTCTGGCGAAGTACAGCGCCGTCTGGGGTTGCCGTCGGTGGCCGCTTTGGATCTTGATCGTGTCCATGTATCCCGTTTTCAGGATAACATGGTCAAGCAGCGACCTGCTGTTGAGGATCGTGACATAAACATCGCCGAGCGTTGTCATCAGTGGAAGCGAGTAACCCATCCCGCCGCTGAAGACCCCCGCGATCTCGCTAAGGGAGAACCCGCCGATGCTGAAGCCGCCAGTGCTCTGGTTTTCGGGCGGCAGGATGACTGTGGTCACGGTGTACTTCTTGGGCAGGAAGTACGATCCCACAATGGTGGGGATCATCACGATAAGCATGACCTTCAGCACGAAGCGCCGGTTCTTCAGAAGAAGGTACATCAGCTTTGCGGGGGCTTTCTGCATGACGGGATTACTCCTTCGAGGGTTCCGGGCGACCCTGCCGCCCGCATTCCTTTGTATCTGCAGAATCTGCAGCGATCAGGTTATCTTTTCCGTAGCCGCCCAGAACGGCCAGCATTCCCAGTGTTATCCAGAAGAAAGCCCCGGTCTGGGGCCAGTGCAGCAGGTTGTCCACGAGCTGGTGCACAGAGAACGACGATATGGCCAGGATCACTCCCACCGCCATCGCATTTTCGGACCGTCGTCGCCAGGCACGTCTCAGAACGTGGAAAACCGCCCCTGCCAGAAGCAGCAGCGAAGCCATCGAAGCCGCTCCACCCTTAAGAAACATGTCGAGCACGAGACTGTCGAGGCCCTGGAACTCCTCGACATGGTCGATGCTTCGTTCGTACCTTTCCTCCCAGAAACTGTACAGGTTGGTTCGCCCCGCGTAGTAGTGTCTGGCGCCCCATCCCACTCCGGTGAGCGGATTGTTCAATATGTACCGGATATGCCCTGAATACGCCACATAACGATGGATAATCGTGGCTTCCATCATGGCCGCTCTGGGGTTCGTAACAAGAATGAGCTGGCGGTTGAAAGTTTCGGCGTTTGCCACCATGAACCCCACGAAGGCTGTGGCCGCAAGCAGCGGAACCCACACCATCCGTTTGAACCTGTAGATCAGGAACAATATACATGCTGCGGTCAGGGCGAAGAAGCAACCCCGCGAGTAGGTGTAAAGCCCGTTCAATACTCCAAGAACAGTGGTCATGCCGCAGAAGAGCCTCCAGCGTGTCTCCCGGAGATGAAATGCTGCGGCCAGTGTCACGGGTACCGTGAGCTCAAGAAACCCCGAGTAACTGTTTGCCCCTCCCCTGATGGTTGCGAAGACCCTGCCGGCGATCTCGTAGCCAGAGGCCACCTCGCCGGCGGACCACGCCAATCCTGTGTGGAACTGGTGTATGCCGTAGACCGTCAGGACGAACAACGAGACGACGATGCCTTTCAACAGCCTGTCGAACCACTCGGGCCTTGCGTACCAGTCTACCACTATCACCGTGAGAAGCATGGGGATGAAGGATTTGTGCGCCTCGCGCACTGCGCTGACCGTGTGTTGCTCGTGAACATGGATCGAAACAAAGAGCGATACGATCTGTGCCAGATACGAAAACAGAAGGAGTCTGCCGAAAGTCCCCATGGGAGGAGAGGGTGAAAGCGAGGCCGACTTGGCGAGAAGGTAGATCAGGTAGGTGGCCAGGACCAGAACGGTTGACAGGTATATGGAAAAGGGACCGAGGTCGATCTCGGGAAAGCCCAGGCTCACGGCCAGGGGGAGCAGAAGGACCCACCGCCTGGGATCGGGCTGAACGAAAAGGATCATCGGCAGGGCTGGGAGCAGGATCAGCGAAACAGCCTGTGGAGCGGAGAAGGACGTAATGGACCAGGCGAAGTAGAGGAAAACGAGGCCAGCCCATAGAGCGTGCCTTTTGTTGAACTGAATGGTGGCAGTCGCGCCCGGGAGATGGGACACTGAACCCCCGCTTGCGTTTTCGGACATGCAGAACCCTTCAGAAGACATGGATCAACCGTGGTTTACCACGAGAATATACATTCGGTACGGTCCGGCGCACTCCGACGGAAGATCAGAGAGAGTCGGACACCCTGTTCCTTGTTCGTTCCAGGACGGTCCGGATACCGGTGAACCTCGCAGGCAGACGGGCAAGGATCACGCTGCAGAACCACCGGAGAGAGGAAGCCTTTCCGGCGCGGAGCTTCCTTACGGTTTCCGGGGGGAGGTTTTTCCTTCCACGGCCAGTTCCGTTACCGATCCTCTCAAGCCTCTGCTCCATAAGGCGTCCCACCGCCCCGGGGCTGTGGCGGCTGAGCATGCTGGCACGGGCAAGATGACCGATCTCGTTGCCCAGGGAACGGTTGTCGAAAATGAGCCTCATTTTTCGGGCGGCATCGTCAATGTCCGGTAGAGCCCAAAGAGAACCCTGTTCGTATGGCGGGTCCGCCTCCGCCAGGGGAGCCAGTTCAAACCTTACAGGAAGGGAGTTTGTCTCGTTCATGAAATCCATGTTGCCGCTCCAGCCCGTGGCGATAACAGGTTTGCCCAGCGCCATTGCCTCGGCGATTCCAAGGCCGAACCCCTCGGCCCTGTGGAGGGAGACGAAGGCATCGATGGAGGCCAGAAGACGCGCGAACCGGTCCTGATCCATTGTTTCGTCAATGAAAGTTACCCTGAGACCCTCCGCCGCTTTTCTCAACTCGTTGTAGTGGCGGTTGCTTTCGGCGTTGATGGACTTCACAACAAGCCTTGCGGGTTCATTGGGACCGAACGCCTTGCGGAAGGCTTGGATGACGCCCATCGGGTTTTTGCGAGAGTACGTGCTGTGGGCATCGAAGTGGAAGAGAAACACGTACTCGTCGGGGCTGATGTGGAAGGCATCCCTGTCCGGTTCGGCCGGAAGGGGCTCCACCACATGGGGCATCACCACGACGGGGAAGGGCGCAACCCGGGAGATCCCGCCCGCCATGAAGCTTCCGCCGACCCATACTTCATCAAGAAGGGCGAACCGGTCATGCCATTTCGAGGGAAAAGCAGGGGCTTCCCATGCCCAGATCCCGATTGTGCAACGGTCTTGGAAGAAGCCGTTACCAACAAGGTTCCAGAAGGTAAAGAGAAGATCGGGGTTGATGTGGACAATGCTCAGGGGATGAAGCAGGTCGCGGTTGCTCAGAGTGGCCGAAAGCAGGCCCCTGTCGCGGCCTGACCGTCCGGGAAGAAGCTCTCCCGCGTCCACTTGAAGGACATCGATTCCCGTCCCGCTCAGGGCTCTGATGTAACCTCTTGCTGCCTGACCAAGCCCGAACCCCGCCCGAAGGAAGCCTATGTAATTGAGTCCGCGGGTCATCAGGGTTCCTGCCCTAGACCCGGGCAAGGGATGTGCGGCAGAGTTTTCCGAATGCGCGGCGCAACCAGTTCCCTGAAGGCTTCTCCATGAATCTGAGAAGGATTGCGCCGCCCGGAACCGCATGGGTGGCGTGCGCCGGGGTCGGCATTCGAAGCCCGGCAAGTGTTCCTCGCAGAATCGCCCTGAAGGCGGAGAGCCTGCCCCTGGAAAGAAGGGAAAACAGCCAGAACAGCTGCCAGGCGCCAAGAAGACCGAACAACCCCCACATGGCCCTGCGGGACAGGTGTCTCCTTAACACAAGTATCCTGTTCCTTGCGCAGAGCATTTCCTTGAAAAAGCTGTTCATGCTGGCGGTTCCGCTGAAGTGGTGTTCCACCACCGCGTCCGGCTGGTACACCACGCGCCAGCCCCTGCGCCATAGGGATGTGCCCAGGTCGAGATCCTCGCAGTACATGAACAACTCGCTCCAGAAGACAAGGTACTGATCCTCCAGCGCCGCCCTACGGACGGCCATGGCCCCCCCGCAGGGATAAAGGACTTCATCGGGCTGGCCCCAGTTCTCCGCGGGTTCGCCCCGCCCCCTGTCACGGGAGTAGCCCAGGGCGTCAATGCTTCCCCCCGCGGAGTCCATGATGCCCTTGTCGCCGAAACGGCGCATGGAACTTGTCACGGCCCCCACCCCGGGGTCCTCGAAGGGCTTCAGCAGGTTCACAAGCCAGTCCGGCGCCACACGGGTGTCGTTGTTGAGAAGAACAATGATCTCGGAGTCGGAGGCTTTCACCCCCGCGTTGTTGCCGCCGGTGAACCCAAGGTTCTCCCCGAGGGCAAGAACCCTCACCCAGGGGTATCGCGTCTCAAGCAGGGCCAGAGAGCCGTCGGTTGAGCCGTTGTCGACCACCATGACGCTGCAGTCTTCTGGAATGCTTTCTTCAAGCGAGCCAAGACAGTCCGGAAGGAAGTGCGCCCCGTTGTAGTTGACAATGATCACGGTGGATGTCACACCGAAACTCCCCTGTCATTGCCTGCCACGCGGGGGGGTCGTGCACTCCGGGCCAGTCCCCGCATCATCAGTCTGCAGAAAAACCTTCGAACCGCAGTTCCCCCTGCGGGTTCGATGAACCTCAGCATTGCTTCTTCACCTGAAAGGGAGTGGAAGAGTGTACCCGAATCCGGCAGTCTCAATTTCAGGGCCGCGACCGTTCCATCGAAAATGGCCCTCAGCAGTGCGAAATCCCCCCGTGTGAACAGGAATGCGAACCAGAAAAGCTGCCAGAAGGCCAGAGCGGGAAGCAGGTTTCGTTTCGCGCGGGGTGAAAGGTGTCTGCGCAGAACAAGCAACCTGTTTCGCGCGGTCAGTCTGTTCTTGAACCGGCTGTTTCTGCCGGTGGTTCCACTGAAGTGATGCTCCACCACCGCGTCCGGCTGGTACACCACGCGCCAGCCCCTGCGCCATAGGGATATTCCCAGGTCCATGTCTTCGGAGTAGATGAACAGGTCATTCCAAAAAACCCGGCGAGGATCCTCAAGTGCCGACCTGCGGACGGCCATGGCTCCCCCGCAGGGGAAAAGCACTTCATCGGGCTGGCCCCAGTTCTCCGCGGGTTCGCCCCGCCCCCTGTCACGGGAGTAGCCCAGGGCGTCAATGCTTCCCCCCGCGGAGTCCATGATGCCCTTGTCGCCGAAACGGCGCATGGAACTTGTCACGGCCCCCACCCCGGGGTCCTCGAAGGGCTTCAGCAGGTTCACAAGCCAGTCCGGCGCCACACGGGTGTCGTTGTTGAGAAGAACAATGATCTCGGAGTCGGAGGCTTTCACCCCCGCGTTGTTGCCGCCGGTGAACCCAAGGTTCTCCCCGAGGGCAAGAACCCTCACCCAGGGGTATCGCGTCTCAAGCAGGGCCAGAGAGCCGTCGGTTGAGCCGTTGTCGACCACCATGACGCTGCAGTCTTCTGGAATGCTTTCTTCAAGCGAGCCAAGACAGTCCGGAAGGAAGTGCGCCCCGTTGTAATTCATGATGATCAGCGAGGATGTCACAACAAAGCCCCCTTGTGATTGCATGCTGCATTCATTGTTCCTGCGCGCCGGACAGACCGGTAATATATTCGGTGAATGAACAGAGCCCCCATGAATATAGCGGCCTTTCACATGCTTCCCAGCGGCGGAGGGGCGAGGCTTGCCTCTCAGAACATAAGCCTCTTGAACGGCCGGTTCTCCTGGTTTCTTCATTCTGTGGAGGGGTGTGTCGATCTGCCCGTGCCAGAAGGCGTATCCACCCGCAGGCACCCCTTTCCTTCGGGCAGGCGCTTATCGGGTGTTTCACGGCTGTTCGCTCCCTGGCTTCTTGTCAGAAGGCTTCAGGCCTTTGGTGAACTGTGTGCCGGCATAGCCTCCGACATGAACCGGGAGGGACGGGCGGCCCTTGTTCACAACAGCATGGTGATCGCCGCCCCCCCTGTCCTTGACCACCTCTCGGTTCCCTCGGTGTACTTCTGCTACGAATACCCCCGTCACCTCTATGAAAAGAGGTGTGTCAGCAGAACTGGCAGCCGCATCGGAGACCTTTTGCTTCATCATCTGGAACGCGGGGAGAAAAGCAGGGACAGGGTTTCCGTAGCTGCGGCCGGGAGGGTGGCCACGTTCTCGCCCTACATGAGGGACAGGCTGCGGGCGGTTTACGGGATCGAGGCAGCGATGGTCTTTCCCGGGGTTGATTCCGCGTGCTTCACCCCGGGCGGAGCCGCGGCAGGGGGCGACCACCTGCTGTCAGTGGGAGCCCTCTGGCCTTTCAAGGGGCATGACACAGCGGTCCATGCCGTTTCTCTTCTTCCCGAGCGGAACAGGCCTCCCCTGGTTATCGCCGCGGATCGCGAGTTCCCGGGCTACGGTGAGAAACTGAAGCGGCTTGCGGCAGGAAAAGGCGTGGTTCTGAAGATAAACAGGGCGGTGAGCGACGATGCCCTTCTGGGGCTTTACAGGTCTGCCCTGGCCGTTCTGTGCTTCCAGCGCAACGAGCCTTACGGTCTTGTCCCGCTTGAGGCCATGGCATGCGGAAGACCGGTAGTCGCCAGAAACTCGGGCGGGCTTGCGGATAACATCAGGAACCGTGAAACAGGGCTGATGTTCGTCGATTCGGCTCATGAAGCCCGGGATCTCATTCACGAAGTCCTTACCGACAAAGCCCTTTCGAAAAGCCTTGGCGATGCCGGCAGAGAGTTCGTCACCGCGCAGCGTACACCTGAAAGCTGCGCGGAGAGGCTTGCAGAACTGATACGGTCCGAAGCCGGAACGGCTATTTGATGGTGCTGTAGGCTATGAACACCGTCGCGATGCCGGCCACGATGGTCAGGTACTCCTGAAAAGAAGCCAGAGGTTTCCGGGGGACGTCTATCATGCTTCCGGGCCGGATAAGGTCGACCCGGTCAGCCCTTGTGCGCTCGCCGCCCGAGGGAGATATCACCACGGTACCGTTCCTGCGCGCATCGGGGGTGTAGCCGCCCACAAGACCGATGTAGTAGTTTGCATCCATGCCCGGTGAGTATGGCACCGGCCCCGGGAATGCCACAGATCCAGAAACAGCGACCGTGGGCGGGATGTTCAACACCAACACTTCGTCTCCGGGTTGAAGCGGGAACCCGAACGAGGTACCGGTACCCACCATGAGAGGTGAGCCGTTCCTGATAACGCACAAAGTATCCACCCGTGCGCCGCTCATGAAACCGCCGGCACGCTGGACCGCTTCAAGCGGGGATTCATCGGGGCTGTACTCGAGGACAGCCCTGAGGCCGTTGGCGGCACCCTGAACGAAGACGAAAGAGTCCGCTCTGGGAATGTGGATCCTTCCGTCCCTTCTAACCAGCGGGTTCTCCTCAAGAAAGCCGTTGGCCAGAAAGCTGTTGATATTGTACGACGAGGTGTCGCCCGCGGCATCTATCACCATTACTGTCGAAAGCGAGGCGTTGGGAAGCGCACCGCCGGCGGCCTCGATGGCATAGCTGAGCCTGTCAAGGCCGCTTACCTGAACCACGCCGGGTTCATCCACCGCCCCGGTGACTGGGATCAGGAAGTACGCAGCGGATGCGAGACCCACCGACGCTCCCAGTGAACCGAACCTGGCGTTCAGAAGACCGAGCAGAACGGCGGAGCAGTCGGCAAGGGTCATGCCGGCCGCCGCTATGGGCCGGAAACCCGGCAGCGATATGTTTCCGTCGAGGCTCACGGGAAGCTCGACAATAGACTGGGTGGCCCCGCCTGACGAGATGAAGGGGATCCCTCCAGGGATCGAGAGCCAGAGCCTGTCGCCGACTCCCAGAATGTACTCGTCCGGGTTGACGAACCGGGACATGGCCGGGAGGGTGGAGGTCTGCGGGTAGATCTGCGGGGAGAACTGTGAAGCGTCCCCGGATGGGATCTGCATTAAAAGAACAAGCTGAAGTAGCATGGCCGTCCCTTCAGAACGATCAGAGAATAAATCCTAACAGGTTTGAACGGGAAGATAGCAACAGCATGAACACAAAGGCAACCGCAAAGCTCATTCTCCTGTACACCTGCGGCAGTTCGTTGTATTTTCGGGGTTCCAGGTTTACCCCCAAACACACCTGATGGGAGAACCATTCGACATGAACGGACTTGTGCTTGTAACCGGCGGCGCCGGTTTCATCGGCTCTCACCTTTCCGACCTCCTTCTCGCCTCGGGGTACCGCGTGAGGGCGCTGGACTCGCTCGATCCGCAGGTTCACGGTGAGGGAAGGAGAAGACCGCCCTACCTTGATCCCCGGATTGAACTCGTGGTCGGCGATGTCCGCGACCCGAAAACGGTGGCCTCCGCGCTTGAGGGCGCCGAATACCTTGTCCACTTCGCCGCCGCGGTCGGCGTGGGCCAGTCCATGTACGAGATCACCCGCTACACCAGCATAAACTCCATGGGTGCGGCGGTCGTACTTGAAGAAGCCCTCAAGAAGAGGGACAGTTTGCGCAAGATGCTTGTGGCAAGTTCGATGTCCATCTACGGCGAGGGGGCGTACAGCTGCGGCAGCTGCGGATCCGTCAGTCCCGGTCTCAGGCGCCCCGAACAACTCGCGCGGCACGACTGGGAGATGCACTGCCCCCTTTGCGGCGGAACATGCACCCCGGTGCCCACACCCGAAACCAAGCCTCTGGCTCCCACAAGTGTTTACGCCGTGGGCAAGCGAGACCACGAAGAGCTTTTCCTCTCGGTCGGCGACGCCTACGGGATACCCGTCACCGCCATGAGGTTCTTCAATGTCTATGGCGAAAGGCAGGCCCTTTCCAACCCCTACACGGGGGTGGGGGCAATCTTCGCATCGCGGCTTCTGAACGGGAACTCACCCGTTGTCTTCGAGGACGGCGGCCAGAGCAGGGATTTCATCCATGTCCGCGACCTGGTCAGGGGCTGCCTTCTGGCTCTTCAGAACCATGCGTCCGACGGCAGGGTCATCAATCTGGGCACGGGCAACCAGGTTTCGATCCTGCAGGTGGGCATGGCCATAGCAAAGCAGCTCGGAAGGGATGACATCCCGTTCACCATTCGCAACCAGTTCAGGGCCGGCGACATAAGGCACTGTTTCGGTGACGTGTCGCTCGCCGCTTCCCTGCTTGGGTTCAAGGCCGGGATACCCTTCAACGAGGGGGTCAGGGACCTTTGCAGCTGGGTTCTTGGCCAGACCTCGGTCGACATGGTTGACAAAGCCACTGAAGAACTAGCAAAAAGGGGCCTCGCAAGGTGAGTACCCGAATCCTGCTGGACGCCAGGGCGGCACAGCGGACCGTAGACGGCATAACCCGGTTCTCGATCGAGGTTGCAGGGCACCTGGTGCGGCAACGGAGGGACTGGAAACTGGCCGTTCTTGTTCATCCCTCCGCGATGGGACACTTTGAACCCATGGGCATCGAATTGATCCGCAGCACCGTTCCCAGGTTCAAACCGGGGGAGAATGCCAGACTGTCCCCATTTGTTCGCGGGTTCAAACCCGATGCCTACGTCAATTTCTCCATGGCGGGGCCCACCCCCGACGGGATCCCCACGATCATCACAGTGCACGATCTGATGGTACTCAACGTTCCCTGCTATTTCGGCAACGGGATCATCCGAAACGCTTTGTACAGGCGACGCTTTCGGGCGGTCATCGGAAGAAGCGCCTCGCATGCATCTGCCATTGCCTGCCCCGGACAGACAACGAAGAGGGAGATCGCCAGAAGGTTTCCCGATGCCGCCGGCAAGGTGTTCGTCACGGGGGAGGGGCAGTCGTTCTTCGGCCCGGGCGAAGGCTGCGCAACCGGAAGGGAAGACGGCCCGCTCCTGGTGGTGGGAAACGCCAGGGCCTACAAGAACCTGCCCAGGCTGCTCACCGCCTACGGCAGGGTGTGGGCCATGAAGCGCGACATACCCCCGATGGTAATGGCGGTGAGAAGCGACAGGGCTCTCCGCGAGTTCAGGGCTCACCTGTCAACCAATCCGGCCGCGGAAAGGATAACCGTGCTTTCCGCAGTGTCCGATTCCGACCTCAGAGACCTCTACCTGTCATGCCGCGCCCTTCTCATGCCTTCAGTATACGAGGGGTTCGGCCTGCCCGCCCTCGAAGCCATGGCATCCGGAGCTCCGGTGATGGTTTCCAGGGGTACCGCACTCGAGGAACTCGCCGGCGGTGCCGGGGTCCTTGTGGATCCCCATTCTGTCACGGACATCGCCCGCGGAATAGCCGAACTGTCCGTTGCGACTCCATCAGAGCTTGCGGAGATGGGTGCTTCAGGCATTCGACGCTCAGCGTGCTTTTCATGGGAGAAAACCGCCCGGAGCTTTGCCGGGGTCATCGAGGGCATGGCATGAAGATATCGGTTGTGAACCCCCCCTTCATGAATGGCAGGTTTTCCAGAACATCCCGTTCTCCCGCCATTGTGAAGAGTGGGACCATGTACTGGCCGTTCTGGCTTTCCTACCTCGTGGGAGGGCTGGAGAGGGCAGGCCACACCGTGCAGTTCCTTGACTGCCCGGCCAGGGGTATCCGCCGGGAGGACCTTTCGCGGCTGGTGGGAGATTTCGGACCCGATATGGTCGTGATGGACACATCAACTCCGTCCATCAACAGCGACCTCGCGGTGGCCGGGGAGCTTTCATGCCGGCTTCCGGGCTCCCGTCTGATCCTGGTTGGCACACATGTCAGCGCCCTTCCGCTTCAGGTCCTTGCCCTGGCGCCCTTCGTGGACGCAGTGGCAGTGGGCGAGTACGACATCTCGCTGCTTCGAGCCGCCTCCGGTGAGGACCTTGTGAAGATTCCAGGCCTGGGCGTGAACACCCCTGACGGGGGTGTGCTGACGGGCCCGCCCGAGCTGGTCCAGGACCTCGACAGCCTTCCCTTCCTTGCCGACGTTTACCTTAGGCACCTGAGGGCGGAAGACTATTTCTTCGCCGCCGCCAGGTACCCGAGCGTTATGACCATTACCAGCAGGGGATGTCCCTACAAGTGCTCGTTCTGTGTCTGGCCACAGGTGCTTCACCCCGGGGGTTACAGGGCGCGGAGCGCCGGGAACGTAGCCTGTGAATTCCGCCTCATCGCCGAGTATTTTCCCAGGGTGAGGGAGATCGTGGTGGAGGACGACACCTTCAGCGTGGACAGCGCCAGGGTCTCACAGGTCGCGTCGGCAATCGCCGCCGCGGGTAACCGGCTCCCCTGGACTGCGAACACGCGGGCCAACCTTTCCCTCGAGGCCATGAGGACCATGAAGGCCGCCGGGTGCAGGATGCTCATAGTGGGCTATGAATCCGGCAGCCAGGAGATTCTGAACGGTGTATCAAAGGGCACGACCGTTCAGCAGAACCTCGACTTCTCCGCCCGGGCCAGGAAGGCTGGACTGATGGTTCATGGCTGCTTCATGGTTGGCAACCCGGGCGAAACCAGGCAAACGATGGAGCAGACCCTCTCGATGGCAATGAAGCTCAGACCTGATACGGCACAGTTCTTCCCCATAATGGCCTACCCCGGAACCAGGCTCTACGATCAGTACCAGAGTCAGGGCCTTCTGCGAACGACGGACTACTCGCAGTGGTTGACACCCGAAGGGTTGCACAACTGCGTCGTTGACCTGCCGGGGCTTCCGTCCGAAGAGCTGGTGAGCTTCTGCAACCACGCCAGGAAGAAGTTCTATCTCAGGCCCTCATACATCGCCGCCAAGATTACCCAATCCGTTCTGCACCCCCTCACCGAAGGGAAGCGGAACCTGAAAGCCTTCGGAACCTTTCGCAGGCACCTGTTCAGGGGTGCAAGGTGAGAAAACTCCTTCTGCTCATTGCGGTGTGCCTTGACTCCGCCGCGGTGTTCCTGGCCATGTTCGCGGCCGGGGCGGTCAAGTTCAATACCGGTCTTTTCCACGGGGCCACCTCAATGTCACCGCTTATCATCGCTTCCGGCAGCATGGTTTCGGTCCCGTTCTGGTTGTTCCTTTTCTTCGTGACGGGGATCTACAGAATGAAATGGGATCTGGGTTGGGCCGACGAGATGAGCCTTGTTTTCAAGCAGGTAACCATCGGCATCGTTCTGTTGTCCCTCGGCGCCTTTCTGGTCAGCCCGACAATTGCCGTCGGCAGGTGGATCTTCTTCATCTACTACGGTCTCCTGCTTTTCCTGCTGTTCGTCGCAAGGGCCGCCGCGAGGCTTCTTGAAAGACGATGGGCGAAACGCGGCATGGTGAGAAGGAACGCCCTGGTGATAGGTTGCGGCAGGAGGGCCTCGGAACTGGTCTCGTTCATCGAGGCCAACAAGACCCTTGGCTACAGGGTCGTCGGCTTCGTGACGCCTCCCGGCGCAAGCCATGAGGAAGTGATAACTGACCGCATCATGGGTGACATGAACGATCTCGACGGGCTGATCAGTAAGTTCGGCGTGGAGGAGATACTGGTCACCATTGCCAGCAACTTCCACGACGACATTCTCGGTCTTCTGCTGCCGGCCGCCGGCAGGGGGATAAAAGTGAAAGTCGTTCCCGACCTTTTCGACGTGATAGCCGGTCATGTGCACTCAACCCAGATCCTTGGCCAGCCTCTAATGGAGCTTCTTCCCGAGAGGCTGAAGAGCTGGGAGAAACTCGTTAAGACAGTCATGGATTTCGTTGTCTGTCTTCTGGTACTGCTTGCTGGACTTCCCCTTTGGCTTCTCCTGGCCATCATAGTCAAGCTGGACAGTCCGGGTCCGGTTTTCTACGTGCAGACCAGGGTGGGAAAGGGCGGAAGGGAATTCGGGATAGTGAAGTTCCGCAGCATGGTGCGGGATGCCGAGTCCGGCTCGGGCGCTGTCTGGGCCGGCAGGAACGACCCCAGGGTTACAAGGGCGGGCGCCTGGCTGCGCAGGACAAGGCTTGATGAGGTTCCCCAGATACTGAACATCCTCGCCGGACACATGTCCCTTGTTGGGCCTCGTCCCGAGAGACCCGAGATAATAGGCAAGCTCAGGCTCGTCTTCCCCTTCTACAACAAAAGGTTGACCATAAAGCCTGGTCTGACCGGCTGGGCGCAGGTCAAACTCGAATACGATTCGTCCCTCGAAGACGTGGCGGAAAAGCTGAAATACGATTTCTTCTACATCGAGAACCAGTCACTGTTTCTCGATATCGAAATACTCATGAGAACGGTGAAAGTGGTGCTGACGGGCGCAGGCGCCCACTGAGCCCCGGAAAGGAAATCCCATGAAGGTCCCCATGCTGGACATACGCAGGCAGCATGAGCCGATACTTGACGAGTTGAACGCGGTGTTCAGGGAAGCCCTTGAAACATCCCGATTCATAAAGGGTCCCGAGCTGGAGATGCTCGAGGCCGAGTTCGCCGGGTACTGCTCGACACAAAGGGCGGTGGGCTGCGCTTCCGGCACCGATGCCCTGATCCTTGCCATGCAGGCAGTGGGCATGGAACCCGGCGAGATAGCCGTGACAACCCCGTTCACTTTTTTCGCCACCGCCGGAGCCGTCGTGAGGGCGGGAGGCGTTCCGGCCTTCGTTGACATACGGGAGGACACCTTCAACATGGATGCGCGGGAACTCGAGTCGTGGCTGAACCGCAACTGCGCATTGACGGACAGGGGTGTGGTCCACCGCGTGATGAGGACCAGGGTGGCGGCGGTGATACCCGTTCATCTCTTCGGTCAGACCGCGGATATGGATGAGATACAGGATGTTTGCGGACGCTGGGGCATTCCGGTGGTGGAGGATGCCTGCCAATCCATCGGAGCATCCTGGAAGGGCAGGAAAGCCGGGTCCATGGGACTGCTCGGCTGCTTCAGCTTCTTCCCCTCGAAGAACCTCGGGGCCCTCGGTGACGGCGGTATGCTTACGGCGAACGACACCGGTCTGGCGGATAAACTGGTTCTTCTGCGGGAGCACGGGGGGCAGGGCTACATGCATGCCACCGTCGGTACCAACAGCAGGCTCGATGCTCTGCAGGCTGCATTTCTGAGGGTCAAGCTCGGAAGGCTCGAATCATGGCACACCGGTCGCAGGGCGAACGCGGCATTCTACGACAGGGCCTTCAAAAACCTTTCGCAGGTGAGAACTCCCGTCATTGTCGAAGGTGCGGAGAGCATCTACAACCAGTATACCCTCAGGGTCGAGAGCCGGGATGCGCTTCTCGAACACCTGAGGTCACAGGGCATCGGGTGTGCAGTGTACTACCCGCTCTGTCTTCATCAACAGAAGTGCTTCGAGTATCTGGGATACCGCGCGGGTGACTTTCCCGTGGCCGAAGCGTGCAGCGCCGATGTGATCTCCCTGCCCGTTTTCGGCGAACTCACGCGGGAAGAGCTCGAGGCGGTAGTGATAGCCGTGAAGGGTTTTTACGAAGGCAATGGGCACAACCGCTGACAGCTTCCGTCACGCCTTCAGGGGGATGCGCCTTCTGCTCCGGACCCAGCGGAACGCGCGTGTTCACACAACGGTCCTTATCGCGGTTTTGGCCGCGGGTTTCGTGGTGGGTCTCTCCACTTCTGAATGGGCCCTTCTGGCGCTGGCATCAGCGCTGGTGCTCAGCGCAGAAGCCATGAACACCGCAGTAGAAAGACTAGCGGACAGGGTTTCCCCGGAAAAGCACCCCCTCGTGCGGGACGCCAAGGACGCGGCCGCCGCCGCTGTCCTCATCGCCGCAATGGGCGCCGCTGTTCTCGGGGCACTGGTCTTTGTTCCGGCGCTTCTGCGCCTGTGATTGGGGAGCCATGATTGACAGGATGATCCTGAGGAACGATCCCGAAAGGGTTCGCAAGGCGGTGGCGGCGAGGAAGTGCGTCTGCTTGATCGATGAATGGCTTTCCATGGACGAAAGGCATCGGTCCGCAAGCTCGGAGGCCGACGGACTCCGGGCCCTTCGTAACTCACTGAGCCTCAGGGTGTCGGCCCTCAGGAAGGCGGGACAGCCCGCGGATGAGGCAATGGAGGAGAGCAGGGCCACGGGGGAGAAGATCGCCGTCCTTGAGCGTGACACAAAGACCCTTGAAACCCGAATGACCGAGATACAGCTCTCCATACCCAATATCCCCGACCCTGATGTTCCGGTGGGCGGAGAAGACGCCAATCAGGAGATCCGACGATGGGGTGCGCCCCCTGTTTTCGACTTCGCACCCCGAGCTCATTGGGAGCTTATGAAGGGTGTGTACGAACCCGAGGCCGCGGGTGAGATAGCCGGCTCGAACTTCATCCTGTTCAGGGGATGGGCGGCCCGGCTCCAGCGGAAGCTCATAAGCTGGATGCTGGACAATCACCATTCCGTGGGAATGGAGGAGGTATGGCCCCCCTTCCTCGCCTCACGCGAGTCGGTCACCGCAACCGGTCAGCTCCCCAAACTGGAAGATGACATGTACCGTCTTGAGCGGGACGACCTTTTCCTCATCCCCACCGGCGAAGTGCCCATAACGAACCTGTACCGGGGAGCGATGCTTTCCGGATCGGCCCTTCCGGTGAAGCTCTGCGGGTACACGCCGTGTTTCAGGAGGGAGGCCGGAAGCTACGGCAAGGAAACCCGGGGGCTGAACAGGGTTCACCAGTTCGAAAAGGTGGAAATGGTCTGGCTCACCCACCCCGAAGAGTCCCGCAACGCACACGAGGCCATGCTCGCGCACGCTGCCGGCCTTCTGGAGCATCTGGGCCTGCACTACAGGGTCCTGCTTCTCGCGTCGGGGGACCTCGGTTTCTCCGCGGCCCGCTGCTACGATCTGGAGATATGGTCGCCCGGGCAGCAGAAATGGCTCGAGGTCTCCTCGGTCTCCAACTTCCACGATTTCCAGGCGAGAAGGGGGAACATCCGCTTCAGACCCGACGGGGGAGGCAAGCCCATGTTCGTCCACACCCTGAACGGATCTGGACTGGCGCTGCCCAGACTTGTCTCCGCCCTCGTTGAGACCTTCCAGAGGGCAGACGGATCAGTGGATGTCGACGGATTGTTTTCGAGGCTCGTGATCCCAGAGCAGTGTGGGTCCGCGGAGTAGTAGCTTCGCCATTCCGTGGATGGCCGAGATCCCCATCAGCCAGAAGTAGTAGGGCATCAGGAACAGGGTGGGGAGACCACGCCTGAAAAAGGCACCGCAGATCGCCACGAGGTTGAACAGCACCGATAACCACAGAAGCGTTACGTAGAACGGTCCGGTGCCTGCGAGCAGGCAAAGGGACACCACGGCAAGCACAGCAAATACGCCGATCTGCCACCTCAGTATCTTGTGCAGAAGGAGTTGAATGGCCAGCCACAGCCTGCCCCTCCCGAGCGCCATGAAGAAGAACCGAACAGCCATTCCGAAGTACTGCGCCACGATCCTCACCATCCGCCTGTACTGTGACTGGTCGCTGTCCGAAGGCTCGAGGGCGACGGCACCGGGGTTGAAAACGCACTCCTTCCCCTGCATCCTGACCATCACCCCGATCTCGAAGTCGTCGGCCCTTTTTGGTCCGGCGGACATGAATAGCCCCTTTCGAAGTGCGAAAACCGCCCCAGTCGAGCCAAGGACCGAGCCAAGTCTGCCGCAGAGCCTCTTGAGAAGGGTTTCGTAGCGCCAGTACGCGCTTTCGCAGGTCTCAACGGCCAGGCTGTTGCGTCTTGAGCCGTCCACGCAACCAATGGCGGGGTCGGAGAACGGTTCGACGAGCTGTGAGACGGTGTCGCGGCGAAAGACAGTGTTCGCATCGGTGAGAACAAGGATCTCTCCCGTAGCGAGGCTCTTGAGACTGACCATGATCTCGGATTTTCCGACCCTCTCCGGCGACCTGTGAAGAACCACACCCCGGTCGGAGTACGACCCCACTATCTCATCGGTACCGTCCGTCGAGGCGTCGGAGCCCACGATTATCTCAAGGAGTTCAGCGGGGTAGTCCTGCGAGAGCAGGTTCTCGATACGGCCGGCGATGCAGTTGCCTTCGTTCCTTGCCGCCACGAGACAGGTAACCCTTGGAAGAACGTCAAAGGAGAAGGTTTTCCGTTGTTTTCGAATCCTGCCCGCCACAAAAAGCAGAGCCGGATACCCCGCCAGAGGAAGCACGATCATCCCCAAACTGATCCAGAAGACTACTGGGGCCATGGGCTGCGAGAAATCCTTCCGGTGCGATCTGCAGGTGTTCGGGTATCTTAATCACTCGGGGAATCGGTTACAACCGTGGGGGGGGGCGGTTTCCCGCCCCCCCGGTGCGGCTGTCGGCCTAATTCAGGCCGGCAACGGAGACGGACTCCGTTCCTGTTCCCATGGTTGAGTAGGCGTAAAGCCTACCACCCAGGGCCTCACGAGAGCGGGGATCTCTCTCGAGCGCTTCCTGGAACAGGATGTACGCAGCTTCGCAGTCTCCGGCATCCAGAGCTTCCCTTGCCACCTGGACAAAGGCCTCTGCGGTGGCCGGGACCACCGTCTCGGTTACGGCGGCCGACAGCACCATCGGTAGAAGCACTACCATTGTCATGGCCAGCTGCTTCACGCGAGCACCTCCCTGCTCCCCGCTGTGCGGGGCGTTTGGCGGCCCGGCTGTCCTTCCACGAGGGTTAGGACCCGTGGCTTTGCGTCCCGGGATCTCTCCCGGTTTGCCTTGTCAAACGGCAACCCGGCTATCCGTCCGTGCCTCCCCTTGCACGGCGAGGACCCGTGGCTTTGCGTCCCGGGATCTCTCCCGGTTTGCCTGGCGGTGCCCTACCGCCGTTGTTACTATCGGGTTATTGACAGGGGGTGTAAAGGGTACGACTTGAGCTCACCGGCATGCAAACACCAGCAACGTTCGAAACCCGTCGCAAGCAGGACACGGCGTCCCTCCTCGAGCCCGTAGAAGACCCATGGGTCTCTGTGCGTGTCTGACCCGAGTGTTACATGCGCTCCTCCCATGGACCTGTACAGTTCGAGGACGGGAAGGGAGGGGTAGGTGATTGTTTCGCGGCGTCTGAGGCCAGATGTGTTAAGCTCGAGTATGATCCCCCGCGCTATGACGGCGCCGAGAACATCCTGGAGCAGGCCGGGCCAGAGAAGCGTTTCATCGAAAGAGGTGTCGAGCCCTGCGAGCGCCATGCCCCTGCGAAAAATGCCAAGATGGGCAAGAACATCGAACCGCGGGCTCTCGAGCATCTGGAGAGTGGTCCTGTAGTAGCGCTCCGCAACTTCAAGATGCGAGAGGCTCCTGAAAACATCGGGTCCGAGCACAAGATGGTCATCCAGCCAGTGAAGGGCGCCCGTGACAAAGTCGAAGCCCTTTCCCCTGATGGTTTCAGTGGCGCTTTCGCCGTAGAGATGGGGTTCTCCAACCTCGACTCCGCACAGTAATGTGAGGGAAGGGTTCTGCGACTGAGCTCGAGCTTTCCGTACGTCGGCCTGATACCTTGCTCCGTTGAAGAAGCCGGTACACGCGTCACTCGGATGGAAATCGAGGTGCGCAACGAACCCAAGGCCCGCCAGACCGGCCACCGAAGCCCTCCTGGCGAGTTCCATCTCTGTCAGGGCGGCGTCCGGCGAGTTGGTGGTATGAACGTGCATGTCGAAGAGGGGAGGCATTCTTAGAAGGTCACTCCAAGTCCCACCAGAACCATGTTCCAGCGGAGGTCGAGGGGGATCGCGAATTCAAAGATGAGCCCGCCCGGGATCCAGACTTCCCGGGGAGAACCGGAAAACGAGTAGATCGCGCCGGCGCGGATGCAGTGGTAGAAGCCGTCATTCATTTCGGACCAGTCCCAACTCCCCGATGAATCTTCGGGGATGTTGATGACGTCAGGTCCGTACCCGGCGTCCCATGCTGCGTAGACCTCGAGATCGGAACCAAGCAGGTAACCCGCGGCAAGTGATGCCCTTCCCCCTATGACCTTTGCCGGGACCACGTAGTTCGCCCCGGCCGTTACCGAAAGCGCCTCACGGATGCCGGGGTCGAGAATGGCCACTCTGACCTGAGGACCAAGCCCGTAGCCGTAAGCCGCGAACCCCAGGTCTACGCCCCTCGCGGCCCCTGTCAGGAACGAGAGAGAGGGGCTTATGGGAAGGTCATCCTCACCCGAGGCGTCCGCCTCGCGGCGGTCGTCACTGCTCAGGTAGGCTGGAAGACCCACTCCTCCCGATACTGACAGCTCGTTCTCTCCAAGTGTGCGGGCGCCCTGCATTGAGCCGTAGTAGCATCCCGCCCCCAGGATCATCAAAACCAGGCACCCGGAAACGATCTTGGAATTCAAAATCCCCCCCCTCTCTGCACGCTATATTATTCTGCATCCGGGGGGGTTTGCACAATCCACAGGGAATCGGAGGCGGAAAGTGATCGGAAGACGTGCCGCGGTACTCCTTTCCGGTTGCGGTGTAAAGGATGGAACCGAGATACACGAAGCGGTCTCGGCCCTCATCGCGCTGGAACAGGGAGGGTTCAGCTGTTTCTTCATTGCCCCTGATGTGCCTCAGAAAAGGTCCCTCAACCATCAGACGGGAGCGCAGGAGTCACCCAGATCAGTCCTTTCGGAAGCGGCCAGGATCGCAAGGGGTCCCGTGATTCCACTCGAAAAGGTCGACATGGCTGAGTTCGACGTTCTGGTGATTCCCGGAGGTCTTGGGGCGGCGACCACGCTGTGCGACTTCGCCGAGAAGGGTTCGGACTGCAGGGTGCTTCCCTCAGTTGCGGACCTTGTAAAGTCCGCGCATTCCATGGGCAAACCCATTGCGGCCATGTGCATAGCGCCGGTCATCCTTGCAGGGTGCATTCCTGGGGTCACCATCACGCTCGGCGGGCATCCCGACACTGTGGAGGCGGCGGAGAGAATGGGCGCAGTTCATGAGCAGTGCGAGGTGGATCAGGCAGTGGTCGATGTAGAGAAGAGGGTGGTCACCACGCCGGCGTACATGATGGCTGACGGTCCCCTTCAGGTCTTCTCCGGTGCGGAGAGCATGGTATCGGGGCTCAACTCCCTGCTTTCCTGACCTTTCCCACCGGGGCCATGTAGACGACGAACTCGTCGGCGCCATCAAGGCCGCACAACCTGTCTGAGAGTTCCTGGTCGTAGGCGCCTATGGCACAGGTGCCGGCCCCCACTGCCTCGACCGCGAGGTAGAGGTTCTGACAAGCGTGCCCCGCATCGAGGGCGATCAGCTTGGGTGATACCGGGCCGTAGCGCCACTCCGTCCTGTATGGCAGGGCGGTCCAGATGAAGACGACCGGAGAGCTGCCGCAGAACTCCTGACCAAGACATGCGGAAGCCATCTCGGTACGGGAGGGAACCCTGCCCGTGAAATCGAGCGCGTCATCGAGGGGCATGTACCTGTAAAGCCCAGGCGGAAGACCTTTCACGTCAAACACCGCTATCAGGGTATCGAGGGGATGCCGGGCTCCCGCGGATGGGGCCGACCTGAGGGTCACAACGCCGCCACCCTGCCTTTTCATGACCTGCCGGACTCCGGAAACCGATCTCAGAAGCCAGGCGAGTTCAACAAGTTCCAGCGGTTCCGGAAGAAAAGCCCTGCGGCTTGCCCGTCGGGCGAAAGCACTCTCAAGCGAAACCGTGCAAGAACGGGTCCCGGGATCGGGAAGGGATATGGGTGCCCCGTGATAGGCGGGCTGTACATCGGGCATTGGCACACCCCGGCTCTGGTCGCTTGTATAACCCTCAAGCTCCTTCCAGCCAGACCTCAGAAGATCACGATTCATTTAGCGCCTACCAGTTTAGAAGGTCTTCCGGTGAAAGGTGAACCACCACCGGCATTCTGGAAAGGCTCTCCTGCTGGACCCTTCCCGCGAGGACGAAGCCGCCGTCGGGCGTTGGCATCATTACGCGGAGCTCGGTCTGCCTGCCAAGGTCGATCTCCTTCTGCCAGATTATCTCGCCCCATGGGTCAAGCCGGACAAGAACGGAACGGAACCCGAGGCGGCCCGGCGAGTTGGAGTTGCAGAGGAAAGCAAAACCGCCGCTGTCCATGGGAACAGCGCTCCAGCACGACTCAACGCCGCCGGTGGTCCATTTCATTTTCCAGGTGCGGTTGCCCTGTTCGTCAAATCTCACGAAAAGGGCGGATGGGAGGTCGTCGCCGACCCGTGAGGTTCCCCAGAGCAGAAAGCCTCCGTCGTGGAGAGTGCGGACTCCCCGTGCCATCTCCACCCCGTCGTCATCGAAGAGGGTTTTTCCGATCCAGTTGCCCGTGGAGTCGGTGAACAGCAGGAAGGCATCGCTGCCGTCCGATCCCGCAACTACGAAACCCATTCCGGGAACCACATCCGCCCCGAGTGCCACCTGGTGGCCAAGGTCCTCGTGCTCCCTGCTCCACAGAACGGCGCCGTTCTGGTCGGTGCATACCATCCATGCGTTCCGGCAACCCCCGTACCCGGTCTCGAAGCCGACGGCAAGAACGTCTCCCCTTTCGGTAAGCAAGATATGGTTGAAGCCGTCGGTTCCTTCTCCCCCGAAGCGTGAGCGCCAGACGATATCTCCCAGATCATCGATCCGCATCAGAAACCCGTCGGATTCCTCGCCCTGACCACAGGTCCCGGCCAGGATGAAACCACCGGGGACCCTGACGACCCCCCCCGCGGCGGCCGAAGCGCCCATCAGGTAGTTCTGCTCCCAGAAAACGTTCCCGGAAGGCGAGATCCTGCAAGCGATAACAGCGCTGGCGTCGCCGCCAGCGGCTTCCCCCACGACCATGAAGCCCCCGTCATCAGCTTCGCACATCCCGTTGAAAACGGCTTCTCGTCCGCCGGTGACAGTGCAGCTCCACTCGATGGCAGGCTCCATTCCCCGGGATACCCCCGCACAGACAAGCCCTGTGAAGAGGCTGCATATGAAACCCGCAGGAAGACAGGATTGTTTCCGCATGATTGCGATATTGGCATTCTTTCGGGCGGGTGTCAAGGCTGCCAGCTCATAGTATATTTCAAGAAACTTTTCCAACTTTCCAGGAGCGTCATCATAATGCGGTACGACTTTGACATCCCGGTTGACCGGAGGAACACCAGCTGCCTCAAGTGGGACTATCTCGATTCCACGTTCGGCAGGGACGACCTTATAAGCATGTGGATCGCGGACATGGATTTCAGGCTGCCGGGCTCCATACTCGATGCGATCTGCGAAAGGGCCGGGCACGGCGTCTTCGGTTACACGGCAATACCCGATTCGTTCTATGCCGCCGTGGAAGCCTGGTTTGCGAACCATTACGGGTTCGAGATACAGAGGGACTGGATAGTCACGACGCCGGGTGTCGTGCCGGCATTCAACTTTGCCATGCAGCAGTTTACGGCCGAAGGCGAAGGGGTCATCATTCAACCGCCCGTTTACCACCCCTTTGAAGAGTCCATAAGGTACAATCAGCGAACAACGGTGGAGAACCCCCTCGTTCTCCGGAACGGGCGGTACGGCATCGACCTTGAAGACCTTGACCGCAAGGCGGCCGATGCCCGCATGCTTGTCATCTGCAACCCGCACAACCCGGTTGCAAGGGTCTGGAGCCGCGGGGAACTGAAGGGGATGATGGACATCGCGGAAAGGCATGATCTTACCGTGTTCTCAGATGAGATCCACGCCGACATAGTCTTCGAGCCCCATCGGCACTTTCCGACGCTGCTTCTCGGGGAAGACGCCAGAAGGCGAACGATTGCCGCGTACGCCACCAGCAAATCGTTCAACCTTGCGGGGCTTCAGCTCTCGGTGATCATCATTGCCGATCCCGCACTGCGGGCCGACTACACCCGGTTTATCAGGAACCTTCACCTGACCGGGTCAAACATTTTCGGGATCGTGGGCACACGGACCGCTTATGAACAGGGCGAAGAGTGGCTTTCGCAACTGCTCCCCTACCTCTGGTCAAACTACCTTTTCGTCAGTGAGTACGCGCATGAACACCTCCCTGGCTTTCGGGTGCATGAGCCTGAAGGTACATTCCTGCTCTGGCTGGACTGCAGGGGCACGGGGATGTCCGATGAGCAGCTCAGGGAGTTCTTCATACACCAGGCCGGCGTTGGGATGAACAACGGCGCCATGTTCGGGACAGGCGGAGACGGGTTCATGCGGATGAACATCGCAACCCCACGGGCCAATCTCAGGGCCGCCCTCGAATGCATCAGGGAGGCGCTTGACGGGTGTGACAGCAAAACCGGGGCCCGCACCGTGGCGAACTGAGGACCCTGCCCGGTCATCCCGGTGCCCCCGTGACAAAAATACGGTATATCATCCCTCGACACGGGGGGTGCTCATGAACGGTGAGGAACGGTTCTGCAGCAAGTGCGGGAACAGGCTTGAGCCGGGAAGCGTTTACTGCATACGTTGCGGAACCCGCATCCGGATGGACCGGGAAGCAACCCCGCGCGATTCATGCTCCGCCGAAGGGATCCCTTCCGCCATACGGGGCCGGGTTCATGATCTTCTTGTGGACAGGAAGTACATCGAGGCCATAAGGTGCTATCGCGAAAGCACCGCAGAACCACTTGCACAATCCAAGGCAGCCATCGACGCGTACATCGCGGCGAACGCCATCGACGCCGGGGCCGACTCCAGGGCGCGCGCCCTGCCCTTGCGCTGCGCGGGCGCAGTTCTGGGCTTTATTCTCTGGACGGCGTTCATCGGCGCAATGCCCTTCGCCGCCAGATGGCTGGCGCCCAGGGTTTTCGGTCCGGGTCTGTCCCGGGGCTCTGTCGAAACATGCATGGTGCTTCTGCCCATGATCATGTTTTTTGTTTCTCTGGGGCTGTTCTTCCTTGTTCTGTCATCCCGCAGAA
>Ga0351855_1018_pt1 | contig 45709 bp, 39 predicted proteins | sample BONcelFGM3001C11_FD_206794 | JGI IMG/M metagenome (GOLD analysis project Ga0351855, IMG submission 206794) | Enriched cells from coal bed in the Powder River Basin, Montana, United States - BONCAT cells FGM rep2 HSBNCT.FGM.300.1.C11 ...
CTTTTATGTCTAGTTCATTTAAAGCAATTAGTTTAAGTACAAGGAAAGGTTCATCGCTCGGATGTTTTGACAAGTATTTCTCTGATATAATTAAGCATCTATTCCAATCGGGTAATTGGCGACAAACATCAGCTTCAATTCTCAATAATTCTTCATTAAAGGAGAAACCATTTCTCCAAATTGCCAATAATTCAAGAAGTTCCTTGTGATTAGAAAGCGATTTTTCAAGAGCAAGAATATAGAAGTATAAATCACGAGTTTGCTTATCTTTAGAAATATATTCCCTAAATGATGATATAGCTAAATCCCACTTTTCAAGTACAAAATATGAATAGGGGATATAGAAATTAATGCTAGATTCAAGCTTAAATATTTCGTCTTCAATTGACTGTAACTCCTGAATATTATCTTCAGTATTTTCTCTTTTGAGAATTTGAATAAAAGAGGTAACTAACTTTCTTAATTCTTCTGTTTCAAAATCTTTGTCGGTCAAAAAATCTGCAACCTCAATATCATTTATTCTATTATTTTCATACAGAGTTACAAGAATCGATAAAATACTTTCGCTTGAGTTAAAATCAATTTTAGTTATTGAGTTAAGAAGTTCCTTGGAAACTCTTATGTAATTTTCAATATCAGACCTTTTAAGGTAACAAAAGGCTTCAAGATGGATAGTTTCAATAAACTTAGTTTCTTGCTTGTTAATAACAGCTATTGCTTCATCTACCTCGCCAATCAATTGAAGGGAATTTGCTAACATCATCAACAGAGATATGTCATGTTTATTGATTGCATCATATAATGACTTCATTTTAATAACAGACTCCCTACTTTCTGTCAAAACAAATTCTGAAAAGTAGTAACAGAATTCAACTGTTTTATAATTGTTTAATATCTCTGATTCAGACATCTCATTTAAGAAATGTCCTAATATTTTATTGATGTTTTTTATGAAATTTATATCATCTGTTTGATTTCTGGTAAATTCAATAAACGGTGCTCTTAACAATTTAGAAAGAGTAATCTCAATAACAAATAAAGCTTTTTTATAATTAGTCAAAGTGAGAGGTTCTTCGTCGTAACTTTCATTTAAGAATTCATATTTATTGAATATTTCCATTTGATGTTCAAAATCGGAACCATTTAATATATTTAGGTAAACCAATCTTTTAAAGTTCCAGTCAGTTCTAACCATTGGTGGAGTTTCCAAAATGTGGGATTCTAAATTCTTACCTTCATCAAGGATAATTTTAACTGCCCACGCCACCGAATTATATTCATCATACTTTAAAATCTCGTCAATTAAATTATTCGATTTCTCTTTCTCTTCGATTTTTGCATATGAATAACAAGCCTTTTCTTTGATTTGAATCGTAGCAGAATTTAATAGATTAGCTTTGATATAGCTTTGATACATTTCCTTTGCCTTGCCAATTAATTCATAGCACTGAGCTTTCAAAAATTCAATAGATGATAATAGGCTGTTAGAAGGTTTTACATTATTTGTAACAAAACTTTCTTCAAGTTTAAGAAGCAGGTTTAGTGCCGTTTTAGGTTTGAAGTTTGAAATACTTTCTTTATAAACTAGAAGTTGTCTTTTCCATTCTTCTTCAAGAAGTGCACTACTTTCAGGAAGGTTATTCTCTATAAAATCAGTAAGTTTTTTATTTGTGTCTTCAACAGTGTCTTTTATACTTGAAAGAAATGATACCTCTGTTCTGTATCTTTCTAAATCCTTGACCTCTTTAATGTAGTGGTATGCTGCACTATATTGAGCTAATGCTTCATCAAACTTCTCAAAAAATGAATTTAATTCAGGACTTTGGTTGTTTATGTCAGCCAGAAGTTCTGGCTCTACAATAAATTTATCAAGAGTTCTTTTTAATTCATTTCTCTTCCTTTCACGAATATCATCATTCTTGCACCAAGAAATTAAAGCTTTCTCAAATGCGTTCTTGATTTCTTTTTTAACAGTCCCCTGTGATTTATTATAAATGTCTAGAGCAATTCCAGCAGCTATGCTTATTCCAAAAGAAGAGAGCGGTTCCATAATATTTACTTTAGGCATTTGAATTGGTTATCTTTATATTTCATAGTTATCTAGGTGCGGAGTCTTTTTTACAATGAACGCTAACGTTTCAACGGTAAATCCCGTTTTAATGGGATTTAACGTGTGTTATGGGTTGGTTGCGCCGTTCTATCAATTTGTCGTCGATTTATACTGTGTCTAATTTTTATAATCTATTTCCTGGCAAACTACCTCTTTTTAAACCTTGCGCCTCTCTCATCCTTGCTGGCGGCTTACTCTCAATTTACCTTTCCTTGTTTTTTACTCTCCTTTTCTTACTCTATTTTTTTACCCTAAAGTATTCGCAACTGACCCATCAACTTGTTTATGGGTTGAACAAAGTGTGTTTAAGGCCACTAATTTATGGGGCTTGAAACACCTTTGTGGTGGTTTATATTTTTCGTAAAAAAGTTGTTATAAATCAAAGTCATCGGCAGGGTTTTTAATATTTTGAAGACCGGTCATACTAACGTGGGTGTAGATTTCTGTTGTTTTACTGCTTTTGTGACCTAGCAACTCTTGAATGTATCTCAAACTTACCCCCGCCTCTAAAAGATGTGTTGCGTAGCTGTGCCGCAGGCAATGCAGCGTAAAGTTATGATTTTTATATATTTTGCCCAAATATTTATGAAATATTTTTTCAAGACTTGTTTCGCTATAACTATTACCTTTAAACTGCCCCTCTATCAAATAAGTAGAAGGTCTATACAATTTATAATACTTGATAATCATTTTCATAAGCTTCTCACTAACTGGCAGTACACGGTCTTTTTGTCCTTTTCCATACAGCCCCCAGGATTACCTCCCTGCGGTCGGTGATCCTGGTATGGTCGGCAAAACAGCCCAAGAGAAGAGAACCCCGCGGGCGTTGCCTCGCGTGATCTTTTTGTTTTGCGGCCGCCTGTGAGCAAGCTCAGGCGACCTCCAAACAAAAAACCCCCGATTGCCTTTGGCAGTCGGGGGTTCTCTTCTCTTGTAGCGCGACCCAGGATTGAACTGGGGACCTCATGATTATGAATCATGCGCTCTAACCATCTGAGCTATCGCGCCGGAATTGGAGTGCAAAAGTAATACTTTTTTGTTACGCGGCAAATAGATTGTCAAAATTGTTTATTTTTGGGGAGTGGGGGGATACAATTAATAACTTTAGATATGAGGGTATATTTTTTTATTGCTTTGGTGGCTACATTGTGGTTGCCGGGTCGGATGGCGGGTCAGGACGATTTTGAGACTGAGGTGAGGTGGGCGGTTAGGTGGCAGATGCAAAATTATCCTAAGTCCCGGTTAACAGATCTTTACAAGAATTTCTTCCAGGATAAGTTTGGGCCGGGTCATCTGTTAAAGGATACCGCGGCGGCGGGTAGATATTTGAGGGAGGAGCTTACTCAAGTGAGGGGTAAATCGCAGGTGCAGATGGCAGAGAAGACCGGCTGGGAGGGGCGTTTTTTGAGGGTAGATCTCTCAATTATCAAACTAAAGCTGGTAAGTTATAGTGATTTTTTCGCTGCTTTTGTGAGTAGTATCTCAGATGCGCCGCAGCCGGATATTGAGAGCTGGAGGGATGAGTGGAAGGAGATTGAGAAGATTATCCATACGCTTTACCCGCGTCTGCTCTATTTTGAAGATGATTCAAAGGCTATAGACAAACTACTCTCCAACGGGGGGTATGTGGTTCACCACAGCGAAACCTATATAAAATATCATAACCCACACTACCGACTAATAGATGCCTCAATTTTTGAGGAGTTAATGAGGGATGCAATAATTGGATATTAGTTGCTAATCAAGATTTTAGGCAAGCTTTTTTAATAACACAACTGCGTAAGCCTCAACTCCCTCTTCGCGGCCTACAAAACCCAGCTTTTCACTGGTGGTAGCTTTAACCGAGATACAATCCGGCGGGCAGTTAAGCACACTGGCAACAGTGGCTCTCATCTGCTCAATATGGGGTGCAATTTTAGGTCGCTCCAGAGTAATTGTGATATCTGCATTCACAAGAGTATATCCTGCCCCGGTAATAAGGGCATAAACACGCCCGAGAAGAAGTTTACTATCTATCCCTTTGAACTCTGCAGATGTGTCCGGGAAGTGTTTTCCGATATCGCCCAGCGCAAGGGCACCAAGCAGGGCATCACAGAGGGCGTGAAGAGGGGCATCGCCGTCCGAGTGGGCAATACAACCCTTAGTGTGTTCTATCTGCACACCGCATATCCAAAGAGGCAGTTTGTGTGCAAGTGCGTGCACGTCGTATCCGTTTCCTATCCTGTACATTTTGCGGTTCTGTTAAATTAAACTAGTGCTCCTTATGCAAAGCTACAACAAAATTCCTATAATTATTGTTATCTTTGTCTTCATAAAACGATGGTTATGGGTCTAAATTTTAGCTTTTTTAAAACACCCAAACACAGGGTATTCAACTATCAGCCCCTCTATTATGACGAGCGCAAAGAGGCTCTTCAGGATAGAATTGCCAAAGCCAGAGTGGAGGAGCAGGGCAAAGAGAGGGAGTATATTCCCGGGAAAAACATCAGAACCAATTTCCGTAAAGCCATTTATGAAAACCGAAAGCAGGCAGGCTCACCAATGGTAATGAGAATTATTGTACTGCTCTCATTATTAGGCCTTATGACAGCAGCCTATTATGTGGCTAAATCCATTGGCCTATTTTTTATTTAACTTGTAGATGATAAAGGTTCTACCCGGTCATATCTCCAATCTAATCGCAGCCGGAGAGGTGGTACAGAGGCCTGCCTCTGTGGTTAAGGAGCTTATGGAGAACTCCGTTGATGCGGGCGCCCAAAATATTTCGCTAATTATTAAAGACTCCGGAAGGACACTCATTCAGGTGATAGACGATGGGTGCGGCTTCTCGCAGGAAGATGCCAAAATGGCCTTTCTTAGACACGCCACCTCTAAGATCTCCACAGCAGAAGATCTCAACTCAATACACACATTCGGTTTCCGCGGAGAGGCCCTGGCCTCTGTATGCTCAGTTGCCGAGGTTACTCTTCGTACAAAACGGGCAGATGACCAGACAGGTTATGAAATTAAATACGCCGAGTCAAAACTCGTATCCGAGAATCAAACCTCCACACCTACCGGCTCAAACTTCGTGGTGCGGAACCTATTCTACAATGTTCCCGCAAGGAGAAAATTTCTTAAGTCAGATGCCACAGAGTTTCGCCAGATAGTCTCTGAATTTTCCAGGGTGGCAATCACCCGTCCCAACATCTCGTTTCGGCTCACCCATAACAATGCAGATATCTTTCAGCTCAACCCTGCGACACTCAAAAAAAGAATTCAGGATGTTGCCGGCCGCGATATGGGGCGAGAGTTGGTAGAGATCTCGGTAGATACATCTCTCATAAAGATAAGTGGTTACATAGGTCGTCCGGAGGATGCGCGAAAGACTCCCGGCAACCAGTACCTCTTTGTAAACAACAGGTATTTCCGCAGCTCATATTTCCAGAAAGCAATTGTGAAGGGTTACGAAGGGCTCATTGCAGGTGACCTTCTCCCCTCTTTTTTTATATTTTTCGAGTGCGACCCGCACAAAATTGATGTAAACATCCACCCTTCAAAGACAGAGATTAAGTTCGAAGACGATTTTGCAATCTTTGATATCCTACACTCTGCCACAAGGGAGTCTTTGGGCAAGAACTCCTTTATGCCGAGCATAGATTTCGATATGGATGGTGCCCCCGATATCCCCAAAATCAAAAAAGGCTTTTACACCCCTCCTCCAAAAGTAGATTATGACCCGCTCTTCAACCCGTTCCGCACAGGTGCAGATGGGTTCCGTACAGGTGCAGATGGGTTTCCCGGCGGCGGCCAGGAGTCTGATGAAAATGGCGTTGCCGCGTTTGACCGCCGGTTTCACAGCGGCTATGGATCAACTCCTGCCGACTACTCAGATCCATTTAATCCGGATCCCCTCTTCTCAGATTCAGCCATCACTCAAAAACCTGTTCTTCAGGTGGGGGGCAAATATCTGCTTACCACCATTAAATCCGGTGTAATCCTTATAGATATAAAACGAGCGAGAGAACGAATCCTTTATGAAAGATATCTGGAGGCACTCACAGAGGGAAGAAACCTCCCGCTGCAGTCTCTCTTTCCGGTCACAATTGAGGCCGACATTAAAACTGTGTCAATATTGCAGGAGAACATCTCAAACTTGAGATTTATGGGTTTCGATATCTCAATTGAAGAGAACTCCCTAACAGTAAATGCATTACCTAACGGGTTCAACGATAATTCAGACTCTCTTAGTGCCATAATTGACAGTCTGGTAAGCGATTTAAGCGAAGATGGCAGGGATTTTGGGAAGAAGTCAAAAGAGAGGCTGGCAGGGCAACTGGCAAAATCGGGATCATCCGGAAAGTATGAGCCGCTAAACAACCTGGAGGCACAAACGTTAATTGATACACTCTTTGCCTGCAGGGAGCCCAACTACACACCCTCCGGCAACAGATGTCTGGCAATTATGTCGCTTGAAGATATTGAGAAATTTATTTAACTATTAACACGAAAACAAAGAGTTATGTATATAAACAGAGGTACAGGTTTTTGGAGCAGCATTCCTCCGGTGGTGAAGAACCTGGTTATTTTAAATGGGGTAATGCTACTCATCACATTCCTTACCGGAGATTTTATGTATGAGAAGTTTGCTCTATTCTATGTTGAGTCACCCCTTTTCAAACCATATCAGCTGGTGACGCATATGTTTATGCACGGAAACTTCATTCACCTCTTTTTCAATATGTACTCGTTGGTAATCTTTGGGATAGCTTTGGAGCACGTATGGGGGAGCAAGAAGTTTTTCATCTACTATATGATTACGGGGTTGGGGGCAGCTGCCTTGCACTCACTGGTTCTCTTTTTAGAGGTATCCTCACTAAACACAGCCTATGAGGCGGGTAACCTTATGGCATCCGAGGGTATAACCAACATAATGAGAACCCCAACGGTTGGTGCTTCAGGAGCGGTGTTCGGGGTTCTGCTTGCTTACGGGATGCTATTCCCGAACAATGTGCTGCAGCTAATCTTCCCTCCCATTGCCCTTAAGGCTAAATGGTTTGTGATGATATTCGGAGCCATAGAGCTATATCTGGGATTGTCAAACAAAGGAAGCAACATTGCCCACTTTGCCCACCTTGGCGGTATGCTTTTTGGCTATTTCCTCATAATATACTGGAAGAAGAAGAACAGAATGTATTTTTAGAATGGGTAAAAAGAAAAAGAGACTGCCTTGGCCAGTTGTGGTCTTTCTCCGCCTCATAATTGTGTCGGCGGCTGTTGCTCTGCTTTTTTCTTATCTATCTGCATATATAAGCCCCTCAATATCTTCCATCCCTCTCTTTTTCGGTCTCTACTTTATTCCGCTGGTACTGCTCAATCTGTTCATTCTCTTTGTCGGTGTTATCCGCAAAGCCGGAGTCGTATGGGTCACCTTTATCGTTCTCCTACCCTCTATTCTCTTTGCTGAGTTGTTTATCCGATGGGGTGAGATTAAAAAGGGAGATCCAGGTATTGCGTTAAAGGTGTGCACATATAATGTGGGGCTATTCTCTCAGGGTAGAGACAAGAGCTACGAAAACACCATAAGGGAGATCAATAATTTTTTAAAAGAGGAGAATCTTGCAGTAGTTTGCCTGCAGGAGTTCTACTCCAAAGACAGTGCTGCAGTAATGGAGCTCTTCCCTCAATACCCATATCGCTATTATCATATGTTCAAATCTAGAAAGGGGCCAAGTTTCGGGAATGTAACTCTTAGCAAGTTTCCAATTGTGAACTCCGGGACTCTTACATTCAAGGGGAGTACCAACTTGTGTATATTCACCGATATTGAGCACTTTGGCAAGAGAATTCGTTTCTATAATACACATCTGGAGTCTCACAGCATCTCCTTTACCTCTATAATGAAGAGGATGAGGGAGAGCGAAAAGGTTACGGAGGAGATCTACGAAGTACACGATAAACTGGCGGGTACTTTCCGTAAAAGGGCACTTCAGGTGGACTCTATACTAAAACACGCCGCAGCCACCGAACTACCATCAATTATCTGCGGAGATCTTAACGACACCCCAATGTCATATACCTATACAAGCTTAACATCCGAAAGAAAAGACAGCTTCCGGCAGTCCGGCAAAGGATTTAGTGCAACCTACTCTTTCCTTTGGCCTCTGCTTAGAATCGACTACATTCTCTATCCCTCCCCAATCTGGAGTAATATTCATACAACTCCAAGGGTAGAGTTCTCAGACCACTTCCCGGTTATTTCAGAGCTTATTATCCCTTAACTATGTACAGGATAGGATTTGATGCAAAGAGAGCATTTACCAACTTAAGCGGTCTTGGTAACTACAGCCGCCTTACAATCTCTTCTCTCTCAAGGATATTTAACTATAACGACTACTTTTTATACACCACCCGTTTTCGGGAGCACCCTCTGCTGGAGTTCTCTAACCGAAAGAACATTACTGTTCGTACCGCTTCGGGGTTAAAGGGTTACTTCTCGGCGCTTTGGCGCTCCTGCTTCATAAGCTCCATCGCAGAGAGCGACAAGCTGGATCTCTACCACGGCCTAAGCGGAGAGCTTCCGTTGTGCCCAATATCTGCACCAAAGGTGGTGACCATTCACGACCTCATCTTTTTGAGGTATCCTGGGTTCTACAAACCTCTCCAGCGTTGGATCTATCGTAAAAAGGCTGCCCACGCAATAAAGCACTCCAGTAAAGTTATTGCTATCAGCAAACAGACTGCAGATGACATTGTCGCTTTCTTCGGGACAGATCCATCAAAAATTGAGATAATATACCAGGGTTGTGACCCGCAGTTTTACTCCCCTGCTTCACAACAGAAGATAGAGCGGGCGCGAGTGCTTTATAACCTGCCCAAGAGATTTATCGTTGCTGTGGGAACCGTTAAGGAGCGCAAGAATCTGGAAAATGTGGTGAGGGCTCTTCCCTCGCTTCCAAAAGATGTACAGCTGCTCTGTTTTGGCAAATGGACACCTTATGCCATAAAGGTTTGGGCAATTGCAGATAAACTGGGAGTCAAAGATAGGGTAAGGATGATTCACGATGCAGATTTTACCCTTTTACCGGCGGTATACTCTTTGGCAGAGTGTCTGGTCTATGTCTCTCATTTCGAGGGATTCGGGATACCCGTTCTGGAGGGAATTACCTACGGAATACCTGTTGTCACCTCAAAAAGGGCATCTATGCCGGAGGCGGGTGGAGAGGCTCCTTTGTATGTAGACCCAAGCTCAGTAGAGGAGATAGCAGGCAGTATTGAGATGGTACTATCATCTCCAACCCTTCGCAAAAGTATGATTGAGAGGGGGTTTGAACACTCAAAAGAGTTTCGCAACGATAAGGTGGCCGAAAAACTTTTCGCTCTGTATCAAAATATAATATCTAAACATAAAGAGAAAAATGGAACTAAAGAAAGCGGTAGATGAAGCAGTAAAGGTTCTCCGTAGCGGGGGTGTAATACTATATCCCACCGATACTGTTTGGGGTTTAGGTTGTGATGCCTCCAACCCTGCAGCTGTAGAGAGAGTCTGCAAAATTAAAAAACGTGAAAAGTGCAGCGGGCTAATAGTGATTGCTGCAGATTTTAATATGGTGTGCAGGCACGTAAAACAGGTGCCGGAAATTGCTGAGGAGGTTGCAGAGATGAGTGACAAGCCTCTCACAATTATCTATCCGGGGGCGTTTAACCTTGCAGCCAATGTTATTGCCAAAGATGGCTCTGTGGGAATCCGTATTGTAGACCACCCATTCTGCAACCTCCTGCTTGCAAAATTCGGCAAACCCATTGTGGCAACATCTGCAAACATCTCGGGGGAGAAGAGCCCCTCCCATTATGAGTATATAGACGACTCAATTATTGCCGGTGCAGATTGGGTTGCAGATCCTTTCCACGAAGAGGGCTCTACCGGGAAACCATCTTCAATCCTCTACATTGGAGAGGGCGGAGTTGTAAAGATAATCCGCGACTAACAAAATATAAAAATGATACACTATCTTCTTCTCTTGGTTGGATTTGTAATCCTTATTGCCGGTGCAGACTATCTGGTAAAGGGGGCATCATCCATTGCAAAAAAACTCAATATCTCGGACCTGATTATCGGGCTCACCGTGGTCTCCATAGGAACATCTGCCCCGGAGCTCTCGGTCAACATTATGGCAAGCCTGGAGGGATCAGCGGGAATGGCTATCGGGAATGTGGTAGGGAGTAATATTTTTAACTTCCTGGCAATAATTGGGATAGCAGCGCTAATCCGCCCAATAAATCTTAAGAGTTCACTCATAAAAATTGAGATCCCCTATGCAATACTGGCATCAGCCGCTCTTCTTTTTGTTACTGCAGATGTTCTGCTCGACGGTAAAGAGGGGGTTATCAACAGGAGCGACGGGCTCATTCTGCTTCTTTTCTTCTCCATATTTCTGTACTATGTCTTTCTCTCTGCAAAAAAGGGGGAGATTAAAGAGAAGGATGCTACAGAACACCTAACAAAAACATACACTGTAGGGATTTCGTTGATTATGATTGCGGGTGGTTTGGCTGCCCTAATCTTCGGAGGAGATATAATTGTAGACCACGCTACCATACTTGCCCGGCAGTGGGGTTTCAGCGATAACCTCATCGGCCTCACCATTCTCGCGGTGGGCACATCTCTGCCCGAACTCGCCACCAGCGTAGTTGCTGCACTAAGGGGCAACAGCGATATCGCTATCGGAAATGTTGTAGGTTCAAATATCTTCAACATCTTCTTTATCCTTGGTGTAAGCTCTATAATCTTCCCATTGCCGGTTGCTCCCGAGAGTATTGCAGACGGGCTTGTGGCCGCTGCAGCAACCGCCCTGGTACTCTTCTTCGCACACCGTGGAAGAGGTCAGCGCATAGACAAGCTGGAAGGGCTGATTCTCATCGCCTCATACTTCTTCTACACAATCTATATAATTTTGAGGTGAGAGAACCTTGCCAAGCATCGTGGGTTATAATTGGCTACCAGCTATTTAGCAAATTTTAATTAATGTGTCCCAAATAGACGGCGGAGACTGCAGTTAGGGCTGCGGTCTCTGTTCGCATACGGGACTCTCCCATATGGAAAGCCAGAAAACCGCTGTGGGTGGCCAGTTCAATTTCGCTAACGGAGAAGTCGCCTTCGGGCCCTATCATCACTAGGATTTTTTGGGGGGCAAGAATTTGGGGGGGGTAATTGTCGCCCCGCTGCTTTTTTGATTGTTCAATAAGGGTGGTTATACTCTCACGATGGCTTTCCCGGCAGTGGCCGATAAGTTTTGTCCAACCCTCCCTCTGCTTATAATCCGTTATAAGTGCAGATGCCTTTGTCATTGGGTTTAGAATTGGGAGGCGAGTTTTGAGAGACTGTTTCATTGCAGATAGTATTAGTCTCTCTGCTCTCTCTTTTTTGAATACCCTCTTTTGGGAGTGCTCTCCCTCGAGCGGGGTTATCTCATCTATCCCAAGCTCAACAGCCTTTTCTATAAACCACTCATACCTGTCCGGGTTCTTTGTGGGAGCAACAGCCATATGCAGATAGTAATCTCTCTTCTGGTACTCCCTATCGCAGCTGATTATCTGCAGACGGGTCTCTTTACCCTGAGTTGATATAATCTCTGCAAGGTATAGACCCCCTGCGCCATCGGTGAAATTAATCCTCTCACCGGTGTTGTGTCGCATAACTTTGGTGCAGTGCAGCGACTCTCCGGCGTCCAGAGTGGCCCTGTCGCCCTCGATGTTGTTTGTGAAAAAGAGTTCCATAATAAGTACAAATATATTTAAAAAGGTTATTTTTGTCTAAAATCAGAATAAAATGTCTAAAGAACTTTCACAAAGGTACACAGCACTTGATGTGCTAAGGGGGATGACTATTGCCGGTATGATTCTGGTAAACAACCCCGGCTCCTGGAAAACCATCTTCCCTCCGCTCAGACACGCCGCCTGGCACGGATGCACCCCCACTGACCTTGTTTTCCCGTTCTTCCTCTTTATTGTGGGTGCAGCTCTCGCTTTTGCATTTGCAAAATACAACGACACACTCAACTCATCCTCAGTAAAGAAGATCCTAATAAGGACGCTATTTATCTTTCTTACAGGACTGGCACTGAATGCTTTCCCTTTCTATAACACAAGTCCCAATCCGGAACTCTCATTTGGTGAAAACTGGATGGTTTTCCTTCAGAATCTGAGGATTCTTGGCGTTCTTCAAAGAATAGCTCTTTGTTATATGGTTGGTGCACTCATTGCTCTATGGCTTCAAAAACCAAAGAAAATAATTGTTGCCGGCGTTATCCTTATGTTTTTGCATTGGCTGATTCTGGTGCTGTTCGGAGGTGAAGATCCTTTCTCTAAGGAGGGTACAATCTCCGGAAACATAGATGTTGCACTTATCGGCATATCCCACGTTTACAAAGGATTTGGAATGCCATTCGAACCCGAAGGATTCCTTGGTGTTCTCTCCGGTTCAGCCACAGTACTCTTTGGTTATCTCATTGGCGGTCATATCCGTAAGAGTAAGGAGAAGATTACGGCTGTGAGCGACCTCTACACAATCGGTTTGATCTCGCTTGGTGTAGCTATGGTTATGAGCATTTTCATCCCTATCAACAAGCCTCTCTGGACCCCATCTTATGTTCTTTATGCAGGCGGATGGAGTGTTTTGATGCTCTCACTCTTTATCTATTTCATAGACATCAAAGGAAAAGAGAAGATATTCTTCCCATTCAAGGCACTTGGTCTTAACCCGCTCTTCGCTTTTGCAATGGCAGCTATTATGTCCAGAACATTTAGTCGGATTATCCGCTGGGAGACAACTGTATTGCAAGATGACGGCACTATGAAGGAGACCACCGTCAGCGCCGCCAACTGGTTTTACCAGCACATTTGTGTCCCACTCCTGGGAAACAACCAATTTGGATCTCTCCTATATGCTCTGCTATATGTCTCAATCTTTACCGGAATGGCAATATTTCTTTACAAGAAGAAAATCGTTATCAAGCTGTAATCCGGAATCGTTAATAATTTATATTTCAAATTTTTAGAATGGCATATATCGGCTTGCTCTCAGATACTCACTCTGTTTTTGACAACAATCTCCGGGAGTTCTTTAAGGATGTAGATGAGGTTTGGCACGCCGGAGATTTCGGAAATATTGCAGTATCGGATGCCATCTCTTCGTTCAAGCCCCTGAGAGGGGTTTACGGGAACTGCGATGGTCAGGAAGTGAGGTTGGTTCACCCCTATATCCACAACTTCGAGTTGGAGGGGATGCGTTTTTTGATGATGCATATCGGCGGATACCCCGGTAGATATGACTACCGGGCCCAGCAACTGATAACCGCCCACAGACCGGATGTATTTATCTGCGGCCACTCACATATCCTTAAAGTTATTAACGATAAAAGAAACAACCTTATCTGCATAAACCCCGGGGCCGCCGGGCTGGAGGGATTCCACCAAGTTCGCACAGCACTCCGTTTCCACGTAGCAAATGGTGCACTACACGATATGGAGGTGGGCGAGTGGTCAAAAAATTTGAAGATTTCAAATTAATCGTAATTTTGTAATATTGATAACAAAAAGATTCAGCCTAACTAAATTCAATTTAAATTAATAATGAAAAAAACTCTTTTAGCTCTTTTGATCTTCTTTACCGGAGCTTTGTGCTTTGCGCAGCAAACACCGGTTACCAAGGCAAACTATGATCTTGCCGCCAGATTCTCACCTAAAAAGGTTAACAAGCTGGTATTCTCTACCGCGGTTACTCCTAATTGGTTTAAAAATTCCGACAAATTTTGGTACGTTTGGCAAACTCCCCAGGGAACATTTTATTACATAGCAGATCCTGCTACCGGAATTAAGAAGCCGGTGTTTGATAATGCAAAACTTGCAGCCGAACTTACAGAGATTGTTAAGGATCCGTTTGATGCTCAAAACATTCCAATTATGAGGCTCAAACTTGTAGATGACAAAAAGTTCACTTTTGAAATCAAAAGCACTCTGGATGTTGAGGTTAAAGATGAGAAGACAGGGAAGCCTAAGAAGGAGAAAAAAACACACGGGTTTGAGTATGATATTGCGACAAACAAGCTTACCGATATTAAAGATTATAAATCTCCAAAGCCTTATCCGGGTTGGGGAAATGTATCTCCGGATAAGAAGGTTGTTCTCTTCTCAAAGAACTTCAACCTCTACTATATGGATATGGATAGCTTTGAAAAGGCCCGTATCAATGACGAAGATTCAACAATTGTAGAGCACCAGCTTACAACAGACGGTACTGCAGAGTTCGGTTACGGCTCAGGTAACAGCGATTTTTACGCAACAGATAAGGAGAAGAACAAAAGAACAGGTGCGTTTGCAGTTTGGTCTCCGGACTCCAAAAAGTTTGCATTTATTCGCTCTAACACCTCAAAAGTAAAAGATCTTTGGGTTGTAGATGTACTTGCAGAGCCAAGACCTAAACTCGAGAGATATAAATATCATATGCCGGGTGAGAGTGACTCTCCATCTAGGCACCTCTACCTGTTTGACCTGGAGAGCAAGAGCTGCAAAGAGATCAGCACAGCTGCTTTCAAGGATCAGGAGTTAAGGATCCACACAGAGCCTACACTTAAGAAAGATATGTTCGACGAGATTAGACATAGTGTTTGGCAGGGAGATGTGAACAAATTCTATGTAACCCGTACCAGCCGCGACCAAAAGAGGATGGATTTCTGCGTTGCAAATGTTGCTGCAGATTCTGTAAAACCGCTCGTTAGAGAGAGTCTTAACACCTATGTAGAGTCAAGAAATGTGAAGTTTGCCTCAAACGGAAGCGAATTTATATTCTGGTCTGAGAGAAGCGGATGGGCACATCTCTACCTTTACGATTCAAACGGCAAACTGAAAAACGCAATCACTTCCGGTGAATATCACGTAGAGGATATTGTGGCTGTAGATCCTGCCCTTAAGGTGGTCTATTTCATAGCAAATGCAAAAGAGAGTGGTGAGAACCCATACTACACCCACCTCTACAGAGTAAATTTTGACGGCAGCAACCTCAAGCTACTTAACCCCGGCAACTTTAATCACGACGCACTTGCATCTGACAACGGAAAATATTTTGTAAACAACTTCTCAAGAGTAGACACAGCACCAAAATCTACACTTTACGACGCTAATGGCAAAAAACTTACAGATCTCGAGGAGGCAGACCTCAGCCAACTCTTTGCAATCGGCTATAAATTCCCTGAGACCTTCACCTTGAAAGCCGGCGACGGGAAGACAGACCTCTACGGAGTGATGTACAAACCATTTGACTTTGACTCGACCAAAATATACCCAATCATTGAGTATGTATATCCGGGTCCTCAAACAGAGGCTGTGAACGCCGCCTGGACAAAGAGTATGGATAGGGTAGACCGCCTTGCCCAGCTTGGTTTTATTGTAATTACTGTTGGAAACCGCGGCGGACACCCTGCCCGTTCAAAATGGTATCACAACTTCGGCTACGGAAACCTTAGAAATTATGGTCTGGAAGATAAAAAGATAGCTGTAGAGAAGCTAGCTGCTAAACATAAATTTATAGATCAGAATAAGGTTGGTATCCACGGCCACTCAGGCGGAGGATTTATGTCTACTGCTGCAGTTCTGGTGTATCCGGACTTCTTTAAAGTTGCTGTTTCCAGTGCAGGTAACCACGAAAACAACATCTACAACCGCTGGTGGAGCGAACAGCACCACGGAGTGCTTGAGGTGATTACAGAGAAGAAGGACACCACTTTCAAATACAGTATCGACAGAAACTCACAGATAGCCAAAAACCTCAAAGGGAGACTTCTGTTGGTTCACGGAGATATAGACAACAACGTTCACCCTGCAAACACAATCCGTATGGTTAACGCCCTCATAAGAGCCAACAAAAGATTCGATATGCTTATGCTACCCGGTCAGAGACACGGGTTTGGAGATATGACCGAGTACTTCTTCTGGAGAATGGCAGATTACTTTAGCGAACATCTTATTGGAGATTACAGAGATGAGGTAGAAATTCCGCAACTAAATAACGACTAACAGGCTATTTACACTTTATAATTTTGTTAGTATATTTTTAATTATTTGTATATTTGTTAATTACTCATTAATGGGTAAGTCAGATATGTTATATTCAATTAAATAGTAGTTTTGCCTCCAATTAAAATTAATCAAATATGAAACTAAAAAAACTATCACTACTTCTTTTAGCTAATTTGGTTGCTCTTAGCCTAATGGCAGAGGGTTATCAGATAAATTCACAAAGTGCCCGCCAGGTTGGGATGGGCCATCTTGGAACAGCTATGAAGCTTGGCTCGGAGAGTATGCTCTTTAACCCTGCCGGCCTCTCATTTATGAAAGGTCAATATGAGGTTTCACTCGGAGCAAGTGCAATCTTCTCAAAAGTAAAGTATATGAATGACTCTTACTCTGTTGAGACAGACAATCCTATGGGAACTCCTCTCTTCGGATATGCAGGTTTCCGTATTTCCGACAAGTTTTTTGCAGGTATTAGTATTACAAACCCTGTAGGAAACTCACTGGTTTGGCCGGACAACTGGGTTGGTGCACACCACATTCAGAACATCTCCCTAAAAGCATTTTCGATTCAACCTACAATATCATATAAATTAAACGATAAGCTTAGCTTCGGTGCAGGTCTTATGGTTGATTTCGGTAGCTTCACAATTGAGAAGGCCCTTACCAGAATGGGCGCGCTTAATGCTCTGGGCGGATTAAACCCCGCTTTCAAAACAGTATTGGATATGTATGCAAACGAGCCATCTGTAACAGCTAAACTGGAGGGTGAATCAAAGATTGCAATGGGATTCAACGCCGGTATACTTTACACTCCAAACGACAAACTGAGCATTGGTGTATCTTACCGCTCAAAAGTTATGATGGAGGTTACAGACGGAATGACAGCCGTAAGTTATGCAGGTCCAGAGATGCTCTCTATGATTACCACAGTAAACACAATGATGCCGGGTGCAGTTCCAATTCCTCCTATTGATGGCAAGAAGTTCACTGCTGCCCTTCCAATCCCATCTAACTTAAATGTGGGTGTTGCATACCAAACAAGCGAGAAATTACTGCTATCTGCAGAGGTTCAATATGTTGGATGGAAAGCTTACGACAAACTGACTATCGGTTACGGCAGTGATGCAGGAAACCTACAGCTTGTTTCCAACAAAAACTTCAAGAACAGTATGATCTATCGTGTTGGTGGAGAGTACACATTCTCAGAAAAACTTAACTGGCGTTTTGGAGCAATTTATGATATGACCCCTGTAGACAAAATGCTTTACAGCCCTGAGACACCGGGTGCCAACAAGCTAAGTATAACCACAGGTATATCATACAAACCAATTGATATGCTCACTATTGATCTTGGATTCCAGGCACTTGTAGGAGAGAAAGTAAGAGGATATGTTCCGGAAACCTGGAACCCTACAGTTAACTTCGTGGGTGACTACAAAGCAACTGCTCTTATTCCTGCTCTTGGCTTTAAGTTCAATTTCTAAAAAAATAACTACTTTTGCCATAGGGAAAAGACTATGCCAAAAGAGATCCAAATTGACCTGTTTTTAGAGTTATCTAAAACAAATCCGATAATAGATGTCAGATCCCCGGGAGAGTATGAGCACGCTCATATTCCCGGGGCTCTTAATTTACCCCTGTTCTCCAACGAAGAGAGGGCAGAGATTGGTACAATATACAAACAGAGAGGGCGGGTGAAAGCTGTGCAGAGGGGTCTGGAAGTGGTGGGTCCCAAACTGGCAGGGTTTGCAAAGTTCGCACTGGCGCTCAAGAGTGACAATATCCTTATACATTGCTGGAGAGGTGGGATGAGAAGCTCATCTATGGCCTGGCTTCTGGAGCAGGTGGGCATAGAGTGCACGCTGCTCACCGGGGGTTACAAAAGTTACCGTGGTCACGTGCTAAAGAGCTTTGAAAAACCGCTTAAGATTGTTCTTTTAGGGGGATATACCGGCTCGGGAAAGACAGATCTAATAAAGCTGTTAAAAGAGCAGGGGGAACAAGTTCTGGATCTTGAGGGGCTGGCTTGCCATAAAGGGTCTGCATTTGGAGCAATTGGCCAGGGGGAGCAACCCTCTAGCGAACAATTTGAAAACCTACTCTCCCTGGAGATGGAGGCTCTGGATGGTGAGAAGGTGGTGTGGATAGAGGATGAGAGCCGCAATGTTGGCAAAGTGTTTGTCCCCGAACCCCTTTGGAGGCAAATGAGGGTATCGCCCCTTGTAAAAGTAGAAACCCCATTTGAGGCTCGTGTAGAGAGACTTATGAGAGATTATGGCTCTTATCCTGTAGAGATGCTGGCTGCGTCAATTAAGAAGATAGAGAAGCGGCTGGGTTACGATAAATGCAAACTGGCGCTTGAGGCCTGCGAAAGAGGAGATCTCGAAATTGCTGCACAAATCTCGCTGCTATACTACGACAAAGCTTACGGCAATCAACTAGAAACAAGGTTTGGAGAGACTCTCCCACACCTGCCTTCGGTAAATTTTGACGGAGGCAACGCAGTTGAGTCTGTAGAGAGATTAAAGAAGATTGCTCAAGATATTAACTTTGGGGCTTTATAAACAGCCCAAATAAATCTGACGAAATAAGATGAATGAGAGAGATTTAAACAGAAAAATTGCCGTAATGATTACTCGTGACGGAATGGGAGAGGCCACAGGAGAGCTGAGTCATATCCTCATCAAAAACTACCTTACACTTTTAAAGAGCGAAAACAGAGTTCCGGCATATATCTGCCTCTATGCAGATGGTGTAAAACTGGCGTGCAGAGAGTCTAATGTTGCTCAGGAACTTAGAGAGCTGGAGCAGGCCGGTTCTAAGGTGATAATCTGCAAAACTTGCCTAAATTTTTACAACCTCCTGGATAGCGTTGAGTGCGGAACAGTTGGTACAATGTTAGATATAATTGATGTGCAGCACAATAGCACTAAGGTCATAAATCTATAGAGTATAATAAATGGACACAATAAGACTCACCCAGTTTAGCCCGGGAGCGGGATGCGGCTGCAAAATTGCCCCAAAAGATCTTGAGGAGATCCTTAAAAACAGTCGTTCTCAAAAGGTGTTTGAAAATCTTCTCGTCGGGAATGACAGTAAAGATGATGCCGCGGTATTTGATATTGGTGATGGACGAGCCATAGTGAGTACAACAGACTTCTTTACACCTATTGTGGATGACCCGTTTGATTTTGGAAGAGTGGCAGCTACAAATGCAATCTCAGATATTTACGCAATGGGTGGAACTCCGCTTATGGCAATTGCTATTCTGGGGTGGCCTCTGGATAAACTCCCTGCAGACATTGCAGGCGAGGTGATTTCGGGTGCCAGAAGTGTATGCGACACTGCAAATATTCCGCTTGCGGGGGGTCACAGCATCTCCAGTGCAGATCCCATTTTTGGCCTTGCAGTAACCGGTCTGGTAGATATCTCTCTGGTAAAGAAGAACAATTCTGCAACAGTTGGGTGCCTGCTTTTTCTCACAAAACCTATTGGAATTGGGCTGGTAACAACTGCAGAGAAGTTTGGAGTGGCTCAGGAGAGCGACAAAGCAATCGCACTGGAGCTAATGACCACCCTTAATACCCCGGGGATGAATCTGGCCCGTATTGAGCAGGTAAAGTCTATGACAGATGTAACCGGGTTCGGCCTGTTGGGTCACGCCCTGGAGATGGCACAAGGGAGCAACTTAATGGCGGTAATCCGGTACGATATGGTCCCAAGGATTCCGGGGGTAGATAACTACATCAAACAGGAGTGCATTCCGGGTGGTACAAACCGCAACTTTGCAAGTTACGGCACTAAAATATCTCCACTTACAAAACAGCAGACAGCACTTCTATGCGACCCGCAAACCAGCGGAGGGTTGCTCATTGCAATAGAGCCTCAGGGAGTGGATGAGCTAAAAGCTCTTGCCGCCAAAGAGAGCTTCACAATTACCGAGATAGGATTTCTCACAGCCAAGAGTGTTGACTTCGATATTCAAGTAATCTGATTTGTTATCTTTGTAAATAACTAACACAACAATTGAACGATGATGAAAAAAATCTTAATGCTTGCCCTAACAGCTGTTATAAGCTTTACGGCTTTGGCCCAGGGTGTTATAACCGGAGCCGAGTCGGTTAATGAGTACCTTCCTCTTTTAAAGGGGAAAAAGGTTGCCATACTAACCAACCAGACAGGTATTATCGGTAAAAGCCACCTTGTAGATTCACTTGTGAAACTCAAAGTTAATATCGTTGCAATTCTCTCACCGGAGCACGGTTTCCGTGGCGAGGCAGATGCAGGGGAGCACGTATCCAGTTCGGTTGACGAGAGGACAGGAATTCCAATAAAATCTCTCTATGAAGGTAACACGGGCAAACCATCTGCAGACCTTATGAAGACAATAGATGTGCTTGTGTATGACCTGCAGGATGTGGGAGTGAGGTTCTACACTTACCTTACCACAATGGCTCGTATGATGGAGGCGTGTGCAGAGAACAAGGTTAAGATGATTGTTCTGGACAGACCTAACCCTATTGGTTTTTATGTAGATGGTCCTATCCTGGATATGAAATACAAATCGGGAGTGGGCTGGTTACCAATCCCAACCGTTCACGGAATGACTCTTGGAGAGCTTGCTATGATGATCAATGGAGAGAAGTGGCTTACAAACGGAATTCAGTGTAATCTTACAGTAATTAAGTGCAAAAACTACACTCACGCAACTCTATATGAACTCCCTGTGAGACCCTCTCCCAACCTGCCGGATATGAGATCTATCTATCTTTACCCATCTACCTGCTACTTCGAAGCTACTCCGGTTAGCCTGGGCCGTGGTACAGATGTTCCTTTCCAGATTTACGGCCATCCCAATATGAAGGGCTACGATTTCAAATTCACTCCGCGCAGTATTCCCGGAGCTAAATTTCCGCCACAGCTTAACCGCGAATGTTACGGGGTAGATCTAAGCAAAAAACCTTCGATAGAAGAGATCAATAAAGCCGGGATAAACCTGGAGTATGTAATAGATGCATACAACAACCTAAACCTGGACGACCACTTCTTCCGTTCGTTCTTCGAACTGCTCATTGGCCGCGACTATGTAAGGAAGATGATTAAAGATGGAAAATCTGCAGCAGAGATCAAGGCTATGTGGGCAGATGATGTTGCGAAATTCAAGATCCAGCGCAAACCCTATCTTCTATATCCGGAAAAATAGAGTTGCTATAACTTAAGAATCCGCCAAGGGCTTAGAAGGTGACTTCGCGTGATTCGTCGTCAAGAACAGATATCTGCACTTTGAGAGTATCATCGGGCAATATCTGTTCTATCTTTTCCGGCCACTCAATAATACAGAGCTCTCCGCTATAAACATACTCTTCAAACCCTATGTCAAAAGCCTCCGATAGCTTGTCAATTCTATAGAAATCAAAATGATATACCGGCGACCCATCTGCCTTCAAATACTCGTTAATAATTGAGAATGTGGGGCTGTTCACACCATCTACTACCCCCAAAACCTTACATAAAGCCTTGGTAAAGGTGGTCTTTCCCGCCCCCATAGAGCCGTAAAGCGCAATAATCTTATTGTTGCCCGCCATCTCCAAAAAGTTGGCCGCCGCTTTTTCTATCTCCCTTAAACTCCTAAAAACGATCCTATTTTGCATTCTTCTAAAATATTTGCCTACAAAAATTCTTTGCAAATATAGAGAATTTTCATCTGTCAGTTCAACTCCCCCTATACTGAATTGCTTCGGCAAGATGGGCGGTGGAGATATGTGGGGAGTGGTCGAGGTCGGCAATTGTTCTTGCAACTTTAAGAATCTTCCCGTAGCCGCGGGCAGATAGGTTGAGCCGGGAGATTGCGGTGGCGAGCAGCCGGCTTTCGCCGGGACCCAGCAGGCAATGCTTTTTTATATCGGAAGGAGTGAGCCCGGAGTTGGTACAAGAGCGGCCGTCAAATCGCCTCTTCTGGAGCTCCCGGGCCGCGATTACCCTCTCCTTTATAACGGAGGTGCTCTCTGCCGATGAATTGCTAAGCAGGCGCTCGCCGGGCACAGCATTAACCTCCAGCCGCATCTCAATTCGATCAAGTAAAGGACCCGACACCTTGGCCGCATAGCGACTTATCATATATGGCGAACAGGTGCACCTCCCTGCAGAATCGCCATAGTAGCCGCACGGGCAGGGGTTCATCGAGGCGAGAAGCTGAAAATTGCAAGGATAGGTCACTTTGTAGTTTGCCCGGGAGAGTGAGATTACTCTCTCTTCGAGCGGCTGTCTTAGAAGCTCAAGAAGATGTCTGCTGAATTCAGGGAGCTCATCCATAAACAAAACTCCGTTATGTGCAAGGGAGATCTCGCCCGGGAAGGCTTTGGTTCCACCTCCCGCTATCGCAATTGCAGATGAGGAGTGGTGAGGAGCTCTAAAAGGGCGCTCCCGGATAAGCCCTTTAAAGGAGTGGCCTCTGCCTGCAACCGAGTAGATCATACTTGTCTCTATGGACTCATCCCGTCCTAGTGGAGGAAGAATTCCGGCAAAGGCTTTGGCCATTAGACTCTTGCCCGAGCCCGGAGTTCCACACATAAGCAGGTTATGCCCTCCGGCTGCAGCTATCTCCAGCCCTCTCTTTGCGTGCTCCTGCCCTTTGATCTCTGCAAAGTCGGGAGCGAAACTGCTCTGCCATAATGGGCTGTTCACATCTGCACCATCAAAACAGGCATCTTCTGAGTAGGGTTTTACCGGAGATATCACCCCGTCGTCAAGCAGAATCGAGATTACATCTGCAAGATTATGAGCGGCATAAATGACAATACCGTCAATCTCAGATGCCTCCATCGCAGACTCTACCGGGAAAATACACCCCCGAAAAGACTCCTCCCTGGCGTGAACAGCTATGGGAAGGGCTCCGGGTACAGCCCTTAATGAGCCGTCCAGAGCAAGCTCTCCCATAATTATATAACTGCTCAGAGAGTTGAATATGTATTGCTCAGATGCGGCCAGAATTCCAACCGCAATAGCAAGGTCAAAAGAGGAGCCCTCCTTGCGCAAATCTGCAGGAGCCATATTCACAATAATCTTTTTGCCGGGGATTCTGGCTCCGATGGTCATCAATGCTGTAGAGATTCTCTGTTGACTCTCCCTCACTGCGCTATCCGGCAAACCTACCAGAAAAAAGCTGATCCCTTGAGAAACATCCACTTCAATAGTCACAGTAATCGCCTCAATTCCAATACAAGAAGCACAATATGTTCTGCTTAGCATATCTTTTTGAACAAAACTAACTCTTATATAGTGAAGCCAAACAGGTGCCGGTGCGATTTATCTGATCCTGAATTTAATTTATATATTTTTAGAATTCTAAATTCAAATCTAAAATTAATCGCTTAAACAAAATTGTGGATATTAGCTGTTTCACAATTATAAGTGATTTAGTTCTTAAGCTTCACCAGCACAACTACTGGGTTGTCTGTCTCTTTTAACCCATCGGCTATCTTTTTGAATTTGTCAGATACTTTATGGGATTGGGCGTGTTGGATAAATTCTGAAGCATTTACAAATGAGACCAAATACTCGTCATCGCTGATATAACTTGGCCAGAATGCAGGACCGCCTTCAAAATCCTCAATAAATCCCTTTTGATAATCCTCCGGTTGATCAATCAGACGAAAACTACCATCTCTTTTGTCGTATAAAGCACACGAAAATGGAAAAAGCATAACAGTGTCTTTTCCTCCTCTTCTAATCATTTTCATTGGCTTATGAGCCAGAGTACGTAAATTCAAATTGAAAAATATATGATTGTTACCCTCTAGTATTTGACCATACAAGTTAATAAGTTTACTCCGTTCATTCACCCTTTTTATATTATCTGCAGTTATTTTGTATTTACCGTAATTTATTCTATATATTGTATCAATACTCACATATTCTTTACTATGTGATATTATGAATTCGTCGTTCCCTGTTACAACTTTTCCAAGGCTCTTATTGCTGAAAATTACAGGATTATCCAATCCTTTTACCCTTTTTTTTCTATTTTTGGCAATTTCAATTTCAGATTTAGGATAATTGAATGACAACTTTATTTTTGCAGAGGAGTCTACTATTATGGCTGCATATTTATTTTGATTTTTGGAATCCGGCATCGTAATTAACATATAATGACTATCATCTATTTTTTTTATAATACCATAACCATTACAAAACTCCTCTTTTTTAACGGGTACAGATTTTATGAATTTGCCTTCGAAAGAGTATTCTATGATATTATGAAAAGTCAATATTACGATATTATTCTTATAGGTATCAATACTATTTATTGATGTATACTCTTCCGGTCCTCGTCCTAATCTGCTTAGTGTGTTATGAAATTGACCTTTCCTGTCGAATACCTTTAGTATTCCTTTGGAATTCTTAAATGTGTTCAGAACAAAAAAACCATTTGTATAATAAACCTGGCTTAAATCTCCAACCAGTGATGAATCGGTTGTCTCGAGGGCGATATATTCGACGCTTTCGGCTATTTCGCTAATATTTAATAAATACCCCCTACCAATATTATCTGCGATGTTAATGGTAGAATATTTTTTATTGGAAACATCTGAAGAGGTACAGGCATTAATCAATAAAATAGCCACCAAAGCGAATGTTTTTATGCTGCAATATTTCATATTTTTTAATTATGAGCGATTTACTTCTTAAGTTTCACCAACACAACTACCGGATTGTCGGTCTCTTTTAATCCATCGGCTATCTTTTTGAATTTGTCAGATACTTTATGGGTTTGGGCGTGTTGGATAAATTTATAAGCGTCAATTATAGTCACCATAAAATCATCTTCGCTTATATAATTGGGCCATATTGCCGGACCACCCTCAAAATCATCAACAAAGCCAAACTGATTAATCTCCGGTTGATCTACATATTGAAATTGTCCGGTTTTTTTGTTGAAGAGTGAAGCTGTTATAGGTAATTCTACTTTTTTCTCATTTTTTTTTCTTTCATATCTTAATATTATCTTTGGTTTATGGGGTAAAGAGCCCATAAAAAATTCCATAAAGAGGTAGTTTGTGCTTTCATATACGCTTCTGTATCGCCGGATGAATGGTAGATTATTATAATTGCGAACATTCAAATTAATATTTTTATAGTGATACTCCCCATAATTTAAAATAAAAGAGGTATCAACTCCTTTGGAATTACTAGCGGAAAGAATGTTTTCACCATAGCCGTTAAATATTCTAACACTATCTCTGAATTTATAGAAATATGGATCAAGAAAATATATTTGTTTCGAACTGTTCAAACGAGTACTAAGATCTTTATCAGAAAAACTTATGAAGTAAAGAACATTAAACAGACTATCTGTTACACAGGATGTATATTTGGATTTATAGTTCCTAAATGTAATTAAATTCAAATTCTCTTCAATTTTGAAATATCTATTTGGACCAAATATTGAAATTTCTTCTTTTTGGTGTAATAAAATTCTTTTAATAAAATCACCTTCGCTGTTGTATTCTGATAACTTTCTGTGTGAGTAAATCAACAAATTGCTAGTTAAAGGATCAATATAAAAATCAAAAAGGGACTCATACTCTTGCGGGCCTCTGCCTTTTTTGTTGAAAATTTTTATAAAAGAGCCATCTTGGTTAAATATTTTTATTTCAGTCATAAACTGTCTAATATATAACTTCCCGTTTACAAAATTTAGGTTTGTCAATGGAGGTGCAAGTAATGATTCATCATTTGTTTCTAAGGGAATGTAGTCTATACTCTCCGCAATTTCTGAAAGATTAACTACACTGGTTTTCCCAACATTACTTGCTAAATCAATTACTCTTAAGTCCTTCGTTTTTTCTTCTTGTATGCAAGAGAATAACGTAATCGTTATTAGAATAATTATCAGTTTCTTCATTTATTTGTTTTTATTAAAAAATATAAACCCTCTATCTAAGAAATTAATATTTTAAATATGATTTCATCATAATTTTTGAATTTTTCAATAATACTGTTGTTTATCATATAAATTAATCTCACAATTAATATTGCAACAATTTCCCATTTTATCTTGGATTTTTGCTACATATCTCATCTTTAGTGGATACTAGTGAAATTATACGTTAAAATTTTAATGATGCTAATTTACATTTTAAAATTACGATTTCTTCACTTCTGTTTTTATTAAAAAAAGCATCATCAACTATTCCTATAAAATTTTCTTTTAAGAAACTACCTGGATTACACAGAATAAAAAAACAATTATCATTAGTCAACCAAAAAGCTTCATATCTTTTTCCTAATTTCTCACCATCGAAGAATAAACATTTGGTTTTTTTAGTTTTTTTATCTGTAAATGTGTAATATAGGTTTTTATAAGCGGGTCCCTCGCCAAAAATTGCAACAAAAAAATCTTCGTTTTCCATATATTTATCTAAATATAGACTCTTTTTACTGTTTAATAATCCGAAATATTCTTGCGCATTTTTAGCATTAACAACAATATGTTTAAGAGATCTTTCGCCTAAATTAATTTCATATCGTTTTGATAATTCACCATTAAAAATATTATAAATAGTAGAATTATAGAAATCTTTAAATAAAAGAGTATCATTAAATTTCCAAAATGCATTTGCATTAACAGGATTTATCGCCATTGGTTCTTTTGGTAAGAATTTCTCTTTAAAATTTCCAAGTGAGTCGTACTTTAACAAATTAAAACCAGGATTTTTGTGATAATTCGTGAAATAATAATTTCCTATAGTGTTTTTTTCAAAGTAATTATATCCAATATCTGTTACCACCCTACTTTTATATTGCCCGCTTGATTCATATTTATACACCTCGCCTTTCTCGTTAACTGAAATATCAACAGAGCCATCTGAATTAATTGAAAAGTCTGTTACTGATATATATTCATTTGGTCCCCTTCCAAATGTACCAATACTTTTTACAAAAATACCTTTATCGTTAAACACATTAATAGAATAATTTCCTTTTAAATCTAGGATATAATATTCAGAATTATGCATTTTTATATTTAAAGTTCCTCCTAAAATAGCTGGTTTGTCTTGCTTTAATAAAAAAATTGGATATATGCTGTCACAAAATTTATCAAATGAAAATTCAACAACATTCAAGCTATCAAAGTCAACAATATAACTTGTTTTCTTTTCATCTATAGTACATGATGTTAATAACAAAACAAGTAAAAAATAAAATAATCTGCCCATAATAATTATAATCTATATTTAAAAACAGAAAAGACATTGTTCTATTCCATAAGGATCTGGTAAATTTATCAGAAAACCTCCTCCAAATTTATTTATTAATAATTTACTAACCAAATTATTACGTCATTTTTTCAAAAATATTTTACAAGTTAGCTCAAAACCCGTATAGACACATCTTCACCCGCAGGCACGTTTTTCTATACCTTAATTTCCGCAATGGCTCGGTGGGAAATTGTATTGTAATATTTAAATATTTCGCACTATCGAAAATTTGTCAACTCATTGACGATTTTAGCGTGAATTTTGTCAATGTGTAGTTTAATTTTACATTTGCATAGAAAATTTTATAGTGTAGATGATGGAACCAATAAAAAGATTACTACAAGACAGGATCGCTGAAAGAATTGAACCCAATAAAGTGGTTTTAATATTTGGTGCGCGAAGAGTTGGAAAAACCATACTGATGCGCCAGTTAATTAATGGTTTTTCGGGTAAAACACTATTATTGAACGGCGAAGACTATGATACGTTAGCTTTGATGGAAGAGCGTTCAATTGCTAATTATCGACATTTGTTAGAAGGAGTAGATTTATTGGCAATAGATGAAGCACAAAACATACCTGAAATTGGCTCAAAATTGAAACTAATTGTTGATGAAATTGAAGGTGTTAGAGTAATTGTAAGCGGATCATCGTCCTTCGACTTATTAAATAAGGCTGGAGAGCCGTTGGTAGGTAGAAGAACTCAATTCCATTTAACTCCTTTTTCACAAAAAGAAATTGCACCTTCTGAAACAGCATTAGAAACTCGACAAAATTTGGAGTCACGTCTGATATATGGTTCTTACCCAGAGGTAGTAATAATGGATAGTTTTGGAGGAAAGACCGACTACTTACGAGATATTGTAGGAGCATATCTGCTAAAAGACATTTTGTCTATTGACGGATTGAAAAATTCGGGCAAGTTGAAAGAGCTACTGCGTTTGATTGCCTTTCAACTTGGCAATGAAGTTTCGTATGATGAACTTGGCAAACAAATTGGTATGAGTAAAAATACGGTCGAGAAATATCTTGATTTACTCTCTAAGGTATTTGTTGTTTATCGCTTGGGTGCATATGCTCGTAATATTCGTAAGGAAGTATCTAAAGCCGGGAAATGGTATTTCTATGATAATGGGATACGCAATGCAATTATTGGTAACTTCAATCCTCTGTCTATCCGTCAGGATGTTGGTGCATTATGGGAAAACTACATAATTAGCGAACGTATAAAAGCCAATTATAATAACGGTTTAGGAAAAGAGTTTTACTTTTGGAGAACATATGACCGTCAGGAAATAGACCTAATAGAAGAGGCCTCTAATTCACTTATGGCACTGGAAATAAAGTGGGGTAATAAAAACCCTGAAGCACCCGGTATTTTCAAAGAGGCATACCCAAATGCAACTTTTGATGTAATAAACAAGGATAATTACCTGATAAAATTTTAACTTTGCGTTAATGGTTGGAAATTCTGTCAAACTTCTAAATTGTAACTCTCTTGATGAGATTTCTCACCTTCTTCCAAAAGAGAAGAGGGTGATTGTTATTATTGACTCTAATGTAAAGGCCATTTACGGCAAATATTTCCCTTTCCCACATATTGAGGTCAATGCTTCGGAAAAGGAGAAGTCGCTCTTTGTTGTTGCAGATATTGCCCGTAAGCTGATGGATCTGGAGGCAGACAGGGATACCTTTTTGCTTGCCGTTGGAGGCGGAATAACAACCGATATTGCTGCTTTTACCGCATCCATCTATTTTAGGGGTGTAGACTTTGCACTGGTTCCCACAACTCTTCTCTCTCAGGTAGATGCAGCAATCGGCGGAAAGAACGGGGTCAATCTGGACGGGTACAAAAATGTTCTCGGAGTCATCCGCCAGCCGTCATTTACACTCATCTGCCCGCAATTTTTAAAAACGCTCCCACAAAGCGATATAAAAGGTGGGTTGGCCGAGATGCTTAAAACGCTCATTCTTAAAGATAGGGAGGGGTACTGTAAGGCTGCCTCTCTGCTAAAAAGGGGTTACACTCTGGAGGAGCTCTCTCCATATATCTCCCGGGCGGCAGCTATTAAGGCTCAGATTGTTGAGAGTGACCAGTTTGAAAATGGAGATCGTAAACTTCTAAACCTTGGCCACACCTTTGCTCACGCTATTGAGAAGGAGATTGGTACTTCTCACGGAGAGGCTGTTGCAATAGGCATAATCCTGGCTTCCAGGCTATCTGTAAAGCTTGGTATTCTTGCTCACCAGGAGGCAGTTACAATTGAAGAAGATTTCATTAAAATAGGTCTGGAGACAAAATCTCCAATAAAACCGGAGCATCTGTTTTCATCTATGAAGAGAGATAAAAAGAGATCCGGAGACTCAATTTCATTTATATTAATCGAGAGGATAGGTAAATGTACAATACATCCTGTTCAAATAGCCCGTTTGGAGGAGGCTCTTTATGATTTGTCTTAGTATTGGAGTATCGGGATTAAACAAAGTAAACGATGCTCTCTCAAAGGCACGTCTGGCCGAAATAAGGCTGGATCTGACCAACCTTTCCAGAGAGGAGACAGTTGCTGTTTTCCGGTCAAAAAAAGATCTTATTGCAACCAGCAGAACCTATCAAATCTCTTATGAAGAGAGTAAAAAACGCCTGCTGTGGGCAATTTTGGGCACCCGTACAAAAAAGTCTACAGGTAAAAGATATATAGACCTGGATTATGACTCTCCGGAAGATTACCGGGATGAGATCATAACTGCTGCTCATAAAAGAGGGTTCTCTATTATCCTCTCTTACCATAACTTTAACGCAACCGAAAGTTACGAAAGGCTTTGCGAAATTTACGAGAGCTCTATAGAGCGTGGGGCAGATATTGTAAAGATTGTTACCAACGCAAAGAGTATTCAGGAGTGCTCCCGTATTTTGCAGCTGTATAAGAAGTACCCTGTAAATACGCTTGTTGCATTTTCTGTAGGGGATGAGGGTAAGTTTACCCGCCTGATATCTCATTTTATAGGGGCTCCTTTTGTCTATTGCACTCTTGACGACAACTCCAGAACTGCCCCCGGCCAGTTTACAATCGCCGAAGCAGACAGGCTTATCTCAAAAAAATTCTATCCTCATCAGGTTTCAAAAAAAGGTATATTAACAAAGATTACCGCTCCTGCTTCAAAAAGTCACGCCCAGAGGGCTATTCTGGCATCTGCCTGGGCAAAAGGAAAGAGTGTGCTCTACGGCTACACCCCTTGTGCAGATAGCGATGCAGCTCTCAATGTGATAAGGACACTTGGAGCCAAAGTGAAGATAGAGAAGTGCAAACTTCCAAAGTTTCGCATTGAAATTGTGAGCCCGGGGATTGAAGAGCTCGCGAAAAAACTTGCAAAAGAGGAGATCTTCTCAAAGAACATCAAACCTGTTGAGCTCAATGTGGGGGAGTCCGGGCTTCTTTGCCGTCTAATGATTCCTACATCGGGCCATCTGCCTGGTAAAAGCAAAGGTGTAGACGAGATTACCATCAAAGGCGAGGGCGGCCTTAACCACCGGGAGTTGTTTGTCTCAGATGAGCCATTAAGAGAGTTGGGTATGGAGATAAAAACTCAGGAGGGCAAACTGCCTGCGGTGATATCGGGTGGCTTAAAGGGCACATCACTCAAGATCTCGGGCAAGGGTGGTTCACAACTGCTCTCCGGGTTGCTTATGTCTCTTCCAATGTGTGAAAAGAGTAGTGTGATAGAGCTCTCCGAGCCAACCAGTATTCCATATATAGATCTCACAATCAAGACTATTAAAGATTTCGGGATTAATGTAACCACAACCGACTACAGAGAGTTTCGCATACCGGGTAAACAGCGGTACAAGGCAAAGACCTTCTTCCCTATTGAGGGAGACTGGAGCGGTGCCTCAATGATTCTGGTTGCGGGTGCTATTAAAAACGGGGTGACCGTTACCAATCTGCCGGTTGGGTCAAAGCAGGCAGATGAGAAGATTCTGGATATTTTAAGAGGTTGCGGTGCCGAGATTAACATCACTGAGTACCCTAAATATCTGGTTATGTGCGGAGATGAGCCGTGTGTTTTTAAAGAGGACGATAAAAAAGAGATAATACTGGGCTCGCAGATAGATATCCCCAAACCAAAAAACCCACTGCTGCCATTTGAATTTGATGCAACCAACGCTCCGGACCTCTTCCCTACCCTTGTAGTACTTGCGCTCAACTGTGCCGGAACAAGCAAGATTAAGGGGGTTCAGAGACTCTCAAACAAGGAGAGCAATAGGGCAGAGAGTCTGTTGTGTGAATTCACTAAATTGGGTGCCCATATAGATATTGAAGGAGACTGGATGATTGTAGAGGGTGGCAGGCTTCACGGAGGCTATTGCAGCTCCCATAATGACCACAGGATTGCTATGTCTATCATCACTGCATCACTTAACATAGATCAAAAAGTCTATGTAGATGATCTTAACTGTATCTCTAAATCTTTTCCGGATTTTATTAAGAATTTCAAATAAATCATATTCGCAGTTTCTGCCAATAGCTAGTTGCGTTTTTCATAATTACAAAAGAAATACAAATGAACAGTTTTGGATCAAAATTTCGGGTAACGCTTTTTGGTGAATCACACGGACCTGCCATAGGTGTTGTAATTGATGGAATACCTGCCGGAATTTCAATTACTACAGATGAGTTTCGTGAAGATCTGCTTCGCAGGTCGGGCGGCAAAAAGGGAGGTACACCAAGGGTTGAGGAGGATAGCCTTCAGTTCCTCTCCGGAGTATTTAATGGTTTTACAACCGGCTCTCCAGTTGCTGTGGTGGTAAATAATCTCAACACCAGATCTGCCGACTATGATAGTTTTGCCAATTCACCTCGTCCCGGACACGCAGATTTTGTCTCAAAAATCAAACATAATGGTTTTGCAGACCCGCGCGGTGGCGGGCACCACTCAGGCCGGGTCACTCTCGCTCTGGTTATTGCAGGAATCTTTGCCAAGAAGATTATATCTCCGGTTACTATTGAGACCAAAATCATCCATATCGGGGGGGAGAATCCTTGGGATAAAAAGCTGGATGAGGCGCTTGCCGCAGGAGATTCGCTCGGTGGCGTTATCGAGTGCACAATCAAAGGTTTACCGGCCGGGGTAGGTGAGCCCTTCTTTGACTCTCTTGAATCGCTTATCTCCCATATTGTCTTCGCAATTCCGGGCATCCGCGGTATTGAGTTTGGTGACGGCTTTGCAAGCGCCCGTATGTGGGGCTCCCAACACAACGACCCCATTTTATCTGCCGGCGGTGCAACACTGCGCAACGGTGCAGGAGGAATAAACGGAGGCATCTCAAACGGAAACGACATTATTTTCCGTATTGCAGTAAAGCCTACCTCCAGTATATCAAAGGTTCAGCACACATTTAACTTTGCAAAAGGAGTTGCAGAGGATATTCAAATAGAAGGCCGCCACGACACCTGCTTTGCCCTGCGCGTTCCCGTCGTCCTGGAAGCTGTAACTGCAATTGCTATCTCCAATCTGCTGGAGAGTTAGAGTTTTTTACAAACACACCTTCTCACCATATAGGGCTCCATCGGGTAGTAGTCAAACAGTCGAATAACGGCCGTGTTGCTCTCCAGTTGTGGGTATGCAATCACCTTTTTAACTCCGTATTTTATGAAATTCTGGTGCAGATGGTGAAAGATTACTGCATTTAGACCTTTGTTCTGATACTCCGGAACCACCCCGATAATGTACATATCCAGCAGTTCGTACTTCATAAGAGCCCTTTTAATATGGATTATCCCCATTGGCAACAACCGCCCTTTTGCCTTGTTGAGCGCTTTGGATATGGTTGGAATGGTTACGGCAAATGCGACAACCCTATCCTCTTTATCAAGAACAATTGACAAAAATTTTTGATCTACCATTGGGATAAACTGCTTGAGAACCCCTTCAATCTCTCTTTCGGTTACAGTGTTAAAGCAGTATAGTGGAGTATAAGATCTGTTGTAAGCCTTAAAAAGCTCCCTTCCGTAGTGGCGAAGTTTGCGGGAGGATACCTTTCCCAGAATTTTCACACCATATCTATCCTTAACAATCTGAGAGAATGCGGCCAGCTTCTCGGGAACTTTATCCGGTATATTTAATGTTCTCTGGCTCCAGTCCACCTCTTTTGAGTATCCGAGACTCTCCAGATGTGTAACATAATATGGAAAGTTGTAGATAGTCTGCGATGTAGATAGATTTTCGAACCCCTCTACCAACATTCCCTGTTTATCCAAATCGTTGAATCCCTGAGGGCCGCTCACAATCTCAAATGAGAGCTCTGCTGCCCACTCCTCAACTTTGGCCATCAGCGCTCCGGAGACATCTGCATCGTCAATAAAATCTATCCATCCGAAACGCATCCTCTTCTCCCCCCAGGCAGAATTGGATTTGTGGTTGATAATGGCTGCCACTCTGCCCACTATCTCCTCTCCCTTAAAGGCAAGAAAAAGCTTTGAATCACAGTATTCATAAGAAGGGTTTCTATCTTTCCTTAAGATATTCAATTCGTCCCACCTTATTGGGCACACCCAGTTGGGCTCATCCCGGTAAAGCTTCTCGGGGAATTGTACAAAAGAGAGGTGCTCCTTTGCAGTGAGCACCTCTTTTATGGTTACGCCGTTGTTTTTCATTTAGCGTTATTTGATTAATAATCTGCACTAATGAGCGCAGCTATTTTACAATAGAGCCGGCAACAACATTGGCTACCAGTGCCCTAAGCCTAACAACGCTGCCCTTGTCTTCCGGGTGAACTCTGTTGGTAAGCAGTATTACTGCAGTCTTAGAGACCGGGTCTATCACAATTGAGGTTCCGGTATATCCGGTGTGGCTGAATGTCTTTGTGGGGTGGAACAGGTTTCCGTTATTTGAGGCATAAGATGAGTAGTTGTCCCATCCCAGAGAGCGTCCCATAGCAGAAACCTCTGCAGGCACTCTTGTCATAGTCTCTACCGTGAGGTTTCCAAGCACTCTTTTGCCGTTATATTCGCCTCCGTTCATCATAGCGGCAGCAAGTATTGCCAAATCATCTGCATTTGAAAATACCCCCGCATTTCCCGAATTTCCGCCGTTAAGAAGCCGTGCAAGCGGGTCGTGAACCAACCCAAGAATTACAGTACCATCTTTTTGTTTCTCTGTCGGGGCAATCATATTGTATAACTCCGGTTTCGGGTTAAAAGTTGTATGGCTCATACCCAAAACATCAAATACGTTTTTTTGGGTATAATCCTGAAGTTTCACTCCGGTAATGTTCTGAAGAACATTTTGAAGAGTTATAAAATTGAGACAGCTATACTGAAACTTTGTTGTCGGACGAAAGTCCCTTTTGCAGGTTGCTATATACTCGATGAGCCCCTGAGGTGATGGAGATCCATATTTTGCCACCAGCTCGGCTGCGGGCGCATAAGGGGGCAGTCCGGAGGTGTGTGTAAGCAGATCAACAATCCTTATATCAATACTCTTTCCTGTTTCGGTATCCAGATACCCTTTGAATCCCTCAATGTACATTGCAACATTATCTGAAAGTCTCAGTTTGCCCTGCTCTACAAGTTGCATTATTGAGATTGCTGTTCCAACCGGTTTTGATACCGATGCCATATCAAAAATTGTGTTGACCTCCATCTTTTCAATCTTTGGATAGAGAGCTTTATTGCCATAACTCTTGATATAGGCCATCTTGCCGTCACGCACAACAGCAAGAACTGCTCCCGGAATCTCACCCTTCTCGATAGAGCTGTTTATAATATTATCTACCCTAACAAGACGATTCGGGTCCATACCCGCCTTCTCCGGTGAAACTCTTTGCAGAGGTTGAGAGAAAAGTACTGCAGATGTTACAATTGCAATTAACGAAATGAGAATCCTTTTCATTTTTCTATGTTTTAGTTTAAGGTTATCTTTTAAAAGTCTAAACTCCACGTTGAACAAAAGTAATAAAAAAACAGTGCTAAATAGCGGAATTCCGATATCTATGCACTGTTTTCGCTCAACAAAACTAATTATGCCGGTAAGCAATAATTACTGCTAGCCACTACTACCGTACTAATTCTCTCCCGGCGATTGCCCGACATTACCTTGCATTTCCGGCCGGTCTTCCCCCTCTCCTCTGTCTGTTAGGATCTGCCTCGAGTTTCTCTAAATAAGTTTTATACTTTTCTGCACCTAAAGCAGCTTCAATTTTTGGATGAAATGTCTCCCGAATCTTCATAAACTTTTCTCTATCCTGGCCTGCAGATGCCATCTCTTTTTGCATATCCTCATAAACCTTATGAAGTTTGGTGCTATCCTCTTTGGTAACGGTAACATACTTTGCAATATCTGCAATTCTCTCTTTTGCAAATGTTGCAGGATCTACATTGCGTCTTTGAGCCGGCTGCATCTGAGCGCTTGCACCTATGGCGAACATCACCACTGTGATAGTTAGAATAAACTTTTTCATATTATTGATTTAATTGTTATAGACCTTTGACTAAAAAAACTGCAATTAGTTTAATCTTTACCCGCGCGAAGCTGTGAAAATTCAACTGGCAGTGTTATGTGAAACAAGCTGGTTTATAAGTGTTTAAAAATAGGAAATTGGCCAATTAAGAAAAACGCAAAAATTAATCTATTAGGCTACAAATACTTACACAAAACACTAACAGATGAAACTTTCAAAAAAAAAGATAACCAACTAAAGTTGGTTATCTTTTTGTCTAATCTTCTGATATTTAGCAAAGACCCACGATGCTTGGCAAGGTTATTCCTCCCTGCGTGGTCCTCTGTCGCGTCCTCCGGCATTACCACCGGCGTTGCCGCCTCTTCCGCCTCTGGATGGTCCGCCGCCGCCTCTACGATCGTTGTTACGGTCGTTGTTTCTGCGAGGACGATCGTTGTTACGTCCGGATTGTGGGGCAGATGATGGTCCTGCAGTTACTCCCATATTTGGAGAGAGGTCTCTCTTTCCGAATATTTCGCCATTGCAGATCCATACTTTAACACCGATTACACCTACTTTGGTATGAGCCTCAGCGTGTGCGTAGTCGATATCTGCACGGAATGTGTGAAGTGGTGTACGTCCCTCTTTGTAAAGCTCTCTTCTTGCCATCTCGGCTCCACCCAAACGACCGCTCACAAGAACCTTGATTCCCTCTGCGCCCATTCTCATTGTAGATGCCATTGCCATTTTAATGGCGCGACGATAAGATACGCGACCTTCTACCTGACGAGCAATATTGTTGGCTACAATATTTGCGTCAATCTCCGGTCTCTTTACTTCAAAGATATTTATCTGAACCTCTTTGTTAGAGATTTTTTTCAACTCCTCTTTCAGTTTATCTACCTCCTGACCACCTTTTCCGATAATGATACCGGGACGGGCTGTGTGGATAGTTACTGTGATAAGTTTAAGAGTTCTCTCTATCACGATTTTAGAAAGGCTTGCCTTTGCAAGACGAGCATTAAGATATTCGCGAATCTTTGAATCTTCCAATAGTTTCGCAGCATAGTCTTTTCCACCGTACCAGTTAGAGTCCCAGCCACGGATAATACCAAGTCGGTTTGATATAGGATTTGTCTTTTGTCCCATTTTATTGCTCCTCTTTTTCGGTTTTTACTTTCTTGCCCAACACTATAGTTACGTGGTTAGAACGCTTACGAATTCTAGCTGCGCGACCTTGTGGTGCTGTTCTGATACGCTTTAGAGAACGACCTTGTCCAACCATAATAGTTTGAACACATACATTGCCGTTTTCCAACTCTTTACGATCTGATTCGTTTTTGGCTTCCCAGTTGGCTATTGCCGAACGGAGCAGTTTTTCCAAACGAATAGATGCCTCCTTTTTGGTATACTTAAGTATATCCAAAGCGCGGTTTACCTCAACTCCTCTGATGATATCTACAACGAGTCTCATCTTTCTAGGAGAGGTAGGAAGATCATTCAGCGATGCAATTGCTGTCTGCTTCTTTATTTCTTTACGCCTTTCGGCTGATTCTCTTTTTCGAGCTCCCATTATTGTGAATTTCTTTTACTCATTAACATAAATTAACGATTACCCGAGTGACCTTTAAAGGTGCGGGTAGGTGCAAACTCTCCAAGTTTGTGTCCTACCATATTCTCGGTTACATACACCGGAATAAACTTGTTGCCATTGTGAACAGCAATAGTGTGGCCTACAAAGTCCGGCGATATCATACTGGCTCTTGACCAGGTCTTGATGACCTCCTTTTTACCAGCCTCATTCATAGCAAGTACTCTATTCTCGAGACTTGCCTGTATGTATGGTCCTTTTTTCAGTGAACGACTCATAATTCTCTTTTCAGTTTAATCCGTTATTTTTTCCTTCTTTCAATTATGAACTTCTTGGTTGTCTTTTTAGGATTACGTGTTTTGTAACCTTTAGCAAGCAAGCCTTTTCTAGAACGAGGGTGACCTCCGGAAGCACGTCCTTCTCCACCACCCATCGGGTGATCTACAGGGTTCATCGCTACACCGCGAACACGAGGCCTGCGGCCAAACCAGCGATTTCTTCCTGCTTTTCCGAACGATTCAAGATTGTGATCTGAATTGGATACAGTTCCAACAGTTGCACGGCAGGTAACAAGTACCATCCTAATCTCACTTGAAGGGAGTTTAAGGATAGCGTGTTTTCCTTCTCTTGCAGTTAATTGAGCATAAGTTCCGGCACTGCGGGCCATTGCGGCTCCCTGTCCCGGGCGTAACTCAATGTTGTGAACTAATGTACCCAACGGGATCTCTGAAAGAGGTAGAGTGTTCCCAATTTCTGGGGCTACTCCGGGTCCGGATGCTATTACCTGACCCACTTTAATTCCGTTAGGAGCTATTATATAGCGTTTCTCTCCATCTGCATATAAAACCAGGGCAATTCGTGCACTCCTGTTAGGGTCGTACTCGATGGTCTTTACTGTAGCTGTATAATTGTCCTTATCTCTAAGGAAGTCAATCATACGGTACATTCTTTTGTGACCGCCTCCGATATAACGCATTGTCATCTTTCCCCTGTCATTTCTACCACCGGATTTGCTGATAGGCGCCAATAGCGACTTCTCCGGTTTATCACAGGTAATTTCAGTAAATGCGCTTATTGCTTTATGTCTTGTACCGGGTGTTACCGGCTTGAATTTACGTATTGCCATGGACTTAAATATTACTGTAGAAATCAATCTTATCTTCACTGGCCAATGTTACAATCGCTTTCTTGAAGTGATTGGTACGACCTGACAATAATCCCGCTTTAGTGAAGCGGCTTTTACGTTTTCCGTGGTAGTTAATTGTATTTACATCCAACACTTTAACTCCGTAAATCTCCTCAACCGCAGCCTTGATCTCAATCTTATTGGCATTGCGGTCAACTACAAAACCGTAACGATTCAACTTCTCGCCCTGAATCGTCATCTTTTCTGTTACTATAGGCTTAATTAAAATTTCCATTGTTCCACGGTTTAATTATTTCCATACTGCCCCTGCAGGATATCCTGAACACCATCCATAAAGATAAGTGAGGTAGCGTTAACCACATCATAGGTGTTAAGTTCGTTAACGTTAATTACCTTAACGTTTTGCAGGTTACGTGAAGAGACATAAATATTACTTATATTCTCCGGAAGCACGAATAGAACTCTTCTATCGTTAATCTTAAGACCTTTAAGAATCTTCATAAAGTCCTTAGTTCTTGGAGCCTCCATTGAGAAGTTTTCAATAATTGTCAACGACTCCTCTTTCACCTTGTAAGAGAGTGCAGAGAAACGTGCCAGTTGTTTTAACTTCTTGTTAAGCTTAAATCTATAATCTCTTGGTCTCGGTCCGAAAACGCGTCCACCACCTACATAGATGTTTGCTTTAATACTACCGTGACGAGCACCGCCTGAGCCTTTCTGACGAACGACCTTTTTAGTACTGTATGCCACTTCCCACTTCTCCTTTGTCTTGTGAGTTCCCTGACGCTGGTTGGCCAGATACTGCTTCACATCAAGGTAAATAGCGTGATCGTTTGGCTCTATACCAAAGATACCGGGATCCAAAGTCACCAATTTTCCTGACTCTGTTCCATCAATTTTGTAAACTGATAATTCCATATACGCTTATTCCTCCACGATTACATATGAACCCTTAGCACCGGGAACAGATCCCTTAACTATCAGAAGATTATTCTCTGGAATAATCTTTAGAACTCTTAGGTTCTGTATTTTCACCTGATCGCCACCCATACGGCCGGCCAATCTTTTTCCTTTAAATACTCTTGAAGGCCAAGATGATGCGCCCATTGAACCGGGAGCACGAAGTCTGTTGTGCTGACCGTGGGTCTGACCGCCAACTCCGCTGAATCCGTGGCGTTTCACAACCCCCTGGAATCCTTTTCCTTTAGATATTCCTACAACATCTACCCATTCCAATGTATCGTGTCCGAATACATCTGCAACGGTAACAGTGTCACCTAGCTGAAACTCCTTTAAAAAGTCGTTCTTAAACTCAACGACTTTGCGCTTAGGTGTGGTGTTTGCCTTTTTAAAGTGACCCGACAGGCCACCGCTGGTGTGTTTTTCCTTTTTTTCGTCATAGGCAAGCTGTACAGCGGCATAACCATCTTTCTCTTCTGTACGTACTTGCGTAACAACACACGGACCAGCCTCAATAACGGTGCATGGAATATTCTTTCCATCGGCACCAAAAACAGAAGTCATTCCGACTTTCTTTCCAATTAATCCAGGCATTGGTTTTTAATTTGGTGTTTTTTAAATAATTAATACTAACCGCACAAAAAATGCGGGCTGCAAAGATACAATAAAAAGTTATAATTGCAATAGCCCAGGCGAATATATTAACAAGATATGAACACTCTTCCCGGATTTTTTTGTAGGCTATGTGTCTAAGTGAGCCGGGATTTTAGGTGAGCAGAGTGTATAAGTGTCCGGGATTTTAGGTGAGCAGTGAATTCAGGTTGGAGGTGATAAGCTTAACGGCTATTGCGAGCAGAATAATACCAAAGAATTTTCTCAATACGTAAATACCCCCCTTCCCAATCTTTCTCGAAATATAATCTATATTGTTCAAAACAAAGAAGACAACCACAATATTTAAAAAGAGAGCAGAAATAATATTGATGAGCTCATACTCTGCCCTTAACGAAAGCAGCGTAGTAAACGATGCGGCACCGGCAATCAGCGGAAACACAATAGGAACAATGGTTGCAGATTCTGTTGGGCCATCGTCTTTAAATATCTGAATTCCAAATATCATCTCAATGGCTAGCACCAGCAGCACCAAAGCACCCGCAACGGCAAAAGATGAGATATCCACTCCAAATAGCCCAAGCATCGCCTGCCCCACAAAAAGGAACGCCAGCAATATTCCAAACGATATAAGTGATGCATTTACAGCGCTATAGCTCTTTTTCTTCTCCTTTAGCCCTATAATAATAGGCACCGAACCCAGTATGTCAATTACTGCGAACATAACAATAAAGGCGCTGAAGATCTCTTTTAGGGACATAACTCTGGCAGTGTTTGATGCAACAATTTGATATTCTTTGTTTTACAAAACCCAGTTTTCCAAGTTTGGAAAACTGCCCTTTCTAATCCACTGTTATTCAGCAATATTCATCAAACACTGGCAAAGGTTGTTTGCAAAGTTAACTCTTTTGGTTAAATTCGTGAAACTTTTTAATTTGAGAGAGATGGAAGGGAAGATCAATAATGGGAGTAATTCTCAGTTAATCAAGCGTGTCCAGGCGGGCAACAATCACGTCTATTTAAGGGGAAATGGAAAGAATACAGTATTTTATAAGGATTCTGAAAGAATTGAATTCTTAAAAAGGTGTAACTCTGCCGCTAAGAGGCATAATTGCAAAATTCTTGCATTTGTACTAATGGATAATCACCTTCATCTGCAGGTGGAATCTAAGAAACTGGTATCTTTTGTTAAATCAATTTTGATAGGATACGTTCAGTGGTACAACAAACAAAACGGACTTTCAGATAAACTTTTCAAAACACCCTTTAGCAGTGCCTGCAAATATACAGATGAAAGTGTCGTTGAAAGCATTATGTATATTTTATGCAATCCCGTCAAAGCTGGTATGTGCTCACATCCGGGCGAATACTTATGGAGTTCATACGATGCGTACTTTAATAGTAGAAGCCCAATTTTAAAGTACATTGATATTGACACCGAGTTAATCAGAACCATATTTAAAACTAAGAAGGAGTTTGAAAGCGCTGTTCTCAATTACTCTTCGGACATAGATAGGATAAGAAAAAGGGGTAAGGGATATTGGCCAAGAGAGTTACACAACGACATTATTAACCATCTGTCAAAAATTTTAAAAGGCAGGAATATTTTTCAACTCAATAGAGATGAGATCTCAAATCTAATTCTTCGACTTCGGAAAGAGACTGGTGCATCGTTCAGACAAATAGCATCAATTACACACGAGAGCTACGAAGAGGTTCGCAGAATAATTGTCGGCAAAAAAGGAGTTGGGATTTAATAGATGGTGTCCCTGCCAGCAGGGACTGTTTTTATTTAGTTGATATCCCCCCGTTTCACAAAAGACTGGCAGTTGAAAAAGTACTCGGGACGGGAATCGAACCCGTACGGGCATTTCTGCCCACAGGATTTTAAGTCCTGCGTGTCTACCTATTCCACCACCCGAGCATTTCAATCAACTTAATTCAAAAAAACCTCTCCATTAAGCGGAGAGGTATTTTTAGAGCGGAAAACGAGACTCGAACTCGCGACCCTAACCTTGGCAAGGTTATGCTCTACCAACTGAGCTATTTCCGCATTTGGGACTGCAAAAGTAATAAAAATTTTACAAGCTCCAAAATTTACATCAAAAACGTTTTAAAAATATAATCCCAAAACCGTACTGCCTATCTCTTAAATTAAAGCTTGTTGAGATTATAGACTAAATTGCAAGCTAAATTTGCTGCTCCTTCCTAGATAACTGTTTCAAACTCTTTGAGGAAACGGATATCGTTTTCGAAGTAGTGGCGAAGGTCTTTCACCTGCCACTTTAGCATTGCGATGCGCTCTATGCCCATTCCGAAAGCGAAGCCGGTATAAACTTTACTGTCGATGCCGTTTGCTTCCAGCACATTGGGGTCAACCATTCCGCAGCCCATAATCTCGAGCCAACCGGTTCCTTTGCAGATATTGCACCCTTTACCTTTGCAGATGTTACAACTTACATCCACCTCGGCGCTTGGCTCTGTGAAAGGGAAGTAGGATGGGCGAAGGCGAATCTGGGCATCTTCGCCGAACATTTCGCGAACGAAAAGCAGGACCGCCTGTTTAAGATCTGCAAATGAGACCTTTGTATCTATATAGAGACCCTCCACCTGGTGGAAGATGCAGTGGGCGCGTGCAGATATCGCTTCGTTGCGGAAAACCCTTCCGGGGCAAACGATTCGGATAGGCAGCTTCATATTCTCCATTGCTCTCACCTGCACAGAGCTGGTGTGAGTGCGCAAAAGAACAGGATTTTCTCCGGCGGAGATAAAGAATGTATCCTGCATATCTCTGGCAGGGTGTTCGGGCGGGAAGTTAAGTGCCCCAAATACGTGCCAGTCATCTTCAATCTCCGGCCCCTCTGCAAGAACATAGCCGAACTTATTGAAAATTGAAAGAATCTCGTCTCTGGTAATAGATATAGGGTGTCTGCCGCCAAGCTCAACAAGGTCGCCCGGCTTTGTGAGGTCATATTTTGACTCTACCGGCTGCTGGTTCTCCTCCAAAAAAGATTTTAGCTCTTCAATCTTTTGGTTTGCAGCAACTTTGAGCTTGTTCAAGACCTGCCCCAATTCACGTTTCTGCTCAGGAAGAACATCCCGAAACTCATCAAAAAGCTGAGTTACAGAGCCCTTTTTGCCCAGCAATTTTACTCTAATCTCCTCAATTTCCTGCTCTTTTTGAGCCTTTAGCTCCTCAATATCGGCAAGCAGCCTCTCTATTTTCTCTTTCATTGTTTTAATAGCTTAACCGGTCAAATATAACTATTGAAAAATCTCCGCCAAAAAATTCTAACCCTGAATTAAAACACTCTAAATCCTGATTAAAACTTCCAAAATTTTTGTTACAAATTACCAAGCTGCAAAGGTAATAATTTCTGTTAAACAAAGCCCGCTAACAACGATGCAGGAGGGAGTCTCTTTATGCAACTGCTTATGCAACTATTTCTGCAGCTCTTTGAGCAGCTCTTCTATGGCTTTTTCGAGTTGGGGGTCTTTTGATTCAAGCCTGTCTTTGAAGGTGTTGCGGATGTAGATGTCGGGTGCAACCCCCTCGAATTCAAGGTCTTTGCCCTCCAGGGTATAGCATCCCCAGGCTGGGAGTCTCACAGAGGAGCCGTCTACCAGGCGGGCGCCGGAGGTAAAGATTATCCAGCGGTAGGTCTCTGTACCTATGAGCTTTGCCATCTTGAGCGCCTTTATACCGTTTGAGGTAACCTCTGCATCGCTCAGGCTCCTTTCGTTTATCAGAACTACTAATGGCCTGTTTGCCGGAATCACATTCGGGTGAGAAACTTTGGGGTTGTCGCGGTGGCTCCAGCGGTAGTGCTCCCTCTGGTTGAGGAAATCGATCACCTCTCTGTGGACATTGCCCCCGTTATTGAAGCGAAGATCCAGAATAAGAGCCTCTTTGTGAACAGCATCTGTGTTCATCTCTATAATGAACCTCTCCAGAGACTCCGGTGACATATCTCTCATATGAACATAGGCAATTTTGCCCTTACTCATTGATGTTACTTTGGCCCTATTCCAATCTTCCCACTCAGAATAGAGAAGTGACCTCAAATCTCCGCTTCCAATTGTGTGAAGTTTAACATCAAACTCAACACCGGCTCTTGCAAATTTCAATACCATCTCCTTTGGAAGGGTTGCAGATGTGAAATAGAACTCCCTGCTCACCCTCTCATTTACCCTAACCCCGTTTACTGCAACAAGCCTGTCGCCACCTATAAGCGGATTCCCTGAATAATCTGCACGGGAGCCCGCAACCACTCTTTCAAGCGTATATGGCTGTTCATTAGAAAAGATAAGCCCTGTTGCAGCAGTGACATACCTTGTTAAAGTCTCCTCCTCCTTGCCGGCAGAGCTGAATCCCATATGCGAAGAGTTAAGTTCGTTGAGCATATCGTTCAAAAGAGTTCGAAGATTATCCCTGCTGTTTACATATGGCAAAAAGGTGAGATAGTAGTCTCTCTTGGCACGCCAATCTACTCCGTGATATTTTACATCATAAAAATTCTGCTCCAGGGAAGCCCAAACCTCAAAAAACATCTGGCGATACTCGTCCATATTGCTCTTCTCGAATGTGAATTTGAGATCTACTTTGGTTGCCGATGCTCCTGCCGGGTCTATCTTATATAGAGACTCTCTGTCCATTGCAAAGAGATCTTTCCCAGTGCTCCTGAAAGAGGATACGCTCCCTACCCCTTTGAGCTTCTGGGGAGGCTTCTGGTCCCACTCCTTAAGCTCCTGAACATAACAGCCCCAATCTCCCTCGTGATTTGAATTGAAAAGCAAATAGCTCTTCTCCCCACGGGAGAGTATAAACGGAGAGTTCTGCTCCCCTCTGCCTACCACACTTAGATACCTTCTCTGGATATTCTCCAGAAGCAGTACTACAGCGGAGTCCCTTTTTGCCCCTTTAGCCCCAAAAAGTTTGTCATACTCATCTGCCTCAAAAGGTGCCGCTACTTTATCCAGCGCAACCTTGTAAAGCTGCGTGGCTGCACCCCTTGGAAATGCAGAGTTAAGGCGGTTGGAGAGCAGATAGAGATTTTTACCATCGGGAGAGAATATCGGGTCGTTCTCAAAGTTTGCAGAGTTCGTGATGTTGATACTCTTTGCCGCAACAAAATCGTAGACGAAAACATCTCTCTCAAAAAGATTTACTGCAGTATAGGTCAAATATTTTCCGTCGTGAGAAAAGCTAAGCCCGTAACTCTGAAATGCCCAGAACTCGTGCTTGGAGAGCTCTGTTACCTTATTGGTAGGGAGATCCAGCAACATAAGAGATTTACCGCCACTTAAAAATGCAATTTTATCACTTTTTGCAGATGGTGTCAGAGACCTTATGGATGACTCCGGAGTATAAACAGCAGACTCTCCCAGGGAGAGATCTGCCTTTTGGGTGTAGATTCCGGTCCATCCGCCGTTAGTTCTGGTGTAGTAGAGACTCTTACTGTCCGAAGACCAGAGCACCTCATCTACCCGCTCTGTTTGCGGAGTTGGCAACTGTTTAATGAAGCTTCCTTTTATATCTGACA
>Ga0351855_1020_pt1 | contig 45612 bp, 42 predicted proteins | sample BONcelFGM3001C11_FD_206794 | JGI IMG/M metagenome (GOLD analysis project Ga0351855, IMG submission 206794) | Enriched cells from coal bed in the Powder River Basin, Montana, United States - BONCAT cells FGM rep2 HSBNCT.FGM.300.1.C11 ...
GACGCATCGTTCTCACAGCCAGCGGAGGCGCCCTGCGCGACATGCCGGTGGGCGGGATCGCCGGGGCTTCTGTCGAGCGTGTCCTTTGCCACCCGAACTGGAGCATGGGCGCCAGGATCACTGTGGACTCAGCGTCCATGGTGAACAAGGCCTTCGAGGTCATGGAGGCCCGGCGCCTCTTCCCCGGAATACCCGTGGAAGTCGTGGTGCACCCCGAAAGCATCGTCCACTCATTCATCGAAACCGCCGACGGAGCATGGAAGGCATTGATGGGGAATCCTGACATGGGCGTTCCCATTTCCTTCGCGCTTCACTGGCCTGCGCTCGACATCCCCGAAGCCCCGACACGTGACCACCCCCTTTCGTGGGGCGCGCTTCATTTCCGCCCGATGGACCCCGAAAGGTATCCGGCGTACGCTGCCGTCCTCTCCGCCTGTGATGCCGGCGGAACCGCCCCGGCGGCGGCCAACGCCGCGGACGAGGAGGCGGTGAAGGCTTTCCTTTCCGGGAAGATCCCTTTCGGAGCGATAACCGTGGTGATCGCTGGGGTCCTTTCAAGGTTCAACGCACTTCCGGTAACGGGGTTTGACGTGATCCAAAAAGCGGATTCCCTCGCCAGACAACTGGCTCAGGGCGTCATGGAGGAGATGTGAGCAGCGCTCTTGCCGTTGTTTTCGGGCTGGGAATAATCGTTTTCTTCCACGAGCTTGGCCATTTCCTCATGGCGAAGGCGGTCGGGCTTCCCGTTGAAAGGTTCTCCATGGGCTTCCCCCCCCTTCTCATACGGGTCAAGAGGGGCGGGACCGAGTACTGCATAGGAGCGATTCCCCTTGGCGGCTTCGTGAAGGTCGACCTTGGAACCTCCGGCAACGACACGGGCGGCATCAGGACACCCTGGTGGAAACGCGCGCTGGTGGTCCTTGCCGGGCCCGCCATGAACCTCTGCCTTGCCTTCCTTCTGATCTTTCTGGTCCTTGGCGTCATCGGAACGGGAGTACCCGATTCCGAACCATTCGTGGACGACCCCTTCGGAGTCCCGGGCCTGTCCAGGGGCGACCTTGTCACCGCCGTGAACGGTGAGCCTGTCCAGAGCTGGGACCAGGTCTTCCAGTTGACCCAGCAGGAGCCCCAGGGCGTCTTCACGGTCAGCCGGGCGACCATGGGATCCATTGAGGTGCCCTATTCCCTCAACCCCGACTCGGCTCCGGGCTTCACCCCCCTGATGTCCACGGTTATCGGCGAGGCTTCGGTCGGGCTGCCGGCGTACGAGGCCGGCCTGCGCACGGGAGACAGCGTCGTTACGGCCGACGGCATTCCGCTCGCGGCCTTCAGCGACCTTCAGGGCGCCGTGGCAGGTTTCCAGGGACGGTTCCTCGAGCTTGTCTATGTCCGCAACTGGGTGACCGACACCATTTTCGTCGAACCCATAGACTACCAGGGCCGCAAGCTCATAGGTGTGACCCCCCTCACCAGGATGCGCGTGATAAGGCTTTCGCCGGGACGGGCCTTTCTTGTGAGCGTCGCCGCCACCCTCGAGGGGGCGGGAGCCTTCTTCACCGGGATAACGGCCATGATCCTCAAACCGGTTCAACTCGTCGAGATGTCCGGCGGGCCGGTGTTCGTGGCGGAAACCCTCGGGCAGCAGGCTTCCTTCGGCCTTGCCCGACTGCTCGAAACCGTCTCCTACCTCTCACTGGCCATCATGGGGTTCAACCTTCTGCCCGTCCCCATCCTTGACGGCGGCCAGTTCCTGATCCTCCTCTACGAAGGCATCAGGCGCCGCCCGGCATCGAAGAAGCACATCCAGCTCGCCCAGCAGTTGGGCTTCTTCCTGCTCCTCCTCCTCTTCGCCGCCGTCATCTGGCGCGACATCGCCCGCGTCGTCACCCGCGTCTAATTGTAATTGGGGGACACAATACTAAATTATTATCTTTGAAACGAGTGATTTTTTAAAGAATATTGAAGGTGAACTTCAATTTTCTTTACCGACGATGATTTTTTTACCTTACGCCCTGCCCCAGAGTGTCACCGTAGCCTGTGCCTTGAAACGGCGACTCAAGCCTTGCCAGTGTGTCTGACGCTGAACGGTAGAGAACCGTCCAGGCCGAGGGGACCCGCTCCGCTATTGAGGCAACGGCCGTTGCGACGGACTCCGACGGGGCTTCGTGCCAGTTGGCGCTTCCCGGAGGGAATGCGAGGTTTCTGGCAAGAACTCCCCCCGTTTCCTCCAGAAGGACCCTTTCGTTATGGGAGAGCTCCGAGTTTGAACGGGGGGAACCCCCGCATCCCGAAGCGGATAGAAGCAGGGTGAGAGTCGACCAGACGGCGATTGTTGCGGCTTTCATTCCACTGGCACTATAGTTGTTTGATGCGGCAATCACAATAAAGGGGGGCCGAATGGCTGCAGGACGCGTTCTTCCGTTTCTACTGGCTTCCACGGCCCTTGCGACCGGTTACGGCAGGAACAGGGTTTTCACCAACGACAACCCGTGGTGGGAACTTCACTCGAGCAGGTTCACCGTCTACTACGAAGAGGGAACCGAGCATGTCGCGGAGAGCACCGTCGTGATCGGCGAAAGGGCCATGCAGGCCCTATCATCCACCTTCGAGTACCTGCCCTCAGAGCCCATTCCCGTGATCGTTTACCGGTCACCGGGAAGGTTCCGCCAGACCAACATCATCAGCGGCGAGATAGGGGAGGGGGTCGGTGGTTTCACCGAGTTCTTCAAGGGAAGGGTCGTTGTTCCCTATTCCGGTGTGTACAGCGAGTATCGCCATGTGCTGGAACACGAGATCAACCACGCATTCGTTTACGATATGCTTTACGACCGCAGTCTCTACGGGATCGTTCGAAGCAAGGCTCCGCTCTGGACCCTCGAGGGGCTTGCTGAATACACCTCCCAGGGGTGGGACATCGACAGCGAGTCCGAGTTCCGCGACATGGTCATCGCGAACCAGATCGTGCCCATTCAGCAGCTCTCCGTCAGAAGCGACTATCTGGTCTACAGGCAGGGTCAGGCCATTTACAAGTTCATGGTGGACAGGTACGGCGAAGACCGCTACATAAACTTCGTGAGGCATCTGAGGGACAACGATGGCCTCCAGGGCGCGGTGAGGGCCGCCTTCGACATGTCGGTCGAGCAGTTCAGTGAAAGGTTCATCGAATGGGCACGCGAGACCTACTGGGCTCCCGTGGCAACGGGAGAGAGCCCTTCGGACCTGGGAAACCCGATCATCCGCGACGGAAGCAGGGGCCGCAGGAGAGTTGTCCTCGCTGAACCGGTGATCTCCCCAGACGGGGCCATGACATCCGGCGTGGAGTTTCACAGGGGAAGGTTCTCATCTGTGGTCAGAAGCACCGCGGACGGAAGGGAGATACTCAGACCCGTCAGCGGGGCGGGCATTCACGAAACCAGCCCTTCACCCATGTTCCGCACCGGCGCTTTCTCTCCGGGGTCCGACTCCGTGGCGGTGGCGGTTCAGGGACAGTACGCCGACGGCCTTGTGATAAAGGGTATCGGGGGCGGTGAACTCACCCTTCCCGTCGAGTTCCAGCTTGTCCGCGACCCGGCATGGTCCCCGGAAGGCGGTCTGGTTGCCTTCAGCGCCATGAGCGAGGGTATTCTGGACATCTTCGTATGGAACACCGCAACCGGAGCCGTTGACAGGGTGACTGGCGGCGGCGAAAGTCCCCGTGACCTCTGTTGGGGCGAGCAGGGCATTCTTTACGTGGGCGAGCGCGAGAACGGCCGAATCTATACCCTGAACACCGTTGTTCCCGGCGAATCCCCACGGCTCCTTTACGAGACCCCCTTCTCCATTCGGAACCCCGTTTCGTACCCCGAGGGGGTTGTTTTCATCATGAACACGGGCAGCGGGGCCAATTTTCACCTGTTGTCCGCTGAAACAGGCGAAGTCACTCGCATCAGCAACCTGTACAGAACCCCTTCCGCCCTCTCAAGGGCATCAGACACCGGGCTTTCGATGTTCTTCTCATCGGACTGGAGCGGCGGGGGGCTATTCCTGACCCGCAACCTCTCTCAAAGGGCGGGAAGCGAACCCGAGCCACCTCCCGTTCCCTCTCCCCCGGATTCAGGGAGTGTTGTCACGACCCCGGCCACCCCCGCCACATGGCGGATCTCGCCGTATGATCCGGGTCTCAGCCTTGACTACGTGAGCGCCACCGCGGGGTTTGACAGCTACGCAGGGCTTGCCGGTTACTCGCAGTTCATCTTCAGCGACATACTGGCCAGACACCAGCTCGCCATCCTTGCCGACCTCAACGGCGAAGTCAGCGATGTCGACGCGGGGTGTTTCTACTCCAACACCGAGGGCAGGGTTCAGTACGGCGTATCGCTTTACCGTCTGGCCACCAGGTACCGGTTCACCGACACCCAGACGCAGGAGAACGACTACGTAAGGGATACCGAGATAGGGACAGGGCTTGAACTTCGCTACCCCTTCACACGTTCACTTCGGACCTCGCTTGGCCTGGGTTACCGAAGGCTGGACAGGGAGGGGCTCTGGTCGACCGACATCAACCTTCGCGAGAACATCCTCGCCGTGAGCGGACGGATAGTTCTGGACAACGCCCTGTGGGGGGCAACGGGTCCCAGGGTGGGCAGCAGAATGTCTCTCTCCGCGGACTGGGCGCCGGGCTTCTGGGAAAACGCGGGTTACACGACCATCCAGGGCGACTTCAGGAACTACACCTGGGTCTCGGGGCAGGTCACCATCGCATCCAGGCTTGCGGCGGGGGCCAGCTTCGGAGAGGACCCGCAAAGGTTCTTCCTTGGTGGCGCCATCCCCCACCGCAGAAGCGTTGGTGACGTGCAGGGAGTGGAGGACCTGTTCGGTTTTTACACGAGCTACTCCGATCTGCTCCGTGGCTTCGACTACGTTGAATTCAACGGAACGAAGTACGCCCTTGGCTCCCTTGAGCTCCGCTACCCCCTTGTGAACCAGTTGAGCCTTGCCGCGCCCATACCCATGACGCTCACGGGCGGCAGGGGGGTTCTCTTTACCGACATCGGCGTGGCTACCGACGATGTGGGCGCTTTCAGGGGAGTGAAGACCGACGGCGGGTTCAGGCTCAACGACCTTAAGATGGGTTTCGGGTTTGGTCTCAGGTTCAACCTCGGCTTTTTCGTCTTCCTGTGGGACTGTGCCTGGCGAACCGACCTCAACGGCGTGAGCGCGAAACCCGAGCACTATGTCACACTTGGTGCCGAATTCTGATGAGCAACGAGATCCTCTGGCTCATTAGCCTGTTCGTCATGCTCTCCGCCGCTCTCTTCGTGTTCAGGTACGGCGGGAAAACCGGTCTGATAGCCCTTGTTGCTTCGGTTGTCATCCTGTGCAACCTTGAGGTCATGAAACTCACGACACTGTTCGGCTTTACCGTTACCCTGGGCAACATCCTCTACGGTGTAATCTTTTTCGCCACGGACCTCCTGAACGAGGTTTACGGGCCGGCGGAGGCTCGCAGGGCTGTCATCGCCGGTTTCGTGAGCATGATCGCGATGACTCTCGTGATGCAGGTGGCCCTTCTGTTCTCTCCAGCACAGGACCCCTGGGCCATCGAGGTCAATGGCGCCATGAGGCTTCTTTTCGGCTTCATGCCACGTCTCGCGGTGGCGAGCATCGCAGCCTACCTGTTGAGCCAGTTCCACGATGTCTGGGCTTACAATCGTATAAGAAGGCTTTCGGGGGGCAGGCACCTCTGGCTTCGGAACAACCTGTCCACAATGGTCAGCCAGCTCATAGACACGGCGGTCTTCTGCGGGATCGCCTTCTGGGGAGTTCTTGAGAAAAAGGTCTTCATGGATGTCCTGGTTTCCACTTATGTGATCAAGTTCATTGTGGCCGTCTTCGACACCCCGTTCATCTACATGGGGAGAAGGATTGCCGCAAAGGGAGGTGAACAGGTTTGAACGCCCTCGGGGCCCTTCTGATTCTGGCCTTCTCCGCCGCCGCCTGGACGTGCCCGGCATGCGGCACCGAGCAGACCGTCGATATCTGCAGCGCATGCGGGCTTCCCCAGCCGCCCTCCGGGATGGTCTTCGTGCCCGCGTCCAGCGTGGTGATACAGGGAGACACCGTGGAAGTCGGCGCCTTTTTCATCGACTCTTCGCCGGTGGTGTACCGAGACGTTCTCCCGTGGCTCGGGCAGAACTGCCGCGACGGCCAGGTGCTGGCTTCGGTCATCACCGGACAGTACAGTGAAAGCGGCCACTTCCTTGCCTTCACTCCCTTCGTTGCCACGGCGGCTTCAGAGTACTCCGTACCGGCGGTCTGCCTTGACCGGCCCGCCGCTGCCTTCACCTGGACGGGCGCGCAGTGGTACCTCTCATCACGTGGCACCAGGCTGCCGACCCTGGCCGAGATCCACGCAGCCGCTGAACATGGCATCATCCAGCCTTTCAACGCCTTCAACGAGATGCAGCTCTACGCGAACCTGATGGAGACCAGTCTTGGCGATATTCTGGGAGCCCTTGGCCGGCAGGCGATGTTCGCTGGCTACAGCACCCAAGATGAAAGGGTGATGTGGGAGCTCACCCATACGCCCCTGGGTGGCAACCCCTCAATCGCCATGCCCGAAGCCGATGATCCCTGCGTCATGCTTTTCAAACCTTTGCCTGTTCCCCTGGTCACGGGGACAGGCCGTGACATGGGTTACTTCAATGTTATCTTCCGGGGGGCCATAGACCTCCCGGGCTTCGAATGAAAGGGGTATCACTTTGAAAAAGCTTGTTGTCGCGGCAGTCATGGTTGCTCTGGTTGCCGGGTGCGGGGGCAGAACCGTCACACGCACCGACCCCGGAACCCAGACCGACCTCAGCGGACGCTGGAACGACACCGATTCCCGCATCGTGGCTGACTCCATGGTTGCCCAGTGCCTTGCCGGCGCATGGCTCAACGTGACATACAGGGGCGAGGAGGCACGGGGAGTGCCCACCCATCCGGTAGTTGTCGTGGGTGGTGTCCGCAACCAGAGCCTCGAGCATATAAACACCGATGTGTTCATGAGCAACATCGAGAGGGCACTGCTGAACAGCGGCAGGGTGCAGATCGCCGCCGGGGGCGGAGAGCGTGAGGAAGTTCGGCAGGAGCGGCGCGACCAGTCGATCTTCGCTTCTCCTGAAACCGCTGCCCGGTTCGGCCGGGAAGTCGGGGCCGATTTCGTAATGGTGGGAACCGTGAATTCGGTGGAAGACCAGGAGGGCAGTGTCCGGGCGGTGTTCTATCAGGTCAACCTTGAGCTCGTAAGTGTGGAAACGGCCCTCAAGGTCTGGATGGGCGCCACCGAGATCAAGAAGATAATCGAGTGGTGAGAAGGCTTTTACCCTTTTCCGCAGTTCTTCTGGGGCTGGCGTGCGCCGCGGGATACACCGGAACCATCCGCCCCGTGGTGGGAATGCTTGAATCGTACCAGCCCCAGCAGGCCATGGTGCGCCTGCGGCAGGTGTTCCCCGACTCCACGGGCCGGGACAGGCTTCTCTACCTGATGGAACTTGGCAACCTTGCCCGTTACGCCGGGGTCCACCCGGTGGCCAGGGCAGCCCTGCTCAGAGCGGAAAGCCTCAGCGACAACCAGAGGGGCACAGCTTACGGACAGGAAGCCGCAGCCCTTCTCACAAGTGACCTGGCCCTTGAGTTCAGGGGCGCCGACTACGAAAAGGTGTTCATCAACTACGCCCTTGCAGCCAGTTTCGCCTCCACGGGAGATTTCGAGAACGCCCTTGTAGAAGCACGCAGGGTCAACCAGAAGCTTCGTGTCTTCAACTCCGACTACGGCGAGAACCCGAACAGGTACATCGACGATGCGTTCATCCGCTACTTCATGGGCATGCTGTACGAAGCTGACGGAGAGCTTTCAGACGCCCTCGTCAGCTACCGGCTGGCCCTTCAGATCTACGAGGGCGACTACGCGCGGAACTACGGGGTCCCCGTGCCCGACAGGCTTAAGGCGGACCTTTTGCGTCTCGCCGATGCGACCGGCTTTGAAAGCCTTCTCTCCGAGTACCGCGAGCGCTGGCCGGACTACTACTCCGAGAGTGCTGCGCCCGGTTACGGCCTTGGCGAGATCGTGATCGTCCTTGAGGCCGGAAGCATCGAGACAAGGCACGAGGAAAGCTATCCCGTGGTCACTGACGACCGGGTTTTCAACATCTCGTTGCCGGCCATCTCCCATCGCCCCAGGCGCTTTGTGACCGCCGACGCCGAAGTCGCCGGAAACAGGGAGCAATTCTTCCTGGTGCAGGATATGAACGCCCTGGCCAGGCAGAACCTATTGGACCATGCGGGGCGGGCTGTGCTGAGGGCGGCCGCCAGAACCCTGGTGAAGGCCGGTATTTCAGAGCTGGGCGAACAGATCGCCGAAGATGCAAGCGGCGATTCAAGGGTGGGAGACGCAGTGGGTCTTGTGCTGAGCATCGTGGGTGCGGTTACGGACCGGGCCGACCTCAGGGCATGGCTCACCATGCCTGCCCATATCCATGTGGCAAGGGTCAGGGTTGCCGCTGGCACGTGGCCCGTGAACATCACGGTTAACGGACGGGCTTCCACTCATGCACCGGTCCGGGTCGGTGCGGGCGAGACAGTCTTCGTTTTTATCAGGCAGAGCCTGTGACGCGTCGCGGGGACATCCCCGGCAGGATCGACCACACTGTGCTTCGCCCCGACGCAACGTCGGACGATGTGGCGCGCTTTTGCCACGAGGCCCTTGAGTACGGGTTCAGGTCGGTTTGCGTCAACCCGTGCCGGGTTGCTCTCGCTGCTTCGATTGTCGGGAATGGCGGTCCCTTTGTCTGCTCGGTCGCCGGGTTCCCTCTTGGTTCGGCCCCCGCCACCCCCCGTGAGGTTGAAATGGCTGTTTCGCACGGCGCACGGGAGATCGACGCCGTTATCCCACTGGGCCTTTTCAAGGACGGCGCCTTTCCGGCGGTTTCCCTGCTTCTGAAACAAATCGTGGTGTCGGCGGGCGTGCCGGTCAAGTTCATTCTTGAGACATGCCTTCTCACCAATGAGGAGAAGGTTCTGGCATGCCGCCTGGCGGTGGAAGCCGGCGCCTTTTGCGTCAAGACTTCCACCGGCTTCAGCATTGGCGGAGCCACCTTGCCGGACGTGGCACTGCTTCGAAGAACTGTGGACGAAGGTATTCAGGTGAAAGCCTCTGGGGGGATCAGAACAACAGAGGAGCTCCTGTCCATGCTGGACGCTGGAGCCTCAATAATCGGGACCAGTTCTGGAGTGATGATCGCACAAAAGTTAAGGCGGCCGGAGGGGTAACCGGCCGCCTGTCTGCCCTGGCTCCTCAGGCCTGTCCACCGGTCCGGAATGGGGAGGGGATCCATTCCATTCTCTAAAAGACCTGCCTGCTTCACCCTGCTCAGGGTGGTTGAGCCTGGACCCATTCATTCTCACTCAATACATAAGCAAACATGTTGCCAAAGGAGTGTTTTTCTTTGGGGCGCACTTTGTGTATAAACGGTGACGGGCGGCTGGAGGGGTCCGACCAGCCGCCCGTGGTTTTTGGACTGAGAAGCCAAATCCTGCTCACTTCACTTGTTTCAGGCCTGGGAGGGGATCAGACCGAGAACAACAGGGAAATGAGCACAGGAAGCACCGCGCCCGTGAAGGCGAGAAGCAACCAGCTTTTCAGTCCGGGGGTATACATTCTGCAGTTCCTTCCACTGTGGGTTCTGCAAGGGTAACTTTGAAACAAACAACCAAATACAGTGCACAACCAAGCGCGTTTACAATAGAAGCAAGAAGGATGCCAAATGATTGATCTTCACCTGAACCCCCAGCAGAAGGAAGCCGTGGAGTACGATGAGGGGCACCTTCTTGTCCTCGCGGGAGCGGGAAGCGGCAAGACAAGGGTGCTCACGGCAAAGATCGCGCGCCTGCTCCGGGAGGGAACGGTGAAGCCAGGGAACATCCTTGCCATGACCTTCACGAACAAGGCAGCCCGGGAGATGGGGAGAAGGGTGTCGGAGATGCTCGGAGGGCGCGACCTTCCCAGGATGGGCACCTTTCACTCGACCTGTCTCTGGTTTCTGAGGCGGGAAGCAGGTCGTCTCGGGTACGGCGAAAACTGCACGGTATACGACGGCTCTGACCAGAAGGCGCTGCTCAGGAAACTTCTGAAGAAGCTCTCCCTTCCGGGAGGGATAACTGTCTCTGCTGCCCTGTCGTGGATTTCGGAGAAGAAAAGCGACCTTGTTTCGCCCGAACAGGCACTGGTCGAAGCTGTGAACGGTCGGCAGGAAGCAATGGCAAGCGTATACGCCGCCTACCAGAAAACACTTTCTGAAAACAGAGCCTTCGACTTCGACGATTTGTTGACATATACACTCGAGGGACTTCGTCAAAATATTGACATAAGGGAGTACTACCGTTCGAAGTTTCTGAGGATCCTCGTGGACGAGTACCAGGACACCAACCTCGTCCAGCACCTGATACTGAAAACCCTCGCGGGAGACTCCACCCGTGTGACAGTTGTCGGCGATGACGACCAGGCCATCTACGGGTGGCGCGGCGCCAGGGTGTCGAACATTCTCGACTTCCCGAAGGACTTTCCCGGTGCAAAAATAGTCAGGCTGGAAACCAACTACCGTTCCACCGGCAGCATACTCAGGGCCGCCGATGTGCTTGTGACAAACAACAGGAACAGGCACGGGAAGACACTGATACCCGTGCTGGAGATGGGTGAGCCCGTCAGGGTACAACCCGTCGCGTCACCATCTGACGAGGCGGAGTGGAGCGTGAGAACGGCCCTCGCCTTCCAGGCCTCGGGCACGCCACTTTCCCGCATGGCCGTTCTTTACAGGACCAACGCCCAGTCCCGTGAGTTCGAGGCGGCATGCAGGCGGTGCGGTGTGGCATACGAGGTGGTGGGTGCCCAGCGCTTCTTCGAGCGAGAAGAGATAAAGGACCTGGTGAGTTACCTGAGGATACTCGTGAACCCAAGGGATGGCGAAAGCCTTTCCAGGATAATCAACAAGCCCGCCCGGGGGGTGGGCAGGAAGGGCGAAGAGAGTTTCTTCCTCAACTTATACAGGGAAGGTGTGGACTGCCTGACGGCTCTTGGCCGCGCGTCCGAGTGGCCCGGGATAACGCCGAGGGGCGGGGCCTCCCTGAAGGAACTTGGCGCCATTCTCGCCGGGGCAGCCCGCATGGTTTCCAGGGGTGACCCGGCGGGTGAGATCGTGGACCATGTGCTTCTTTCGACCGGTCTTCAGGAGCAGTACAACCCCGAGGACGTCGCAGAGCAGTCGAAACTCGAGAATATCGAGGAGTTCAGAAGGTTCGTCGCCCAGTACGATGTGGAGACCCCTCGCGGCGGATTGCCCGGCTTTCTTGCGGAACAGTGCCTTCTGACCTCGCAGGATTCCTACAGCGAGGAGGGCCTAGCCCTCATGACCCTTCACTGCGCCAAGGGGCTGGAGTTCGACATTGTTTTCATCGCCGGCCTTGAGGAGGGGCTTCTTCCCCACATACGCCAGAACGAGAGCGCGCCGTCCGACCTCGAGGAAGAAAGAAGGCTTCTCTACGTTGGCATGACCCGGGCCAGGACCACGCTGTTCCTGACCACCTGCATGACCAGGGCGATGCAGGGCAGGTACCACTGCGGTCCCTCCCGCTTTCTCGCCGAGATCGCCCCGGCCCTTGCCGAACCGCAGGCCCCAAGGCCCGCCATGCCGTGTCCCACGGAGCCCGAAGGGTTTAAAAGGGGAGATGTGATAAGGCATCCCAGGTACGGCAGGGGCATGGTGCTTTCCGCAAGGCGCCGCGGCGCGGAGTGGGAACTCTCCATCGACTTCGGCTTCGACGAACCCAAGACGATCCTTACGGGCTACGTGCCCCTCACGAAGGAAAGGGGACGGGCTTCGCAGGGCTGACGAACATGACTGAAACGGATGGTGCCACCTTTCTGGTTCCGGAGTTCTCGGCGTGAAGTGCCGGGAGTTGCGCCGCATGATCCTGGGGATGATCCATAATGCGGGAAGCGGGCATTCCGGCGGCAGTCTGTCCTGTGTGGAAATTCTTGTACTGCTTTATTATGGACTGATGCGGCATGACCCTGGGAATCCCCGCTGGGCAGAACGGGACAGGTTCGTTCTGTCAAAGGGGCACGCAGCCCCGGCCCTGTACGCCATTCTCGCGGACTGCGGGTATTTTCCGGTTGAAGAGCTTGCCACGCTCCGGCGGTTCGGGTCAAGGTTGCAGGGGCATCCCCACATGCAGAGCCTTCCCGGGCTCGACTGCTCCACTGGAAGCCTTGGCCACGGGCTTTCGATAGCGTCGGGCATGGCGCTCGGACTGAAGCTCAAGGGGTCTTCAGCAAGGGTGTACTGCCTTCTTGGAGACGGCGAGCTTCAGGAGGGAAGCGTCTGGGAGGCGATCATGTCGGCGCCTGCCCTGGGGCTGTCAAACCTCACGGCAATAGTTGACAACAACGGGGTTCAACTTGACGGGCGGACCTGCGAGATCATGCCCGTTGAACCCCTGGCAGAGAAGTGGCGGGCTTTCGGCTGGAACGTCCGAAGGTGCGCGGGTCACGATATCGATGAAATGCGCGAGGCTATCTCAGAAATCAAGGCCGGGCCTTCGGTACTCATCGCCGATACCGTGAAGGGCAGGGGGGTTTCCTTCATGGAGGGGGACTGCTCGTGGCACGGACGCGCTCCAAGTGACGGCGAACTTGCCAATGCGCTCGCGGAGCTCGAATAATGCTGAACACAAACCTTCGTCCGAGCCGGGAGGGCTACATCGAGGGTCTCCTCGAAGCCGCGGAGATCGACTCGAGGGTTGTGGTCATAGACGGCGACGTTGGGCGCTCCCTGGGTACCCAGGTGTTTCGTGGGCGGTTCCCCGGCCGCTACTTCAACCTCGGCATCGCCGAGCAGAACATGGCGTGCCACGCCGCGGGGCTTTCGCTCGAAGGCTTCGTGCCGTTCTACGCGACTTACGCCGTGTTCGCCGTGGGCAGGGCTCTTGACCAGATAAGGACCTCCATATGCAACATGGGCCTTTCGGTGAGGATCGGGGGGGCGCATGGCGGCTCCAGCGTGGGACCCGACGGCGGAACCCACCAGGCGCTTGAAGATATCGCCCAGACCCGCAGCCTTCCCGGAATGACAGTTCTGGTTCCCGCCGACTTCGCCCAGACCAGGCAGGCTGTCCTCGCTTCGCTGAACACTGCAGGCCCGGTCTACATAAGGTTCGGCAGGAATCCTGTCCCGCAGGTCTACGATATCGAGAAGCCAGTCATCTGCGGCAGGGGGAACCTTTTACGGGAAGGCGGGGATATTGTGATCGTGGCGTGCGGTGTGATGGTAGCCCACGCCCTCGAAGCCCGGAAAATCCTGCATGAAAAGGGTGTGGAAGCCGCCGTGATCGACATGGTTTCGGTGAAGCCCCTTGACGGCAGGCTGCTGATGGAGACTACCGGCTCTGTGGCGGGCATTGTGACCGTGGAAGATCATCAGGTTTCCGGGGGCATGGGCGGGGCGGTCGCCGAGTTCATGGCCGTGAACCGGCCTTTGCCCATGCGGATCCTCGGTGTTCAGAACCGTTTCGGGGAAAGCGGAACCCCCGGGGAGCTGATGGGCCTGCATGGCCTTTCCACCGGCGGAATCGTCTCTGCGGCCATTGACTTGGCACGGCCCCGGAAATAGGTTGCATACTGCTTTCGGACGGAAAAACAGGCTTCAGTTTACACCTGAAAGGAAGTACGTAAATGGCAAAAGTGCTGATTTGTGACCCTGTATCCGAAGACGCCCTTGATGTGGTCAGAAAAGCCGGTCACGAGGTCATGGTTAAAACAGGCATGGACCAGGACACCCTCATCGGGGTCGCTCCCGGCTTCGATGCAATGGTTGTCAGAAGCGCCACCAAGGTCAGGGTTCCGGTTCTCGACGCCGCAAAGACCTCTCTCAAGCTCGTTGTCAGGGGTGGTGTAGGGGTGGACAGCATTGATGTTGAACACGCGGAAGCCCTGGGCATAGCTGTCAAGAACACTCCCGCCGCAAGTTCCGTTGCTGTCGCCGAACTGGCCATGGGACACATGCTTGCCTGCTGCAGGGGCATCACTGGCGCAGACCGCACAATGAAGGAAGGCCTCTGGGACAAGAAAACCTTCAGCAAGGGCCTTGAGCTTTACAACTCCACCCTTGGTCTGATCGGGTTCGGCAGGATAGCCAAAGAGGTGGCAAAGAGGGCCGGCGCCTTCGGGATGAACGTCATCTTCTACGACCCCTACGCGGGTGAAACCCCCTCAGTACCCGGCACAAAAACCGACCTTGACACACTCTGCAGCAAGGCCGACTTCATAAGCCTGCACATCCCCCACAACAGCGAGACGAACCACATCCTCGACGCCGGAAAGTTCGGGCTCATGAAGAAGGGCGTGGTCATAGTGAATTGCGGCAGGGGCGGCACCATCGACGAGGATGCCCTTATGGCCGCCATCGAAGAGGGCAGGGTACACGCCGCCGCCCTTGACGTTTTCGAGACCGAGCCGCTCACGGGTGCTGAAAGCCCCCTGATCGGGAACCCCAAAGTCGTGGCCAGCCCCCACATGGGCGCTGGCACTGCGGGCGCCACCGACAGGATAGGCGCCGAAGTGGCCGAGATCATTGTTGACTTCTTCAAGTAGTCGCCGAACGGGAAAGGTTGGCCGATGACAAGGATACTTCCCCTGTTTCTTCTGATCCTGGCCGCACTCGCGGCGGCTCAGACGGTTGAACAGGAACAGCAGCCCATACCGGCGGAACCAGGAAACGCCATGGTTCCCGCCGAGGAAGTTCCCGACATCCCCCCGGGGGATGTTTCGCCACTGGCCGGGGTTGAGCTAACGGCACCGGGAGACATAACGGTCATTGATCACCCGGACGATGCCGGCGACAGGCTCATAGTCAGCTTTTCTCCCGGCAGCGAAACCGAACACGCCGACCTGTTCGCGGCGTACACTGTCTACAGAAGGCCCGCGGGCGGTACCGACGAGCAATGGATGAACGTCGCCGTCATACCCGTGGGCGAGGGCACCCAGTTCGTGGACGGTCACGACCCCGATTTTCCGGTGATCGCGGGCGAATCATACGAGTACCGTGTATCCGCCGTTTACCTCGATGAAACCGAGGTGATGGGCGAGCCGGTGGCAGCTCAGGAGGTTGCGTCGGGTCAGTGGTTCCACAAAGGCAAGGTCAGGGTTCTTGTGTCCTGCCTGATCTTCCTTGGGCTGATCTTCTACTTCTTCTCACGGGCAAAGATGGGCGCCACCATGTACCTTCGGCCCATCGCAGGTATCGAAGCCATAGACGAGGCCATCGGCAGGGCCACTGAGATGGGAAAACCCATTCTGTACGTTCCGGGTCTGTCCGACATATCCGATGTGGCAACCATCGCCAGCCTTACCATTCTGGGAAGGGTGGCCAGAAAGGTCGCAGAGTACCAGACCGCGCTCATCGTTCCCAACCGTGACCCCGTCGTTTACACCGTGGCTGAAGAGGCCGTGAAACAGGCCTACCTCGAAGCGGGCCGTCCCGACTCGTACGACCCCGACAGCGTGTTTTTCCTCACCCAGAGCCAGTTCGCATTCGTTGCGGGCGTGAACGGCATCATGATGCGTCAGAAACCCGCCACGAACTTCTACATGGGAATGTTCTGGGCCGAGAGCCTCATCCTCGCTGAGACCGGTTCGCTCTCCGGCGCCATCCAGATCGCCGGTACCGATGCGGTGGTACAGCTTCCCTTCTTCATAACCACCTGTGATTACACGCTGATCGGCGAGGAGCTTTACGCGGCCAGCGCATACCTCAGCCATGAACCCATGCAGATGGGATCCATCAAAGGGCTGGACGCCTGCAAGGCAATACTGATGGTCTTCATCACCCTGGGCATGGTTCTGGCGATCCTCGACATTGTCGCCAAAACACAAACACTGGCGTGGCTCAAGGACCTTGTGACCTCGCAGATCGTGGATTAGCCCACCGGAAGGAGAATTGAGCAGTGAAGAGAACTGTTCCCCTCATGATAGTGCTGGTGGGCGGAGTACTGATGATCATTCAGTACTTCATCCCCCATCAGATCTCCCAGGACATATTCGACAACTACACGATCTGGGTTCCCATCATCGGCGCATTCGCGCTGATCCTCGGTGTCGGAAGCCTTTCCAGGCTCCACGGGCACAAGGTTCGGAACAAGGCCCCGAACTGGCCGTACAGCCTTGCCGTGCTTCTGCCCATGTATCTGCTGCCGGTGTTTGCCCTTCTCCTCCCTGCATCGGTGGGAGGCGGCATGGATCCTCCGGGAGTCTACAATTTCGCATACATGCACATCCAGGTGCCCATCCAGTCCACCATGTTCAGCCTTCTGGCCTTCTACATCGCCAGCGCTGCCTTCCGAGCGTTCAGGGCCAAGAGCCTTCTGGCCACGCTTCTTCTTCTTACCGCGGTGATAGTGATGATGGGTCAGGTGCCGATCGGCGAGCTTCTGGGGAGCTGGTTCCCCAAGGTCGGCCTCTGGATCATCGACTTCCCCAACAATGCAGCCAAGAGGGCAATCGGTCTCGGGGTGGGGTTTGGCATCCTTGCCACCCAGCTCAAGATAATCTTCGGCGTCGAGCGCAACTGGCTCGGCGGAGCCGGTGAATAGGGGGTGAAGGAATGAAAGAGAACATCTGGAGCAGAATGCTCAATCTGGACAGACGCTGGATCTTCCTGTTCATCGGCGTCGTATGCATCGTGCCCTTCTTCCTTCCCTTCGGGCTGCCGGTGATACCCACGGCCCATGTCATTTCGGTCTTCGATTACATCGAGAACCTGGGCCCCGAGAACGCCATTTTCATAAGCTTTGATTTCGACCCGGGCACCGACCCCGAGAACATGCCCATGGCAGTCGCGGTGATGCGGCACGCCTTTTCCCGGAACATCCCCGTCTTCTTCACCGCGAACGCCCCGCTGGCGCAGGGCATGCTTGAGGCGGGTTTCGCCTACGTCACCAACCCTGAATCTCAGGAGTACTTTCACGCGGTCTCGTGGCAGGAGTGGGCGTCGTACCGCGAGCAGGGAGTGACCCGCCGTGACGAGCTTCAGGCTGCCTGGGAGGCCGCCGGCAACGTGCTTCCCGCGAACGCGTCGGGATGGGTTTTCGAGGGCCGCGATTTCGCGAAGCTCGGTTATCTGCCCTACTTCGCTCTGGCGATACTGGGCATGACCTCATCCATTGCCACCCAGTATCCCGAAGACATGAACGGCAACCCCCTTGTCGAAATGCCCATGCTTCAGGAGCACAAGAGCCTCAGGGATGTTGATCTGGCCACCACCTTTTCCGGAACCGCGGCATGCATGTGGTGGGTAACCTACGCCAGGGAGAAGATAGGCCTACCCGTAGCCTTCGGCGTGACCGCCGTGAGCGCCACGGATTACACCATCTACATCCAGTCCGGTCAGCTCATCGGCCAGATGGGCGGCCTCAGGGGCGCCGCCGAGTACGAGGTGCTGCTCCAGAACGCCGGCTATGTCGAAAAACCCGATCGGGCCTTCATAGGCATGGATGTCCAGAACGCGGCTCACCTGTTGATTTTCTTCTTCATCCTGCTGGGCAACATTGCTTACTTCGCCGGAGGCTTTCACAAAAAGGGCGCTCTTCTGAAGGGGAGGAGGTAAACCGTGTATACCACTATCGGCGTATGGGTGGCGGCGCTGTTCACGCTGGCCATTTACTCCTTCCTTTACAAGGAAAACCCCCTGTACAGGCTCGGTGAGCACCTCGTGGTCGGCATTTCAATGGGGTACTTCATCGTGGTGACCCACACCCAGGTTCTCAAACCCAGGCTCATCGACCCAATAGCGAACGACGGTGAGTACATTCTTCTCGTACCGGCCCTGCTGGGGCTTCTCTACATCACCCGCTTCTTCCCCAAGATAGCCTGGCTCTCCCGGTACCCCATGGCCTTCATCATGGGAACCAGCATGGGCGTTGGTTTTCCATTGGCCATGAAGGCAAGCGTTCTCAGACAGCTCGAGGCAACGATCCTTCCCCTGTACCAGGTCGGAATGCCGTGGCATGCCGTTCTTGGGAATGTGATACTCGTTCTTGGAACCCTGGCCGCGCTGATCTACTTCTTCTTCAGCAAACCCCACAAGGGTCCCTTCTTCGGAACGGGATCCAAGATAGGTATCTGGGTCATAATGATCGGGTTCGGCGCCACTTTCGGTTTTACCGTCATGGGCCGGATCAGCCTTCTCATCGGAAGGATACAATTCCTTTTGAATGACTGGCTCGGTGTGATCAACTAGAAAAGGGGCGCCCCTGGTATCGCCGGGGGCGCCCGGCCTTTCCCGCCCCCCGGACCCGGGCGAAGGAGGTTCTTCATGAGTGATCTCCTTATCGTGTCGGACATAGGCAGCACAACAACCAAGGTTCTTCTCCTTGAGTTATCCGCGGGTCGTCTGGCCCTGGTTGACAGCGCCGACGAACCCACCACCGTGGAAAGCCCGCACGAGGACGTCCGGGCAGGTCTTTTCAGGGCCGTTGACCGCATCGCCCGGAAAACACACCATCCCCTGCGTGACGGTGACCGCTTTTTGGTGCCCTACTTCACCACGAGTTCTGCGGGAGGCGGGCTTCAGATCCTCGTTATCGCCCTGGCTTCGTGGGACACGGGCGTAATGGCACGGGCCGTGACCTGCGGCGCCGGCGGGGTCGTACTGGACAGCTTCACGATAGATGACGAGACCCCGAGGGTGGAGAAGATAAAGCGCATGAGCACCCTTTCGCCTGACCTTGTGGTAATGGCTGGGGGGTATGAAGACGGCGCGGTGGCCGCGGTCGTGAACATGGCCCAGCTTCTGGCACTCTCGGCCCCCCGTCCCAAGTACGGCCGCGGGAAACTGCCAGTGGTCTTCTGCGGGAACACCGGCGCACGTGACTACGTAAGGGAAACCCTTGGGAACGGCTTCGAGATTCACTTCACCGAGAACATCAGGCCCTCGGGCATGGGGCTCAACCTCAGACCCGCCATCGAAAGGGTCCACTCACTCTTCATGGATCATGTGATGCAGATGGCTCCCGGCTACCGGGGAGTGGCCGCTTCCGCCTCCGCGCCGGTCATTCCCACCCCCTCCGGGGTCGAACGGATACTCTCCCTGCACGGCAAGGGGAGCACCCAAGGCATTCTCATGGTGGACATCGGCGGCGCAACGACCGATGTCTTCAGCCTGGCGGGAGGAAGGGTTCAGCGCACCGTAAGCGCAAACCTGGGAATGAGCTACAGCCTCTCCAACCTGCTCAGGGAGGCCGGGTCCTCAATGGTGTTCAGGCATCTCCCCGGTCTGGACAGCGTCGTCATCAGGGACAGGATACTCGAAAAGACGCTGTTTCCCACCATCACACCGGATGATGAATTCGGCGCCCTCGTTGAACACGCCTGCGCGGCGGAGGGCGTTGGGCTGGCGTTCGGGCAGCACATGGATTTCTCGTACCGCAGGGAGCGGGTTGGCTTCCTCGACAGGCTCAAGCTCCTGACGGGATGCAAGTTCGACGCGAAGTTCAAGACCATCGACAACACATCATCTTTCCGTCTAAGCGACTTCGGTACCCTGATCGGTGCCGGGGGAGTTCTTGCGCATGCGGACCCGCTGCGGGCCGCATGGATCCTCGCCCAGGGTTTCCACCCCCGGGGGGTGACGACCCTCACGGTCGACGTCAGGTTCCACAGCCCCCACATGGGTGTTTTGAGCACGGTTCATCCCCTGCCGGCACTGGATTACTACAGAGAGAACTGCCTTCGCGCGGTCTGCCGGGTGGTGACCCCGCTGCGGGCCGTGAAGAAGGGCCGCCAGGCCATGACCGTGAAAGGACCCGACGGTCCTGTCAACGTTATGGGCGGGGATTTTCTGTTCATCAGGGATGGAAGGGGCTGCAAGGCGGGTGACTGGGAGGAAACCGAGAGGATACCCCTTCTTGTTGACTGCAGGACAGAGGAAACCGAAGCGCTGCCTGTCGACTTCCAGAAGGATCCCATCCGCGTCTCGGTAAAACATGCCCCGCACTCAAGAAGCGCTGTATTCAATGAGCCCGGCGAAATGGAACACACTTTTTCGCTCCCGTATCCCGGTGAGATCCTGGTAAGACCCGGAGACAGGGTTGAGCCGGGAACCCTGCTTGGGCAGAACAGGCTGAGCCCGCCAATGGTGTATTTCATCGACGTCAGGGGGGAGGCCGGCTACACCACGAACCTTTCCACCGGAGAGGTGCTGTCCCGCATCACGATTCGACCGGGAGACGAGGTCCTGCCCGGCGCGGTCGTCTTCCGTCACGAGGTCGGTTCAGGGATATCAAGGGCTGTGCATGAAGTGAGGAGCCCGGTCAGGGGACATGTGACAAGGGTCTCCCCACCGGGGCTCATCTGCCTTCGCGAGATACAGGACTACGACGGCAAACCTCATGTTGTTGATGTGGCCTCGCCCCTCGGGATCAAACCGAAGCAGCTCGGCAGGTTCCTCAAGGTAAGGAGGGGCGAGTTCGTTCTTCGGGGACAGGCTCTTGCGGTGGGCCAGGGCCTTGTAACGGTAAAATCGCCCTCCGCCGGCACCGTCACCGAGGTAGGCAAAAAGGATGGAACCGTCACCGTGCAGTACGTGACCGATCCGGTTCGCCTCGAGTCGCCCCTGCACGGAACGGTGTCCGGTGTTGTTCCGGAACACTCACTGAGAGTATCATTCCGTGGTGTGAGGACCGAAGGTGTTCTCGGACTGGGGAAGGATGCCTGCGGAACCCTTTCGACCGTCCCGGGAAAGGGTGTTCTTCTGCTTGTCAAGACATCATTGACCAGTGAGGACATTGCTCGTGCCGAAGGCGCGGGGGCAGCGGCAGTGATTTGCCCCGGGATTCCTGGAGAGCTCGTGTCGGGTTACCTGGGCGGTGATCCCGGAGTGATCCTCACCGGGGGCGAAGACCTTCCGGTTTCCATTCTCGTGGTTTCGGGAGTGGGTTCGACCGGGTTCGCCCCGGAGGAGTGGCGAAAGCTCTCGGCCATGTCCGGACACCACGGAGCGGTGTTCACAACAACCAGGATCAGGGCAGGCGTGGAGCGCCCCTGGTTCCTTTCGGAGCAGGAATGAGCATTTTTGGAGTTGTGAGGGCTTTCGAAGGGTTGGCCCTCGAAAGCGAAACCGGCGGCATTCTGTACGAGGACAGGGTGATAGGCAGCATTGAGGAGGGCGGCGGTTCTTACGTTGTCAGGCTTCTTGTGCATTCGCTCGACCTCGAACTCCTCTCCGAGGAGTACCCTTTCATCTACGTCGTCGGCGAGGGGTGGATAGAACTGATGATAGCTGACGAGACCGATGACTCTCAGATATCGGCACTGATGGAGTGTCTCGGCAGCGCCGTTGAAAGGGCTCAGGAATCCGGTCCCGAGTAGTTTCGGTTGCAGGAACAACATTATCAAGGGAGGAACGAAATGTGGGTTTGTCAGGCATGCGGATGGATCTACGACCCTGCCCAGGGTGACCCTGACGGTAACATAGCTCCCGGCACCGCTTTTGAAGACATACCCGACGACTGGGTGTGCCCGGTATGCGGCGTTGGCAAAGACATGTTCGAGAAGATGTAGTCAGCCATGCAGAAAACAGTGGTCGCCATTCTGGTCTCCCACAGGAATCAGGCCGCGGCAAACGTTCAGAAGGTTCTCACGGGCTGGGGCTGCATGATAAAGACCCGGCTCGGCATTCACGAAGGCACCCTAGACAACTGCTCCGAGAAAGGACTCATCATTCTCGACCTGGTTGGTGAGGAAGAGAAGAAGGAGGAACTGGTCAGGAAGCTCAACGCCCTGAGCGGGGTATCCGCCAAACGGGTGGACCTGGAGCTTGACTGAAGGCCTTGGGGCCCTCCTCGAGAACCTTTACGGAACGTGGAACCGCAGGGAGTTCGTTCACCCCGACCCGCTGGAGTTCCTCTACGGGTACGATGATCCGGCAGACCGTGAGATCGTGGGGCTTCTTGCGTCTTCACTGGCGTACGGACGGGTAACCCAGATACTGCGAAGTGTCTCTTCAGTTCTTGGAATGATGGGGGATCATCCATCGAAATATCCCCCATCACATCTCCGTGAAAACCTTTCGGGATTCAGGCACCGGTTCACCCCCGGAGATTCGATCGCCGATATCTTCCAGGGGGCACGGCGCCTTCAGGAACAGCACGGCTCGCTGGGCTCTTTCGTCTCGCGCGAGGTGTCACGCTCGGGTCTGCTCGAAGCCCAGCGGCTGCTTGTTCTGGGAATTCTTGACAAAGGCGGACCCACGAGCCTGCTGCCCTGCCCGACAAGGGGAAGCTGCTGCAAGAGGCTCAACCTGTGGTTTCGCTGGATGACCAGACGAGACGATGTTGACCCCGGAGGATGGGATGGGGTTTCGCCGTCGGCGCTTCTAGTACCTCTTGACACCCATATGTGGAAGGTGGGCCGAAGCCTGGGCTTCACCGTGAGAAGAAGCCCCGACCTGAGGGCTGTCCTTGAGATTACCGAAGGCTTTCGCACCCTTTGCCCCGCTGACCCTATCCGGTACGATTTCACCCTGACCAGGTTCGGTATCAGAAGCGGGCTGAGCATTGAAACCCTTCTTTCGGAACTTGACCGCCAGGAAGGCAAGTAGTAAATTTGCTCCTCGTGTGCCGAGGTAGCTCAGTTGGTAGAGCAACGGACTGAAAATCCGTGTGTCGACGGTTCAATTCCGCCCCTCGGCACCAAACTTTTTTTGCGTATGCCATGAAATACAATCCAGACGCGATATCAGTTCAGCCCATGAGCGCCGGCGGTCCCGGCGGCCAACACCAGAACCGCAGCCTGACCGGTGTTACGCTTGTGTTCGCCATCGCCGACAGCGGAATTCCCGAAGACGTTGCAGAGAGGCTGCGTGATGCCGCCGGTTCAAGGCTGAACGGCCGTGACGAGATAGTCATACAGGCCAGGGAGCACCGCAGCTTCGAACAGAACCTCAGGGCCGCCAGGAAAAGGCTTGAAAAGCTTCTGGAACAGGCTTCGCGCAAGCCCGTTCAAAGAATTCCCTCCCGGCCCACCGAAGCCTCAAGGGAACGAAGGCTCGAAGAGAAACGCCAGAGGGCTGAAACAAAGCTCAGACGCCGGGATGATGGGTGATAAGCCCCCTCAGGGCGTGACGACCAGGAACGGCCCGTCTTCGAGGGGAATCACCTCGCCGATCACTGCGGCCGCCGTGTCTCCGGTCTGGTGAAGCCTGTCAAGCAGTTCATGGGCCTGATCCGGGCGGACCGCCGCCAGAAGGCCACCCGATGTCTGGGCGTCGAACAGGAGCTTCGCGTGGTCGGGGTCGAGAGCGGGGTCGAGCGAAGCGTTCTCACCGACGTACTTCCTGTTGTTGCCCGACCCTCCCGGGAAGAAATCGTGGGCGTACTTCCGTGCCCCGGGGAAGAGCGGCACCATTCCGGCCGATATCCTGAACGTGACCCCCGAGCTGCGTGCCATTGCCAGGGCGTGCCCGAGCAGGCCGAACCCCGTGATGTCGGTCATGGCGCTTGCATCAGAGTTCCTGAGAACCCGTGATGCGTAAAGGTTCAGCCTTTCCATGGAGGCCACCACGGGCCTGAAAAGCTCGGGTGGGAGGGCCGAGGCCTTGTTCGCCGTGGTTAGAACACCTGAACCAAGGGGTTTTGTGAGCAGAAGAACGTCTCCCGACCGCGCAGACGAGTTGCGAAGCGCTTTTTCAGGGTGGATAACCCCTGTGACACTGAGGCCGAAGACCACCTGATCCTGCTCCATTGTGTGACCGCCCACAAGAACCACTCCCGCCTCGACCAGCTTCTCGCAGGCGCCGGAGAGGATCTGCTCGATGATGTCCGACCCCAGTGTATTGCCGGGGAAGCAAAGGAGGTTCATCGCGGTGACGGCGTCGCCGCCCATGGCCCACACATCGGACATGCTGTTGGCCGCGGCGATGCGCCCGAACTCAAGCGGGCTGGCAACAACGGGGGTGAAGAAATCAACGGTCTGAACCAGCGCCACTTCGGGGGTCAGAAGGTAGACGCCGGCATCATCCATGGACTCCATGCCCACGATAAGGTTCTGCGACTGGATGCGTGGAAGGCGTTCAAGGATCCCCGACAACCTGCCGGGAGACATCTTGCCCGCTCAACCGGCGCAGGCGGCGTAGTCCATGAGGTTCACCGACGGGGCTGAAGCCTCATGCGCCTTTCCCAGAACACCCTTCTCGCAGTAGACTTGTTCCCCCAGGAGTTCGTGAAACCTGCGACAGGCAACGCAGTCGCCGTGCCGCTCACATTCGAGGGGGCAGGGGCAATCACTGTTCATTCATCCCCTTTCCAACGGGATTGCAGTATTATACGATGCGCACGACGAAGTCAAAAACTGTCATGAAACCGTTCTTCGAAAGGGCATAAACATGGTGCAGCTGTTGTTGCCGGCGGTTCTGCTTCTTTCTTCCCCCGAGGTCGTTTCGGTTACCGACCGCCCCAATGACGCAGGCGACAGGTTGATCATCAGGGTGAACATGCCCGAAGATTTGCGGGATGTTGCCGGTCTGCTCATGTGGCGGACACCAGCCGATCAGGGGTCCTGGCAGCTCGTGATGGTCGAGGGCCTTCCCCTCGAGAGCGACGAACTCGTTGACGGCTACGACCCTGACTATCCCGTTCTGGCCGGAACCAGGTACCATTACATGCCCGGGCTGCTTACCCTGTCCGGTGACACCCTTCGCGGGCCTGTGTTTACCGGTGCCGAGATCCCGGTCGGCTCCTGGTTCCATACCGGCGAGGTTCCCACTTTGGTGGCGTGTCTGCTATTCCTGGGCCTCATCTTTTACTACTTCCACAGGGCGGTAAGGGGCGCAGATTTCTACCTCAGGCCCATAGGGGGGATCGAAGCCATAGACGAGGCGATAGGAAGGGCCACCGAGATGGGAAAGCCCATTCTCTATGTTCCGGGGCTCTCCACGATCGATGACGTGGCAACCATAGCAAGCCTCACAATTCTGGGCAGGGTGGCCCGAAGGGTGGCGGATTACCAGACTCAGATCATAGTGCCCAACACAGACCCGATCGTTTACACCGTTGCAGAAGAATCGGTCAAGCAGGCGTACCTCGAGGCTGGAAGACCCGACTCGTTCGACCCCAACAGCGTTTTCTTCCTCACGTCGAGCCAGTTCGCCTTCGTGGCGGGGGTCAACGGGATCATGATGCGGGAACGCCCCGCCACCAACTTCTACCTCGGCATGTTCTGGGCCGAAAGCCTTATCCTCGCCGAGACGGGGTCACTTTCGGGAGCCATCCAGATCGCAGGCACCGATGCGGTTACCCAGCTTCCCTTTTTTATCACGACCTGCGACTACACTCTGATCGGCGAGGAGCTCTACGCGGCCAGCGCCTACCTGGGCCGCGAACCCAGACAGATCGGCGGCATCAAGAGCCTCGACGCCTGCAAGGTGATAGTCATGGGTCTGATAATCCTGGGAGTCCTGGCGTTCATCGTCGACTCGGCAGCCGGAACAGACTTGCTTCCCATGCTCAGACGATCCCTATCCACACCCGAGGTCATGTAGGCCGCTGCGGGGAGGGCCCACCGGCATGATGATCCGCCCCATGCAAAGCAACGATCACGGTGAACTCGTGCGTCTATGGAGTTCTTTTCCCGGTAACGCCGTTACTGGGGCGGACTCGCTGGGGGAGTTCGAAGCCTTTCTGACAAAGAACGGATCGTTCTGTTTCACCGCGTGCGGGAATGATGAGGTCGTGGGCAGCGTAATGGCAGGCAGTGACGGCAGACGCGGTTACATCTACCATCTCGCCGTGAGGGCGGATCACCAGCGGAAAGGCATTGGGTCTGCCCTGATGCGAAGGGTCGAAGACGCACTGTTCATGGCCGGTCTGGAGAAGATCCACCTCTTCATCTTCAGCGACAACCCCGCCGTTTCTTTCTACGGAAAAGCGGGCTGGCATGTGCGCAACGACATCACAGTGATGAGCAGGGTTCTCAGGAGCACTGAAGGGAACGGGCCCGGAACATGAAACACAAAGCGGGGCAATGGATATTGACATGGAACAATTGACACTCTGTTGAATAGTTGTTAGAACAGAGTCGGAGGTGAAGCCATGCGTACCTTTTTTGGGCTATTTGTGTTTGCCGCCGGCGTTTTTGCAGGTCAGCTCCTGCAGTATGACGACGGAACAGCCACATGGTTCAGCAATGAAGGCAAGTACCGCGGAGTGGCCTTCGATGTCGGGCACTTCAATCCCGATGCGAGCGGATTCGACCTGAGCTTTGTTGAGTACTGGTTCTACAATTCCGGAATCCCCCCATGGGACACCGACCAGTTCTACGCCGAGGTCTGGGACGGGGGAACCGCTGGGCCGGTGAGCCTTCTTGCCACGCAGGCCCTTACGGCGCTTCACTACTCTCCCTGTTACCTTGAACTTGCAAACCCGGTGACCACCGGAACGGGCTTCTGGTGTATTGTGAACACCGAGCTTAGCGCCAATGGTTCGCCATCGCTGCTGGGGGATGACGGGCCCGACCACAACCGAAGCTTCTACTCGAACAACATGGCGACCTGGACGGCATGGACTTTGGGGGACTACATGGTCAGGGCGGACGGAGAGTACTTCTTTCATCTTGGAACAGGCAGCTGGGCTTCGATAAAGGCATTGTTCTAGGATACCGCAGCAGGCGCAACAAGACCCATCTTTTCGAGCCTTGCCAGAACCGCTTTCTCGGTGCGGCCGCAAGTGCCGGCCAGGGCCGTGACGTCGGGGTTTTTCCGGAACTCCCGTTCAAGGGCCTCTTCCTCTTCCTGTGACCATTTTGTAAAAGCCTTTGGATGGGCCGTGCGGACATCGGTCACCTCGTCGTCGGTTCTGGTGGCCACCAGTTCGAAGACCCTGTCGGCGGCTTCCCCCAGAAGCCTTCTGAACTCGTCCAGGCCTTCCTCGAACACCATCACACGGCGCTGGGAGAATGAATCGCCCTCGGTGCGCCTGCTTTCGGTGATGGAGAGGTAGTACCTTCCGTTGACAGCCCGCCTTGCGTCGATGAAGTAGGTGGTTTTGCCCGAGTTCACCCGGGCTTCGTAGACAGATGCGCGTTCTTCAGACATTCTCAATGCTCCTTTCACTGAACGGGTGTTCACAATCATAAGTACGGCCCGGCGGGTCTTTTTTTCAAGGGTATATTCCGGGGGAAAGGGGGGAGCAGTGTCCGAAGGCGTTATACCCGTCACTGGAAGGGAGATGAAGGCCCTGGGCCTTCGAAATCCCGACATCCTTATTGTCAGCGGCGATGCCTTTGTGGACCATCCTTCGTTCGGGGCGGCGATAATCGCAAGAGTGCTTGAATCCGCTGGCTACACGGTATGCGTGCTCGCCCAGCCCAATCCTGACGATCCCTCCTCTTTCCTCGAACTGGGTGTTCCAAGGCTGTTTGTCGGTGTGACTCCCGGCAACATGGACAGCATGGTGAACCATTACACAAGCATGAACCGTCTTCGCTCCGACGACGCGTACAGCCCGGGAGGAGAACCGGGGGCAAGACCCGACCGCGCCGAAGTGAAGTATGTGAACGTCCTGCAGAGGGTAATGAAGGGCGTTCCCATAGTTCTTGGCGGGCTGGGGCCCTCCACGCGCCGTGTGAGTCACTACGACTTCTGGACCGACAGCGTTCGGAAGAGCATCCTTCTTGACACCAAGGCCAGCATTCTGGCGTACGGAATGGCGGAGAACACCGTTCTGGAACTGGCGCGCCGGCTCGATTCGGCCCAGCCCCTTCAAGGTGTCCGCGGAACATGCTGGTTCTCGTCGAAGGTTATCCCCCTGCAAGGCGACGTCGAGCTTCCCTCCCACGAGGAGGTCGCGTCGTCCCCCCAGGCCTTCATGCACATGACGAAGACCATTGAGGAGAACCAGAACCCCTGGAATGCCGGCAGGCTGCTGCAGAGGGCGGACACCAGGACCCTGGTGGTTGAACCGCCGGCTTTTCCGTTGACCACGGAGGAGATGGACCGGGTTTACTCCCTGCCCTACACCGGCAGGCCACATCCGTCCTACACAGCCGAGATCCCCGCGTTCAGCATGATCCGCAACTCGATCACCGCTGTTCGGGGGTGCCCAGGCGGCTGCACTTTTTGCGCTCTCGGCATTCATCAGGGCAGGTTCATCACTTCGCGAAGCAGAGAGTCGGTTCTGCGTGAGGTGGAAAACCTTGCCTCGCTCAACACCGGGGGTGTGATCGTCAGCGACATAGGCGGGCCCACGGCCAACGTCTACGGCCTCGGCTGCACGAACACCCGTGCCATGAAGGCGTGCCGACGCCCCTCCTGCCTGTATCCCGGGATCTGTCAATGGTTCGGAACGGATCATTCGCCCTTCATCGGTCTTCTCCGCGATGCATCCTCCGTTCCAGGGGTGGACAGGGTGATGGTCTCAAGCGGCGTAAGGCATGACCTTGCCCTTCGGGACCCGCGTTTCATCGAAGCCCTGGTCCGGAATCATGTACCGGGTCACCTCAAGATCGCCCCCGAGCACACCGAAGACACCGTACTGAGGCTCATGCGAAAACCTCCCCTGCATACATGGACGGCCTTCTGCGCCGAGTTCGAAAGGCTCTCCAGAAAGGCCGGGAGACGGCAGTACATTCTGCCCTACATCATCGCAGCCTTTCCCGGATGCACGATGAAACACATGAAGAGCTGCCGTGAGAGGCTTGAGGCGATGGGTGCCCTGCCAAGGCAGGTTCAGGTATTTTTGCCCACCCCCATGACCGTCGCAGCGGCAGTTTACCATACCGGCCTCGACTTCGAGACCGGAGAGCCCGTGCTTGTCAGGAAGAGGCCTTCCGAAAAGACCGCACAGAAAAACGCGGTTCTCGGGGTCAGCGAAGGAGAAGAAGGGCAGCCATTCCCGCGTGAACCACGGCATCGGCGAGAAGCCAGGGGCGCAGGCGGGTCCGACGGGCAAACAGAACAGCGGATATCCGGAACAGGGCCTCGAAGGAGAAAAGGGTAAAGAACAGAACCGCCAGGGGGTTGTGCGGGGTGTCCGGAAGCCTTCCTTCGTCCAGCAGGCTCCGGGCGTCACGGGTCAACCCGCAGAAGGCGCACGGCTCGCCGGTTGAAGCAACATGCCTGCATACGGTCAGTTCCGGCCATATCCCCGTAACGAATGGTTCCGCAATGGGTACGGCCAGACAGTACACCAGCAGCCCGGCGATGGTGCAGTTGACTATGAAGTAGGCCCTCAGAACTGCATCAGCCCCGATGTCAGGTCACCGGCGGCGAATACCAGGGTGTAACCGGCAATGAGCAGTATCGCTATGCCGTTCAGTATCATTCCCGCCAGTGCGACCCCTGTGGGGGCATCCGCCTCACGTTTTTTACCGAAACTGACAATACCCAGCACAAGCCCTACGACTGCAGGCGCCAGCGCCAGCCAGCTGCAACATGGAATGAAGCCGAGGATCGCAGCAACCACCCCGATCACAAGGGATACGATGTCCATTGTTCACGTCCTTTCTCAAAGCCTTATGAAATCGGTCACACTCATGCCGGCCAGTGTCTTCCTGTCTGAGGCGACGCAGACCACAGCCTTCTCCGACTCATCGGACAGGATTGAGGCCGCGTGCGAAAGCGAGTCAGCGTTAACCTCAAGCAACCTTTGCCAGGCTTTCTTCTGGTAGTTCCGGTCCATTTCCGTGAAGAACATGGCCGTGGCAGTCAGCGGTGCGCGGGCTGGTCTGACCAGCGGGTCGAGCCTCTGGAGTGTACTGAAGACCGCTCCCCTTACTGCCTTTTCGCCCAAGTCCACGAACGACATGGGGTCGAGGAAAGTGCGGCGCATTACCGCGAGGCTCTCCGGGGGGGGCGGGGTCGCGGTATGTGTTGAACAGGAGCAGACCCGGTGCCGCCCAGGAGGAAACGCCGTAAGCTCCAAGCCTGCCCCGGATCTGTGTCCAGAGAGGCCCGTTGCCCAGCAGTGTCATCAGTACGAACAGAGGTTCGAACGCGGGGTCATCCGGTTCCCTGCCGCGAAAGGCGGCCGCGGTGCATGCGATGTCCGAGTCTGTGATTATCCCGGTTATCGGGGAGGGAGCCGTTCGGGAGAAGCCAATGGGTGACAGAGGCATCCTGCTCCCGGCGTCCAGCCTCCCAAGGAAATCCTCCAGAACAGGCGCGGATCCTTCAGGACCTGCCCACGCGAGAACCACCGGAGCAGTTTCGATGATCCGGTTCCATATCCCCCCGATCCTGCGGGAAAGGGCCTGGGGTCTGCCGGAGACCAGCCTGCAGGTTTCCCTTGCCATGGCCATTCCCTTCAGCCTCCTGACGACCTCCATTCCTCCTCTCAGGGCAGCCATGGATTCCAGACCGGCGAAGCTGCCTGCGCTTTCGAGGAACCTGGCATGGATCCCGCTTTTCACCTCACGTCCAACATCCATCACCCGTGCATTGTCGCTGAGCGCGGGAGACAGAAGCCTTTTTTCAAGCAGCTTCAGAAACCGAGGGAGGTCGGATTCCAGGCATGACGCGTTGAAGGAGATGACCGGATGAGTGGTTCCCGCCGTGCCAAGGGGCTCGTACGAGCCAACCCCGGCCGAGATGCCTCCCGAACAGGCCATTTCTTCCCTTGAGGCCTCCTGGTATGTGAGCAGATCCGTGCCGACGCCGCATACCATCTCCGCAACAAGCTGCGCAAGCGGAAGGTCCCGCTCGGGCAGGTGGGCAATCCCCAGGGAGAGGTTGATGTGGCAGACCCCGTTCGTGAAGGCTGGCACCGTGAGAAGATGGATGCCGGGAGCCTTTTCTTCATGGTGCCATATCAGGACAGCAGGTTCCTTCGGAATGTCGGAGAGACCAAGTGTGGGAAGGGTCGCGAGAACCTCTGGCGGGTCCGGCGACTCCTGGTGGGTCTTGAGCTCATCGGACAGCCGTTTCAGGGCATCCCGCCCCTCCCTGTCAAGGTTTTTTCCCTCCAGCCTGGCGGCTTCGGACCTGCTTTTGCCCAGCCTGCTGAAGTGCCCGGGGTCCGGTGTGAAGACGGCGTCCACCCTCCGGGTGTTGTCAAGGAAGTACCTTTGTATGAGCTCTTCGAGATGCCGGGGATTCCTCAGAAGCCTTGTTCGAAGGTCTTCGAGCTGGTCTTCCTCCTCGAGTTCGTCAAGCGGGTTCCTGCCATGGGTCCACGCCTTTGCCGCGGCTCCCATGATCCCGTGGCTCCAGCGCTGTCCTATCCGTCTAAGGAACAGCTCCTTGCGGTGAAGGAGGTTCATCGTGTCGTCGGGGTCGAGGCCGGAGGCACATTTCTCCAGGGTCTTCCCCACAAGGTCGAACACTGCTTCGGAATTCCCCTTCCGTACTCCCCTCAGGCCGGCGGTGAATGTGGGCCTGACTATGTCGCAGTCGTACCCGGAAGGGCCCAGTCCCGTTCCGAGGCCGCTTCCGACCAGAGCTTCACGGAGGGGCGCGGCATCGCTGTCGAGAAGTATGTCATCGAGCAGGGAGATGGCCAGCGATTCGACAGGGTCGCTGCAATCATCAAGAAGCCATGCCCTCAGAACGGTGCTCCCCGCCCTTCTTGAGCTCGGGATGGGGTATTCACCCGAAACGGGTCCGGCAAATCCTGACTCGGTTGTTATGGGGAAAACCGCATCGTTTCTCGAGAACCCCTCAAGCCGTTCACCGAGGAATCCGGTTATCTCACCCGGGGGGATGTCGGCCATCACGAATAGGCAGGAGTTTGAGGGATGATAATGCTTTCTGTGGAATTCCAGGAAAGCCTCGTGCGTAAGAAGGGGGATATGGTCGGGCTCGCCCCCCGAACAGTGTCCATACGTGGTGTCGGGGAACATCAGGGTGCGGAGCTTCCTCTCTAGATAATCGTCAGGGTCCGCATATGCCCCCCGCATCTCGCTGTAGACGACCCCCATCCGTGATGTCAGACCACTGGGCAGAAGATCCAGTCTGTGGCCTTCCTGCATGAAGGATTGCCTGGAGAGCAGCGGGTGGAACACCGCATCCATGTAGACGTCCATCAGGTTGAAGAAGTCCCTGCCGATCAGGCTGGCGCACGGGTACACGGTTCTGTCGTCGTAGGTGATGGCGTTTATGTAGGTGGCCATGCTGGTCTTCACCAGTTCCATGAAAGGGTCTTTCAGTGGGAACCTCTTCGAGCCGCAGAGGACGCAGTGTTCAAGGATGTGGGGCACTCCCGTACTGTCCGTGGGAGGGGTCCTGAAAATTGCCGCGAAGAGCTTCTCCCTGTCCCCCGGACTTCGGAGAAGAACAAGCTCTGCACCCGACCGCAAATGGCGCGCCCTCAGCGCATGGCATCTGATACCGGGCATCCGGCGCTGTTCTATGAGATGAAAGCCGCCGTCAAGTCTGTCAACTGTTTCTCGCTGCATGAATTGCCTTTCAGGGTGAGCTTGAGGCGTGAATATAAGACGGCCCCGGCTCTGGGTGGATTGGAGTCGGCTTATGAGTTAGATTTCGCGCCATGAGCGAAATGAAAACAAGGCATATCGTTATCGCCGCCTCCGCCAGAAAGGCCGGGAAAACCCTTCTTGCGCAATCACTTCTGGGTATGGCACATGGCGCCGGTCTCAGGTGCGCTTTTGTGAAGCTCAGACGCAGGGGGAACTCGGGTTTCTCAGTAACCGAGGGTGAGGGGTCCGAAGGCTCAGACACGGCGAGGTGCGCGATGGCAGGTGCCTCGCGCTGCTTTCTCGTCGAGTACGGGACCGTGGATCAGCTCTGCCGGTTCTCGCCCGTCCCCCCCCTGGGTTCCTCACATGACATGGTGCTTTGGGAGACAAACAGTGCCGTCGACCATGTAAGGCCCGACGGCCTTGTGTACCTTGAAGTGGAACAGAGTACAGGCAAGAACCCTGAGCTGGCGTCCTGTGCCACCTGTGTTGTTCCTGCACCCCTTTCGGACCCGCCTGATGGCGAGTTGTGCTCAATGATCCTTCACTGCTCGGGCTTTGCCGGGTTCCGCATGCTGAAACCCGCCTTCAAGTGCTGGCTTGGTAGCTCACGAGGCACGGTTCTCGGCTGCGGGATCGCCAGGTTGCTGAAGTTCATCGGCCAGACCGGAAGCATAAGCGCCGGTTCGAAGCTGTCTGGAATTTCCTACCGGCGGGCCTGGACCCTTCTGGAAAGGGCCGAGGCCAACATGGGGGCTCGGCTCGTTTCCCGTACTCGGGGAGGCAGCCTGAACGGTGGGAGCAGCCTGACCCTTCTGGCGGAACGGCTTCTGACAGAGTACGAAGAGCTCGAGATGGCCCTTTCGAATGATGTCAGAGTATTGGAGGACATGTGATCCCGTTCGAAGACGCGCTTGAAACCGTTCTTGCCCATTCGCTGCCCGTCGCGGAAGAACGGGTCGAACTCCTGGCGGCACTTGGCAGGGTTCTAACAGAGTCTGTCCATACCGATGTTCCCATGCCCCCCTTCACACGAAGTGCCGTTGACGGGTTCGCTCTGCCGGGCGAGGGCAATGAGTTCGCGTTGACCGGGGAGATAACGGCTTCACCGGGAACCCCGCCGGACCTGATACCCGGTCATGCCGCGCCGATAATGACGGGAGCACAGCTTCCCTCGGGGTCGGACCGCATCGTCATGCTGGAGCATACCGATACCCGCGCAGGTGTTCTTTATGTCGGAAGGGATGTGAGTCCCGGCGAGAACATCTGTTACCGGGGGGAGGAAATGGAAGCCGGAACCGAGGTGCTTCAGTCCGGTTCCGTGCTTTCCCCCTCTGCTCTTGGCGTGGCTGCCATGGCCGGCCGGACCGGGCTCAGGGTTGCCTCGAAACCGAAGTGCGTCCTGCTCACCTCAGGCTCCGAGGTGGTCGAGCCTGACCTGGTGCCTGGCCCCGGCCAGATCAGGAACGCAAACGGTGTTCTTGGTTTGTCTGCCCTTGCAGCTGCGGGTTTTAATGAAGCGGAAACCGGCCATTGTCAGGACTCGCCTTCGGCCATCCGTGCCGCAGCTGATACGGCCCTGTCCCGGGCTGACATCCTTCTGATGGCGGGCGGGGTTTCCTTGGGCACACACGATTTCGTGCCCAGGGTGCTAGCGGACATGGGCTTCCGGTTCCTCTTCCACGAGGTGGCCCAGAAACCCGGCAAACCGCTCTGTTTCGCCGTAAGGGACGGGAAGGTGTTCTTCGGCCTTCCCGGCAACCCCGTGAGCGTTCTGGTTACCATCGAGGAGTACGTCATCCCCTTTCTCAGAAAGTCCTCGGGTTTCTCAAGCTGCAGAAAGAAGAGGCTGCAGGGGCGTCTGGCACACGACCTTCGCAAAAAGCCAGGCAGAACGGGGTTTTTCAGGGGGAATGCCCTGGAGTCGGGCGGCATGTTCACCCTCAGCGTTCCCGATACCCATGGGTCCGGCGACCTTGTGAGCGCCGCGGGAACCAATTGCCTCGTGATGCTTCCTGCAGCATCCCCTGGCGCTGCCAGGGGTGACACGGTTCAATTCTCGTACCTATGCGGTTTCGGGGGAGAGGCCGTCTGGTCATGAGCGCGGGCGCGAGGGGTGCACCCCGCCACCTGAGGCTCTCAGTCACCGACAGATGCAACCTCAGATGCTTCTACTGCATGCCCGCCCAAGGGGTGCCCGAGGTCTCCCACGAAGACCTTCTCTCCCTTGAAGAGCTTGCGCGGCTGACGTGCGTGATACACAGTGCCCTTAACCTGGAGAAGATACGGATAACCGGCGGAGAACCTCTGGTGCGGAAGGGGCTTGCAGGGCTTCTGCCGCTTCTGCCCGATGTTCCCGACATAGCCATGACCACCAACGGTCTGCTGCTTTGTGAACACGCCGGTGAGCTCGCCCTGGCCGGGCTGTCCAGGGTAAACATCAGCCTCGACAGCACAATGGATGCAGTACTTTCCCGCATCGCCCGCAGGGAGGTTACCCTTGGCGCCATCGAAGCCGCCGTCAGGTGCGCCATCGAAGCAGGTCTATCCCCGGTCAAGATCAATTGCGTGGCCCTGAGGGGGATAAATGACGGCGAGTTCGGCGCTCTTGTCGAGTGGGGCGCCCGCATGGGGGTTCATGTAAGATTCATCGAACACATGCCGCTGGGTGATGAAGGGGGCGATACGGTTCTTCGCGACGAGATCGCATGGCTTGCCGGGGGAGGTGAACCAGTGGGAAGACATGGCACAGAGGAAACCTGGGTCAGGCCCGACGGTCTCCGGTTCGGGATCATAGCCCCGGTTTCCGGGCATTTGTGTCCCACCTGCGGAAGGGTCAGGCTCACTGCCCAGGGGGTGTTCATGCCCTGCCTGTCAGGGGAGGGAGCCGTGGACCTGAAACCGGTTTTGTTATCCGGGGCCACTGAAACCGAGCTTCGCGGTGTTATCCTCGATGCGGTGGCCACCAAACCCGAACGAGGAAACTGCCATTCCCTGCCAATGTGGCGGATCGGAGGGTGAACATGGAAGACAGCCTTCACTTCGACGGGGCCGGAAAGCCAAGGATGGTGGATGTATCAGGTAAGAGCCCCACACGAAGGACAGCCACGGCTGTCGGAGAGATCGAACTAGGGGAGAAGGGTCTTGCGGCATTGGCTACCTCCGGTAAGGGACCTGTCGAGACCACCGCCGCGCTTGCGGGGATCCAGGCCACAAAGAGGACATGGGAGCTCATCCCCCTGTGCCATCCACTTCCGCTCGAGAAAGTTGATGTTGTTTTTGAACTTGTCAACTCAACCCTCCGATGCACATGCAACGTCAAGGGTGAGGCCAGGACAGGCTTCGAAATGGAGGCCATGACCGGGGCGGCCGTGGCGCTGCTTACCGTTTACGACATGCTCAAGGCGATCGACAAGGGAATGACCATCCGCGGGATCCATCTGCTTGAGAAAACCGGAGGGAAGAGCGGGGACTGGAAATGCGCCCGATGAAGTCCTTTTCAGTTATCACGGTAAGCGACACATGCGCCGCCGGTCTCAGGGAAGACGGCAGCGGACCCGAGATCATCGGCGTAATGACCGGAGCGGGTTACACGCTCGTTGAGAGTGTTGTGGTTCAGGACGGCATAGACTCTGTGGCTTCCGCACTCAGGAAGCTTTGCGGCGGTTCGTCCCTTGTTCTCACAACTGGCGGGACAGGCCTTTCCCCGCGGGATTTCACTCCCGAGGCAACAGTTGAAGTCTGCGAAAGGCTTGTTCCCGGCATCGCCGAAATGCTTCGGGCCAGATCGGCCGAGACAGTCGGGTCAGCCTGGCTTGGACGCGGCTGTTCAGGCATTAGGGAAGGGTCTTTGGTGGTAAACCTGCCGGGAAGTGTAAAGGCGGTTCGTGAGTGCCTGGAGTTTCTGATACCGATCCTTCCGCATGCCATCGAGGTTCTCGCGGGTGACGCGGGGAGATGCGGGGGCTGACGCCTTCAGTCTGCGATCATTCGCCGGCAAACTGCTTCCACAGCTCGACCAGCCCCTCCTCACCCGGTTCCTGACACCATGACCTGTTGACGAACAGGCTCACCATCCTGCTGTTCGACGACGTGGTCTGTGCTTCGATGCGTTTTGCGCCCCACTCCCTTGCGATCCGCTCGCAGAAATCGGTGAGGATCCCTCCAAGACCACGGTTCTGCCAGGGATCTCCCACAAGAACAGCGTATTCTGCACTTTCCAGTCCGGGGTCCGCCACCAGTCGTCCCACGCCCAGAAGCTTTCTGCTGCCTTCGACTTCGATCTCGGCCACTATGGCCAGTTCCCTGTCGTAGTCTATGTAGCAGTGTCGCACCGCTGCCTCATGGCTTTCCCAGTTGTAGAAGAACCTGAAGCGCGAATAGATGGATTCCCGAGAGCAGCTTCCCAGAAGCTCCAGCCACATTGGCTCGTCCTCGGGTCTGATCGGTCTGAGGAGGATTTCGGTGCCGTCCTTCAGTCTTGCCTTTTCCACGAATTCCTCGGGGTACGGTCTGAGGGCCAGGTGTCCGAAGGGTTTTTCCGGTATGCCCCCGGGATCAAGAACTGCCCTGGCGTCCAGGGCAACAGCGCCTTCGGCTGTTACCAGAAGCGGGTTTATGTCAAGTTCCGTCACGGCCGGGTTGTCGCACGCAAGATACGACAACCTCATGACGGTCGTCACAAGGGCGTTCATGTCCACACCCGGTTTTCCCCTGTACCCCTTGAGAAGAGGCATGATCCTGAGTTTCTCCAGCATCCTCATCACGAGGGTCTCGTTCAGGGGCGGGAAGCCGAGAGTGCTGTCTCCAAGGATTTCCGCGTTCACGCCCCCCGCGCCCAGCATTATCACCGAGCCGAACACCGGATCACGCTTGAAACCAAGGATCATCTCCACACCCGATGAGACCCGCGCCATCCTCTGCACTGTGACCCCCCTGACAACTGCGCCGGGTTGCCACATGGAGGCCTTCCCGACGATCCTTGCGAAGGCCGAGCGTACCTGCGCCTTGTCCTTCAGGTTCAACTCTACGCCTCCGGCTTCGGTCTTATGGGTTATATCGGGCGAGTCCAGCTTGAGTACTACGGGGTAGCCCGTTGACTCGGAGATGGCAACAGCCGAGTCGGCGCTTGCCGCCGCAACTGGTGTTGTGCCCTGTATTCCGTAGAGGGAAAGCAGATGTTTCGAGTCGAGTTCGGACAGGATTGCCCTGCCACTGACCCCTGCCCCTTCCAGGAAAACCTGGGCCTGTCTGCGTGATACGGCCAGTTCGAGGCGGATGTCCCGCGGGGTCTGGTGAAGCGATTCGAGGTTGCGTGAGTAGCTCACCAGAGTCATGAATGCTTCGACTGCCTGCTCGGGAGTTGAGTACACCGGGATTCCGCGTTCCGCAAGTATCCGGGTACCTTCCATGACCGACTCGCCACCCATCCAGGCCGTCAGGATGGGCTTTCTTGTGGTTTCGGCCAGTTTGCCTATGCTTCGCGCCACACCGTCGGGTTTCGTCATGGCCTGTGGGGTCAAAATCACCAGTAGAGCGTCGACCCCCTTGTCGGAAAGAACGATGGAAGAGGCTTTCTCGTACCTCTTGGTTCCCGCGTCGCCCAGGATGTCCACCGGGTTCGCGCCGGACCAGAAGCCCGGAAGGCATTCGTCGAGTGCCCTTGTGCTCTCCTGGGAAAGCTCGGCAAGTGTTCCGTTCCCGGCCATAAGGGCATCGACCGCCATCACTCCGGGGCCTCCCGCGTTCGAGACTATCCCGAGCCGTGGACCCCTGGGTACCTTCTTCCGTCCGATCAACTCGGCGCAACCGAAGATCCCTCCCACATTCAGCACCCTGACCATTCCAGCCCGCGAGAAGGCCGCGTCGTACACCGAGTCTTCCGAGACCATCGCGCCCGTATGGGATGCTGCTACAGCCGCGGAGCGCGGGAACCTTCCGGCCTTGTAGACTACTATCGGTTTCGCCCTGGCGAAAGCCCGGGCGGCTGTCATGAAGCGTCTGGCTCTGGTCACCGACTCAACGTAAAGAATTATTGATTCGGTAGACTCATCTTCACCGAAGTAGTCTATAAGGTCCGAAAAATCAACGTCGAGAGCGTTTCCAACTGAAACGAAGGCCGAAAACCCTATCCTTTCCTGCCTCGCCCAGTCCAGCACGGAAGTGCAGAGGGCGCCTGACTGGCTTATGAACGCAATGCTTCCGTTCTCGGGCATCGAAGGGGCAAAACTGGCGTTCAGGTTCATTGCGGGAACGATCACTCCGAGGCAGTTCGGCCCCAATATCCGCATTCCCGGGTTGCTTCTGCGGATCTCCGCGAGCTTCCGCTGCATGCGCTCGCCTTCGGGTCCCGCTTCCCCGAACCCGGCTGACATTATTATGACACCCTTCACGCCTGCCTCGGCGCATTCCGAAAGGATTCCCTCCACATCCCCCGCCGGGGAGCACACCGTCACAAGGTCGGGCGTTCTGGGAAGGGCCCTGATGGCGGGGTAGCACGGAACCCCCATGACAGCCTCGCTACCGGGATTAACGGGGTAGACCACTCCCCTGAAAGCGCCGCCCACAAGGTTTCGCAGCACCCTCCCCCCTACGCTGTTGGGGTTGATCGTCACGCCGGTAATGGCAATTCTGGTTGGTTTGAGTATGCTGTCGAGTCCGTGAACGTTCATTGCAGCGCGCCTCCGGTTGAGTCTTGTTCCGGGCATCCTTTTCGTTGTCGGGATGTCCGGTTCGCAGTGTCACCGGTGGGAATATGTTCACACTCGAACCCTCGTGGAGGATTTGCGGTTTGGAGACTATCCGGCCCAACGGTTCCCAGGGCAGGGCGAGGCTTTTGCTTCTCCTCACCGCGGCCGTATGGGGAATGGCGTTCACTGCCCAGAGGGCCGGCATGGAACACATGGGTCCCCTGCTGTTCAACGGAGTCAGGTTCCTTCTTGGCGCGCTTGTCCTTGTTCCATTCTTCTCTTCACGGGTGACAAAGGCGATGATTCTTCCCTCAATTGCTGCAGGGGCCGTGCTTTTCGCCGGCGCGTCGCTTCAACAGTGGGGGATGGTCCACACAACTGCATCCAGGGCGGGTTTCATCACAGGCCTTTACATCGTTTTCGTTCCCGTGCTGGGAGCTATTTCCGGTGAACGGGAACCGCTTGCGGCTTGGGTGGGCTTTGCCCTGGCCTTTGTGGGGCTTTTTCTTCTAAGTTTCAAGGGAGGGTTCGATTCGGTCAACCCTGGAGATGTTCTGGTTCTTCTGGGCGCCTTTGCATGGGCCTTTCATGTAAGGCTGATCGGAAGGTTGGCAAGCAGGTTCGATCCGGGGGGGCTTGCCCTTTGCCAGTTCACAGTTTGCGGATTGCTCAGTACGCTCATCGCCGCGCTTCTCGGCGAGCCTTTCGGCGGTTTTCTAAGCGCGGCCATTCCACTTGCTTACAGCGGCATTCTTTCGGTGGGACTGGCCTTCACCCTTCAGGTTTTCGCCCAGAAACGCGTAAGGCCCTCCGAGGCTGGCGCTCTGATGGCTCTCGAGGCTGTTTTCGCTGCTCTGGGCGGCTGGCTCATCCTGCGTGAAAGCCTTTTGCCCGTGGAACTCTTGGGCTGCCTGCTCATGCTTGTGGGAACGATTCTGGCGGCCAGGGGGCCGGCGGCCGGGCCTGGGCGACATTGACCCGGGAACGCTGCCGGTTTATTCATGGTGAACCACCGGAAGGAAACCCGCGTGAGACTGCTCTGCACGGCTGATCTGCATCTGGGGAGAAGCATACCCCTTCCCGATACGGTGTCCCAGGAAGCTCACGGCCCGGCCCGAGCCTGGAGGCTCATATGCGACATTGCGGTTGATGAGCGCGTCGATGGGCTGCTGATAGCCGGTGACGCCATTGATTCCGCGAAGAGCTACGCTGAGGGGATGGCCACCTTCCGGCATGGTCTCAGAAGGCTTCAGGCAGCGGGTATCCCGGTGATACTCACCGCCGGAAATCATGACTGGAACCTCCTCCCCGAAGCAGCCATGGGCTTTCCGGGAGTCAGGCCCCTCGGGCTCGCCGGCCGATGGGAAACCCATCAGCTTGGGGCCATTACGATCGCGGGATGGTCATTTCCCGGCAGGCATCACCGCGAATCACCCATGCAGGGTTTCCCCAACAACATCGGGGGCAGGACGGTCGGGCTCCTTCACTGCGACCTGTCCGGCGGTGACAGCCCGTATGCTCCGGTACAGGTTGGGAATCTCGAAGCCCTTCCCCTGGACAGGTGGGTATTGGGCCACATGCACGTTCCGATGGAATCGGGGAAGGTTTTTTACCCGGGATCTCCGGTGGGTCTCAATTCCGGCGAAACCGGGCCAAGAAGCGTTGTGATGCTTGATACCGACGGCATGACCATAAGGCGCATCCCACTGCCAGTACTCGAATGGAAGATGGTAACGATAACCGAGGCCGAACTGATCGAACCCGAGGAAAGCATCGCTTCGCTGGTCGAGCGCGTGCTCGACGCCGAGGCCGGGTCTGTACTTACGGGGTTCAGGGTTCTTTTCAGGGGCCGCACCCGAAGAAGCAGGGATTTCGGAAAGGCTGCGGTTGCACTGGACAACGCCTGCTACTCCGGTTTCTTCATCCACCAGGCCATAAACGACACCAAACCCTGGCTGGACATCGGCGAGGTAGCCCGCGGCCGAAGGATGAGTTCCCTCCTTGCCCGGGAGATCCTTCAGATGGAACCTGAAAGCACCGAATACTCGGTGGGTCTTGAACTGCTCGAAGAGCTTCTGGAACAGGAGCGCGTCGTTGAGGATTAGAAGCCTTCGCATCTTCACCATGCCGGGCTTTCCCCGTGGAGGCCCCGTTCTTTCTGACCTTTCCCCCGGAATGAATGTGATCATCGGTGCCAACGGCGCCGGCAAGACAACCTTCACTCGCGCCGTCCGCTGGCTGCTGTGGCCCTCCACTGCGGACAAGACAGCCCTCCGCTGGGTAACCGCCCAGACCTTCGACAACACCCCTCTCGAGATAAACCAGAGCTACTCCAGCGGGCAGTCGCTGCTCAGGCTCCCACCCGCCAGTCATGCGGACTGCTTCACGATCACGGCCGATGACCTTTTCGACCAGGGCACGACCCCTTTCGCGGACAGGGTGAAGCACGCCATCACGGGTCAGGTCTCGGTGAACTCGCTCTACATGCGCGAGGACTCATACAAAACACTGGACAGTGAGCTGGAAAGGTATAGAAGCCGGTACGATTCCAGGGTCAGGGAGTTGGAGGCCAGACACCGGCTTGTCGTTACGCTGCCCGAACTCCGGGAGAAGCAGGCCGCTGCCGTCAGGGCTGAGGGAAGGCTTGTCCTGCTGAAAAGGGAGCAGGAAAGACGTGAACTCCTGCGGGTATTCTCATCCATGAGCGGGATGGAGACTATCCTGCCCACAGACCTTGGGAACGCCTCAAGGCTCAGGGATGAGATCACCATCTTGCAGGGAAAGGCCGTTGAGATTGACGGCCTGGCCGGAGCCTGCCGCAGGAAGCTCTCCGCGTGCGGTCTCGATTCGTTGCCCGAGTCCATGGGCGAGATGCGCAACTTGCTGGAAAGCCTCAAGGAGTATATCCGCAGGAAGGCCGATCTCGAGGAACGAATTGAAGAGCTATCGAGGATACTCGAGGGGGTCCCAACCAGCGTGAGCATCTTTGATCTCGACTTCTTGCTGGCTTCCGGGTTGAACCACGAACGGCTCATGGAAAGAAAAAGGGAACTGGAAGTCCGCCTCGCGGAGTTTGACGACAGGCTCTCGGGTTTACAGGAGGAAACCCTCACTCATGGCAGAAGCCATCTGGCTCGCTGGCTTGCCCTGAAGGAGCACAGGGACTACATCATTCCAGCGGGAGTGCTGATTCTGCTGGCGATTCTGATCCCCGGCGGAAACCATCTGCCTGCGGCGTTTGCGCTCCTGATCCTTGCCTGTTCCCTTCTAGTCCCCCTGGTCAGGGCTCTTGGTGCCCAGAAGACCTACTCATCGCTCAAACTCAGACAACCTGCCTCCTGGACGGTACATGATGTTCTTGGAGTGATACGGTACCTTGAGGATACACGGGCGGACATGGCCGCTCGAAACGGTCTTGCGGTTGAACTGGCCCAGATCGTCAAGGAGATCGGACCCGCGAGCCAGGCCTATCAGGAAACCAGGGAGAGGATGGGAGTGAGTTCCACTTTGGGTGTTGAGATCGTTGCGGCCCGGATGAAGCGTTTTGATGAACTGGATGGGTTGAAGGGCCAGCACGATAACCACTGCCTTCATCTCTCCTCCAATGCAAGGGGACGGACTTAGTTTGCTTAGTTTGCTGGCATATATGAAAGGTGGTATTCACTTTATAGACTGAGCACTTATCATTTCAACTGACTCTGCTCTCTTTCCACGATACTTCAGCCGACTTATAATGTGAATGATAACGAAAGACCGATACCCGAGGTAAGCAACATCTTCAAAGGGAGCTCGCATGAAGGCGATTACACCTCTCATTCTTGTTCTATTCCTCGGCATCGCCCGGGGAGAGTGGCACGATTTCGGAACCGACGGCGCGATCAACGCCAGGGTGAGCCTGCTTGAAGCCTCTCCAGGCGGGATGCTGCTGGACGTGACTGTTCCGGGGGTAGAAATATCCCCAGTTATGATGAACGGTACGCTCTTCCACCACATCGAGGTTCCGGGAGGCACTCCAGCCGCCCTCGAAACCGGCGCCCCCATGATGCCTTCACTGGGATTCCTTGCAGCGATACCTGCCGGGGGTCAGGTGCAGATCGTGGTGGAGGACGCCCATTGGGTTGATCTGGGAGTCGTCAACCCCTATCCCATGCAACCGATTCCCGCCGACAACTCATACGAGCCCATTCCTTTCAGTCACAATTCCCGGTTTTACGATTCTGGTGTTCACCCGTCCCACGAGGCGGCAGTTGTGGTCGACGGCATCCTTCGGGGGGTCACGATTGGGCGATTCAACATAGCACCCTTCCGGTGGGACGCTTCCACAGGGCTTCTCAGCGCTGCAGCCCGAATGAGGGTTCGTGTGACCTTCGACGGCTCAGTCACCATTGACCAGAGACTCTACTCCCGTTTCTGGGAACCCACGTTCAAATCGTGCCTTCTTAACTCCGGTGTTCTTGGGGAGCCAGTCCGGACGATATCGGCCTGCCCCACCCCAGTCATCGCCTTGAACGCTCGTGAGGCAATGGAGATAGACGCGGCGGACCTTCTTGTGATTGCCGGGGATGATTTCGCCGATACCATGATGAGCGAGCTCATAACCAAAAAGACCGCTCAGGGTTACCTGACGGCGGTGGTCGCTGCAGGCTCCTGGACAACAACCCAGATAAAGGACTACATACAGAACGCATACGACAACTGGAGCATCCCACCGAGTTTCATCCTCTTCGTGGGCGACGCCCCCGAGCTGCCCCCCTACAACGCCAACGGCATGTACGGCGACAACAGGTACTGCTGCGTGGACGGAACCGATTATCTGGCCGACATCTTCAACTCAAGGTTCGTCACGCCAACCAGCCACTACCCCATCGCCGAGGCCAAGGTGCTGAAATGGCAGTTCGATCCTCTGATGGACGAGAGTTTCTGGGGCAACGTGCTCACCGCGGGGATGATCCAGACCAACGGAGGCACGGTTGCCACCCGCTGGTTCTGCTTCACCCTTGAAACCGTGCGCGACACCTACATGAACATCTTCGGCAAAACGGTTCAGCGTGAATACGTGAAGGACACCAGCCAGCCGCCACCCTACTACTACAGACCGGACCTCCCAAGCGCTGGTCAGATGGTCCCGGCCGACATCGTGTGGGACGGAAATGCTGCCGGAATAGCGGAGTCAATCAACAACGGCGTTTTCCTCGTGCAGCACAGGGACCACGGGAGCGTGAGCGGCTGGGCCGACCCCCCATTCACCACTTCCAACCTCTCCTCACTCACCAACGGAGACAAAACGCCAATGGTGATGAGCACCAACTGCCAGACCGGTCAGTTCATAGACAACTGTTTCGCCGAGAATCTGTTCAGAATGCAGGGCGGTGCGGTCGGAGTCATTGCTGCCGTTCAGGTCAGCTACAGCTACTTCAACGACTACCTGACCTACGGCCTCTACAAAGCGTTCAACGACGAGTACACCAGCCCGCCCTTCACCTATACCGAGCCCGGCGGCAACTACCTTGCCGGTCAGGCCCTGATGTGCGCCAAGCTGGAAATGCAGGCAGCCGCCCCGTTCAACCCCTATGGCAGCTGGACCGGTTACGCCGAGGACGAATGGGACCTTTTCCACTGGTTCGGCGACCCGACGATGGACCTTCGAACCATGTTGCCCGGCGAGAACACCGTAAGTGCTCCATACACCCTTCCCGCCGGTTCGACACAGGCTGCCTTCACTGTAAGCGGGGTTTCAGGACCTGTCGAGGGCGCCCTGGTGTGTCTGATGCACGAAGACGGACTATGGGCCAGCGGAATGACCGACGCCTCTGGAAGCGTCATGCTCTCCTTCGACCCGATCGGAGCACTCAGCGACATCACCTGGATGGTCACGTCACACAACACCCTTCCAGCCCAGGGAGTGGTGAACGGTGTGGGCATCGAGGCCGCAGCGGCCGGTGTCATGAGTTTTTCGGTCTCGCAACCGCGCCCGAATCCTGCTTCGGGTCTGGTCCGGTTCCCTGTTACAACGCCTGACGGCGGTGTGCTTGAGATCACGGTGTTCGACACGGCTGGCAGGGTCGTGGCCGTCGTGCACAACGGCGAGGTCACGGCAGGCAGTCATACGCCCTCCTGGAACACGGTGGGAGTCCCCCAGGGCGTCTACCTTGTCCGCATCTCGACCCCCGAAGGCTCCGCCACCACCACCCGCCTCGTGGTCGCCCGCTAGGGGACGGACTTAGATAGTTCAGTTTGTTGGCATATCCGAATGGGGGCGTTCACTTTGTGTGCGCCCCCATTTCAAGGCAACCCCATAGTCTCTCGAAAGTTCGCCTGAGCTTGCCGATGTCCTGATCGAATGAAGCCAGGACCTGAACCCAGCCTTCCTCCATGGTCAGCGGCTCTTCGGTCGAGAAAAGACCCTGTTCGATGAGAAATGCTTCCAACTCGTCAACAAGAGCTGTGCGG
>Ga0351855_1021_pt1 | contig 45348 bp, 37 predicted proteins | sample BONcelFGM3001C11_FD_206794 | JGI IMG/M metagenome (GOLD analysis project Ga0351855, IMG submission 206794) | Enriched cells from coal bed in the Powder River Basin, Montana, United States - BONCAT cells FGM rep2 HSBNCT.FGM.300.1.C11 ...
ACATGACGATGCTTCAACAGGCGCTGGGCCGCCTGCCCCGGCTGTCGGCGATTGTGCTGGTGGCAGCGGGCTTCGCCGTCGGGGTGGCGTTCGGCCAGCAGGGCCGGCCGGCCGCCGCCCAGGAAGCGACCCCCGAAGCGGAACCGGCGCGGCTGATTCCGGTCGAGGACCAGGAAATCCTTTACCCCATTTGGCAAGCCTACGATCTGATCCGGGGCGGCTTCCGCGCCCCGGACGACCAGGGCGTCTCCGCCAGCGGACTGATTAACGGGGCGCTGGCCGGCATGGCCCAGGCACTGGGTGACCCGAACTCCTACTACATCCCGCCGTCGGAGATCGAGTCGTTCGACCGGCGCGTGGCGGCGCAGACGGTTGGCCTGGGGATCGGCATTGGCACCGACGAGGAAACCGGCGCGGTCTACGTGACCAGCGTCATCGACCTGTCGCCGGCGGCCGAAGCCGGTATCCTGGCGGGCGATATCATCGTCGGCATCAACGGCGAGGACGCGACCGAGCTGAGCCAGGACGAGATCGTCGAGCGGGCGCGCGGGCCGGAAGGCGAAGACATCACCCTCACGATGGAGCGGGACAGCGTCCGACTGGACTTCACGCTGACGCGCGCCGTCATCAACCGGCCGGTGGTCAACAGCGAGATCATCGGCGACATCGGCTACCTGCGGCTCCAGCAGTTCGCCAGCCGGTCACGCGAGGAGATGGACGCCGTGCTGGCGACCTTCACCGAGGCCGGCGTGCGCGGGCTGATCGTCGACCTGCGCAACAACGCCGGCGGCACCAGCGGCGCGACGGTGCAGGTGGCGAGCGCCTTCATCCCCGAAGGCCGGATCTTCACCGAGCAGTTCCGGGGTCCGGACCGCGTCTTCGAGGTCAACGGCAGCCTGGCCGGCATCGACCTGCCGCTGGTGGTGCTGGTGAACAACCGGACGCAGAGCGCGGCCGAAGCGTTCTCCGGCGCGATCCAGGACTACGATCTCGGTACGATCATCGGCGTGCCGACATTCGGCAAGGGCACGGTGCAGACGGTGGAAGGGCTGGCGAACGGCGGCGCGCTGCGCTTCACCATCGCGCGGATTCTGACGCCGTCCGGCGACAGCTACCACGCGGTCGGCATTCAGCCGGACATCGTGGTCGAGGACGCCGAAGGCCCGGCCGACGAACAGCTCGACGCGGCGCTCGCCTACCTGCGCGAGCAGATCGACCAGCCGGACGTGACGCCGGAAGCGACGGAAGCGAGCTAAAACCCGCTGTGTTGCAGGGTTGCGATTGAGTCCACGGAACCTCACCCCCCGGCCCCCTTCTGCGCGGTTCCTCCTTCGTCGGAACTACCGCCTCGTGCCTCGGCGCGCTTCGCCACCGCCAAAAACGGGCGCTAGAGAGGGGGAGCCAGAGTGAGATAGTCAACGATATGGGACCTTGCAACAGAGCGAGCTAAACCCGCAGCCCCAGAGGACAGAGCGCCTACATACGGGTGACACGCGTCCGCGAAGCAAGACGCGAGACGCGCTACAATCGAGCCATCGACGTTTACGCAGAAGGAGTCTTCGATGCTGAGCGAAAAAATGCAGGCGGCGCTGAACGCCCAGGTCAACATGGAGTTCAACGCCTTTTACACCTACCTGTCGATGTCGGCCCATTTCGAGAACCAGGGCTTTCGTGGTTTCGCCGCCTGGCTGCGGCACCATGCGACCGAAGAGAACGGCCATGCCATGAAGCTCTACGATTACCTCAACGAGCGGCGCGGCAAGGTGACGCTGAAGGCGCTGGGCGACCCGCCGACCGAATGGGCGGATACCGTGTCGGTGTTCGAGGATGCGCTGAAGCACGAGCAGAAGGTGACGGCGTCGATCAACCGGCTGGTGGACCTGGCCTACGAGGAACGCGACCACGCCACGGCGAGCTTCTTGCAGTGGTTCGTCGACGAGCAGGTGGAAGAAGAAGCGATAGTCGACGCAGTGCTGAACGACCTGCGTCGCGTTGGCGACTTCGGCCCCGGCCTGTTCATGCTCGACAATCAGCTCGGCGCGCAAACGCCGGCCGAGGCCGCGACCGGCGACGCCACCTGAGCGGCAGTTAAGCGACGTTGAGCTTGGCGCACCGCTCGCCGGACGATAAATCGTCCGGCTACGTATAGGTGAAAGCCGGCTAAAGCCGGCTCAGATCGCCATCGGGCAGCGTCTCGTCTTTCCGTTTATTGAGCGTAACACCCCTTAACTTGGCGTAGGGACACGCTGTAGCGTGGCCGGGCGCGAAGCGCCATAGCCGCGCGTGTTGGTCAAAACGCATCAGGCGCAACGACAGCGGCCGGAACCCCATGTTCTGGCCGCTGTCTTTTTTGGACGCAAATGCCAATACGTCGCCGGTTCAGCCGAAGAGGCGGCGCTTGGGGCGGCCGGTCATGCCATGCGAGAGGGTCGTCAGGCCGCCGCGACTGGCGTCATACAGCGGGCGCAGCTCGTCCAGAATCGGTTTCAGGTCTTTGGGATAGGCGTGGTGATTGACGAATTCCAGAAACGCGCCATATTCGGCGAAGGCTTCGTTGGTCACCTGGGCATCCCAGCGCCATTTGTCCGGGTAGAAGTAGTAGTAGAGCAGATAGCTAAAGGCCGTCATGATCGAGACGCCGCGAAAGCTGTAGCCCCACAGATCGACGCCGACGTGGCGGGCGGCTTCGGCCATCTGCGCCAGCGCGCCGACGACCATGATCTGACGCAGCAGGCCGCCGCCGTCATGCGCCTCGACCGCCTTCTGGATGTAGCCCTGGGGATGGATGTCTTCGCGGACGACGGTTTCGTAGGTGCCGACGCCGTACTGGAACAGGTCTTCGCGCTCCAACACGATGCCGGCGACGAGATTGACCAGCCCAAGCAAGACTCGCTCGACGTAGGAGCGGTCGTATTCCAGCGTATTGAGATAGTTGAGCCGCTCGGCAAACGCCGGCAGGAACGTGTCCTGCCGCGCCTGCATGGCGGCGTGGTCGCGAATCAGCTCGAAGGCGTGGGCCTGCATCAGCAGTTCCTGCAGCGCGTCGACGTAGGTCATGTCGGGGTTGAAGCCGTGCTCGGCGAAGTCCATCAACCGCTCGGCCGCCTGCTCGCCGGCCAGGGCGTCGTCGTCGAAGCGGTAACGCAGGCCGAGCCACGGGGCGGCCTGGACGCCGGTTTCTTCGTACTCGTGCAGCAACTTCCAGGCCATGTCGAACGGCGGCTGGTCGCGCTGGTCGCGGGCCGTCTGGACATGCTCGGATGTAAAATAGAGGCCGAAGTGAAGCGGACTAAACACAATCACCTCTTCATGCGTGGTTGAAGTGGAGCCAAGTATATCGCGAGTTCTGCGTTGAGAGTTTGTGTGTTACGATTATCGATAACAACGTCGCATTCCGTGTCTGCACCCACTCAAGCGTACACGCATCGCTCGCACTTGCAGGGACAGTATTCTGAACGACAGCCGCAACTTTCCGCCGCCCTCTGCGCGGCCTGAACCCGACGACGAGACACCGCGTTCGCCGGTGCGTCCGGCCACGCCCGTTCACGACGACTCTGGCGCGGCCGCCGCGCCCACAGGCAAGCGCACCGGCACCGACGAGCTGAACGCCCAGGCGATTCACAGCGCTCAGGAAGCGATCGGCCTGCTGCGCCAGAAGATGGAAGTCATCGCGACCGAGTTCGCCGAAGGGCGCATCAACCGCTCGCAGTTCAACGCGGTTTACGGACGCTACAGCGAGCAGCGCGCCATCATCGAGCGGATCGTCGAACGCAACCCGGACAGCAAAGCCTGGAAGCAGGTGATCGGCACCAGCGGCCATACCAACTTCCTGCGCCAGCACTTCGAGGCGCAGCCGCTGTACTTCATCCTCTATCGCCACCGGCTGCCGGAGCCGCTGATGGTCGGCGGCAAGACGTCGCCGGACATGGCGCAGATCGCGCCGATTCTGAAGGGCCTGTGGACGATGCCCAACCGTCCCAAGACCGGCCTGGCGCGCAAGCTGATCGCCGAGCACCAGTGGCTGGTACTGGCGATGGGCGAACACGCGCTGACAATCGTCGTCTTCCTGCTGGAGCCGTCAGTCGCGCAGGCCGCCATGATCCGCGACATGCACGCCGACTTCGAGCGCGCCAACCAGGCGGCGCTGGTGCGGCAGGTGATGCACGTCGAGCGGATGGTCTTCCCGCAGCGGGCGCTGATCGACTCCGAGCTGTCGTAGCCGCAGACGCCGCGCCAACCCTACCACCGAATATCGAGCGAACGCCGAAAAAGCGCTCATTGCCTCCAGGACCGTTTTCGTACACAGTGATGGAAGAGCATTTTCACCATTTAAATGGTGAAATTCGCAGTCGGTGCATTTTCTCCCTCAAATTCACATTTTAAATGGTCGAAAAATGGTGGCGTAAATGGCGCCTAAATGGACCTTAAATGGCCGGTAAATGGTGCGATTCACCATTTATTGCGCCAGTGAACGTGTGTCAAAGCCGCGAATTTTTCCTACACACTGTCCAAAAGCTGCGTATTGGTAACGTGCGCAGCCGGACTATGGCTCATGAGAGCAGCCATGCAGTCACCCGGCCTGCACTCCATGATACACCCGCGACAAATTATGGCGAAGATTACGGATGTGCAGTGGGAGGAGCGGCCGGTTCGCCCTAATGGATGTTGACGAACAAAAAGGTAACCACACCTCAATCCTGGAATGGGTCGCTTGTGAGTGGGCGACGCCGGACGAGGTATTGACGGTTGACGAAAAATTCCGTTATGGGCGGACGAGTCGTGTTGCGCCGCCCGCCGGAGCATAAATGCCCCGGCTATGTATAGGTGAAAGCAGGCTAAAGCCCGCTCAGAAAGAACATATTGGGTTGTGTGACTTCATCCTGAGCACCCTTTAGGGCAATACGGTTTCTTTAAGCGTTCGATGTTCTCGCCCTCACCCCCGGCCCCTCTCCCTCAGGGAGAGGGGAGCCAGAGTTGTCAGAGGGCGGAAAAGCGTACTTTGAGCGGCTCTTTGTGTTCTAAAAGCATTTCAAACCGGCTTTCCGTAAACCCTCTCAGGGCGAGGGGAACCAGAGTTGCTTTACGGTGAAAGCCTGTGATCTGAGCGGATGACGAGGGCGCGATCTAGTCGCGGGGGAGAACGGCCATGCGGCTCATGCTGGAAACGCAGACGATACCGGCGACGGCGAAGGCCAGCACGCCGCGATTGTTGAGCGCCAGCGCGCTGAGCATGGACGAGCTGCCGCCGTTGCCGCCCATCAACTGGACACGGCGCGCGTCGGCCAGCATGTCGGCGGCGAAGCGCTGGTGGGTCGGCTGTAGGTTTTCGTCGTAGACGCGAATGACGCCGATGTCTGCATCGGCCAGGGCGAGGTTTTTGCCATCCGGCGAGCAGGCGATCGGCCCCATACGGTAATGCAGGGGCAGGCGTTTGCGCACCTGCCCGGCCGGGTCGGTGGCGACGATCGTATCGCCATTGCCACAAATAATGGTATTGCCGGTCTGCGGCAGGATGAGCGACGGCCGCCAGTCGTCGACGGCCAGGTGCAGGTCGACAATCGCCAGCCGCAGGTCGCGCTTGTAGGTGTGCAGGCGGCCGTTGGCATCGAGCGCGGCGATCAGGCCGGTACCGCGATCGTAGGCGACAGCGACGAAAGCGGCGCTCGAATCGCGGTGGAGGCGGGCGTGCTGGTCGCCGGTGTTCAGCAGCAGGTCGCCGGTTTCATCGTCGTGGATGACGCGGGTCGCGCCGTCGGTGCTGGTGTAGAGCGTGAGGCCGGTGGCGCGGACGACCGGCAGGGTGGCGTCGTTGGGGGCGCGAAACCCGTTGACGAAGGTCTGCCACGGTTCGCCGGTGCGCGCCGGCGGCAGGATGCCATCGTAGGCGCGCTCGCCCAGGCGGGACCCATGCGTGAGATCGAAGAAGAAGACGCGGCGCAGTCCGGTCCAGGCAGCGAGCACCGACGGCTTACCCGGAAGGATATCCAGGCGGCGAACGGTCTGGTCGGATAGATGGAGACGCCAGGCTGCCATAGACGCTCAGCTTGCGATAAAACGTCGAGATGTCGCGATATACGGCTCAAAAAAACAATAACCTAGCCAGCATGTTACTGCGAATACGGCTGTTGTTCAAATTTTCACGACGATTGATAACAAAGGCGAGAGATTGATCCGGCCTCGGTTGTGATAATTCGCTATAAGTTACCTAAATTTGGGCCAAAATAGCCGACAAAGTACTGGGGTGAGCGGCGAGAGTTAGGGCGCGCCACGGAACCTCACCCCCCGACCCCCTCTCCATCGCGAAAAGCAGCGATAGAGAGGGGGAGCAAGACACGTTGTGCGCTGGTGTGAACGATCGGCGGCCAACTCGATCTACCCCAGAACAGTGAATTGCGCGGTAATTTGGCCCAAATCTAGGAAGTTAGGGAGACGAAGGGCGCGGATTACGGCGCGGTCGGGTTAGGGCGTGTATGCAAAGGCAGAAAGTGACTGTCTGAAGCAAGGAGGCGACACAAAGGGGTGCAGGCAAAGGTTGTCAGGGAAAAGTTTGACAGCGTGACAAGCAGGGGCGGTTGCGTCGCGCCCACAGAACCTCACCCCCTAACCCCCTGCGCGGCCTCCGGCTACCCCCTCGTTCCTCGGGGCGCTCCGCCATCGCGAAAAGCAGCGATAGAGAGGGGGGACAGCGGGCCGAGGAACGAGGCCGCAGTCGAGCGCAGCGAGACCGCGATAGCGGGGGGTGAGGTTCCGTGCTGATACCGCCGATGACTCACTTGTCAACAAATTCACTGACAACCTTTGCCTGCACCCACACAAAGGCCGACAAAACCTAACCGCCAAGTCGCCACCCGCAGGCGGTAGCTCAGGGGACTTCGTCCCCGTTCGTACCGAGGACACCAAGAATGCGCCAAGGAATTTGGAGGTGGAATGGGCGTTCTCCTGTCCATCGTGTTGGGTTTGCAACCACGCCCTAGCCGCCGACCAGCAAGGCCACGATGACCGGAACGACGGCAAAACCGGCATCAAACCCGTCGCTCAGGTCGTGGCCGGTCTCGGATTCAAGTCGGCAAGCGTCATGTCGCGACGCCGAAACTGACGTTAGGAGGCGGCTTCGGTAGCGGCGGGTTCGGGCGCGGCGACTTCCAGGCGGATACGGCCGCGCGGAGCGACGATGGCGTACTGGACGATGGTTTCGGCCTGCTCGATGGTGCGCGATTCGAGGACGCGGTTGAAGAGGAAGTTATAGAAGGCCGGGTCGTATTCCGGCTCGACGCCGCTGCCGCCGCGATCCAGCTCCAGGCGGGCGGCGACCGTGGCCGGGACGACGAGCGTGATCGCGCCGTCGCGCACCGCGAGCGTACCCTGTGACTGGTTCTGGACAGAGGACACCGGGCGGTAATCCGGCAGCGTGACGACCGAGTCGCCGTGAGTCAGGTCAAGGTTCAAACGCTCGACCTGGGTTTCGCCCATGTTCAACGCGACCAGACCATCAGCCGCGACCAGCTCGACGTCGAGCGGCACGTCCGACGGCAACTCCAGCCGGAGCGCGCCGCGACCGACCGCTTCCAGCAGCGGCAACGTGTCGCGCGGGGCCTCGCGCAGCGTCAGCGTGGCCGAGCCGTCGCCCAGGTCTTCGTAGGCGACGGTGAACTGGCTTTCGGTGCTGCCGGTAAATTCGCCGGCGACGAAATCGGGCGTAACCGAGCGCAACAGCTCGACGTCGGTCGCAAGCGTGCTGACGCGGACGCGCAGCAGGCCGAGGCCGGGATCGATGGCCTGGGCAATCGGTTCGCGGTAGTCGTCGCGGCGCTCCTGCGAGCGGGTGGAGAAGGCATAGGCGGCGATTCCGGCGACGAGCGCCACCGTCAACACCAGCGCGATGGCCGAGCTAACCGGCACGCGACCACGCAGCAGCAGCGACAGACCGGCCAGGACCAGCAGCGCCGGCCAGGCGCGAACCACGACGTCGAACAACTGCGACGGGATAATGCCCAGCGCCTGCCCCAGCAGAACGAGCGCGGTCGCCAGAACGACCACGCCGAGCAGCAGATTGGTGCGCCGTTGGGTCCGCATCAGGCGCGCACCTGGCGCAGGAAGAAGACGAGGCTCAGAAAAGCGAGCGCGGCCGGCCAGAACAGGTCGGCTCCGGTGGGCGCGCGCAGATAACCGAGGTCGCGTCCGGCCCAGGCGACGGCGACCAGCGCGGTCAGGATCAGCACAAAAAAGAGGGAGAAGCGACGCCGGCGGCGACGCGTGCCGACGTAGGATTCTTGCGGCACGACCCACCAGAGCAGCAGGTAAAGCACGGCGAACGCGCCCAGACTGAGCAGGCTTAACACGACAAAGAGAAGACGCACCAACCAGGCATTGATGTGCAGCGCGGCTGCCAGGCCGCCACAAACGCCCGCGAGGACGCGGTCGGAAAAGCTTTTCTGCATCGAACAACTCTTAAGGTTGGGAAGAAGCGCGCTTAATGCTTAAGACTATACCGCTTGCGCGCGGCCTCTGGCAAGCCGGGGAGATTCAGAGACCGCCGCAGTGACGCTCTTTATAACCTGCCTCGGTCGCGAACGCCAGCGCGCGACCGGAATCCGCGCGTCGAGGTATGAGGCGAGGGCCAACAAAACCTAACCGCCAAGTCGCCGAGGTCGCCAAGAATGCGCCAAGGGTTTCGTAAGGCAGCGCGTGTGAGCAGCGCCAGGATGTGTCTGCAAAAGTGCTGTCTGGGGCAAGGGGTGAGGCGAATGGCGACAATATTTAACCGCCAAGTCGCCACCCGCAGGCGGTAGCTCAGGGGACTTCGTCCCCGTTCGTACCGAGGTCGCCAAGAATGCGCCAAGGGTTTCGTAAGGCAGCGCGTGTGAGCAGCGCCAGGATGTGTCTGCAAAAGTACTGTCTGGGGCAAGGGGTGAGGCGAATGGCGACAATATTTAACCGCCAAGTCGCCACCCGCAGGCGGTAGCTCAGGGGACTTCGTCCCCGTTCGTACCGAGGTCGCCAAGAATGCGCCAAGGGTTTCGTGCGGAAGAGGCTTTTCCCAGTCAATCATGCTGGGTTTACGGACACGCTCTAGCGGATTTGGGTTTTCTGGCTGGCGAGCAGGCCGACCCAAAAGCCGAAGCCCCAGGCGAGATGGATGGTGAGGAACACTAGCGGCAGCCGCCAGACCGCCTGAGCCTCGATCCGCTCCGCCGCCTTGAACGAGAAAACCAGATTGGCCGCCAGATAGGCAAGCAGCCCGGCCAGCCAGAGCCGGCGCAGCGCGCCACTCAGGGCGCTGAGCGGCAGCCCGCCCACCAACCCGGCGACAAACAGCGGCGCGACCAACTGGCGCGGACGCAGCGAGGCGGGATGCTCGCGCAGGGTTTTCACTTTCGAGCGGCCGTAGCGATAATACTGGCGGGCGAGGTCGGGAAACGTCTGCCGGCCGTAGTAGACGGAGCGGATGGCCGGCGAAAAATAAATCGTGCCGCCCGACGCGCGAATCCGGTAGTTCAGCTCGTAGTCCTCGTTGACGCCGACGTGCTCGTTGAAGCCGCCAACGCGCTCGAACACCCGCCGCGGCCACGCGCCGAGGTAAACCGTATCGGTAAATTGCGGCTCCTGGCTGACGTGAAAGGCGGTGGGGACAGCGAACGGCGACTTGCCGGCGGCGGCGATCGCCGCGCCGGTGGCGGTCAGCCCGACCGGGTCCATCGCGCCGCCGACGTTATCCGCGCCGGTGGCCTGGAGCGCGGCCACACACTGGCGGACGTAGTCGGGCGCGATGAGGGTATGACCGTCGACGCGGACGAGGATATCGCCGGTGGCCTGCGCGATGGCCGCGTTGAGGCCGGCCGACTGGATGCGGCGCGGGTTGTCGATGATGCGCACGCGCTCGGCGCCGGGCAGCGCGGCGATGATGGCGCGGGTGTCGTCGTCGCTCATGCCGTCGGCGATGAGGATCTCCATCCGCTCGGCCGGGTAGTCCTGCGCCAGCACCGCGCCCAGGCAACGCTCGATGAACGCGCGCTCGTTGCGGATGGGCAGGATGACGGTGACGAGGGGAGAAGAACTGAAACTCATGTCTTCCAACATTTTCTCTGCCTGGATAGCGATTGGCGTTTAACGGGCCGCCGTACCAAAGCGATCATCCAGCCAGGCGCTTAACAATCCATAGGCGAACGCAGCATGTTCGCAGGCGATGATGGGGCAGAACTGGAGAGCCTTACGCCAGCCAACGCGCGGTATCAACCTGGCTGCCAGCAGCGGCGCAAGAATGACCGCGCCACTATGGCGGACAAACTCCTTAACCGGCTTGCGTCTGCCATTCCACTGATCGGATAGTGCGTAGCTGCCGCGCCCATATCGAAATATGCCTCGGGCTAATTGTCTGAGCGATTGCGGGCTGCCGAAATGGGTGACAACCGCGTCATCGGCTACCGCAAGTTTGTAGCCCTGAGCCTGGAGTTTGAATGAAAGATCGACGTCCTCGACCCATACGCCCGGCTTGACCGTGAATCCGCCGACCGCCTTAAGCGCGTCTCTTCGAAAAGCAGCGTTGCCCGTTAACAGGTAATCGACCTGACCATTCCGCACACGCTGGCGGTAGAAGCCGACTGCTTCCAGATACTGTGGTACGAGGCGTGGCGAGTCCGCGCCGACAATAACACCGCCGACGCCGTCGGCTCGTGTGCGTACCAACGTCTCAACAAGCTGCTCTAGCCAGTTGGGGCTGGCGATACAGTCGGAGTCGATGAAGGCGACAATGTCCGCGTTTGATGCGGCGATTCCGGCGTTGCGCGCGGCGGCCGGGCCGGCGTTAGGTTGGGTTAAAACGCGAAGCTGACTTCCATGCATTTCAGCCAAATTGTAAGCAATTGCAAGCGTATCATCGGTTGATCCATCGTCAACAAGTATAATTTCGACACGACTCGTTTCATAACTCTGTGTTTGCAAAGATGACAAGCAACGGGCCAGGAAGTTACTTTGGTTAAATATTGGAACTATGATACTGACTTGGCTTGTCTGTTCGTTCTCAAAACTCATTGATACATCTGATCACTTGTTCAAGGCAGTTCTTCACATTGTAATTCGACACTGGTAGAAGTCGACAGGGGAAACACCAAAGACGATGCGAGCGAAAACGAAGATATTATTCGTCACTGATTGTTTAATATCTGGCGGAATTGAGCGCCAGCTTGTTGAACTGGTAACACGCTTAGACGCGGATAAATTTCAACCACACGTGCTGTACCTTTACGGTAGTCGGGCAAACATGAGCGAGCACTTCGCGCGCCCGCTTCGTGATTCTCAGATACCTGTAACAGGTTTGGATCTCGGATGGACACCGTTCGACAAGCTACAAGGTTTACGCCTCATCGTGCAAGCCGTTTGGCGCATCCACCCTGATATTATTCATGCGACGAACTATCACGCCAACCTGTTGACGCGGCTCGGTCGCTTGTTCTTTCCCGCAGGTGCCAAGCTCATTGGTTCGGTGCGCGGCGAGTATACGCCAAAGCAACTATTTTACGAGCGTCTGAGTAAGCGGGCTTGCAGCACCATTGTCACGAATTCACCTCACTTGACGGCTCAGCTTACGCAGGTGGCGCGCGTCGACCGATCGAAAATTGAAGAGATACCGAACGGCGTCGACCTCGCACGCTTCTCTCGGCCTTCAGAGGCGTTTCGACCACCTCCGAGCGTAGCAAATGCGTCTCGCATAATCGTTTCGGTCGGGCGCGTGAGCGAGCAAAAATCGCCTCACTTACTCGCCGAAGCACTGGGTATCCTTCGGGCGCGGGGCCAACTTGCGTCTGGCACCCGTGTACTCACGATTGGCGAGCGGCAAAGCGACGAACACCAGCGCAAACTGGAGCAGGTGATCGCGCGCTATGCGCTTCAAGATATCATTCAGCAGATTGATCCCGCCGAAAATATTGAAGACTTCTATCACATAGCGGATGTCACAGTGCTGGCGAGTCTGTGGGAAGGTCTGCCGAACGCGGCGCTGGAGTCACTGGCTGCTGGTCGGCCGGTCATCATTTCAGAGGCGGCCAACGCAGCGGGGGTCGTAACACAAGGTATGAACGGGTGGGTTGTCAAAACCGGCGACGTTGAAGCGTTAGCGAACACGTTGCTCGACGTGCTGGAGATGGGTAAACCACGACTGGCATCAATGGAAAACGAGTGCCGAAAGCGTGCCTCGGCTTACTCGATGGAAAGCATGGTGACACGCTATGAAACGTTGTATGGCCGCTTTTGAGCCATACCAAAGACAAACACACGTCCCGCCCACTCAATTTCGGATTCGTGACGCTTCAGGAACCGCCCCCAGGCGCGCGACATAAGGACGTCATGCGAGCTAATAAAACCGCCAGGTCTGATGTAGGGCCAAGCTGTTTCGTACTCCCAACTCATGAACGATGTCGTATGAACACTATCGTGGTTAAATGCATCTATTTGTCCCTGTTGATATAATAGCTTCGGTAATTCCACACGACTGTCACCGAGAATCAATTGCCAGTCTTGCCGAAGTTCATCAGGCACAAGACTTCCGCGCAATTCGGCCGAAAGTCCGTCTCCTTCAACTGGTAGATCAATGCTATATAGTTGTCCAAATCCATTTTGTTTCATGGCATAGAGAATGATGGATGAAAATCCGCCATAATACACACCAGTCTCAACCATAACACGTGGCTGAAGCAACCGGATCAGAACGTACATCGTTACCAAGTCTGCAAAAGAGCTGGTCTGGCGGAACGGGCTTCGTCCATCCACGCTTGCATCTGTGGATTTTTTCCGAAGGTAAACAAAGGTGGGAACCTGCCGGGCTTCATCGACTAGTGAAGTGATATCGCCAAATCGGCGAAATAGGTCATCCCGTTCTCGGTCATTTATCTCCTGCGTGCGCTTGCTTACAAAGATCTTCGTTCTGCCGCGCATGAAACGGTCTATCACCCGTAGGGGCATTTCGCCGGGGTGTTTCACCAAATTGGAGACATGCTTGATTATCGACATATCGCTTTCCTCCACTAGCTAGGTTTTGAGATCAGCGCCAGAACTAGTACAGCTTGGCAGAAATCAATAAGCAATCAAGCCTGAAGCGGACGACCGGCATAGGTCCACTTGAAGGGCTTGGCTGTCCGGTTGAAAAAGGCGATGAAGTCGAGAATGCGTTGCTGCAAGTCTTCGAGTGAGACAAAACTGCCCCGCCTCAAGACACGGCGCATCAGGATGCTGAACCAGATCTCAATCTGATTCAGCCACGAACTGTGTTTGGGCGTGTAGACAAAGCGAATGCGGTGGCTGGGATCGGCCAGAAAAGCAGCCCGTGAAGCCATCGTCTGCAAAATGCCAGTTTTGCTTTTCTGCCCCAGGTCCGCTTCCAGATGACAGTGATGCGCGACCCAGACGACCAGCCCTTCGGACTGATGAATGTTGAGTTGGTCAACGACGAAGGTCCAAACGGCCTCGGGATCGCTGGCGACGGTTTGGGCGATATGGGCCACAAAATCGCGTTCGGTGCGGGTCGGTCCCAGCGAGGGACAGATGATCCGACCCAGCGCCACGTCCAGATTGGCGATCAGGGTTTGCGTCCCATGGCGGATATATTCAAACTCCCGGCGTTCGACCTGTCCGGGACGCGCCGGTTTGGTCGGGGCCGCCCGTTCCAGGGCTTGAATCCCGGTCATTTCATCAATACTCACGGTATGTTCCCCACGGGCGTGACCTGCAATCGCGTGGGCATAGGTTTGACAGACAGTTTCAGCCTGCTGGGCGAAGCGCATCGGGTCTTTTTCGGTCGTATTCATCCAGTAGCGGCTCTGATGCGGTTTAAGATCAGCCTCGTTTTAAAAAACGCCCGACCTGGCGCTCGGAAATGCGGGCGACGATCCCGCGCTTCAGCACTTCCTCAGTCACCTCTTTGGGCGTCCAATGGCTCACGGGATAGCCGCTGGCTTGCGGGGTCTCACACGCAATCGCCACGATTTGCACAATCTGTTCAGCGCTGAAGGTGGCTGGCGCGCCGCTGCGAGGCGCATCCGCCAGCGTCTGCTCAATCGCTGCCCGCAGTTTGTCTGGCTGCTGGGCCACCGCGCGCTGTTCCCGCTGGGCTTCCCACCGTTCGCGCCATTTCTGGATCGAATTCCGCGCCATCGACATCTGTCTGGCTTGGGCGGTGATGTCCGCCCCGGCTGCGGCATCTAGGATGATTTGACTGCGCTTCACTAACCCCTGGGCACTCGTCGTTTGCCGAATGATCTGCTCCAAGATGGCGCGTTCGGCTTCGCTCACTGTGACTGCTTTGGCTTTCCGCATCGGCGCTCACTTTTTTCGCTCAGTATACCCTTTCTGATTTCGCTTACCCTTTTCTGCCAAGCTGTACTAGGGAGTTCTTGCGCTTACACACGCCTGTTCGAACAGACGTAAATATGTGCTCGATATAACCTCTTTACTGAAACGGTCCTGAGCAAGTTGCCGTCCTCTTTTTCCGTAGCGGTCCCGCGTCTCGGGTTGATTCAGCAAGCGAACAACGGCCTCGGCAAGCCTCTCTGCGTTTCCTGGCGGCACGATGTACCCTGTCTCACCTTCTACAACGATATCTCTGGTTCCCGCTGCATCGGCCGTCACTATCGGTAGACCGCTAGCACTTGCTTCTTCGAGCACGATTCCAAGTCCCTCATAATATGAGTGGAAGACAAAAATATCGGCCGCAGCGTAATAGAGCGGTTTTTCTTCCTCGCTCACGAATCCGGCAAAAGTTACAAAATCCGTCAGTTCAAGTTGTTCCGCGAGAGATTGTAACTTCTCAAGTTCTGGCCCTTTGCCAGCGACGATGAGATGGACGTTGGGGTAGTTTGCGACCAGCGTCTTAAGCGCCCGCAGGAGGACATCGATTCCTTTTCTAGGGTCAAGACGCTGTAACGCCAGCAAGACGATTTTGTCAGGTGCTATACCGTGCTTGCTGCGGATAAACTGTTTGTCGAGGCCAGGGTGTAGCCGTTCGATATCCACTCCGAACGGGATAACGTGTATGGTTTCTGGCCGTACATCGAAATGGGAAATAAGGCGCTGCTTGACCCACTCCGACCAGGCGATAATGATATCAGTACGCTGAAGACAGTAAGCGGCCCAGCGATGGAGAACTTTGGGAGGTATCAAGTTTGGGTTAGGATCGTAGATGTCGAATCCACCAACACTCATAACAACCGGAACAGATATCGCCTTTGCAGCATACCAGGCTGGAATGCCTGTGGGCAGTATATAAGGGATACATACGACATCTGGTTGGAGACGTCGCAGGAGTGGTCCCGTGTTGAGGAACGCGTATAAGAGTGGCAAAAACCACTTGCCCCAACGTCGAGAGCGCCGGTAGCGAAACACTTCAACGCCATCAAGTTGTTCAGTCTGGGGCTCGAAGCCGGTTGTCGCCGTAATTACGGCCACCTGGCTTTGCGTATGATCGGCAATATAGGCGAGAATTGCATGCATACCGATTTCTATGCCGCCCATCACAGGCAAATAGCTAAGCATACAGCTACAGATTTTCACAGGCTATTTCTTTCTGGCAATGACCAGTATCGACATGTAATATTTTACTGGGCTTATTTTTCTAATCCCTCGTGCAAAAAAGCTGGAAAGATGTGGGGGAACGCGCAAGGACCGAAATAGTGGATATGCGGGCAACGTCTGATTAACCAGACGTGTTTCAACCGGGATAAAACCACAATCATCAATAAGCTTCGTAATAGTATCGATATTGAAGAAGTTTACGTGTGATCGGTCGATCCAGTGATGGAACGTGTAACCTGCTCGTTTTAGGTCGTCTGGAGTAACAGCATTCGGAACCGATAGGACCAAAGTGTCTCTACAAACGCGGTGGTATTCACGCAGTGCTCCCTCGGGGTTGGGCACATGTTCGATTGTTTCAAAAGAAATAATACTGTCAACGGAATTATCGGCAAATGGCAGTAGGGTGGCATCGGCCTGTGCCACGATCCCACCCAACTGCTGCCACGCTTCATAGTGGAGCAAATCGACACCAAAAGCGGTTTGATTGATTCTGCGCAATTCCTGAACGTACACACCGTTCGCGCACCCTACGTCGAGAACAGCACCTTTCGCGTATTTAGATACCGCTTTCCAGCGGTCGGGAGCGACGTGTCCCCACGTTTCTTGCATGCGTTTCAGGTTTTCATAGTGTTGTCCGTAGTCCACTTTGAGAACGTCCTTTTTGCTCATGCAAGGAAACTAGACAGTCACACTGTTACGTGAAAAGTGCCGTATTACGATTCCGGAACTAAGCAGGTTGTAGAATAGTAGAAAGCCAGTCATTACTACCGCCGCCCCAATGGCACCATAAGCCGGAGCAACCAGTATCAGCGAAACGACTGAAACGATCAACGTGAATAGTCCGACAGTATTTTGCTGGCGAACACAGTCTAGTGCAATAATCGCCGGGCGCAGCCAGAGCATGGCAGCGCTGACGGCGAATCCAAGCGCCAGCACCTGGATCACGGGTATAGCGGGAATGTAAACCGGATCGATGAACAGCGGCAGGATGGACGGCCCAAGCGTGACGACGCCGGCGAAGAAAGGAACGGCGATGAGCAACAAACCACAAAATGCCAGCGCAATGTAACGAAGAAAGCGCTTTCGATCGCCGGTCTCTCCCAGTTGAATGAGGGTCGGTTGTATAACGATGGAAAACGGCTCTGACAGGCGCATCACCATTTGCGCTACGTCGAGACCAAAACGCAACAGGCCAACCTGCGCTGGAGACGTCAGCAGGGCGAGTATTGGAATGAATGTTTCCAACTGAAGCGCTTTGAGGGATGCGCCAATCCACAGCGTTCTAAGCATGTCAAGGATGCGCCCTAGTTCCGCCGGCCTCGCAAGCGTCAGTCGCCGGCGAACCGGCTGCTCCACCTGCAGATCGTGCCACAGCTTGAACGTCAGCCATGCCATAACGCAGGCGTGAAAGGCGTCCGCAGCTAATGCTCCCACCAAAACGCCCGGCAGTCCTAACCCCATAAAGGCTGGCCCGGATATGAGGATGAGGCGCGCGACCGAGAAAACGATGGACTTGGCCGCCAGCCAGCCAAAGCGGTTTTCGAGCCGCAGAAAAGCATTGGGGACGCCGGCGGCAAACAGGCGAAACGGAAGGCTAAAGCTGTACAGCGCAATGAGGACTTGCGTAGCCTCATCGTGAAGGAGATACTGCGCAAGCAGCGGCGACAGGAGAAGCACTGCGGATGCGCCGATCGCGCCGGACACGACGTCGAAGGCTGACAACCAGCCAACGATGCGCGATGCCTGTTGGTAATCCTTGGTAGCCAATGGAACAGCTAGAAATTTCGAGGCGGCTTCCCAGGTTCGAAAATCGGCGATTAGCATAACAAGGCCCGTCGCGGCAACAACCGTAGCGAACTGTCCATAGGCATTCAGACCGATCAAGTTCGCGGTTGTAATCTGCTGCAAAAACGTAAGGCCATAGGAGAAGATACCCGCCACATAGAGCAGGCCGGAGCTGCGAACAAGCGCACGAAAGTCATGATCAGCCCGAGCCGTTCTCAGTAATGTATCGAGATTCATGCTTTTTGGGCGTCAAAAAGTCGCAGTTCACCGAAGTTCGTCACCGCACACCCGTGCGCCGATTGAATGCAAATCCGGCGCGCTGGTGGGGCCGCTTGTGACTCGACAACCTGATCTTCCATGAACTCAATCGACTTTCCGTTCGCCGAACGATGAGTAGATGGTACATTCCCGCGTTGAGCTGTTGCCGGCGCGCTGCAACGCCCCCGCGAACAGGTTCCACGGCAGCAGGCCCGCGTAGACGAACAGCAGATACGGCACACCGGCCGATGGCAGATTGGCGAAGCGGCCGAAGATGACGGCGAAAATGAGCGACGCCACCAGCGGCTGCAAAATCACCCAGATCACGCCGAGCGCCGTCTGCTTGTAACGCAGCTTGACGTCGCGCATCGCCAGGATCATCAGCAGGTCGCGGAAGGCCCACACTTCGCCCAGCTCAAGCGCAGCCCAGCCTTTGGCCGGCTCGATGCGAATGCGCCGGAGCGGTGCTGAAGGCGGTAGCTCTACTGCCGGTTGTGCCATAAGGTCGGAGTTCTCGTTTCAAGCGTGTTGGCTACGAGCATTGTAGCGGGGAGCGGCAGTTCGCAAAAGGCCGGATGCATTAAAGCTTCGGCCCAGTGACCCGCAATGATTGAAAGATGACAGTGGGGATAGGGGCGCGCATGAACCGGCTTGGCGTTACGTGCGTCGTCCGCCCAGGCGAGGCCGTGATGGGCTAACATGCGCCATCTGAAGGCAGCCCGGTTATGTACCGCGTCCCACATGGATTGGGGCGATGGGGAGCGCTAGCGGGGTTTCGGCAGGGCGCGCACCAGGACGCGCAGGCTGCCCAGCTCCAGCTCGTCGTTGTTGCGCAGGCGGTAGCGTCCACCGCGCGCCAGCGGCAGGCCGTTGAGACGGGTGCCGTTGCTGCTGTTGAGGTCTTCGACGTAGAGGCCGCCGTCCTGCTGCACCAGCGCGACGTGCCGCCGCGAGACGCCGAAATTCTGCGCGCCGAAGCCGCTCAGGTCCAGATCGGGCGGCTCGCCGTCGCCGTCCTTGCCGCGTCCCAACACCAGCCGCTGGCTGACGCCGACCGCCAGCGGGCGGCTGGGGCCATCGCCAACGTGCAGCACCACTTGCAGCACCGGCCCCGCAGAGCGCGCCACAACGGTTGTCGCCACCGGCGGCGGCTGGGGACGTCGCCAGAAACTGAGCGGTGATTTGACGGTTGGCATGGACACGATCGACTCCTCGGCAGCTTGGTAACGACGATTCATGAGCCAGCCTCAATTGTACGTCATGTTTGTCTCAACGGAAGTTGAGGTTTTGGCGAGAAATTGTGCCAGCCCGTACAATCGGAGCGAATCGAGGAGAAAAGTCGACTGATGCATTTGAAACGAGCGGTTCTGGTCGCGGTGGTCATCTTTCTGGCCGGTCTGGGCATGGTGTCCGCGCGCGAGGTGCTGCAGGGCGACCAGTGCCAGATCGAAGCCGGCCGGACCGTCACCGGCAACCTGCTCGTCCTGTGCCGCACGCTGACCGTAGACGGACACGTGACCGGCAACCTGCTCGGTCTGGCGACCAACGCGGTCATCAACGGGCAGGTCGACGGCAACGTCTACATGATCTCCGGCCAGCTCGACGTGCGCGGCACGGTCGGCGACGACTTGCACTTCGGCGGGCTGGTGCTGCGCGTGCATGATGGGACCGTGTTCAGCGATCCGCACGCCGGGCTGTTGAGCGCTAGCCTGAGCACGACGCTGTCTCCCGGCACCGAGCTGAGCGGGAGCATCGTCGCCGTCGGCTACCAACTGGTGCTGCAAGGCGCGGTTAACGACGAAGTCGACTTCTGGGGTTCGTCGCTGCTGATCGCCGGCGACGTCAACGGCGACGTCACCGCGCAGGTGGGCGACGCCAACGCCGACGTGTCGCAGCTCGAAACGCTGCTGATTCCGGTGCCGGTCGATCTGACGCTGGTGCGCCCTGGCCTCCAGGTGGGCGAAAATGCCCACGTGACCGGACAATTGACCTACTCCGGGCCATCGGAGGCGGAGCTTCTCGGCCAGTTGGACCAGCCGCCAATTTATAATCCGGTGGTCGTGCAGCCAGACTTCAGCCAGCTCAATCTGGGCGAAGAAGACCAGTTTCGCGGCCTGGGACTCTATCTGTCGCAGGCGGTGCGCGAATTTCTGACGCTCGTCCTGATCGGCGTGGTGGCGCTGCTACTGGCCCCGCGCACGATTCAATCGCCGCTGCGCAACATTCAGGTGCGGCCGCTGCCCTGCCTGGGCGTCGGTCTGCTGGCGTTCATTACCTCGTTCGTGGCGGTGCCGTTCGTGGTGCTAATCACGGTGCTGATCATCGTCATCGTCTCCCTGTTGCAGGTGAACGAGCTGACGCTGGCGGTCGCGGCGATTCTGGCGGTCGGCGACATCGGCATCGCCAGCATCGTCTTCTTCATCGTGCTGTTCGTCTCGCGCGTCATCTTCAGCCTGGCGCTGGGCAAGCTGCTGACGCGGGTCGTAATTGCCGACGACGGCAGCCTGCGCCGCAACATCATCAGCCTGGCGCTGGGCGGGCTGATTCTGGCGCTGCTCAACTCGATCCCGTTCGTCGGCTGGGTCATCAACGCGATCACGCTGTTCATCGGCCTGGGCGCGATTCTGCTGATCGTGCAGACGCGGGCCGAGGCCGCCCGCGAAGCCGCGCCGTCCAAGCGCTACATCGCCGTGCAGGCCCCACCGCTGCCGCGCCGCTCCGACAGCGACCGGATGCTGGTACCGCCGCCGCCGCTGATCGACACCAGCAGCGAGCCGGTCGGCATGGACAATCTGCCGGATGGCTTCCACTGGTGGGATGATTAGGGCAAGGACTGAGGGCCGAGGACTGAGGGCCGAGAACTGAGGGCCGAGGACTGAGGGCCGAGGACTGAGGGCCGAGAACTGAGGACTGAGGACTGAGGACTGAGGGCCGAGGACTGAGGACTGAGGACTGAGGGCCGAGGACTGAGGGCCGAGGACTGAGGACTGAGGACTGAGGGCCGAGGACTGAGGGCCGAGGACTGAGGGCCGAGGACTGAGGGCCGAGGACTGAGGGCCGAGGACTGAGGGCCGAGGACTGAGGGCCGAGGACTGAGTGAAGAAGTAACCTGTAACTGGCTCAGGTCAATGAATGTAAAACAAAACAGGACGCCGTAGGGTGTCCTGTTTTTCGTTAACCTCATTAATCGGTGGAGGCCCTGGGGCGCAAAACCCTGCCCTCAGTCCTCAGTCCTCGGCCCTCAGTCCTTGCCTTACAGATCGTCCAGCTCGCCGTTGCGCAGCGAGATTTCGAAGGCGCGGCCAACCAGCAGCACGTACTCGATAAACGCGGCGACTTCTTCTTCGCTGACGTGTTCGAGCACGGCGTTGACCAGCTCTTCGGGTGAGTCGTATAGAATTTCGGTGGCGAGGCAGCTCATGGCCTGCACGACCGCATCGCGCGAAGTAGGCGGTTCGCCTTCCAGCAGCCTGGTATACCACTGGTCCACGATCGGGTGAACCTGCTCGCACGCCGAGCCTTCGCCCAAACGGTCGTTCGCCATCTCCTCGAACTCGTCCAGCCAATCCGGCTCATTTTGAGGATTTGAATGGTCGCTCACGGCGGTTGACCTTTGTCATTAGCGTGCGGGATGTGTGTAGTGTAGTCGTAAGTCTGAACAAACTCAAGAAGTAGCGCGCTGAGGATTAAGTGAGCGTCCAGAGCGCGCTGCGCCGGCAAAATGTCGGCGCTCCCACGTCTGGCGTTGGTCGGCGCGCTATGCCAAAAACCCTAACGCCACGCGGCCGGTCGCGGCGCTACAATCAATGCAGACAAAATTCACGCATGAAGTCTGGATACGCAATGATCGAATCTCAGGGCTTGACCAAGCGCTTCGACGACTTTCTGGCCGTCGACGGCGTGACGCTGGACGTGCCGAGCGGCGAAGTGCTGGCGCTGCTGGGGCCGAACGGCGCCGGCAAGACGACCACCGTGCGCATGCTGACGTCGATTCTCGCGCCGACCAGCGGCACGGCGCGCGTCGCCGGCTTCGACGTGGTGACGCAGCCGGAACAGGTGCGCGCCCACGTTGGCGTGCTGACCGAGCAGCATGGGCTGTATGAGCGCATGAAGGCGCTCGAATACCTCGACTTCTTCGGCCGCATCTACCACATGACGGCGGCCGAGCGCAAAACCAACGCGCTGGCGCTGATGGCGCGCTTTGGGCTGGATAACGCGCTCGACAAGCGGCTGGGCGACTACAGCAAAGGCATGAAGCAGAAGCTGGCGCTGGTGCGGGCCATGCTCCACAACCCGCCGGTGCTGCTGCTGGACGAGCCGACCAGCGCGATGGACCCGCAGAGCGCCAAGCAGGTGCGCGATGCCATCATCGACTTGCAGCAGGAGGAGCGCACCTTCCTGATTACGACCCACAATCTGGCCGAAGCGCAGCAGCTCGCCAACCAGATCGCCGTCATCCGCCAGGGGCGTATCATCGCGCAGGGCACGTTCGACGAGCTGTCGCGGCGTTTCGTCGGCGTGGCGCGGATGGAGCTGCGCGTCGGCGGCGTGCTCAATGGGCTGGCGCACGAACTGGGCGACATGGTGACCATCGAAGAAGCCGGCGCGAACTGGCTGCGCTACCGCGTGGAAGACCCCGACACGACCAACCCGGCGCTGATCCGCCGGGTCACCGGCCTGGGTATCGACATCGTCACGCTCGCGCCAATCTCGCGCTCGCTCGAACAGATCTATCTGCAAATCATCGAAGAAGACGAGAAGAAGGCCGGATCGAATGTCGAGATTCGATAGGATGCGCTCATATCAGCGAAAGAATGGTCTCTTTGTAAGCCGATGGTGTCTACAGGTGCCCCTCTCCCACTCCGGGGAGAGGGGTGGTGTGCAGCGCCGGGGTGAGGGCTAACGATGGCGACGCTCACTAACGCGCGTACATCCGTCGCGCCCCGCCCGACCGGCTTCCGCCAGACGCTGAGCAACGCGCTCATCATCACGCGGCGCGAAGTGCGCGACAGCTTCCGCGACTGGCGCATTCTGGTGCCGATCGTCGTGCTGACGTTCCTGTTCCCGGCGCTCGCGCAGTTCATCGCCGGACGCTTCACCACGTTTGTCACCGGCTACGGCGCGGAAATCGTCGGCGAGCGGACGATCCCGTTCCTGCTGATGGTGGTCGGCTTCTTCCCGATCTCGATCTCGCTGGTGATCGCGCTCGAAACCTTCGTCGGCGAAAAAGAGCGCCGCAGCCTGGAACCGCTGTTCAGCACGCCGCTGACCAACACCGAGCTGTACGTCGGCAAGACGCTGGCGGCGATGATTCCGCCGCTGGTATCATCCTACGGCGGCATGTTCGTTTACCTGGGAGGGCTGCTGCTGGGCGACCTGGCCTGGCGACCGCCGGCGACGCTGATTCTGCAAATCTTCCTGCTGACGACGGTTCAGGCGCTGGTGATGGTCACCGGCGCGGTCGTCGTCAGCAGCCAGACGACCAGCACGCGCGCCGCCAACCTGCTGGCCTCGTTCATCATCATCCCGATGACGCTCATCATTCAGGGCGAGAGCGTCATCATGTTCCTGGCCCCGGACGCCGATTCGCCCAATGGCATCGGCGCGCTGTGGGCGATCATCGCCGGCATGTTCGTGGTCGTGCTGCTGCTGCTGCGCCTGGGGAACAGCGTCTTCAACCGCGAGGAAATCCTCGGCCGCTCGATCGACCAGATCAACCTGCGCGGCAGCCTGCGCAAGATCGGCCGCTACATCGTGGCGGTAGACGACGCCGGGACGCGCGCCCGCAGCCTGGGCGACTGGTACCGGCGCGGGATGGCGGTCAGCCTGCGGCGGCTGGTTCCATCGCTGCGGGTGACGGCGGCCGTCTTCGTGCTGGCGCTGCTCGGCGGCGTCGCGCTCGGCCTGTCGCCGGGCTGGCGCTTACCGGCGCTGGCCGACACGAGCGCGCTGGCCGACCGGCAGGCGATTGCCACCAGCCTGGAGCTGTTCGCGACCGACGGCTTCGGCTGGATCGTCGTCCACAACGCGCAAATTCTGCTCGGCGTGCTGCTGCTGTCGATGTTCACGTTTGGCATCGCCGCGCTGATCGTCTCGCCGGCCGTGTATCTGATTCTCGGCTTCGTGGCGGTCCAACTGATCGGGCATGGCTTCGGCCTGAGTCTGCTGCTGGCCTCGGTGCTGACGCACGGCATCGTCGAGATTCCGGTCATCGCCATCGCTACGGCGGTCGCGCTCCAGCTCGGCGCAGTCGTCACCCGGCCGCCGCGCGGCTGGACGGTCGGCCATGCCTGGACGGTCGCGCTGGCCGACGCCATCAAGCTCTGGCTCGGCATCATCCTGCCCGGTTTGATCGTGGCCGGCATCCTCGAAGCTTACGTCACGCCGCTGGTGGTGCGCTGGGTGCTGGGGGCGTAAGCGCGTTAGAAAGGCCAACCCTGGAGTTGGTCGCTTGTGAGTCGACAACGCCGGACGCGCTGTAGCGCGTCCCTACGAACGGACGTGCTACAGCGCGTCCGGGCGCGAAGCGCCATCTCGTTGCCCGCACCCCGCATCAGCCTGGCTCCATCCGACTGGCCTTACGCGGACCATCGAGCGCGCTTATACTGGAGCTAAAAGCAGCGCGACAACTTCAGTCGCAAACAATTGCAATCATTTTCAGTCTCGTCTACGATGCTCCATGAAGGGCGCGGGCACTGGCCGAGTGAGGGGTCTGCATGGCGCAGATTGCGATTTTGGGGACGGCGGCAGCGGTTTCCGACGCCGAACACGACTATACGCATTTTCTGCTCATCGGCGACACCAGCACGGTGCTGGTCGACTGCGGCTCGAACCCGCTCGGCAAGATCCGTAACCTGGGCGTGCAGGACGACGCCGTCCAGGACATCATCCTGACGCACTTCCACCCCGACCACGTCTCCGGCGTACCCAACATGCTGATGCACATGTGGCTGCTGGGCCGCCGTTCGCCGCTGCGCTTCTACGCGCTGCACCACTGCGCCAACCGCGTCGAAGACATGATGCTGAGTTTCTCCTGGGATACCTGGCCCGACTTTTTCCCGGTGACGCTCAACCGCGTCAGCGAGCGCGACAACGCGCCGGTGCTGGAAAACGACGACTTCCGCATCTTCGCCTGGCCGACCAAACATTTCGTGCCGACGGTTGGCCTGCGCATCGAAAACAAGCGCACCGGCCGTGTGCTGGCCTACTCGTCGGATACCGAGCCGATCCCCGCCATCGTCGACATCGCCCGCGACGCCGACATCCTGATCCACGAGGCGGCCGGCAGCGGAGCCGGCCATTCGAGCGCGGCCGAGGCCGGCGAGATCGCCACCGAAGCCCACGCGAAAGCACTCTACCTCATCCACTACGAAGTCTGGAACACTGACCCGCGCCCGCTGGTCGACGAAGCGCGCCAGACCTACAGCGGCCCAATCGTGCTGTGCGAAGACGGCGACATCTACGAGTTTTAAAGTCGAGAGTAACGCGTGGTGAGTAACGCGTAACGAGTAAAAGCCATCTGGCATTACCGACGCTTACTTTCGACAACCCACCTTCATCGCCCGCTCACCTCGCCTCGCTATACTCATGCGCTACAAGCTGTGTCGCGGCGCTCGCCGGATGCACCTCGCGGAATCGGTCAATCGTGATTAACTGACGACGGACGCGCTGTAGCACGTCCCTACGAACGGTCGTGTGTAGGGACGTGCTACAGCGCGTCCGGGCGCGAAGCGCCATACCCGCGATCGCCCGCCAACACCCATCAGCGCGCTCGCGGCAATGCGCATTCAGGCGGTTGTCGGGTTATTCTTTCCAACCCAACTTGCTATCGATGAGATTGACTCTCCAAACATGCCTCGTCCTTCTCAACCCGCCAGGCTGCGCGGCTTCGTCGTTGGCTTTGGCCGCGCGCGCTGGCTGACGCACGCCGTGCTGCTGGCGCTGACCGCCGTCGCCTACGGACTGGGCATGCTCTACGCGCCGCGGGCCGCGCCGTCGTACGTCATCACGCTGGCGTTCGGCTACTGGGCGCTGCTGCTGATCGCGATCACGCTGGTCATCGGCCCGCTGCAACTGGCGCGGGACCGACGACGGCGGCGCAACCCGGTCAACCTGAACATCCGCCGCGATATCGGCATCTGGGCCGGCATCACTGGCCTGCTGCACGTGGTTTTCGGCCTTCAGCAGCGTTTCGGCGGCGACGTCATCCGCTTCTTCTTCAGCCACGACGCCAACGGCTGGCGACTGCTCGGCGGCGCGTTCGGCATCGCCAACCACGTTGGCCTGCTGGGCACGCTGGTCCTGATCGTGCTGCTCGTCACCTCCAACGACCTGGCGCTGCGCAAGCTGAAGGGGCCGCGCTGGAAGACGCTGCAACGGCTAAACTACGCACTGGCCGTCTTCGCCGTGCTGCACACCGTGCTCTACCAGTCGCTCGGCGGCCGCCAGGGCGCGTTCGCGGACGCGGTCGTGGTCGGTATGCTGGTGACGGTCGTCGTTCAGTTCGTCGGCATTTCGCTGGTCCAGGCGCGGCGCGCGGACGTTAACAAGCCATAAAAGCTTCGTCAGACGCCGTGAAATTCATGCGCAGGTGTGGTATGTTTCTGACGTTCTACCTTATAGCTGACAATCACCCACAGGAGAGACACCATGGCCGTGCGTAAAGCAGAAGCCGTCTGGCAGGGCACGCTCAAGGAAGGCAGCGGCACGATGAAGCTGCCGAGCCAGGGCTACGAAGGACCGTACACCTACGCCTCGCGCTTTGAAGAAGGCAAGGGCACCAACCCCGAAGAACTGATCGGCGCGGCGATTGCCGGCTGCTACTCCATGCACCTGGCGAACCAACTGGCGACGGCCGGCTTCCCGCCGGAGAGCATCAACACCACCGCCAGCGTCCGCATCGAGGCCGGCGTCATCAACCAGATCGTGCTCGACACGACGGTCAGCGCGCCCGGCATCGGCCAGGACGTGTTCGAAGAGAAGGTCGCGTTCTCGAAGGCCAACTGCCCGGTGTCGAAGGCGCTGGCCGCCGTCGGCGACATCGTCGTCAACGCCACGCTGCAGTAGGCGACGACGCTGGAAGGGATCGCTTCTTCAAGGACTGAGGGCCGAGGACTGAGGACTGAGGACTGAGGACTGAGGACTGAGGACTGAGGACTGAGGACTGAGGACTGAGAGCCGAGGACTGAGGACTGAGGGCCGAGGACTGAGGACTGAGGGCTGAGGACTGAGGACTGAGGACTGAGGACTGAGGACTGAGGACTGAGGGCTGAGGGCTGAGGACTGAGGACTGAGGACTGAGGACTGAGGACTGAGGACTGAGGACTGAGGGCCGAGGACTGAGGACTGAGAGCGTGTTTGTAAATGGTCATGTTCCGTAACAATTGCGCGTTTTGGCTGCAAAAATGCGCCCAAAACCACATCTCACGGCGGGCGTTCTCGCTCACGATGGCAAGCGCATGTCGCTAAAATTACGACACATTACCATTTACAAACACGCTCTGAGGACTGAGGACTGAGGACTGAGAGCCGAGGACTGAGGACTGAGTGAAGAAGTGGTCACGATAGCTTGGCGTTGCGATTGCGCCGAGCTGAAGCTTCCAGACAACGTGTTCAGGCGGGGCGGCCCAGGCTGCCCCGTTTTGATTCGCACAGTTGACCGAAAAGCTATTGAATTGACGAATTGACAGCTACAGGCACAACATGTCGTGCCCGGTGGTTGCATGGCTTCGAGGCAAACAAAAACACCAGCGATGTGCTGGTGTTTATTGGGCAATAGAGGACTCGAACCTCTAACCTTCCCCACGTCAAAGGGACGCTCTGCCAATTGAGCTAATTGCCCTTACACGCATCAGTATAGCGAAATTCAGAAGCTTGACAAGGGTCTTTTGCACGCCGAATTGCGCCGGGCGTTGACTCGTTTTCGCGCCCGCCTCAGCCGCCCACGCTGACCGTCGCCACGGTAGCGGCGTTGTCGGCGGCCGGCGCGCCGCCCTGGGTGGCGGGCATGCGCTCGCCGCTGTCCTGGCGGTAGAAGCCGAGCTGAAGCCGATACTCGCCGGGCGGCAGATCGTCCGGCAGCGCCAGCGTCCAGGTGTCGGCCACCCGCTCGCCCGGCGACCACGCCCAGGTGGGGTACGTCCCGGCGCGCGGCGCACCGTCCGCCAGCGGGATCGAGACACCATTGCCGACGAGATGGACGAACTGCGTCCAGCTTTCCGGCGTCCGCGCGGTCACGTTCCACAGCAGCGCCAGTTCCAGTACGCCGCCCGGCTCGACCGCCCCACTGACAGCCGCGCCTTCCAGCGCCGCGAAGCCGGGGAAGGCGATGTCGGTCGCCGCCAGTTCACCATCGACCGATGCGCGCATGTCGCCGGCCGGACTGACCACCTGGCCGACGAACGGAAACTGAATGGCGCGGCCGTCGGCCAGCGTCGGCTGCCAGTCGACCTCGCGGGTGCGCGCGTCCAGCAGCACCACCAGGATGTCGTAGACCGTACCCGGCTGCGGCTGCGGGTCGTCCGGCACGTCGGGGTCGTCGTAGGGCAGCTCGACGCGGTCGCAGAAGCGGTCGCCCGGCTGCCACTGGCTGCTCGGATAATGGCCGAGTCCGTGATACGAGGTGCGGTCGGCCACGATCAGGCCGTCGCGCACCAGCTTGACCGAGAAGGCGGCCGGCCGAGTCGCCGGTTGCAGCACTTCCCAGCACAGCGTCACCGTGTGCGTCTCGCCGCTCAAAACCGGCGTATCCTGCGCCACCCCCAGCAGCCGAATCGTGCCGTCGTAGTCGACCGGGCCGCCGCTCAGCGCCGGCAGTTCGTCTACCGCCAGCATTCGCGGCGGCGCGTAGGACTGGATGAGCGCGACCGGCGTCAGCACCACGCCGGACACGGCCATCAGGCCAACGGTGAGCGCTTGCAGCGGGCGCGTCAGCCGGGGGGCGCGCTTCGCCAACAGGTAGAGTCCGCCGGTCAGGCCGATAGCGAACGCGATGTGCGCCGGATACATCAGCCGCCCGGTGATGATGGCGATCTCCTGCATCCAGCGAATCAGCCCGACCAGCACCACCGCGAACGCGACCGCCAGCACCAGCGCCTGCTCGCCGGCCCGCCGCTGATAGGCGCTATCGGCAGGCGCGCTGCCGCCCCACGCACGGTGAAGCAAACCAGCCCCGTAGCCGACGCCCGCCAGCAGCACCAGCCCGCCGTAGAGCGTATACGTCACCGGGTGCAGATAGACCTTCGCCAGCCCGAACTTGGCCCAATAGGACAGGTAAATCTCCGGCATGAGCTTCAGCAGCTCGTCGGCGCTCAACAGCCCACGGTAGGAGAGCGTCGGGTGGAGGTGCGTCATGAAGCCGAACGGGTCGTTATAGGTGGTCCAGCCCCACACCACCCACGGCCCGAACAGCAGCGTCAGCGGCAGCCCGACCCACAGCGCGGCAACCACCAGCCGCAGGAGGTTCGTGCGCTCGCGCCGCCAGGCCAGCAGAATCGCCAGCCCAACGGCCGGCGCGACCAGCAGCACGCTCACCTTGGAGAGCGCGCCCAATGCCAGCAGCAGCCCGACCACCAGCAACCGCGCCGGCGACAGGCCCACGCGCAGCAGCCGCAGCGCCGCCCACAGCGCCAGCGTCGCGAAGGCAATCGAGCTGATGTCGTTGGTGACGTACGAGGCGACGTGCATCATCGTCGGCATGAAGGCGAAAACGGCCGTCGCCGTCAGCGCCCACGAGCGCCGCGCGAACACCTCGTTGGCCGCGCCGTACGCGCCGATGACCGCCAGCAGCCCGTAGAACAGCGACGTCAGCCGCAGCACGCGGTTGGCGGCGACCACGTCCGGCTGCTCGAAGGCGCTCTCGTCGCGGCCGTGCAGATAATGGTTCAGGTTGTCGCGCCGGTTCCAGGCGTCGGGCGGCGTCAGCCAGGTGTTCCGGATAGACTGAAGGTGCGCGTAAATTTCGTCGGGATCGGTGCTGGGCAGCCGCAGCGCGTTGGCGACCTGCGCCGCCAGCCAGTAGGTCAGCGGCGGCTGGCCGCTCTCCTGGCGGGTGCTGTTTTCGTGGAAGCTGGCGCGGTCTGGCAGGCGGTTGTCGCGGCGCAGCAGCTCGATATAGGTGGTGTGGACCGACTCGTCGCTGCCCTCCATCACCGGCATGGCCCAGCCCTGGGCCAGGACGCCGGCCGCGAAGACCACGAGCAGCAGCAAAAAGGGGCGATGTTGGCGCAAGCGAGAACGTCCTCAATCTGACCGGAAACGGGCCTCGACGCCCGCCAAATGGTGCGAATTGTAGGCCCTTTCAGGCCGATGGCAAGGGCAGCGCTCGCCGCCCGGCATGGACAGCCGGTGGCATTTGGCACTGAAGCCGTCCGCTGGCGAGGGCTATCATCCGCTGAATTGTGGACCTCATGAGATTTGATGGACTCTGTGGAAATTCAGGCGATAAGTCGATCCAATTGGCATATCATGAGTATTCGACCGGCGGACGCGCTGATGCAACTTAACGGAATAAGCCGGATGTTGGAGAATGGCGCTTCGCGCCCGGACGCGCTGTAGCGCGTCCCTACACACCCGTTTCGTAGGGACACGCTACAGCGTGTCCGGGCGCGAAGCGCCATTCCCGTTCTTGTTCGTCAACACCCCTCACGAAAGGCGTCACCGTGGCCGAAACCGCATCCAAAACACGCGCCCTGCTGGCGAGTCTGCCGCGCAACGTCTGGGTGGCGACGCTCACCAGCTTCCTGACCGACATCTCCAGCGAGATGATCCTGAACCTCGTCCCGCTGTTCCTATCGAACGTGCTCGGCGCGCCGACGGCCGTCATCGGCCTGATCGAAGGCATCGCCGAAACCACCTCCAGCCTGTTGAAGACGCTGTCCGGCTGGGTGTCCGACCGCTGGGGGTCGCGCAAGTGGCCGGCGGTCGTCGGCTATGGGCTGTCGGCGCTGTCGAAGCCGTTCCTCTACGTGGCGACAAGTTGGCTGGGCGTGCTCGGCGTGCGCTTCGCCGATCGCGTCGGCAAGGGCATTCGCACCGCCCCGCGTGACGCGCTGCTGGCCGACAGCGTCGATGCACGCCATCGCGGCATCGCCTTCGGCCTGCACCGCGCGGGCGATACGGCCGGCGCGGTCGTCGGGCTGGTCATTGCGCTGGCGGTCGTGCTGGCGACCCAGTCCCAGGCGCTGGCGTTGAGCCGCGAAACCTTCCAGACACTGGTGCTGCTGTCGATCGTCCCGGCGCTGCTGGCCGTGGCCGTGCTCGCCTGGGGCGCGCGCGAGGTGATCGTCGCCGGGCAGCGGCCCGCGCCCAGCTTCGACCTGCGCGCCGTCAACCCGCGCTATCGCGGCTTCCTGCTGATTCTGGTGCTGTTCACGCTCGGCAACTCGTCGGACGCGTTCCTGATTCTGCGGGCGCAGGAGCGCGGCCTGAGCGTGGCCGGCGTGCTCGGTATGCTCATCACCTTCAACGCCGTCTACGCCCTGGTGGCTGGCCCGGCCGGCGCGCTCTCCGACCGCATCGGCCGCCACCGGCTGATCGTCGGCGGCTGGCTGGTGTATGCGCTGCTCTACCTCGGCTTCGCGCTGGCGGCGACCGGCTGGCAGGTGTGGCTGCTGTACGCGCTCTACGGCGTCTACTACGGCACGGTCGAAGGCGCGGCCAAAGCGCTGGTGGCCGACCTCGTGCCGCCGGAGCAGCGCGGCACGGCTTACGGCCTGTACAACACCGCGATCGGGCTGGCGGCGCTGCCGGCCAGCGTGCTCGCCGGACTGCTGTGGCAGGGCGTCGGCAGTTGGGGTGGCTTCGGCCCGGCCGCGCCGTTCCTGGCCGGCTCGCTGCTGGCGCTGGCGGCCGTCGTCCTGCTGCTGATGTGGCAGCGCCGCCAACCCCAGCCTGCCTGAACACGCACCGAAGCTGAGCCGTTCGGCTCGCCAAGCTCCATCTTTTGGATGATTGCACGTCTTCTGACCCGGCGTATCATGGCTTTCATGTTGTCCAACCCATCCGTTTTGACTGGTATGCAGGGGATGAAGAACCATGAAGTTGACTAATCGTGTTGCCCGTACGCTCGCCATCGGCGCGCTCACCCTGACGCTCGGCGCTTCGCTGGCCGCCGCGCAGGATGTGCTGACGCCGACTGCCGAGCCGAACTTCGGCAGCGTGCCGCTGTCCACGCCGTTCCGTCTGGACCCGTTCGTCGTCAGCCTGTTGAGCGGCGGCGATATCGACGCCAGCACGCTCAGCCTGGACGATAGCTGCCGTGGTTACGTCTCGCCCGCGCCGGACTTCCGCGTGACGCTGGAATCGCCCGCTTCAAGCCTGCGAATCTTCTTCGCCGGCGCAGGCGACACCACCCTGGTCGTATCTGGCCCCAACAACATCACCACCTGCAACGACGACGGCTCCGGCCTCGACCCGCTGGTCGATCTGGTCAACCCGGTTGCCGGCGACTACAACATTTGGGTCGGCAGCTACAGCGAAGGGGCGTTCATCCCCGGCTATCTGATGATCAGCGAGCAACCGGCCGGCGCTGGCCCGATGCAGTCGGCCATTCTCGCCAACGCCGTCGGCGCGAACGCGGTCGACCCGCAGATCCCGGTCAGCACCAGCCTGGACCCGGACGCCGCAGCGACCTTTGGCGAAATGGCGCTCGCTCCCGGCTTCACGCCCGATCCGTTCACGGTCGACATTCTGAGCGGCGGCGAAGTCAACGTCAGCCTGCTATCGCTGGGCGCGGGCTGCATTGGCTACGCTGCGGCCGAGCCGGATTTCAGCCTCAACCTGTCGGGCGCGTTCCCGCAGATGACCATCGGCTTCGAGTCGCTGGATAACCTCGACACGACTCTCATCGTTCGTGACGCCGCCGGCCAGTACACCTGCAACGACGACTTCAATGGCACGGACCCGCAAGTGACGCTGAACAACCTCGCCGCCGGCCAGGTGGACGTGTGGGTCGGCACCTATGCGGACGACTTCTCGGACGGCGTGCTGTCCGTGAGCGCTGGCGGCGCGGCCCCCATCGCCCCGACCGCCCTACCGAACAACAACGGCCAGACGCCGGTGACAGGCGCGACCACGGTCCCGCCAGTTGCCATCCCCAGCGCTACCCCGCAGGCGGGCGGCACCAGCAAGTAACGTAATCACCGCACACAAAACGACCGGCCGCGCTCGAACTGAGCGCGGCCGGTTTTGTTTTCGATGGGCGCGAATGGGTTACAGGTGGTCGCCGTCAGAGGATGTCCCCGGCGTCGCGCGCGGCCCATTCGGCGTAGAACTGGTCCAGGTAGGCTTCCATGAAGCGGTGGCGCGCCTCGGCGATCTGGCGGGCTGCGTCGGTGTTCATCAGGCGCTTCAGCAGCAGCAGCTTCTCGTAGAAGTGGTTGATGGTCGGCGCGCTGCTGCGCTTGTACTCGGCAAACGAGGCGTGCATCTGCGGCGGCACGTCCGGGTCGTACAGCAGCCGCCCTTTGTAGCCGCCGTAAGCGAAGGCCCGCGCGATGCCGATCGCGCCGATCGCGTCCAGCCGGTCGGCGTCCTGCACGACTTTACCTGCCAGCGTCCGCATCGGCGTCGCGATACCCGCACCCTTGAACGACAGGTCGCGGATGATCTCGGCGACGTGTTCGACCAGCTCCGGCGGCGCGCCCTGTCCGGTCAGCCAGTCGCGCGCCATGCGGGGGCCAACGCTTTCGTCGCCGCCGTGGAACTTCTGGTCGCCCAGGTCGTGCAGCAGCGCCGCCAGTTGCACCACCTCCAGGTCCGCCCCCTCAAGCTCGCCCAGCCGCAGCGCCATCTGCCAGACGCGGTGGATGTGCCACCAGTCGTGGCCGCTGCCCTCGCCCGACATGGCCGCCTGCACGTGGGCCGCCGTCCGCTCGATCAACCCGTGTATGCTCATGCTCGCTCCAGTCGCTTGAAGTAGACGATCTCCGGGTCGCCCTCGTCCAGGTTGTCGATGTGACCGCTGCGGACGTAACCGGCTTTGTCCAGCAGCGCCTGCATGACCGTATTCGACTCGTTGGTGGAGGTAAACAGCTTGTCGCCCGGTTGGGTTTTCTCGATGTAGGCCAGCAGCGCGCTCGCCGCGCCCCGCCGCCGCGCTTCGGGGTGGACGACCAGCAGCTCGATAAAGGCATGACCGAAAAAATGGCGCTGCACCACGGCAAAGCCCAGCTTACGCTCGCCCTCGCGCGCGATCAGCGCCTGCCGGTGGACGACCGCCTCCACCAGCATCTCGCCGCGATCCGTTATGCCAATGGCGCGGTCGATCGCCAGGATATCGGCGATGTCTTCTTCAGTTGCCCGCTCGACCAGGATCATGCGAATTGGCCTGTCATTTCACCGGGCACGGCGCGCCGTGCCCCTACGAGGCGACCATTTGGTTATTGCCACCCTGATTTAAGGTGCTCCATGGCAATGCGCCCCCGCAACGAGGAACCGTGTTGTAGGGGCACGGCGCGCCGTGCCCGCCTACCTCTTGTCTACGGCAACGCCGCCATCATCTCGCCCGCCACGCGCCGCCCAATCTCGACGGCGTAATTGGTGCCGCGATCCCACGGGTAGACCTGGCTCATGCTGGCCCACCACACGCCCGGCAGCGGTGTTTTCAGGGCGGGGATGCGCTCGCTCTGGTTGACGTACGGGATCGGCTGGGCGTAGGGCGCGCGGAAGACCCACGTCTTGCGAATCCAGTCCGGCTTGAAGTTCGGGTTGAACGTCGGCAGCGCCGCCGCGAAGCGCTCGACCAGCTCGTCGTCGCTCATGGTGAAGTACTCGTGCTCGCGCGGCACGTAATCGCCCAGGTAGAGGATGCGGTCGCCGTTGTAGTGGGCGCGGTCCATCCAGTTGGTGTGCTCCACCAGCGCCAGGAACGGGAAGCGGCTGGCCTTCTTGTCGGCCGAAGTCGCCGGCAGGTTCAGCCAGTAGGTGTTGTCGGTTAGCAGTTGCTGGTTGATGGCGATGACCACGCAGACCGCGCCCATGCTTTTCAGCTCGGCCGTCTGCCGGCCATACGGCGTCTCGCGCAGCTCCGGCGATAGCTTCAGCATCAGCCCCGGCGAGGCGGTGCTCAGGACCGCGTCGAAGGTCCGCGTCTGGCCGTTGACGGTGATCGTCGGCTTGCCGTCCTGCTGGCCGATGCCCTCGACCGGCGTACTGAGCTGGATGGTCACGCCGCGCCCGCGCAGCTTGTCGGCGAACGTATCCAGGAACGCCTGGAAGCCGCCCTCGAACGTGCCCAGGCGCAGGCTGCGGGCATGGACGCGCGCCCACATCCAGGCCATGTTGATCTTCTGGTACTCGTCGCCGAACTTGCCGATCAGCAGCGGGCGGAAGAATTTGTCGTAACCGCCGCTGCCCATGTAACGCTCGAACCACGCGTGCGCGGTCATCTTTTCGAGCGTCTTCCAGTCCGGCGTCAGCTTCAGGAACAGCCCGGCCAGCGCGAAACGCAGCTTGGCGATCGGCGCGAGCGGCAGGAAGATGGCCGACGGCGAAATCTCCGAGCGGTAGATTTTGCCGTCGATCCAGTAGCTGGTCTTGGGGCGCGGGAACAGCAGCTTGTCGCGCACGCCCATCTCGTCGGCCAGCCTGAAGATGTCCTGATCGGTCTCGAACCAGTGGTGATAGAACTTCTCCAGCGACCAGTCCCAGGTTTCGTCCTTGAAGCCGCCGGCCAGCCCACCGGGACGGCTCTCCGCCTCGTAGATGGTCACGCCGTGGCCCGCGCCGGCCAGGTCCCAGGCGGCGGACATGCCGGCCGGCCCCGCGCCAATGATGCCGATGCTGCGTTTGCTTTGTTCAGTCATAGGGGATTCTGTCTTTCCGGTAGGACGCCAGTCGGCGGCGGCACCGCTGACGTAGAGCGTAACCCATTATACAGACGCTCAGGGTCGAATCGCTCACCCCTCGCGCCAGGCACGCGATGCGCGTTTGCCGGATGCTCAAGCATCCGGCTACGTATAGGTGAAAGCCGGCTGAAGCTGCTCTGTTGCAAAGTCCCAAATCGTTGACTATCTCACTCTGGCTCCCCCTCTCTAGCGCCCGTTTTTGGCGGTGGAGAGGGGGTCGGGGGGTGAGGTTCCGTGGACGCGACGCAACCTTGCAACAGAGCAGATGAAGCCGGCTCAAAACGGGTTGTTATGCCTGACACTGCTTCTCGGAGCACCCTTCAGGGCAATACTGTTTCTTTAGCGTCCGATGGTATCGCCCTCACCCCCGGCCCCTCTCCCTCAGGGAGAGGGGAGAAAGGCCGAATCTGGGAAGGGGTCGACACTTGGAAATTGGCCTTAAGGAAACTGTATTGCCCTTCAGGGTGCTTTCACCTATACGTAGCCGGGGGATTTATTCCCGGCGAGCACCGGCCGAAGGTCAACGTCGCTCAAATTGACAATGATGCGCCACGTCTTTGAGCGCCCTTATACGTTTGGACTCACGAGAGCGAATACGGCGCTGCGCGCCCGGACGCGCTGTAGCACGTCCCTACACACCCGTTTCGTAGGGATGTGCTACAGCGCGTCCGGCATTTTAAGCAGCCGTCCCGCCCCCTACTTCGCCGTCGCCGAGGCCGTCTCGTCGACCGGACGCGCGCCGGTAAGCGCGCTCAGGTTCAGGCCCTGGCGCAGCAGGAAGTAGAAGCCGACCAGCGTCACCGGCAGCCAGACGACGCCGTGGATCGCCAGCGCGTAGGTCGTCGCGACTGCTTCGGGAACGCCGGTCGCGATCAGCGTCGTCGCCGTGAAGAACTCGAACACGCCGATCTGCCCCGGCGACGCCGGAATCAGCCCGGCGAGGTTGACGACGCCGACCACCAGCAGCATCGGGATGAAGCCGTTGTCGATGCCGAAAGCGAAGCCGACCACCCAGAAGATGACCGCCGCCGCCAGCCAGCTCGCGAACGACGCGAAGATGGTGCCGGCCAGATCGGCCGGGGTGCGCAGTCCTTCCAGCCCCAACACCAGATCCTCGCCCAGGTTGGTCACAATGGTGCCCAACCGCGCCGGCAGCACCCGCGCCACCCAGCGCACCAACGCCCGCAGCCAGTCCGGCCGGGCCGCCAGCACGATGAACACCAGCAGGCCGACGAAAAAGATCGGCGTCGCCACGTTCGCTACCTGGGTGATTTCTGGCGATGCAATGTCTAGCCGCGTTAATGCAAGGAAGATGAAACCGAGCATCACCAGCCCGTCGAGGATGCGCTCGACCACGACCGTCGTCGCGCCGCGCGCCACCGGCACGCCGAAGTTGCGCTGTAGCAGCCAGATGCGCAGCAGCTCGCCGCTGCGGAACGGATAGACGTTGTTGCCCATGTAGCCGATAAACACCAGCGCGTTCAGGTCTTTGAACGGGATGCGCGCCGCGCTGCGCAGCAGGAAACCCCAGCGCCAGGCGATCAGCACGATCGCCGCCAGATAGCCAACCGCGCCAATCAGAATCGGCGCCGGGTCGGCCTGGCGCAGCGTGTCCAGCACAGCGGCCGGGTTGAGCCGGCTGAAGGCGAAATACAGGAAAACGACGCTGATGAGCAGGCCGAAGAGGACGGCGAGCCGTTGGGTTTTCGAGCGCATAGGGTGGAAAAACCTCGTTGTAATGCGGCTGGAATTGTAACAGCGCCAGCCAGCCCGCGACAGCCTAAGTTGGCCCGCCCCGCCTCAGCCCCATAGCCGTCAGCTTAAGAGGCCGTTTGAAAAGCCCATTTGCAGAGCTGCGGTTCTCTCAGGGCGATACTAGATTTGCTAGCGCAGATGCCCTCACCCCCGGCCCCTCTCCCTCAGGGAGAGGGGAGACAAACCGATTCGCGATCTTTTCAAATGGCCTCTAAGCTCGACTTTGCACATCTCAATGAATGGTGTTTCGGATCGTTCTCGCTCAGTTCAACATCAGCGCCTGAGTTTTCTCGTGTCGTGAGAATACCCTGATGTTCGAAAAGTCTGATAGCTTTTGATAGTTCTCTCTCACCGAGACGCATGGACGAAAAGTTGTCATGTGCAAAGTCGAGCTAAGACCATCGACCGCCTAAAACCGACTCGAAAGTCTGGCTCCCCTCTCCCCGCTTGCGTCCCACGGGAGGATTCGCTCTGAGAGATGGGCTGGGGTTGCTCCCCCTAAACGCAATACGGTTTCTTTAAGCTATGGCGCTTCGCGCCCGGACACGCTGTCCCTGAAGGGAGGCTTCGCACTAGCGTGTCCCTACACACCCGTTTCTAGGGACGCGCGTTCGTTCGAACAATGACCGATCTTGCTCGTCAAATTTCTTAAGGAAACCGTATTGCCCCTTAAACGCGAAATCCCCCGCTCGCATGGCGACGAGTGGGGGATTCGACACGATCACATGGAAGGTCGTACGCGGGCGGCTAGACCCGGCGCTTCTCGGTGGTCGGCGCGGGCGGCTCGACGGCTTCTTCAGCCAGCGGCGCGCTGCGGCGGCGAATGAAAAACAACACCAGCGCGACCACGAACATGACCACCGTCGCCGTCTGCGAGGAGTTGGTCGTCGTGCCCGGCACCCAGGCGATCTCGACGCGCAGGAACTCCAGCAGGAAGCGAACGACGGCGTAGGACATGACGTAGAACAGGAAAATATCGCCCACGCGCAGGTTGAAGCGACGGCGGCGCTGGAACAGGTAGAACAGCACGCCGAAGATCAGCAGGTTGGCGATCGATTCGTACAGGAACAGCGGGTGGAAGCGCGTCTCGACCGGGAAGTCGACCAGACTGCGGTACGGGTCGACGCGGTGGGCGGTGTCGATCGTAATACCCCACGGCAGCGTCGTCGGCGTGCCGTACAGCTCCTGGTTGACGTAGTTGGCCCAGCGGCCGATGGCCTGCCCGACCGGAATCGCCACGCCGGCGATATCCAGCCAGTACGGGACCGACAGCTTATTGCGGCGGAAATAGATGTACGCGCCCAGCATACCGCCCAGGACCGCGCCGAAAATGCCCAGGCCGCCGCTCCAGATGGCGAGCGGGCCGTTTTGCAGGTTGCCAAAATTCTGCAGGAACCAGCCGGTGTCCATGCCCTGGCGCACAAGCTCGGCCGGCGGGAAGAGCACGAACCACAGCCGCGCGCCGATAATGGCGGGAATAATGGCCCACGTTAGCGCGCCCCAGACGTGGTCGGGGTCTTTGCCGTCGCGCTTGGCGAGGCGAGCAGCAATCCAGGCTGCCACCAGCATCGCCAGCACGATGATGATCCCGTAATAACGGATCTGGATCGTGTTGCCGATGACGATGAACTCGCGTTCGAACTCCATGTGATCAAACCTCTCTATCCAAGTGTTGATAGACGTACAAAAGACGCTGGAGGGCGGTAAACATGCTACCGATTGCCATCACCCACAGCGCCACGATTAAGACGGACGGCACGAGCAGCGCGACCATCAGAATCAGCAGCCGCACCAGACGGTCGAGCAGTCCTATTTTTACCGAAAGCCCGGCCTCTCCGGCCCTGGCTCGCACGTAGCTTACCACAAAACTACTAATCAGGGAGAGCAGCGCGAGCAGCATATAGTCTAACGCTCCCTGGCTCGCAAAGTAATAGGCAAGAGCGCCAAATAGCAGGCCATCGGCCAGCCGGTCGAGCGTCGAATCGAGCACGCCGCCGCGCCGGTCGGTGCGCTGCATCGCCCGCGCCACCGCGCCGTCCAGCGCGTCCAGCGGCAGCCCCAGCACCAGGATGACCCCGCCGAGCTGGAACTGGCCGCGCGCCACCGCCACCGCCGCCACGACGACGAACAGCGTGCCGAGCAGCGTAATCGCGTCCGGGTGGACGCCGGCGCGGTGCAGCGCCAACCCGGCCGCCGCCAGCCAACCGCCGGTCAGGCGGCGCACGCGGTCTTGAAACGTTACAGGTTGTTGGGTCACGTCAACTTCACCCTTGCAGGAGTCCCCGGAATCCACTAGAATTTTTACACACCACGGGGTGTGGCGCAGTCTGGTAGCGCGCACCGTTCGGGACGGTGAGGTCCGCGGTTCGAGTCCGCGCACCCCGACACACAAGAAGCTCAGTCATCAACGACTGGGCTTTTTTGTTGCCAAGAAATTTGAACCGCAAAGGCGCAAAGGACTCAAAGAAGGCACAAAGGGAAAAACCCCTTGGCGAATCCTTCGCGTCCTTTGCGCCTTTGCGGTTGGTTTTCTGCTTCATACTGCCCCGCCGCGCTGGCGCATGATCTCGAACGCCAGCACCGCCGACGCCGACGTCGTATCCAGCGCCTGGCGGAAGCGCCGCCCATACGGAATGCGCAGGCGCACGTCCGCCTTGTCCGCGAACGAGCGCGTCACGCCGCGTTTCTCCCCGCCGATCAGCAGGAACAGCGGCGCGGTCAGGTCGGCCTCGTACAGCGACACCGCCCGATCCTTGTCGGCGCAGGCCACCAGCCAGCCGCGCGACCGGGCGAAGTCCGCCGCCGCTTCGGCCGTCTCGCAGACCGCCGTCGGAATCAGCTCCGACGCGCCGGCCGACGCCCGCGCCACCACGCTCGCCGCCGACATCCAGTTACGCGGACGCACCACCAGCCCATCGGCCCCGGCCGCGTAAAACGCCCGCACCGCCTGGCCGAAGTTGTACGGGTCTTCGACGCCGTCCAGCATAATCACGAATGGGGTTGGATTGTCCGCGCCGAGCGACTCCAGCGCCACGAAGCGCCGTTCGCCCACCCGCGCCAGCACGCCGCCGTGAGTCTTGCCCTGGGCCAGCGCGTCCAGCGCTTCGGCCGTCACCCGCTCGACCCGCGCGCCGGCCGCCTGGGCCTGCTGCGTCAGCGCCGCCGTCTCGCGGTCGCGCTTGTCCCGGCGCAGATAGACCACCTCGACCGCCCTGCTTCTGGCCGCCAGCGCCGCCCCGACCGAGATCGCGCCTTCCAGCAGCGCCAGTTCGCCGTTCACGCCGTCGCCGTCTCGCGGTAGAAGCGCCACAGTCCGCCGCCGCCCACCAGCATCGGCGTCTCGCCCTCGACGTACTCGAACAGGCCGAAGTCGCTCGCCAGTCGGTGGTCGTCGATCGGCAGCGCCGGCAGTTCGATGCGGTCGTCCTCGGAATACAGCCGCAGTTGGTCGCCGTCCAGCCGCAAATGCCAGCGGTCGGTTTCGCCGGAATAGGTGCCCAGCCGTTCGGCCCACACGTCCGGCTCGCAGCCGGCCAACGGTTCGCTCACGCGCAGGCAGGCGCTGCCGTCGACGTACAGCACCGGCGCGTCGGCCGTGCCGGCAAAGCCCACCGGGACCGCGCCGCCCTTCGGCCGCTTGCCGTTGTACAGCCGCCCGTAGACCAGTTCCAGCGTCAGCGGCACGCCGTTCAGGGACAGCGACGGCCGGCCGTCTTTGATGCTCAACACCGCCAGCCCGATATTCGGACTCAGGTACGCGCCGGCATAGGCTGCCAGCGGAATCTCGGCTTTGGCCGGCGCGGTCGGCGTCGCTTTTTGCGTCAGCCCCAGCATACTGTCGATCAGCGATAGCACGATCCGGTCGCCCGCGCCCCAGAAGTTGGCGCTGCGGTTGGACAGCAAAATCACCGCCGCCTTGCCCTCTGGCTGCCACCACATGAACGCGCCGTACTTGCTGATCGCGCCGTTGTGGCCGACCAGCGTCACGTTCTTATAGGTCCGCTGGCGCAGGCCCAGGCCGTAGGTCCGTTCGTCCAGCGTGTACTGTTCGGCGTGCGGGCGGCGCATGGCCGCGATCGACTCGCTGCTGAGGAAGCGGACGCCGTCGTGCAGGCCATCGTTGACCTGCATACGTACAATTTTGGCGAGGTCGTCCACGTTCGAGATGGCGAAGCCGCACGGGTACTCGCCGGTGTTATCGACAAACGGCCGCTTGACGTACGGCTTGCCGTCGTCGTCCAGCAGGAACGACTGCGACAGCGGCCAGGTCATCGCCAGCAGCGGGTCGAAGGTGGTGCGCGTCATGCCCAGCGGCTCGAACAGCTCGCGCTGGATCAGCGTCGTGTAGGGCACGCGGGTCGCGGCTTCGGCGACGTAACCGGCCAGGTTGTAGCCGGGATTGCTGTAGGCGTAGACTGCTCCCGGCGGCGCGGCCAGCGGCAGCGACGGCAGCACGGTGCGCACGTAGGCTTCCAGCCCCGACGCCTCGCGCCAGCCGGCGTAATCGAGCGAGGTCGGCAGGCCCGACGTCTGACTCAGCAACATGCGCAGCGTGATCAGGCGGGCGGCGTTCGGGTCGTGCAGCCTCAGCCACGGCACGTAGTCGGTTACCGGCCGGTCCAGGTCGAGCGCGCCGCTTTCGACCAGCCTCATGACCAGCGTCGCCGTCAGCGACTTGGTGACCGAGCCGATGCGGAAGACCGTCTCCGGCGTCACGGCCGGCGCGGCCGGGATGTCGCTGGTGACGCCGAACCCGTGCGTGTAGACCACCTCGCCGGCCTGGATGACCGCCATCGCCAGCCCCGGCAAAATCGCCGTAGCCATTGCCTCGTTCACCCGCGCCTCGATTTCAGACCAGTTCAACATGCCATGTCTCTCGTGTTATATCCGCTGTCGCATAACAAATTATGAGCCACAATAACGTTATAGACGCTATGGATTTGCAGGAAACAGGGAAAACCTAACCTCAAAGACGCAAAGGATGCACAAAGGAAACCTAACCGCCAAGACGCCAAGGTCGCCAAGTTTACGCCAAGGAATAGCTGGTTAAACCTGTTTTTCTTGACGCATCCTTGGCGTTCTTGGTATCTTGGTGGTTCAATTTCTTTTTACAACCCGCTCGCCTTGGCATCGTTCCACAGCGTGTCCATTTCGTCCAGGTCGCTCTGGTCCGGCGTCTTGCCGCGCTCGGCCAGCGCCCGCTCGATGTAGCGGAAGCGCCGGTAGAACTTGGCGTTCGCCTGCCGCAGCGCCGTCTCCGGCTCCACCCCCAGCCAGCGCGCCCAGTTGACGATCACGAACAGCAGGTCGCCCAGCTCGTCGGCCTTGTCGGCGTCGCTCTCGGCTTCCAGCAGCTCGTCGATCTCCTCGCGCACCTTGTCGATGACGAAGTCGACCTTCGGCCAGTCGAAGCCCGGTTTGGCGGCCTTCGCCTGGTACTCGTGGGCTTGCAGCAGCGCCGGCAGGCTTTTGGGTACGCCATCCAGAAGCGACTCGCGCTGGCTGCCCTTCTCGGCCTGCTCGACCTTCTTCAGCGCGTCCCAGTTGGTGACGACCTCTTCCGGCGTGTTGGCCTGGACGTCGCCGAAGACGTGCGGATGCCGGTAGACCAGCTTGTTGTTGATGGCGCTCAGCACGTCGCCCATCTTAAAGTCGCCGTCCTCGATGGCGATCTGGGTGTGCAGCAGCACTTGCAGCATCAGGTCGCCCATCTCTTCGGCCAGCGCCGGCATGTCGCCGGCGTCGATCGCTTCCAGCACCTCGTGCGACTCTTCGATCAGGTACTTACGCAGCGACTCGTGCGTCTGCTTGCGATCCCACGGGCAGCCTTCGGGCGCGCGCAGGTGGGCGATGATCTCCTGAAACTGCTCGAAGCTGCTCATGCCGCCGCGCGCCGGCAGGTAGAGCGACGACAGGTGATCGACGTCGCGCCGGTCGATCTCGAACAGCGGCAGCCACTCCACCCGGCCGGTTTCGGTGCCGGCGGCGTGGACCAGCGCCACCTGGAAGTCGTCGGGGTACTCGTTCATCAGCGTCAGTTTGACGTCCGACGCCACCGCCCGGCTGTAGACCTGCGCCAGCAGCGCCGGGTAGTCCGGGTTGAGCGGCGGATGGTGCAGTCCGGCCAGCGTCAGCGCGTCGTGGAGTTGCAAGCCGTCGAGCGCGTCGATGCCGAGCAGCGCCAGCGTCGGCTCGATGAACGACACGCCGCTGATGACCTCGACCGGGATACCGTGCGAGCGCGCCTCGGTCAGCAGCCGCGTCACCGTCGACTCGGCCACCAGCGGGTCACCCGGCACGGCGTAAACCACGTTGCCGGTTTTGGCCGCTTCCAGCAGCCGCGCGACGATCGCCGCGTACACGTCCTCGAACTTCTCGACCGTCTCATACACGCCGTCGAAGCTCTGATAGCGCGGGCCTTCCGGCAGGTTCGGCACGCACGGGTGCCGCTCCGTGCGCAGGTACACCGTCTCGGCGCGTTCCAGCGCTCGCCAGGCGCGGCGCGTCAGGTCGTCCACTCGGCCGGGTCCCAGCCCGACGATGGTGATCGTCATGCCATCCTCTTTCAACCCGCGCCCAGCGGCGCGTCGGGTTCGCCTTCCTTCGTGCCGCAAGTGTATCACCGCGACCGCCTGACTGGCACGGTGCATCCGCAACGGGTGCGAGCAAAGGTTGTCAGGGAATCTGTGGACCAATGAGCAATCGGCGGTATCAGCGCGGAACCTCACCCCCCGGCCCCCTCTCCATGACTGAAAGAACGGGTCATGGAGAGGGGGAGCCAGACACAATATTGACCTGTTGAGATGGTCCGGTCCCCCCTCTCCATCGCGAAAAGCAGCGATAGAGAGGGGGTTAGGGGGTGAGGTTCCGTGGCCGCGACGCAACCGCACCTGCTCATCAACCTGTCAAGTATTTCACTGACAACCTTTGCACGCACCCTCCGCAACGACGGCCAAAGACGGCGGACACTCCGCGCCCCAACCCATGACCCTGTGCGCGTCCCACATCCCACGTCTAGCCGCATAATAGGATATCGGGTTTCGCCCGTCGAATGCCTTGTGAGGTCAATGTGGGCACCATTTAAATGGTGAAATTTCACCGGGCGCATTTTCTTCGCTCAAATGAGGGAAAATAAATGGTGCGGAAATGGTGCGGAAATGGACCGAAAATGGTCCATAAATGGCGAGAAAATGGCTCCTTAACACAAAAATGGTGAGGGAAGATTTTTAAGCAGCGCTGGCGGCGGCGAGGCACGAAAAACGCCGCTAGAGTCACGGCGTTTCATGCGCGGTTGGGTAGGTTATCCATAGTGTACTACCCGTTAGAATTATGATGATTATTACGATTTCTTGAATATGTGCAGGTATAGCAGCAGGAGCAGGCGATGACCACCAAGATCGACTACAAGAAGGCGCTGAAGACCCTCTACAACCCGCCGACCAAACCCTTCACGGTCGTCGACGTGCCGCCGATGCAGTTCCTGACGATCGACGGCAGCGGCAACCCGAACACCGCCGCAGCCTACACCCAGGCGGTCGAAGCGTTGTATGGGCTGGCCTACGCGCTCAAGTTCGCCGTCCGCAAACAGACCGACGTCGATTACGGCGTGATGCCGCTGGAGGGCCTGTGGTGGGCCGACGACATGGACGACTTCCTGACGCGCAAGAAGGATAGCTGGATCTGGACGATGATGATTATGCAGCCGGAGCACGTCACCGCCGAGCTGGTGGAAACGCAACGCGCCGACGTGGCGAAAAAGAAGGACCTGCCGGCGCTCGACCGCGTCCGCTTCGAAACGTTCGCCGAAGGGCAGGCGCTCCAGGTCATGCATATCGGCTCGTACGACGACGAGACGCCGACGCTGGCCGCCATGCACGCACAGATTGAGGCGCAAGGCAACCTGCGCAGCGGCAAGCACCACGAAATTTACCTGGGCGACCCGCGCCGCACCGCGCCGGAGAACCTCAAGACGGTGCTCCGCCAGCCATTCACGGCGAAATGAGGCTCGGCCGATAAGCCTGGGGCGACCATTTGAGAGGCGATCCTGATGACAATGGCGCTTCGCGCCCGGGCACGGCGTGCCGTGCGCCGACACGGCGTCCGCCGCCCGTTGGGAAACCAATGTGCGAGAACGTGCGCCGACACG
>Ga0351855_1022_pt1 | contig 45162 bp, 40 predicted proteins | sample BONcelFGM3001C11_FD_206794 | JGI IMG/M metagenome (GOLD analysis project Ga0351855, IMG submission 206794) | Enriched cells from coal bed in the Powder River Basin, Montana, United States - BONCAT cells FGM rep2 HSBNCT.FGM.300.1.C11 ...
TGACCCAAGGCCATCCGCACCAGGACGGGTTACATGGAATTGTGGCAATGGTACCGCCTATTCAGAAAACGTATGACAACAAGGCCAAGCCTCTTCATCACCCCTTGTATCCCCGCGAAAGCCGGAACTGGGCTACGGAGATCGCCCCAAACGGCATACTTGCATGGGAGCTTGATCCGGAAGAGGGCTTTCAGAAGCTGTACCTGCTCAGGTGAGTATCTCGTCGGAATCAACACCAGCTCCTTACGTGGGTCAAGCTTCTCGCACACAGAACCAAGATGCTTCTCAGCGCAGTTCCGTTTGTCAGGAACGAGACATGTAATGACCGCTTGACGAAACTGCCTGACTCGCCTGACGCCCTCACTTGTTCTTGTGTAGATTACCTTCAGCAGATGGGTGCATTCGATGCAGAAGAAACCAACACCAGGCATGGACGACAAGGATTGCATAGGCCCATTCCAGAAAGCTGTCAGCAGCTTTGGTGACGAGCTGAGCGTTGGTTACCGGGCAATGGCGACCGACTGTATCCGTGAGTCAGAGGCTCTGGAGTGGTCAGAGTCGACTGTTTGGAACTCATGTGATGAAGAGAGCTGATTTCCCGGCAGGCGGAATGAGACGTCTGACTATGCTTCCAGGTACGATAATGCGAACCATTTCCAGAATGCTTTCGGATCACCATTATTCCAGGATGGCCGGGATTCTCCATCCGAGAGCAGCCCGCTCACTGAATAAACCGGGAGGGAACCTTTGAACGCTCTGGAGTACGGCATAAGCGACGACGACATCCAGCAGGGCAAGGCCATGGCAACGGTGGCCTATTTCGGGCTGCCCGGTTTCCTCGTAGCGTACCTTATCAGCAAGGAAAACAGGTACGTTCTCTACCACGCCCAGCAGAGCCTTGCCATCATGTTCACCTGGATGCTCTCTGGTTTCCTGTGGATTCTCTGCTTCATCCCGATCATCGGGCTTATCTTCCTGGTGATCTACTCCCTGTTCATCGGCATACCGCTTCTCACCATCTTCATAATCGGGCTGGTGAATGCGTCAGGAGGAAGCGTGAAGCCGCTTCCGGTCCTTGGCAGGCTCGGGCTGAAGATCGGGATGGTCAAACCGGTCGATGGGCAGACAACCTGAATCTGCACCCTTATCCGCTGCTGACAAGACTCAGCTTCAGATCGCGGGCGAACTCGTAGGAGATGAGTTGCCCCGTTTCGGTATCGGTGAAACCCTTCTCACTGTGTGACTTTTCGCTGAGCATCAACGCGCTGCAGTTCTCCAGCTGATGCGCGACGGATGCCAGTACCAGGATCTCAGTAGGAGAGAAGACCGAAAGGTCTGGTTTTTCTGTTGATTCAAGAAGCTCAACCATCTCGTCAACGCCTTTGCATGGGATTTCCCGCGTTCTCAAAAGCTTTCTGTCCTGAACAAGTATGGCAAGGATGTGCTCGTAATCATTCAGACAGGGGCCGAAGGGCAGATGGGCATAGGTTGCTCCGGTGATGGAGACGCCAAACTCTTTGAAGTGAAGGGAATCCGCATAGAATAGGAGTTTGTTTATCTTTGTCCGGGATACACCATTTCTGCAGAAGTAGAGCAGGGCTGCTATGAGTTTTCCCGCGTCGGGCCTTGAGTAACCGTTGAACTCTGATGGCGCCGATGATCCGAGATAGCCTTCAAGAGCTTCCTGGGGAGTGGTTCCGGTTTTGTTGAACCTGCTGAGCAGCTCATCTCTGCGGTTCTTTGGAATTGCCGAGTTTGCAAGCATTGCTCCGAAGCCTCCCAAACTCATGGCTGTTTTCAGAAGGGAGTCGTGGGAGGCCTCCTGAAGCGCTCCGTTCTCGTAACGGCTTATTGTGACTCGACTGCAGGAAAGCAGCATGGCAAGCTCATCCTGGGTCATGTCCATTTTCAGCCTGAACGACCTGATGTCTCCGGGCTGAAGCATGTCGTGCCTTGATCGGTATTCACGGAACGCTGCATCAGCGCTGTCCCAGGGCTTCCCGTCTACCAGGAACCGATGCCCGCAGCCGGTGCAGGTATGTCCCTGAGCTTCTACGGTGATTTCCTCTCCCCGAATGCCATAGGTTTCACTGAGAGTCTCGGGTTTCGTCAGCAAGGGTTCATTGCAGACCGGGCATTCCCTCTTCTTCATCTTCGCTCCTTTTAAAAGGGAATCGCAAAGGTCCTTCCGGCGGATGGAAGGAGACGACACGGGCGAATGTGATTCCGTTTCGTTCTTCAAGTTTCAGCTTGATGTAAACCAAACCGCCACAAACTTCCTTTCCGAAGATGTAGCAGATACCTTCGCCATCGACTCTTTCAGATGCTATTCCGCAGTAATCAGTAATACTCAGTGTGCTTATCTCTTCCAGTCTCTGCCGCTCCGTTATTCCAAGCTGTGAGAGTGCATCCCTGTTCTTCCTGCAATTCGTCGTTGTCATCAATCCCTTGTTACAGGCTATCCTGAATTCGCGCAAGAAGTTCAGGGGTTTTTAGCGTGCGCTCATTGTTATGAGCCTCCATGTCATTCCTTTCGATTCCTATTGATCACAGAGCTCTCAGTTGTAGCAATATGTAAAAATTACTACAATTGACAATGCATCGCAACAGTGAGTTGATGCACATGAGTTTTACACCGGCCATCGTTTCTCAGTCCCGATAACGGGGGTTGTCCCCCGACCCGGCGGTATTGCCGCATCGTCGGCACTGCGCTATCATTCGATACGTAGTTGACACTGGGTGATCTCTTGTTACTGCTTCTGATTCTTTCCCGTTTCCCGCGATCGGAGGTTCCATGGCCGACCCCGAGCTGAGACCCCAGGGTGCCGTCGAATCTGCAAACGGCAACCATAACGGCGAAAACAACCATGTCCGGGGTGATCTGAACCTTCGCATCATACGATCGTTATGCAGGTTCGTTGAAGAGACCTACGGCTCCGAAAAACTCGATGCCCTGAGCTGGGAGGCGGGGGTTCCCGTTGAACAGCTGCGCTCCTGCAGGGGATGGATCAGCCAGGAGCAGGCCGAAGCCATAATGCACAGGGTGCATTCCTGGGTGGGCAGCGACCAGGCCTTCATGAAGGCGTGCATCCACCGCATGAAGGACAGTTATGGGCCTCTCAGGTTCCTTCTGTGGGCAACGTCTCCTGACCGGATGCTTGAGATGGGGCAGAACCACTTCTCATCCATCTCCTCATTCAGCAGGGGGGATTTCGAGAAGATCGGTGACAACAGGTTCCGACTGAGGTACTACTCAACCCGCAAGGAGAGCAGGCTTCTCTGCCTGTCCAGACAGGCTCAGTCCGAAGCCCTGCCGGAACTGTGGGACCTTCCCGCCGCCAACCTCAGGGAGGCTTCCTGCATCTGCAACGGTGATGACCATTGCGAGTACATTCTCACGATCTATGAGAAGAGCCGCTGGCTCCCCGTACTTATCGGTGCACTGGCTGGCGCCTGCGCTTCGGTGGCCGTTTCCATGTGGAATATCGGGCCGATGCTTCTCAACGCGTTCATATGGGGCATGACACCCATACTCGGGGCTTCGGCGGGTTTCATCTGGGAGCTGTTGCGGGCCAACCGGCGCAACCTCATGGTGGCTGACGACATCAACAGGGGGCTGTCACAGCTGGTGGTCGAGAACCAGGAGGCCCAACAGGAGATACTGAGCCTGCATCATCGCCAGCGCGCGTGGAACAGGCGTCTCGAGGAACAGGTGGCCGAGCGGACCCGGAACAGCGAGCAGCTCGCCAAGCGCCTGCAGTCAATTCTCACGGAACGCACCTCCGCCCTCAAAGGCGTTTCCCACGACATGAAGAACCCGCTGACGGTGATGCTTCAGACCAGCGAGGTCATAGGGGAGAAGCTGGACTTCGACAGCCTGTGGCTGGTGGAGGAACAGAAACTGGCGGTTGACCGCATGCGCGGCCTTCTCGACGACGTTCTCCAACTCCAGACATCTGACCCAGCCGACACGCAGTTCCTTCCCGAGCCCGTCGAGACCGCTCCACTCGAGGAGTCTTTCCGCAGGAGGCTGCGGGCGCTGGTGGGGGACCGGGGCATCAGGGTCAGTGTTATTGCAACCCGGGAGAGACCAGAGTGGATACTGATTGACAGGATGGTGCTCGACCGGGTCGTTGACAACCTTCTCACAAATGCCGTGAAGTACACTGAACGCGGCAGCATCGTTCTTGAACTCGACGGGAAACCGGGTTTTCTCACCATCAAGCTTTCTGACACGGGCCGCGGCATCGCTGAAGAGCACATTCAGATGATCTTCCAGGCCGGCGGTTCGGACCCAATGATGCGCAGCAGGAACAGCCACGGCATGGGGCTTTCGGTTGTGGTTCGCCTGTTGGACAGCATCTGCGGCAAGCTTGAGGTCATGTCGCTTCCGGGCCGCGGGAGCACTTTCTGGGTTCATTTCCCGGTTGAGCCTTCCGGAATCTCCAGCGTCCGTGAAACAGCCGAACCATCGGAGTTCGACCTTGCCCACCGGGTCGTGACGATCCGCAGGGTGGTTTGATGCCCGAGAGTATCCCAGCCCCGTCCGAGCCCAAGACTGCTTCCAGCGAGAGGGCCGTTGATGTGTTCCTCCGCTACCTTGAAGCCGAAGGCGCAACTGTCGTGTTCGGGATACCCGGCGGGTTGCTTCACCCCCTGTTCGAAGCGGTGGAGACCGACCCCAGGTTCAGGCTGATCGTCACCAAACACGAGGAGGGCGCTGCCTTCATGGCCGACGGCTACGCCCGAACCAGCGGGAAGCTTGCTGTCTGTGCCGGAACTGCCGGCCCGGGAGCAACCAACCTTTTGACGGGTGTTTCCTGCGCATTCGCCGACGGCGTACCGATCCTTGTGGTTACAGGGCAGGCGGCCAGCCACGCCATAGGCAAGGGCGCCGCTCAGGAGACGGGCCGCGAGGACATGGACATAGTCGCCATGTTCAGTCCCGTCACCAAGTACTCCGCAATGGTTACATCCCCACGGGATCTGCCGGGCCATCTCAGAAGGGCTCTCAGATCAGCACTGACGGGACGCCCCGGCCCGGTGCACCTGAACATACCCGTTGATTTCTGGGAGAAACCCGTGGAAGAGGGATGGTTCAACCCTTCCACCTACAGGCCCGACAGCCGCGGGTTTGACCGAAATGCAGTTCAAAGGGCCACCCGCGCTCTGCTAACGGCGAGGCACCCTGTTCTGCTGGCCGGGTCCGGTGTATCCATCTCCGGCGCCGGTTCAATCCTCCGGACACTGGCCGAGTTGATCCCCGCCCGGGTGGCCACAACTCCCAGGGCCAAGGGCGTGCTTTCCGAGAACCATCCCCTCTCCCTGGGCGTTTTCGGTTTTGCCGGCCATCAGGTGGCCCGGGAGACAGTACTCGGAACTGGTGTCGACGTTCTCTTCACCATAGGCGCCTCCTTGAATGAAACAACCACCCTCAACTGGCACAACGACCTCAGGCCCACCACCTGCCTGATCCAGCTGGACATCGACCCTGACAGAGTCGGCCGGAATTACCCCGTCGACATCCCTCTGGTGGGTGACGCCGGTGCGATCCTCACAGAGATAGTCTATCACGCACATCGCTTCATAAGGGCAGGGGAGCTGCCGGTTTCCCACTGGAGTGCCGAGCTTCCGGTACCTCCCTGGTCGGACCGCTGCCTCGGGAAAGACCAAAGGCTATCCGACGCAGTGCCCCTGACCCCGCAGCGCTGGCGCGCCGACCTCGAACTTGCCCTGCCGGGAGACGCCATCATCTTCTCCGACATCGGTGGGCACATGCTTTTCAACCTGCATTACCTCTGCATCCGTGACGATCAGGATTTCGTGCTGAACCTTGGCTTCGGTTCAATGGGACACGGCACGGCTGCCCCGGTGGGAGCTGCACTGGCCGAACCAAGAAGACCCGTGATAGCAATAATCGGTGACGGCTGCTTCACCATGAACGGCATGGAACTCATAACCGCAGCCGAGTACGACGTCCCGGTGATCTGGATAGTGGAGCACAACAACATGCACGGCATCACCTGGCACGGCAGCAAAATGGTGGGGAAGAAGCGCCCGATGGAAGCCGTCAGGTACAGGAAGAAGCTTGACATAGCAGGCATTGCCAAAGCTATGGGTCTTTCCACCTTCATCGTTGAGAAACCCGGAGAGATGACCGAAGTGCTCCCGAAAGCCCTTGCCGTGCCCGGTCCATCCCTCATCGAGGTAAGGGTTGACGGCAGCATCCCGCCACCACTCGGTGACAGGGCACAGGCAGTTGCTGGTTTCGTAAGGAAGTGATGAACGAAAACCGCGGCCCGGTCGAGGACCTGAGCTGGGCAACAACACTCAAGGCAAGGATCGTTACACCGGGAGCTCGCCCAAGGATACACGGGTACGATGTCCGCGGTGACCTTCTAGCCAGCACGGGAATCCCTGGCATTATCCTTCTCACCCTGACGGGAGAACTGCCCACAAAAGCGGCCGCAACGGCATTCGAGAAAGCGATGGTCTTTCTTGCGCCAGTAAGCGTGGCCGAAGCCCCGGTGCACGCATCAGTCCTGGCGGGGCTTTGCGGTTCAGACTCAACCGGCAGGGCTGGCGTCGCCGCCATCACACTGGCCCAGCAGGCAAGGTTCACAGTCGCCGAACACAGGGACTTGCTGATGGGCCTGAAAGAAGGGCACGTACCGGAAGGTTTCGGGGACACAGAAGAAACCGCCCTTCTCCTCAACGCGCTGAAAGAAGGGGGAGTTCCCTTCCCCGAAGAGTTCAGGAGGCTTGCACCGACTGCGGCAGCACTCGCGGTCCTTCACGAATGCTGTGGGCTCACGACAACCGAACAGCTCGAACAGGCACTCCTCATGGCCAGGATGCCGTGCGCCCTGGCCGAAGCGGGGGCTGTAAAACCCGGTGATTTCCGGGAGTACCCCATCGAGCTTCCCAGGTTCGAGTACACCGACGGGGACAAATGAACACCGAACCGATCAAAACCAGGGTCGGACAGGCCGGTTGGACCGATCACCGTCATTTCGGCATGTCGGTCTTCAACGAGCTTGCGGGCAACACAACGACCACTGGACTTATCGTTCTTGCAGCCACGGGAAGAAAGCTTGAAGAGGATAACTGCCGCATGCTGGACGACATTGCGGTTATCCTCACCGTGGCCGACCCCCGGATCTATCCCCTGAAACTCGTCAGGCTCGCAACAGCATACGGCGACCCCCTTGCTGGGATGGCAGCTGCAGTCGCAGCCATGCAGGGCGCCCTTGTGGGACCAAGGATCTCCCAGGATGCGGCCGGGTGGCTCGTGGAGTTGGCAACGGAACTTGGCGACAGCATCACCGACAAAAACCAGATCAACAGTGTCTTCAAGAAGATTCTGGATGAAAAGGGCCGTCTTGCAGGCTTCGGCGTTCCATTCCGCCCGGTGGATGAACGCGCAGTGGCACTAAAAGAAAAGGTAACAGCAAGGAACAGGCACACCGGCACCTGCTGGAAGCTCCACGAAGCAGTGGCGGAATATCTGAGAGAGACCAGAGGCATACCGGCCAATGTCGGCCTCTCCGTCGCCGCCCTCAGTCTCGACATGGGCCTTAAGCCCGAGAACCTCGCAGCCCTTTACACCGGCCTTACCATCAACGTTTTCCTCGCCAACGCCGTTGAGGGAGCGAAGCAGGCGCCAGAACAGCTCAGATGCCTTCCGGAAAGCTCGGTTGAGTACATTGGGAGGGAACCCAGACACAGCTGAGAGATCAAGCGGAGCAGTCAAGAACAGCTAGACAACACGTCTTTGCCTGAATTCACAGACCTATCAGATACAGCTTCTGGTAGCCATCGAGAGGATCCAGCTCCCATGCGAGTATCCCGCGTGGTGTGATCTCCGTTTGCCAGGAAAAACTGCTCACAGGGTAGATCGCGTGCCGGATCAGATTGCCTCTCAGATCGTAAATGTCAAAGAACAACTCGGTATATGCTCCCCGCCTTACCCAGAGGTTTTGGTCAGGCCCGATCCCGACATCGCTGATCGTGTTTTTGTATGGTGCGGGCTGGAACTCGAACGGCAAGGGGCTTCCGCCCCTTAGCCGGAAGTAGTCGTCCACATAGGCGATCTCGTACTCGAGCTCTTCATCGGTTTTGGCAACCGGTGCGATCTCGCGTGTGAAGTTGAGAATCTCCGTGCCGGTCGAGTCCCACCCCATCACCCTGTACTCGAAGGGGTCAACGGGAGCGAAGTAGGTATTGCCCTCGCTGTCGCCCCCCGGTGAGTAAAGATCGAACCATGCGAAAACGTAGAATGGTGAGGGATCGCGGTAGAACTCGGCATCACTGATCACCAGGGAGTCCTTCCAGAGAAGGTCGGTGTACTCACCTTCCCCCCAGGGGTAGATAGCGACAGTGTGTCTTGTGACTTCAGGATCCTGGCTTCCTTCGAATCTGCAACCGAGAATCAGGTCATCCGTGATGGGAGTGACCTGATAGGGAGGGTTTTCAGCCCAGAGCCCGACCTCCTCCTGAAATGCCAGCGATTCGCTGAAAACAACGAATCCATTCCTGTTTGGCTCGGTCACCGCTATCCTGCCATCGGGCATGATGAACATCCCCTGAGGGTGCATCAGCTCACCCGGGCCGTTCCCCCTGCGGGACAACTGCTGAATGAAGTTGCCCTGCATGTCGTAGACCTTGATGCATGCCGAGATTTCGTCGAGTACGAGAATTCGATCCTGTTGATCTATCCGGGCGGTCAGAATGGAACCGAAGGTTTCAGTGGAATCACCTATCTCCCGACCGATTTGCAGCACTGCATCAAGAGTATCAACCGGCAGCGTGATATTCATTGTGTCATGAAACTGAGATTCCTCATTTCCACACCCTGTCAGTAGACCAAACAGAGACGCAGTTAAAAGAGCAAAAATGTATGTTAAATGATTTCTATAGTATTTCATAGTCAATACTTTGCAAAATACTACCATATTATCACCACAGTTCTAGTAGCAATAGCTGCTATACTATTGACTACAAGCAGAATTGTTTGCGCTATGTACCAAATTGCGTAGTGTATCGATTATGATCGTACATATACGCTAATATTCGCTGCTTCCAGCAATACACAACGGAAGTGCTATTGCTCCTCCAGTGTAGCATTCAACATAGGAAAGTGTTCCACCTCCTATGCAGTATCCCTTTGGGGCATTACCACTTATGCATTTAGATACACCCAAGTTGCTTCCGTTCAATTCGATGATATCGGGCTTTTGCCATTCCATGACTCATCTCCTTTCATGATGCTACTAATGGAACGATAATTATTACACTACTACTATACTAATAACTATATTATATTACTAATATGCATCTTCCTTGATGTTGGGAACACATTCAGCCGATGAGCCTCCTCACAGAACCAGAACGGAGCCCAAAGGTGTCTTGAACGGTAATAATTTTGAGCTATGCAGCTCCCATTGCATGTCGCCTTCAGCAGGCATTCACCGCAGATGCCCTCAAGCTTGTCTGGAAGACCCTCGCGGAGTTCAATCAACACTTTGGAGTTCAACCAAACGTCATTCAAACTTTTTTCGCTCGAGTGTCCAAACACGAGATCGGGAACAGACTCACCAATGCCGCACAGTGAGTATGAACCATCGGCTAGGACTCCTAGAATGTCCGTGATCCTGCACACTCCATAACCGCATCCTTCATCGCTCAGTATTCTCCCCAGTGGATGGAATGCCAAGGGCTGAGTGAAACAAAGCGGTATAGTAGATGATGGAGAGAGTTCTTTTACAACCAAATTGCCTAACTCAACGAGTTCGGTTACAGACAAAGTTTCCATCGCATTGTGCATTTGGTCCCCTCGTGCTGTGGGTTGAACAGGGTTAAATTTGACTGAGCTTGCGCCAACAAACTGTGCTAGTTTAACAACAGAATCAATATGTCCCATATTTCGTCGGATCAGCGACATGATGATTTGAGGTCTTATCCCGGCCTTAACCAAGTTCTCTATCCCATTGATAGCCGCGTCAAATGAGCCACTTACCCCCCTGACCCATTCATGAGTGGCGGCATCGGCTCCATCAAGACTCACAGAAACATGAAGCATTTTTGAACTTGAACGTATTTCTTCAGCTAATCTAGGCGTGCAGAGAACGCCGTTTGTTTCTATTGAAAGGCAAAGCTCAGTAGAACGGATAAATGAAAGGATTTCTGAGATATCGGGGTGTAACAATGGTTCGCCGCCAGTGAGTTTGACTCCTGAGAGACCAAGAGGCAGTGCCTGTGTTATTATTGATCTGATTGCGTATGGCTCAAGTACAGGAAGTGAGTCAGACTGAGATTGGTACTCCGGGGCAATCCAGCAATGCCGACACTTTTGATTGCAGCCCTTTGTAAGATAGAAGTACAGCTGTTTCAGAGGATGCGCTTTTTGGTCGCCGGACATGGCATTGATAAGTGTCATAGTTAAGCCTCTGGAAGTTTTCCACCTGATTCTAGGAACAACCTAAGGCACGAATCAGGACTGGGATGATTTTCATTCCCGACCATCGAATATGCCAATGAAGGGCAACTTCCCCTGCAGTAGCGTGTGTATACGCAATCGTAGCAGAATTTGAATGAGTCGAGTGGGATATCGCGCCGTTCTCGAAGCTTTAAAAGCATTGGGTGGGAATGCCAAACTGTCCTAAGATCGTCAATATTGATTGTGCCAAGTTCAATATGTGCCAGTTGAACACAGGGAACAATCACACCATCCGCCCGCACTGTTATCTTTGAAAACACTCCCCCACAAGATCGAAGGTATCCGCAGTCTGGATGAGTCTGTTGTCCCTCAATCCTGGCCTTTTCCATAATGAGCCATTGTTTCGCATTGAAATGAGGGCCGGCAACAGCACTGATACGACCGGGATACCTCGATTCCATTCTGAGCAACGTTGTCATTGCGTTGGACATCTGTTCTACAGAAAGCTGAACCTGTGTTGCGTTGTTTTTGCACAAGCCAATGTAAGATGCTGCGTTGGTTGTGATGTGGCTAAGGTGCAATTCGTCAAGCAAATAACAGACAGTTCTCTCCAGATCATCAACATTATGTCGGTGAATTGTTACTCTTGCGGTTAACGGAATTCCATTGTTCTTGATGTGCTTTGCGCCCTCAATCGCCATCTTGAATGCCCCATCGCCGCGGAAGACATCATGAGATCCTGGAAAGGAGCCATCAATTGATATTTGTACGCCGTTGCATCTTCCCGTCGCAGCTATGAAAGCTGCCATCTCATCAGTTACAAGAGCTCCATTAGACAGTATGCAGAAGCGCATTCTATTCTTAACAACTCCTGAAATCAACTCTTTGAAATCTTCCCTTATGAATGGTTCTCCGCCCCCAAATGAAGCTTCAAGAACTGCACATCTGTTTAGTTCTTCGAAAAAAGTAAGCCATTCATCCGTCTGAAGGTCATCATTTGCCGATCCTTCGCTAGTAAAATGCGAGCAGTACATGCATCTGAGATTGCATTTGTTAGTTGCTATCAGTTCGACGCTCTCTGGGGTTCTCAAAGTTTTCATGGCTGTTCTTCAGATCCAGTCTTCTTGTATTCAACAATTCCTTTTTCAAATAGTCGGTCAATGAAGTCAGTCACGAGCGCAGCGGCATTCAAAGGCACATTCTTGAATTCACCAATTAGATTCGTAATTACTTCATTAGTAGTTTTAACACCATCAAAATGCTTGAGTATATGAACAGCAGTTGGGTTTAGACCAAACACCTCGACAGTGTCTGGATTGACAAGAAGTGCCCAGTCATCGTCCTCTTCCCGAAGCACAAATACTGGGTTCATGATAACAACACTGTCATTCTGCATATCGTATTCCAATCGTATGAATGCCACTGAGTGAAATAGAAAGCTTGTGGAAAACTCGTAGTTCTATTTGAAGCGAGCTCCAGCACTTGGAGGACAAATCCATTACCTCCTTTGGGCTGGATGTGTTCTTTGATACCTTTCTGAACATTTTCGCGAGCAACTCTAGTATTATCATGTAGTGCAACAGCACACAAAAAATAGGTCCTTCAGCATACCGGGCCAATACTGAGCATCTCATTGATGCAACTCTCGAACTGGTGGTATTAAGCTAAACGGACCCCAAGCAGTCTTGTAGCAGAAGCGCAGTATCCTCTGACCAGATTCCAGAAGCGGTTCATCCGGATTATGGCAAGTGCATGGATTATTATCACTGGTGCGAATCATCTGTACGCTCCGTAAAAACAATGTTCTCATCAGCCGGATTCAACGGCGCCACAGCGATTTCACCCACACCCAGTGCCACGAGCCAACCATCGAACTCCTGAGTGCTGGGAGCTGCATAGCTGATCTGGTCGACCAATTCCAGATTCGAATCGTAGATGTCGAACTCAAGGGTGAAGAGTGTGCCTCTTCTCACCCACAGGTTTCCGTCTGGTGAACAGAACAACCCCTGTATGGTGTTGTGGTATTCACTCGGCTCGTAATCGAAGCCTGCTTCGCCTCCTGTGCCCCTTATCCATGCTCTTCGCAGTCTATCGGTCTCGATCTCGATATCCTCCCGGGTCTTTTTCAGGGGGGAGACTTCCGAGATGATGGTGTTCAGGGGGTGGTTGTCCAGAGAAACCACTTTCACCCTGAACTCTTCTGCCGTGGCGTCTGCAAAGAAAACAGATCCATCAGCGAGGTTCACGTCGAAGTGTATCGCGGTCTTAGTTACATAGTTCAGTGGGTGAATGCTTTCTGTCAGCCGTGTGTGATAGGTGTACATGCGCTCGGGGTTTTCGGGATCGGAGAAGTTCCAGAGGCTGAGTCTGGTTCCGCACCCCGAGACTTCGTCCAGGATGTAGTCAACCCCAACAAGAGTGCTGTCGGAAACCATCCTCAACCTTACAGGGGTTCCGGGCTTCAGAGCCTGCTCGAAGAAAAGGATCTCTCCAGTACATTGATAGGTGTCATCGTAAAGCAGGATCTTTTTGTTGGCATGGCAGTTCAAGGCAAAACCGCCACCAGGCCGCGGCGCCAGTTCCGTTGGCGAAGTGTATTCCAGCGGGCCTCCCCCAATTGAAGATATCTTCGCAACTTCTACACCATCACGAAGGACGTAAACCTCTTGAGTTACGTTATCCAAAACCGCAAGATCACCGTTCGAGAGGTAGCACAAGCTCCCAGTGCCAAGAATCCCCAGATCATCAAGCTGGATTCGTTCCGTGAGGGGAACGGCTGTTCTGGTTTCGATGGGCTTATCACCGCAACCGGTTAGTGCCTGAATGGAGACAACAAGTAGGCCAATCGACATTTGTGCTTTCATACTCTCCTTAAGTCGTTCAGAGTGGCGCCACATCCTGGTGACGCCACAATGACTACTGCGTCCTAGCTAGAAAGGCCAGAGATCAAGGGTCTGGCAGATGCATACAAGGTAGAAGTGCTTGCACTGCTCCTTGCACTGCTCTTCGTCGAACATGTCCGCCAAGGATGGCATATCCGGGGGGTTGATCAATATCATGGCTCACCTCCTTTCATGTTATCGCGTCCTGGCTTTGAAGTTCTCGAAAATGAAGTTCTCGAAACCTTCCTTCGTGTATCGACAGGACGGCACCCCGGTTTTGAGATATCTGTCGGGGCAACCACCTCCACAGATTGGGAGCATTCTGCATTCGGAGCATTCTGGAATGATGAAAGGATTCCAGCTACGCCAGGCTTTGTATGATGCAAACAGGCCGTTCTTTGAGATTGAGTAACAGTCTGACGGATCCTGCACCTGATTCCAGCACCTTACCAGCTTCCCTTCCGGCAGTATGACTGCACACATCTGGGTAGTGATGGCACAGCCAGGGAACCTTGCGTTCAGCTTTTTCGAGAAAACCTCTTCCCCACAGACTTTCGTTTCGATACTATGGAAGTTCTCTGAACCTTTTTCAGCGTTTCCCTGATGGTTGTACATTGTCGGAGCCCTGTAGACGAAAATTCGCTCATTACCTTCGAATTGCTTCCTGAAGGACGGATAGTCAAATTCCAAATCGCTTTCAACATTGACCCGAATCAACACGTTCATGTGCTCAGCAGCATGAAGCGCGTTTTCTAAAACCTTCCTGTAAGTCCCTGATCCGTCAATAGTTGTTCTTCGTCGATCGTGAATCTCTTCAGGACCGTCAATGGTTATCTGAGCCGCGATTACACCATAGTCGCATAAGAGCTTGACCATGTCCTTCTCCAGAAGGAAGCCGTTGGTTACGAGCATGGCCTTGGCTTTCGGATCGACTGTTCTAACCGTTTCCAGTGTTTTGAAGCATGCTTCCGGATACAGAAGAGGCTCACCGCCGTATAGCGTGGTGTGAATGCTTGCTGGAGCCAGGTCGAAAAGCATTTCTCTCAGGCTGTGAAGCTGGCTCTCACCAATTACCGCATCATCCTGGACCCCGGAGCTCTGAATGCAGTAACTGCATCGAAAATTACACTTTCTGGTTACCACAGCAGTTAGTTTCATGAACCCGGCTGCCCTTGCTGATTCCATTAGGCCCTGCAAATGGGCTTTTTCGTCGAAGTCATCTGCAATGAGGAAACCGGCGGATTCAAGTGCTTTTAAAGAGCCATCGTCGAACAACTCGGTTGATGGGTTGATTCCAGGTTGCTCCAGAATGTTTCCGTAATGGGCATGTTCTTCATCCAGCTGGTACATTGCACCAGTGAAGCAGTTGTAGATAATGTTGGTGCCATGCCTGCGAACCTGCCAGTTGTAGAGTGATGCTTTCATTGGACAGAGCACCCAGATTCTGACCTATAGCAGTTCTTGATGATACCCGGCGCAATTCTGCCAATAGCACTACAGCTAAAGCTATTGCATACATCTTTTGAGTTAAGCATAGCCGTTCACCTCCCCTTGCCCATAAGTACGGCTCACACCCGAGATTTTTCAAGGGCAAAGAGAAATGTGATTGAGCAATCGAGCCGGAAAGTACGTTCTAGGGGGAGTTTACATCGCTTGGTCTGCGTGTATTGGATCCAATCCATTTATGCCTATCGGCAAAGAAGTAGGGTCATTCAAGGGGAACACTTTTCTGCCGGAAAACTCCAGACGGGTTCGGATTGAGCAAAGTGTACGCAACCCGAATGAACGGGATTGAAGCGTAGCGCAATCGTACTGTGTCAGGGAGTTTGTGAAGCCGGCAAGGGCGGAATTGCCCTCAGAGTCTGGGAAATCAGGTCTCCATCTTTCTAAGGCATGTAAGCACAAGATTGGCCATGTAGCTTCCCTTTCGGAAAGGCGACTCGATGAGCCTGACTATCCGCTGCCTGATCTCGGCAAGACAGCCCGCCTTTGAAGCGGCATGCAGTGTCAGCGTGCAGGCACCCAGCACATCCGTGGGGAGAACGTCGTGACCGTAACCATCGAGAAACCAGTGTAATGCAGCATAGCCAACCTTTGCCGAGAACTCGGGGTTTGTGCCCAAGAAATCCCTTGCCGCGCGTGTGAGCGTTATCGGGTCGCAGGGGAACTCCTCGGCTATTGCAAGAGCCTCCTCAAGTAGTCCGGCGGATTTGGCAGCGGCGAACCACCTGCCCTCATGACCTGGCGATTCGTCCAACAGAAGCGTGAGGATCTCTTCCGGAGTCTTGCTGGGGTACTTCGCCTGAATGGCCTTGTAGGTTGCCAGACCCGTGGTGCGACGGTTGGCGGCGAAGGCGAAGCTGTAGAATGCTTCTTCGATCTTGCCCTGGGAAAGACGGATCTGCTCGCAGGTTTCCGCAAACAGGTAGGTGTCCAAACCGCTGTCACTTGTTTTGTAGGCGTACATGATGGCTTCATCAGGTCTTCCCATAGCTGCAAGGGCTTTGGTGCCCCAGATGCGGTAATGCCAGGAAAGGTTTGGATCAAGATCGAGAAGTTTCAGCAGTTCGGCGTGCCTTGCGGAGTAAAAGAGGCAGCTGAGGCATGCTGGTGTTCCGTGGGAGTATCCTCTGCGCGGTGACTCCTTATCCCACAGGCTCCTGACACCTTCAATGAAAACATCAGCCCAGTATGAAGCCATGGTCTGTGAAGCGCAGAGGCGTCCCCAGTAATCGGGAATGCAGTCGAGGTAACCTATTCCATCCTCCTCAACTGCGTTCCACAGCCGTTCAAGCCATTTGGAACGGGTCGATGCATCCGCAGGGGCATCAGCTATCAACTCAACCAGCACATCCACCGCCCTGTTGATGGCGCTACCGATCGCGCCTGAAGAGCTGTCAACATTGTCTATTGCGGGAGAGAGCTTCTCAAGGAAGCGAACCGCCCCTTCTGCCGCAAGGGCAGGATCCTTGCGGGCAACTCCCTTTATCTCAGTCAGGGCTTCCTTGATGCGCTTTATGGGCAGCTGTGATCGCCACCCGAATCCACCGCGGCGAAAGCGTGTGCTGAACTCCCATTTGTGTGCCATTCGTCAGAAATCCCTTCAAAAGGTGAGTCGATTCGGCATTCAGAATATTGCTTCGATCCGCTGGAGGGGTGAAGGGGCTGTTGTGAGTGTAATTCAAACCGGCGAAGTTGTTGCACTTAAGCAGCGTTGAGAATTGACCTCATACCTCTGTCTGACGTATCCCGCTACGATTAGCGATCCGAAGCGAGAACGAGGCAGGTGATGTCTCGGGACAAGTGATTTCTGACCCGGTCAAGGGAAGGGTGGAGATCGTTGTATCTGTCCGCGCTTGCCAACAGTGATTCTCTCTTTCTATAAAATCAGTCTTTGAGGAAGTAATAGAGACCGTATCCACCTCGTGAGATTAACACAACACTGAATATTGCGTAAACACCCAAAGGAAAATTCCGTAGACTGAGAAACCAAGCAGCTATAAAGAGAATCATTCCTGACTCAGCATAGACTTTATTGAGAAGCTGCCGTTCTCTTTCGTCGGGTTTGAGCTCCCTTGCGAAAAAGAATTTAAAAATCCCAAGTGGAATCAATCCTATTGCAAGGACATATGCTGATTCAATGTCTGGCAGCAACCAACCAAGAATTGCTATAAGAATTCCTGTTGCTATATTTACTGCAGACCAACCCACATAATTACCCTCAATTTTGTTCATACTATTCTTCCTCCGTCAATTGAAACGCATCCTCAACTGAAACACCAAAATACCGGGCCATTTTCAGAGCAGTTGTAACAGAAGGGTTAAACTTTCCTCCTTCAATTGAATTGACTGTCTGTCTGCTGATACCGACTTCATCAGCCAGTACCTGTTGTGAAATAGCTTTCTCAGCTCTTAACACTCGAAGCCTGTTGTGCAGTTTCACTATTCCTCCATTCACAGCAGATATACATAATGCAAGACATACTGTCAACAATAGGCGACACTTGTATCTCCTCCGGGGATGGTGGAAACCCCTCGCTTTCAGGCTTAGTACGGTATTGATTTTCTTGATGCGACCTGAAAACAGAACCAATCACTGACATCGATGTTGTTCTTGATATCGAGAGGTTGAAACAGAGATTGAGTTCCGGAGAGGTCTCATGCATCGCGTTCGCCAGGAAGACGGACTGGCACGTTGCCACCGATGACAAGCGAGCCTGCGAGATCGCTGAAACCATTCTCGGCGATGGAAGGCTTCTGACAACCCCCGGGCTGATTCTAACGGCGATAAGAACCGGGCTTCTCACGGTGGAAGAAGCCGATTCAATTAGGACAAAACTCATGGAATCCCGCTTCAGGATGAGTTTTGGTTCATTCCGGGAAGTGCTTTAACAAGAAGAAAAAGAGCCTTGAGAGCGATTCGGAGACTCATGGAAACAAGAAGCCCTTTGCAGGTGTGCCAATAATGCAACAGTATTATACTGTACTATCTTGACAACACAAACTCGCTCTTCATATTCTTCGTGAAACGGAGCGAGAAGATGCGATGCTTTCAGTGCGGCGAAGAGATCGAAGCAGGGCGGGAAGAACACTACGGCCTTCATCCATCCTGTTTCCGTGAATCATTCCGTGTGGATGGGCTTCCGGAGTTCACTGGGATTGCTCGGATACAGCAGGACGCTACAAGCCCGGCCGGTCAGCCCGTCAGCACCGATACGAGCTTCTTTCAGGGGAAGTTCAGGAAGTACGATGCCAGGCTGGAAGGTGTTTCCTACATCCTCAAGGTGGAGGAGAAGGAGTACCCCGAACTCCCCGTCATGGAGTGTTTGTGCAACCAGATCGCAGTCTTCCTTGGAATCGAGGTTCCGCAATCAGGATTGATAAGGTTCCACGGCGTATCCGCTCTGGCGGTAAGGAACTTTATCCGGCCTGGTCGGAAGGAAGCACTTCATCACATCCATCACTTCCTCGAGGGTGGATCATTCGATTGCGAAACGTTGATTCGTGTGATTAGGGATAAAACCGGCCGGTTGTTCGAGATCGAGCGGTTCATTACTCTGTGCCTCTTCGATTCTCTGATCGGCAATCACGACAGGCATGGCAGGAACCTTGGGTTCATCGAGGAGGCGGGGCAGTACAGGCTGGCACCCTTCTACGACAATCCATCCTACCTCGGCATTGAGGAAGCGGCTTTCCTTCGAGCTGACCACAGCCCGAGGGGGAGGATCGCCACAAAAGACAGCCCCGATCCCGTGATGACCGACTATGTCGAAGAGTTCAAGAGGCTCGGATTCATTCACGTGGTCGAGGGTTTCAGGCGAAGCCTGAACACCAAAAAACTCATGACCCTGACGGGCTGGAGCTTCCTCTCCGCTGAACGGGCGAAGGCATTCAACGTGCTGATCATGAAGAGAGCGGAGCAACTGAACAATGACTGACCTGAAACTTCAGGGAGTGGATGTCTACTCAGAGGGCCGAAGGACTCGGGATCATGCGGGCAGGCTGGAACGGCATACCGGCCCTGACGGGAAGCAGGGTTTCCGGTTCACGTATGAAGACGCGTATCTGAGACAACCCGACGCGGTCTCGGTCGGTCCCGACCTTCCCCTTACCCGGAAAAGCTTCTTTTCAGAGGAGCTGTTTCCATCCTTCACGGACAGGATCCCTTCGAGGGAGAACCCCGCCTATCCGGAGTACTGCGCGGCAACCGGGATAAGCACCCATGAGGTCGACCCCTTCGTTCTACTGACAACGATAGGCAGGCGTGGACCATCCTGCCTCGTATTCGAGCCGGTTACGGAGGAGATCTTCGGCGCAGAAGAAGCAAGGGAGTTTCGGGCCACCCTGGGCCTTTCTTTCCGGGAGTTCGGATTGATCTTCGACTTTTCCCCCTACACCATTCAGAAAATCGAATCCGGGAAGCAAACCGGCCGGGATGTACTGAAAAGGATGGAGTTGTATGCCCGCTTCCCGGATGCCGCTTGGTTCGAGATGACCAGGAACAGGCCGAAGGTGCATACGAAGCTGTGGCAGAGGCTGGAGGGGCTGTTCAGGGAGAAAGGTGTGAGTGGTGGTGTGTGAGCTTCTCAGAGGAGGCAGCGTTGGAGGCTTTTTGAAATTCTTCGTCAGCAGAGTCTTGGATCTCTGAACGGAATTCGTACAACCCATTGCTGTCAATGATGTTCGTGAACTGGTAATCTGGGGAGTGTAGCTCAATGAAGTGTCTACCCAATGGGGAAGCTTACGCGATCGCTAACCAAACGTGGACTCGGAGTGAAGTGGATTGATGGTTTTTGGGGATGCACTTGTTGGGAACACCGAACCTCCCTTCGCAATGGAATGTTTCCGTCATACTCCTGCCTCGCAACCGGAAGCATCATGGTAGTCTGAAGAGCTTGTCCGACTGCGACAGGGACAATACTTCGAACTGTGATACAGCTACATCAGGCGGGAGTTTGTCTCTTAGTACCGGCATGATGTATTGGCAGTTCACTCCAGCTATGATCTCCGTTAACAGGTTGCTGATCTGGTTGTCATGAACATTCTCCATTTGGTCCTGCAAAATGAAATGCAGGCATGGGATATCATGCGTATCCGCGAATTGAATGTATGCTAGATCAAATGCTGCTATCTGGCCTTTCTTTTTGCCTGTTCCTAAGTTTCCGCTCAGACTGCTTATCTGTAGTTCATAGCCTCGTTCAGATATCACCGAGCTTAACACGAACTGCTCCCCATAAAGACGAAATGACATCTTCGAAAAAAACTCGTTGAACTCAGCGATGCGCTCTTGAATCAACTCGTCCTTAGACCCGATACCTGCATCGATCTGACGAAGCTCCTCCTCAATCTGGCTTAGTCTGGAAACCAACGAATCCCACAACTTCTTCTGCTCTTCAAGTGCGCCTTTGGTTTCAAATGACTTATTGAGTTCTGAGATGACTTTCTGCAGTTTCTCAACTACTTCAGTTTTTTGGAGCTTGCCAGCCAGTTGCTTTTCATTGACGAGTAGTTCGGTCAATTCTCTTTTCTTCGCCGCAAGGTTCGCTTCAATCTCTGGAAGCTCCTTGGTTATGTACTCAACCCTTTTCCTGCACATGGCATTGTGGAAGATGATTGTAGCCTCAAAAGTCTTCTGAATGCCAGGAATAAGCGATGCCGCCTCCTTGTACAGGGTCGCGATTGCTTGGCTATCAACGTTACTGGTTTCACCCTCAAGCTCATCCTTGCTCTCCAGGATGAGTTCTCTGCGAAGCTCAAGGTTTCCAATAGTGGTGGAGAGCTGGTTCACTAAACGCTTCACGTCATTCAAGGATGTTAAATCAGCTGCATAATCATCATTGACATCAAAGCTGTCCTTCTGAGCTGTTAATTCGTTAATTGTTCTATCAATCACAATCAGAGATTGCTCAATCTGTGATAGCGAGGTCTCTCGCTTCAGGCGACGAAGAAGACTATCTTCAATCTTCTTATCTCTGAGGAGTTGCTGCTTTCGAGCATTTGAATCCGGCTCAATTCCAAGCCAGAACAAGAAAAGTGCTTCGTATTCCTCGATAGTGGTGCACTGATGCAACACTTTCAGGGTGTTCGTCAGCCTGTTTCGCTCATCCCGGATGTTTTTTGCGATGATCTGTCGCAGTTGTGGCTTTTCTTCATCAGAATTGAAAATGAGCGACTTAACAATAGATGGGAAGCGCGTCGCAGAAACAGCCTCTCCATTGATCTCTAGGATCTTATCTGAACGTTGTAGAAAGTTTCGCCTTATCTCGATTTCTTGCGACGAGGATAGCTCAAGATCTTCCTTAAGAGTCATTTCTATCATGACGTTGTTCTCTTTGAGGAAACACTCAACTGTAGTATTCGCCTTGCTCTTAAACTCTGGATCCTTGTAAATGTTTAGCCCATTTCCTCCAAAGCAAAAATCTATCAGCCTAAGGACTGTTGTCTTGCCAACGTTATTCCCAGATTCCTTACGATCGCTGGTTGTCGTCTCATCGATGATGAGATTGAGACCTTTGTGAAAGCGGATATCTCTTATTAAAGTGTTTCCATTGATTATCCTAAGACTTTTCAGAAACACTTCACTATCCGTCCTTCCTGGTGATCAACAATCCCAAGTATGAAAAGCCAATCTAGCGTCAGAATGAAAGCATTCATAGAGATGCCTTCTCTGCGATTCATGAGTTCGAATGCCCAAAGAGGCTCGATCTTCTCCTCGTTTGCTTCTCGAAGAATCTCAATAAGGCGCCCACCCAAGTGGTAGATTTGTCTCTCTGGCTTCATGTCGCGATCAATGATCATGATTACAAGGAGGCTCCTCTAGAATTTTGCATCTCATAAAAGCATCCACCACGATAACCGACAAACCAAAAGAGATATCCTCCTGCGTGATTTCACAAGTCTCTCCCTGAGTCTGCAAGAGGAGTTCATCCAGCACATCCTCAATTATGCTATCTGCATTCTCCCTGACCACGTCTTGCGGTTTTTTGTTCATGTCGCTCTCGACGTATCTGCCCTTTACTTGGAGATACAGATTCCTGATGTTGCGCATTAGGTTTGACTTCTTAAAGGAGCCTTCCACTTCGAGCGTCTGGTAGAGCGTATTGATCCTTTTGTAGAAGACTCGATACTCCTCTATTAGTGGAAGATTTCGTTTAACCGCATTGTATTCAATCTTGTATGCAATATCAAAAGACCTATCAGACTGTTGTTCTTGGAAAGACCTGTCGAGTTCGATCCCTGCGATTGCATTGACAACAGTCATTAGAAGTGATGGCCGTGTATTAAGATAAGCGTAGGTTGCTGTTGACTCGTGAAGTTTCTTCCAGCGCTTCAGAAGAATGGGGGGGTACTTCTCTTCGTTATCTCTATTATCAACGATTGAATGGCATTCATCGCAAAGAAGAATAAGATTGTTGAAGTGTCTTCTTTCATCATCAGTCATATCCCGATTCCAGCGCGGCCCTTCTGACGAGGCTGCCTCAATATGACAGATCTTACTAACTACTGTCTCACCGTCGGATGCAATAAGCTTCCTATGACAATTCGGCGCTGCACACTTGTTACCTGACAAAGCATGCAATCTCTTAATGGTTGATTGTTTATATTGTCGTGCTGTCGACGTCATTCCATGGCGATCCTTTCCCACAGTGCAAAGATAGCAAACAATCCGAGCAAGGAAAACACAAGTTCACTACTGAGATGATTCTTCAGGATACTGCCACTTGAACTGGTAGCACCTGCTCAAAGGCTGGCGTAGCATCCGAACTGCACACAACGCTAAGCATCAGCGGTGGCGCGAAGCGCCTTCCACTGCTTGCGGTTGTTCAGCTCCTTTGATCGTTGTCTACTCTCTTGGTTCATCGGTTGCCCCCACCAGGCATCGAGTTATGAAGCCGACTTGCTCGGCCTCATGGAAGAAGCCGTTCCTCAATGACACCCTGAATCTTCTTCGCGCTGAAACCACCGACCTCGTCCGTCTCCACTAGCCGGTCATTCAGTCCGTGATTCTTGTACCAAGCCCGCCGACGCTCGACGCTGGCCTCGTAGGAAGGATCGCCCAGTTTTCCCCAGTGCTCCCAGTACAGTTCCGTCGGTCCGTCGGCGGTCTCTACGGGAATCGTGAAATCGGGTCGACGGATCGTGCCGTCGTCGGCAATCAGAAGCTTCTCGTAGTAGTAAGGTACTTTCGCCTTATCGAGCAGCGTGGCAATCAGTGCCTCGGACTTGGAGGCAACCAGCTCGTTGCGCAGCGTCCGGATGACTCGTTTCTCCGGCCGCCAGTCGTCGATGTCCGGGATCGCCCGCTTCGCCGTGTAAAGGAAAGTGTGCCGCCGCTGAAAGCACGAGGCGCCGCGCCACAGGCCGATCCGAACGGCATCCAGGTCCCCCGGCTGCCCCTGCACGAGCAGGTACATCCGCCGCGTGAACCTCGTCAGCGCCGTGTACAGCAGCTCACGCGTCACAAGCCGGACCCGTTCTTCCTTCGGCACCACCACAATCACACCGCCGAAGTCGGAGCCCTGTGCCTTGTGCACCGACATCGCGTAGCCGAGATCAAGAGACTGTTCGGCCCACCCTCCATCAATGGACACGACGATGCCGGGATCCGTCTCAAACCGCGCCCACCCGAGCTTCTCCTTGCTTTTCTTCCCAACCTTCATCATCCGGCCCAGCTCGCCGTTGGCCAGGTAGAGATCCACATTCTTCTGCCCGTCCCACGCAATCCTTGTCTTGGCCCGCATCCGTTTGTTCTGAACCTGAAGCACCTTGTCTGTACCAACGTATTGCCGCCCCCCTGGTCGCCCCAACCGCGCAGTGAACTTACTTCTCATCAACTTACCACGGAGAAGCTCTTGTAACCGCTGGTTCAGAGGATCGGAACCGAAGTACCCACCCCGGTAAGGGGAGAGGACTTCAAAGGCATCCAGTCGCCAGGCCTCGACATCCAACCCGGTGAACCCGTGGAGCCTGTCGTAGGCTTCCCAAGGTCGCTCTGGGTCGAAACGCTGCTTGGACTTGTCGAGCGCCAGCAACTCGTTCAGCGCATCTTCGACCAGCTTCGTTACGCAGTCAGGAAGATCAGTTTCGTCGTTGAAGAAACGCACTTCAAGATCAATCCCGACGCGCCCGCCCGCGGCCATCTCCTGAAATAGCTCGTCGGCCGCTAGCCGGTCGGCCTTGGAAGTGAACTGCTCGGCCAGACGCAAGGCTGAGCTGTCTTCCTGTATCTGTCGGCAGTTGACGGTCAGAGCGCACGGACGGTGCAAAGCCGTCTCGGAGGCATCCAGGTGATCTACGATGTTCTTGAACGGAGCGCCGGTCCCGATGGGAGGCAACTGCTGTTGGTCGCCGGACAGAATCAGTCGCTTGAGATGCTTGCTCGTCCAGTCGATCGATCGGATGATGGTTGCGATCATCGGCGTCTCAAGCATGGAACACTCGTCGATGATCACAGTGCTGACATCCGATTCTACCGGATTTCCATTCCGCAGAACGCGCCACGTCTCCCCATCCATCCACCCGTTCCGCACCAGATAGGTGTGAATTGTAGTAGGCTCAAGATCGACTTTAGCAACCTCCCTGATCTTCCGACGAAGCCGTACGGCGGCCTTGCCGGTCGGAGCCAGGAGGAGGAACTCCTCGGTCGGGTCGGCTTCGCGCAACCCCTTGATCAGCGCAGCCACCATTGTGGTCTTGCCCGTACCCGCGCTTCCGGTAAGAACCGAAAATGCCTGCGTGCTCAGTCGTTCGAGTACCTCGCACTGGGTCCGCTTTGCTTCGCGTTGCACCTCCTCAGGCAACTCTGAGCCAGTTGGAAGGTGCATTCCCCAGTCCTTCACCGCAGCGGCGTTCGGTTTCCGCCCCTGCAGCTTCTTGATCCGAAGGCGGATAAGGTCCTCGTCGTCTGCCATGGTCTTCAACGTCCAGCCTTTGAAATCGGCCCCGTCCACCAGGGCAAGCGTCTCCTCGTAGAAGGAAAGGTCGCACGCCAGTACCGCCGCCCCCAGCGACTCAGGCATGCCCGGCAGCCGCTTGCGCGAGATCGCCGTAAGAAGATCCTCCTGCGGCAGGAAAGAGTGCCCCTCCTCCAGAGCCGCGCGTAGGATGGACATGGCACATGCCCGAATTCGCCTTCTGTCATCCTTGTCGAACCCATCCAGCCCTGGCACCTTCAGCCCGCCCGTGGCCTTCGGGAGATACATGCCGTGGTCGATCCGGTAGAAGGGAATTCGCTCATCCCGCTCCACCGGGTCGTATTGCTCGACAATCAGAAAGGGATTGTCCGCAATCGCCTCTGCCGTGGAAACGACACCGGTCGCCAGCCGGTCGCCCTCGCCGGCCAGCCCGTTCCCGGCAATCAGCCGTACCTGTTTTGGAGAAAGATCAAACAAGCATAGCCGGTCAAACATCAGCTTCTTCACCGTGCCCGGAAGAACCCTCAGCATGTTGCCGACCGCTTCGTAACTCTTACGTGCTGAGGGCGTTTCAGCCATCGTCGGATCGTCAATCCGTTCGAGCACATGCGACCGCACATCCATCACTCCCTTGGCGATGATGTGTCGGTCCACATAGAGAATCGCGTTCTTGAAACTCAGCGCCTCCAGCACTGCGCCCATGCCCGGGAACGTGCCGCGATCCTTCAGCACACGATCCAGCGCTGTATTGATCCATCCGATTTGCGGCTTCCAATCCCATTCAACAGCCGCAGCTTCGCTCCCGCGCTCCAAGGACGCCAACAATTCCCGCAACAGCATCGCCGCTTCGTCATCGGAGAACGCACGACAAACGTACTTGAAGTGCTGCGACATTTCGTCGGGGATCTCGATCAGCACATCTGAGGGATCGAGCCCCGCCTTGAGGTATAGGTCGTAAGGTATACGGGCGCCGCGCCCCTCGCCGTACCCGTTCGCCACGAAACGATTCCAGACCATTCGCCCGTAGATGCGGTCAACTTCCGGATCGATCTGCTCCCACGAGAGCTGAGGAGATATACCGTCGATCTCCGCCGCACCCACGAGTACGTACTTCCGGCGCTCCGAATTGAGCGGGTTGTCGTAGTTCAGGTAAAAGAACGCCAGCGACTTGCCTTCCTTGACCTGGCCGAACGTCTCCGAGATGTTGGCCATGGCCTCTTCCGGGCTGAACCGCTCGACGAACTCCTCCGGAGTGTACTCTGGCGCGTCTTCCACCCGCCGAAACACTTTGTCGTACGGCCACGTTCCCGAGCAGCAACAGGGTATCTTCTCGGTAATCGGCGCGATCCGCACCTTCTTGGTGTTCAGGAAGTCCTTCGGCTCGTTCAGAAAGTCAATGGGCTTGCGACCGCCGAACGTCTGAATTGTACGCAGACACGGCGGGTGGTATGAATCGTCCTTCAGCTTCTCGACTGGTTGGCTCTTGATCGCGTCCTCTTCGGCATCCACCTTCTTGTCCCGGATGCCATGCGCCTTCAGCCCGTACTCGCCGGAGCAGTACACATTTGCGACAGGGTTGTCGCACACATGCCCGTCCCACCCACGGTCATGCCAAGGCAATCTTAGAGAAAGATGTGTTCTCAAAATCGACTCCTTCGCATCGACAAATTAAAGACATGTCGTGTCGACCGCTAGACCTTTGCTGCAAAACGGTACGCTGCTCTGGCAAAGGATTCCGGGCCGATAGTATGTTTAACAGTATGATCCAGCCCATTCATTGGTGCTTCTCAGCTGTGCCTTTGCCTCTGCCAAATGTAATAATCAGTAGACTGCATTAGCACACCTATATGCATACAAGGCGTAGTACTACATAATTATGTTGCCGCAATATCGCTATAGTATTGACCCCATAAGGCCAGCTATAATCTCGGGTTTCTCAATCGCCTTCCCAAGAAGTTTTAGCATTGCTTGACCACCAACGGCAAGGACTTTCTTCAGAATCCGTTTCACTGAACCTTCGTCGTTTCGCTTGTTTTCGATTATCTCCCTTAACTCCTGTATCTCATTCTCAAGTTGAGCATAATGCTCTCTTGTAAACCCATTGTCTAGCAGTATTCTCAAAAACCTATCTGGCATTTGCTGAATGTCTACGTTGTTTATTGCTACATTTCCATCGCCTATTTGAATATTGTTATTATTTCCAATGCTACTAAACTGGAAAATCTTGATGGCTGATAATTCAATATCTTCATCAATCATATCTTCATAATAATCACAAATTGACACTTGAAGTTGTTCTAATGCCGGCGATATGATATCGTTCATGAACCGAGAAAGACTATCATTCATGCTCCGCGATGGAAAGAAGGTAAATGCAAAGTGTGTGATCTTCGGATCATCATGTTTTGACAACGAGCAAAGGAGCCACAAGGCGAAAGCAATGTGCTCGTCTGTATCTTCAGGAATACTAATTCTATCGAGCCTACCACCGTTTTGACGAGAGCTAACAAACCTGGTGAAATCGGAATCTGTTCTGATGAGTGGTTCTACTATTTGCTTCATTACCTCATTGCTCTGCAGAAACTCACACAATCTTCTTGCGTGGATTTGGCATGTATCCATTGTTGAGTCAACTACTGCATTGACTTTGGAATGCAGATCTCTTTGCGCTCTATCAATTTCTCTTCTAGATACTTGCATGTCATTCTCCTTCTGCATAACGCCCACTCTCAGCCGCGGCGGATTGTACGCCGCAGGTGGCGGGCAATACGACGTCGCGCTGGAGCGTGTTGTTCGATCCTCTTTTTCGTTTACCCCCAGCCAGCATGTGCTCACTCACAGATAAAACGCTAAGTCCCTTGCCACACCCTATTCCCTGCTAGGTCAACGACCCGACCTCGGCGTATAAGCGCCTCAGATGGTCATCCGACATGTCCAAAATCGGCTCGTACATGAAGGAGTTGAGGTGGATATTCTCTGGAGTCATTAGATTTACTTGCCCCAATACGCGGACCGTCTCGTCATCTTCTGCCTTGCCTTGTTTGTATTGCCTGAACAGCTCGAACGTCTGATTCTTCGAGATGGAATTCGTTGCCTCGGGGTTATTGATCGCGGCCAGCATAAACCGCTCCGCCTTTAGGCGGATTGCCAATGACAGAACTATCTTGTTCTCTAGGTTGACCGCAGACGGGGTGCCAACAGCCACGGCATCAGCCAGGTTGAATACCAACGGCAAAACCGGCTCCGTCGAGTTGCCAAAGTCGAAGGAGTCTGCAAACACCTTCTCGTAGATCCCTTTGAGATCCCCCCTGGTCACCGTCGAAGACCCTTCTTTGATATGCAACAGTGACGTAAGTACCGCAAAGTCACTGCCACCTGACCCAACGGTGTACTGAACCAGGTTCCGTACAAACGGGATTGACGCTACCAGTATGCGGTCGTTAGCATGAAAGTTTGATCGGAAATACGAGAAAGGCTGAAGGTATGCCGCTTCGACAAGTTCTATCTTGTCGTCCGTCTTGGCCACCATCAGAGACTGAGGACGACCAACGAATCTGCTCTCTATAGTCCTGAAGAAATCGAAATTGTGCGTCAGGATGATCAGACAGAAGAGGGGATCTTCTGACATCTCTTTGACGTATTCAATTATGGCGTACTTATTCTTGTAATCGAACGAATCCGCCACGTCGTCGAGGATGAATAGACTCACCTGCCCGGTAGCCCGTCGCGCTTCGACCTCAAATATCATGTTCAGCACATAGAGCGCTCGCCTTTCTCCATTACTAAGGAGACGGAGGAGTTCGGTTCTTTCAACGGAGGCTTCGCCTTCTGAGTCCTTGAACACAAAGGTGATGCTCGGCACGTCACTTTTTAGAATCACATCGGCCCGGTTTTCCACGATCAAGACGAAAGGCACTGAGAACCGTCTGTTGAATATATCGACCACTCTTTCCCATTGAGTTCTCTCCTCCTCGGCTTTCTCCATGATCCGCGCGATCTCGCTCTTCGCCTTTTGGTAGTTGCCCAGAAGGGCTCTGTAGGCATCGCGCCTTTCCTTAATGTAGGAAATCCACAATTTCTGCCTAAAACTCTCAACATTCTGCAGTTCGGGGAGGATCTTCATATGGTCTACTAGGTAATCCCGGAACGCGCGCAGGTCCTTCGTCGTCAGCTTCTTGTCTATCTTGTCAAATGCCTTGACGAGAACGGGATCGGTCAGAATTGCATTCTTCTCTTGCTCTACGATCCTCTCGAGCTCCTTCTGCTCACGGACTTCGGTTCTAGCTCCAGCCTCAGAGTTCAACGAAACGGAGTGCTTCGCCCTAAAGAACCCATTGTCAGCAAGGTTCTTCGCTACAGCGGCGGCGTTGTTGTGGTTGAATACGCCCCTCCTGAAATAGGTCGATGCCGCGATTAAGTCCTCATACTTCTGAATGTACTCCGCCAAGTTCTGTTTGATTTCCGGCGTAGCAAGGAATGCCAGAACCGCGTCCGTGAAGACCTCCTTGTAAGATATGTCAGCCCATTCTGGTTCACGGCCGTCCAACACTTCCTTCTCAATGCGCTCCAGCGAGTCAAAAAGCCGGCCCGTTTCGCTTGTGAAAGCAAGAGAGATATCGTCCTCTATGCTCTTGCGGACCCCTAAGAGGGACTTGATCTCACGGAGGAATGCCTCCTTCTCCTCGTCGAGCGCTCGATGAATAGCGTCATACTTAGTCCTGAGCTCCTTATTCACAAGGAGCGTAGACATCTTGTCGCAAGTGAAGTCTTGGTCGTAAGGATCAATAACAAAGACTGCTTCGGGCGGCAAATCGGCACCATCGTCTATCGTGATGTGTCTAATTGTCTTTCTGTTGGGGAACACAATGTCCTTCGACTCCTGCCCGTTGGCGTGGTCCCGGAAGACCTTTGCAAAGGAAGTCTTCATGGCCCCGTTGGGAGCATATACCGCATACGTGGAGTGCGTCGAGTAGTTGAATCCCGCACGAAGAGCCCTTATGCCGTAGCAGTGCTCAAGGTGTACGTCCAGTTTATCCATTTGCTCCTCTTTTCCTCCCTTCGATCGAACGCCAAAATCACAGACGCATACTGTTTTGCGTCCTGTGCATTTTGTGGTTAGAGCGCAACCAGCTCTGCGAGCTTGGCCGCGACGTCTGGCATTGGCTCTTCTGCAGTACTCAGGCCGCTTCGCGAGGCCAGAAGGGGGCTGACCTCGCGGAGAGCTTCATAAGTCGTCCCATGTACGACTGGGACGAGCCGCTCACGCGCGAGGAGTGCCGACAGCTCTTTGTCAGAGATGCTCTCTGCTGGAAGGCGGCGCAACAGGGCAGGGGTCACCAGCACTATTCCTATTCTTGAGTTTGCCAAGCCCTTGTCGATTGCACGGAGCAACGGGACGCCGAGGCCAACGTCTTTCTCGCTGAACCAGACACGCACACCACGCGACTCCAACAAATCGTGAAGCTCCTTGGCTGCCCCCTGCCGGTCGTCCCATGCGTGACATAGGAATACATCCCGAAGGTCAGGCTGCTTAGCCAGATCCTCGACGCTATTGCGGACCGGTGTGAGTGCTCGCACTTCTTCAGGCGTGTACCACACGGATGAGCCGGCTCCCGACCAGCGCGGCTTTGTGCTGCGGCTTGATCCGCCGCTACTTCCGCTGCTCCCAATGCTTCGCGACGGGGAGCAAGACGAGGGTGAGTAAGAACCGTTGCTGCTGTTGCCCCCATAGCTTCTTCCATAACGTCCACCGCATGCAGGGCATCTTGCTGCAGCGGCTGCTGAGCGATGGCCATATACTGGTGCTGTACATCTCGGCATTTCTTCTACCTCCTAGTTGTAACGACTTGCTCTAACAGTTCTTCTACTGCCGTCTGTATAACTCTGCGATGGAGTTAACCTGCAAGAAAATTACTACAATGATGTTACATGTCAATGAGTAGTATCCCGTCTTCCTGTCTCTCTTTGTGGCGTACAACACTTGAATTCTCGGTGTTATACAGCAGGCAGCATATCAAGAAGAATCCAGCTCACTGTAAGCGGCGTTGACAGTATGACACTCTCTTTTCCAGAGAAGGAAAGTGTTGTAAGAAAAACAACCATGTATTTCTTACAGAAATGCCATCACTACGATGATGTAAGCTATAACAAGCCAAATGATAACACGTGCTTGCGGTTACTTTAGGGTATCAAGAGACACCAAGATTCCCGGAGTTGAAGAAATGGTACTTTCGCGGTTTCGCTCGCACAAGTTGTTTAGTCCTGTCTCCAATTGATGAGTGCTGTTGCAGTAGTTCGGTTACCTGTCCAACTCTCTGCATGCTGCAACCCTTTCCCTGTTGGAATTCCGTCAAGCTTTACTGCCATTCTATCCAGTTTTAGGTCCGGGACTTGTCTACCTTTTCTGGCACTGAGGGGTTTTGGTTATCCATCCGTTGCTGGCTTGTCTTTCCGTTCGCGACGACATAGCTTACTTGTGTTTCGCTTGGAATAATGAACAGGAGTGCCGGGAGTGAGTGAACTCGAGGAACTGATCGAGCGCATCAGGCGTTTCAATGCTGATAGGGACTGGGCGCAGTACCATTCTCCGAAGAACCTTTCGATCTCTCTTGTCATCGAAGCGGCTGAGCTTGCTGAGGTGTTTCAATGGCTCACAGAGGAAGAGAGCAGGTGCCTCAGCGATGAGAAGCTGGCAAGTGTGAGGGAGGAAGTCGGGGATGTTTTTATCTACCTTCTCACAATTTGCGAGAAGATTGGAATTGATCCCCTGGATGCCGCCTCTCGCAAGCTTCTTGTAAACGGCGAAAAGTATCCTGTCGAGAAATCCCGGGGCAGATCGGACAAGTACACGGAGTTGAGCAGGCAGTGATAGTCTACCAGAACACTACGACGGCCTTCAACAGGGATGTCCGAAGCAACCGGATAGCTGATCTGATGAAGGAAGCCTTTGAGAGTCAGAGCGGCAAGAAGGTGGGTGTCTCCGAGTACAACTCCTGGAACAACTCCACACGCCATCTCAAGGACATCATCGAGGATGCCAGGCTTTCGGACAACATGATCGCCCTGGAATACGAGATCCCCTTCAACAACAACCGGATTGACTGCCTTCTCTTCGGCCGGGGACTTAACGACAGGTCGAATGTTGTACTGATCGAGATGAAGCAGTGGAGTGAAGTAGAGGCCCTGGACGATGAGGGCAACTTCGTCGAGACCTTCACCGGCGGTAACTCCCGGGTGGTGGCCCATCCATGCCAGCAGGTCGAGGGCTACCACAAGCACATGGTCTTTTTCCTTGAAGTCTTTGATACAGACCCGAACCTGGACCTCTTCAGCTGCGCCTACTGCCACAATTACTCCTACAAGGGTCCAACCGGCCTTCACGCTCCGGCCTACAGGCCTTTGATGGAGAAGTACCCGCTCTATTCCAAGGGCGACGTGGAAGCCATTGTTGCACGGCTTCGTGATCTTCTTGGAAGTGGAGACGGCCTGGAGATATTCAACAGAGTCAGGTTCAGCAGGACCAGGCCGTCAAAGAAGCTTCTTGAGTACGCTGCAGGAATGATCAAGGGAGTTGAGTCGTTCTCCCTGATTCAGGAGCAGATCGTTGCCAAGAACCTGATCATGTCCCGCATACGAAAAGCCGAGAAAACCGGAGGCAAGTCGGTCATTGTCGTCCAGGGAGGACCAGGTACCGGGAAATCCGTCATTGCCGTTCAAATCCTTGCAGAACTTGCCGGGAAGAACAAAAAGGTTCTCTACGGGTGCAAGTCCAAGCCATTCCTTTCCGCACTTCAAAGCAAGGTTGGTGGGAACGCAAAACTGCTCTTCTCGAACCTCTACAGCTTCGTTCCCACCAAGGTGAATGAAGACGAGCTTGATGTAGTGCTGGTTGATGAGGCACACCGAATTCAAAACAGCAGCAACTTCCAATACACACCCAGGGAACACAGGTCAGACATGCCTCAGATCGAACAGCTCGTGAGGTGTGCAAAGACCTGTGTCTTTTTCATCGATGACAAGCAGAACGTCCGGTCCGCCGAGATAGGCAGCACAGCCCTGATGATGGAGTGCGCCCAGAAGTACAATGCCACCTTCAACCCTGTTGAGTTGAAATCCCAGTTCAGGTGCAACGGCTCCAGAGGCTACCTTAAATGGGTTGAATCAGCCCTCGGTTACAGGAAGAAGAAGTACATTCTTACGAAGGCCGATGACTACGATTTCAGGATCTTCGACTCTCCAACCGAGCTCTACAAGGTGATAAGCGCAAAGGAACGCCAGAAACCAAACTCCGCAAGGATCGTTGCCGGCTACTGCTGGCCTTGGAGCGACCCCAACCCTGACGGCACTCTGGTCAACGATGTTGTCATCGGGGATTTTGCCATGCCATGGGAAGCCAGGGATGGAAAGAAGCTTGTCAAAGGTATCCCACGCTGGTACGAGTGGGCGTACAAGACCGAAGCGATCAACCAGGTGGGCTGCATTTACACTGCCCAGGGCTTCGAGTTCGATTACATCGGAGTGATTGTTGGCGACGACATTCAGTATGACCCGGCAACGAACACACTCACCGGCAACCCCGACGCTTCTAAAGATCCCACCCTGATGAGGAACAAGAGCGACTTCCTCAGGTACGCCCGGAACATCTACAGGGTTCTGATGACCAGAGGCATCCAGGGCTGCTATGTCTATTTCGTGAACAAGACATTGGAGAACTACTTCAGAAGTCTTATCGACATGGAACAGGAACAGACCCAGGAGTTGCCGGAAGAGGAACTCATCCCCTACGTCAATTCACTTCCCCTTCTTGACCTCAGGGCCGTTGCTGACAGCACATATGAAGCCCTTTCAGGGCTGTTCTCAGAGGCTGAAGAACCAACGCTGAAAAGAGTTCCTGGAGGCCCATTCGCGCGAGACCGCTTCCTTGTGAGAGCCGAGGGCAACTCAATGGAACCCACCATTCCGGAGGGCAGCCTCTGCAGATTCAGGCTTGACCCCGGAGGAACAAGAAAGGGAAAGATCGTTCTCTGCCTTGTGGAAGGATTCTCGGGGGATTCACCGGTTGCTCTCATTAAGAGGTATTACAGCGTCAGGGCCAAGACTACTGAAGAGCTTGGTGAAGCGGAGCAGATCGTTCTCTCGTCAGACAACCCCGAACACCCGCCCATTCTCATGAGTGAACAGGAAAGAGTCAGAGTTCTTGGGGTGTTTGAGGGAGTGGTGGAAGAGGGGGGTTTAGGCCAGGGGAATGCATGTAAGAACGGAGGATGAAGGAAAACATGGAATCAGCAATTGCAGCTATTGCAGGTGTTCGGGCTTGTCAGGAATTTTGTGTATGAGGCATAAATGCTACCAAGGGAGGAGCGCTTATGCCTCGAGGACGGAAGCGAGTTGAACCTGATTCATCGGGAGAGAAGATCAGGATCAATCCGGAGTTGCTTGACGAGTTGATCCCGGGTCCGATGAGCCGGGAGGGATTTGACGGAATGTTCCGGGAGTTGAAGAAGCGGCTTCTGGAACGGGCTCTTGGAGCTGAGCTGACGGATCATCTGGGGTATTCCCACGGCGAAGCCCCACCAGAAGGATGCGGGAACACCAGGAACGGCAAGTCATCGAAGACTGTTTTGACCGATGACGGGCCGCTTCATCTTGAGACTCCCCGGGATCGGGCCGGAACATTCGAACCACAGCTTATCGGGAAGCACGAACGGCGGTTCACCGGCTTCGACGACCGGATCATATCCCTTTACGCTCGTGGGATGACGGTTCGAGACATTCAGAAGCATCTGTTGGAGATGTACGGGGTCGATGTATCACCGCAGTTGATCAGCACTGTTACGGAAGAGGTGATGGAAGAGGTTCGCGAATGGCAGAGCCGGCCTCTGGAGCCTTTGTATGCGGTGGTGTTCTTCGACTGTCTTCGGGCAAAGATCCGCGACGAGGGAACTGTGAAGAACAAGGCAGTTTATGTGGCTCTCGGGGTTCTTCCGGACGGGAGCCGGGACATCCTGGGTCTGTGGATCGAACAGAGCGAAGGGGCGAAGTTCTGGTTGAAGGTATTCAACGAGCTTCGCAACCGTGGTCTTGAAGACATTCTGATCGTGGTTGTGGATGGTCTGAAGGGTTTTCCGGAGGCTATCGAGGCGGCGTTCCCGCTGGCCATGGTTCAGACCTGCATAGTGCATCTCATCAGGAACAGCCTGGCCTTTGTGAACTGGAAGGACAGGAAGACGCTCATGAAGGCCCTGAGGCCGGTTTACACCGCCGCAACGGAAGATGGCGCACTTCTTGCGCTCGAAGCATTTGAAGACGGTTGCTGGGGGGCCAAATACCCCACCATTCCGGCCTCGTGGCGAAGGTCCTGGGAGCAGGTTCGAACCTTCTTCGCGTTTCCCATGGAGATCCGGAAGATCATCTACACGACCAACGCCATCGAGAGTCTCAACATGAGGCTTCGCAGGGTGATCAAAACCCGGGGTCACTTCCCGAGCGACGACGCGGCTCTGAAGCTTCTATGGCTTGCCTTGCGCAACATCACGGCGGGCTGGAAGAGTCCCAGCCGGGAATGGAGAGCCGCTATGAACCAGTTTGCTATTATGTTCCCTGAACGATTCAGAATGGTTGGCAGGTAGAAACAGTCATGCCGGAAACAGCCTCATACACAAAATTCTGGATAGGTCCGAGCTCCGGTACAGAAACGAAGCGAGTTTGAATCAGAATCCCCCGTTCCTGTAACCGAAGGGCTCGGAACAGCTGCTTTTGTTTTGTCCCTCATCGGTTTAGCTCTGTTTTTCGTTCCGTTGTTAGGAGTGCTTCTTTCTGTACTCGCTATCATTTTTGCATGCAGGCAAGCGAAAGTTAAAAAGACCGGCTTGGCAACAGCAGGTAAGGTGATAGGGATAATAGCGATTATTCCAAGTCTTTCTGCGCTTCTTTTATGTGGCGGCATGGGCCTTGGGGCACTGACGATTCCCAAGTTTAACGATGTGAGTGATTCTGCCAAGATGAACGCTTGCCGTGCAAACATGAGAACTATTAGTTCTCAACAAGTGATTTACTATGCACATAATCACAGATATGCTAGTACATTGCGTGAACTTGATTTGGACGGAGTCCGCTGCCCGTCCGGTGGGGCTTTCTATGTTTTTGGTGATAGGGATGAGTACACGGTTCGATGCAATACACCCGGGCACGGCGAGATCGTGAATGGTAATGCATCTTGGGCTAGCCCTTAGGTTCTTCGTTTTCCCAAGGTAACCGATAACAAAGTTCCCATTTCGGATCCTTTCCGATCAACCATCTCCATGTTTGCCTCTTTGCCCTCCCCCTTCGCATAATTGCCTTTCTTTGCATGATGGGATGGTATGCGTGTTTTGCCATGTGCCTGAAGGCTGGGGGGAAGAAGTTTCTGTTCCTTCCGGTGTGAAGCTTGTTCGGGATTTCTCTGATCTCCCTTCTTTTGTTGCGGGGGATCGGGGCGTGTTCTGCTTGGATGGGCTTTCTGCTTCTTCCGGGTGGATGGTTGTTTCTGATCACATGTGCGTGTTCGGGACGAATCCGCTTGTTGGGTACAATTCCGCGATGGGGAAGATAGAGTTCCCGAACCTGCGGGGAATGTACCTGGTGCCTTCCGGGTCTTGGTCTTCGGGAGTTGTGCTTGGGGTTCCATCTTTGCTGTTTGCAACTGGTGCGGAGCTTAAGGCTTTTCGGGCTTCTGCGCTTGTCGATCTTTCGGAGTTTGCCCCGGTGCTTAAGGCCGGGGCTTTGGGAGTGCGCGTGTGCGTGCTTGTTCGTTGTCGCGGTGTGGGCGGAGAAAGGGTTTCTTCGGCTGCGCCGCTTTTGGAACTCTTCTCGAGTATCACCGGGGGAGGTGAGGAGCAGTGAATTACAAGGATACAATACGTTTACCCCGAACCAACTTCTCCATGAAGGGGGACCTCATTAAGGCCGAGCCTGAGATGCTGCTCCGGTGGGAAGAGATGGACCTGGAGGGGCAGATCTCTGCTGCCCGTTGTTCATGCCCGCCCTTCGTGCTGCATGACGGGCCTCCGTACGCCAACGGTCATGTGCACCTGGGTACCGCTTTGAACAAGATACTGAAGGACTTCATAGTGAAGTCGCATACAATGATGGGGTACTACTCTCCCTACGTGCCGGGGTGGGACTGCCACGGCATGCCCATAGAGCACAAGGTGGTGACCTCCGCGGTTGGCGAGGAGGTTTCCCGCCTCGAGATCCGCCGACGTTGCAGGGAGTACGCCTCTACTTATGTTGATGTGCAGCGCTCCGAGTTCAAGCGCCTTGGTGTGTTTGGCCGCTGGGAGAAGCCCTATCTGACCATGAGCTACTCGTACGAGGCCGGGGTTCTGCGGGCGTTTGAGGCTCTTGTGCGCGCCGGGCTTATCTACCGTGGGCTTCGTCCGATCCACTGGTGCACTTCGTGTTCAACCGCACTGGCTGACGCCGAGGTCGAGTACGCCGTTCACTCATCGCCGTCGGTGTTCGTTGCCTTTCTGCCTTCGGATCCCGCTGCCTGGTCTGCCCGTGGTGTTCCTTCCGGTACCGAGGTGGTTATCTGGACCACGACGCCCTGGACGCTTCCGGCGAACCTTGCCGTTGCCCTGAACCCGGGTGAGAACTACTGCGTGGTGGAGGCGGAGGGGCGGCGTTTTCTGGTGGCATCGCGGCTTGCGGAGTCGTTCATCGCTGCGGCTGCGCCCTCTGGTTCTGTCCTTCCTGGTTTTTCCTGTACTGGGGCTTCGCTCGAGCGGCTTTCGCTTGTTCATCCGCTGGATGCCTCACGTACCTCTCTGGTTATCTCTGCTCTTCATGTGACGATGGAGGATGGCACGGGGTGCGTGCATACGGCTCCGGGGCACGGCGCCGACGACTTCAACGTGGGCCGCGAGTACGGGCTGGAAGTGTTCTGCCCCGTTCTCTCCGACGGCAGATTCGGGCCCGCGGGCGGGAAGTACGCGGGGCTGCATGTGTTTGCCGCGAACTCTGTGATCGTTTCGGACCTTCAGGCTTCAGGCCGGCTTCTTGCCTCACGGAACGTGAGCCACAGCTACCCGCACTGCTGGCGGTGCAAGTCGCCTTTGATCTTCCGGGCCACCGAGCAGTTCTTCCTTGACCTTTCCCACGGGGGGCTTAAGGACAAGGTCCTTGCCGCAGTTGATTCCATATCGTGGCACCCCTCGTGGGGGTACGACAGGATGCGGAACATGATGGCCTCGCGGCCGGACTGGTGCCTCTCCCGTCAGAGGAACTGGGGGGTTGGACTTCCCGTGTTCATCTGCGCCGACTGCGACCACACGGTGATGGAGCCCGACATGATCTCTCACGTGGCTTCGCTTGTTGAGTCTGAGGGGTCCGATGCGTGGTTCTCCATGTCTGTCCCTGAGCTCTTTGCCCTGTGGGGCGGCACTCCTACATGCCCCGCATGCGGTTCCTCTTCTTTGCGGAAGAACGAGGACATCCTCGATGTGTGGTTCGACAGCTCGGTGAGCCACTACAATGTTCTTACTCCCGAGTTCGGGCTGTCCCGTCCCTGCGCTGTCTACCTGGAAGCCACCGACCAGCACCGGGGATGGTTCGGGGTGAGCCTTATCACCTCGGTCGGGATGGGGCTTTCAGTGCCGGCGCTGAACATCATAACCCATGGGCTTGTGCAGGACGCCCAGGGCAAGAAGATGAGCAAGTCGCTGGGGAACGTGGTGTCGCCCCTTGAGATTGTGAATTCAATGGGCGCGGACATACTGCGGCTGTGGTTCGCGTCGGTGGATTACACGGCGGATTTCCGGTCAGAGGAGTCGCAGCTTTCAGATGCGCGTGAGGGTTACCGGAAGATCCGGAACACGGTGCGCTTTTTGCTCGGGAACCTTGAGGGGGTTGGGGAGCTGCCTCCGTCCTCCTCTTTTGTCGGGCTCGACAGGTACATCTGGCTGCGTTTCCGGAAGCTGGTTGCCCTGTGCCTGGTCGAGTACCGCGCGTTCCAGTTCCACAGGGTGTACCGGGAGCTTCGGAACTTCATGGTGGTGGACCTCTCCGGGCTCTACCTGGATGTGCGGAAGGACAGGCTCTACTGTGATTCTGTTTTGTCGCCGCTCCGTTCTTCTTCGGTTGCGCTTCTGGGGTGGATGGCGTCGGGGCTGCTCCGGCTTCTCGCGCCGATAATGCCGTTCACCTGCGAGGAGGCGTGGGGCCACCTTCCCTCCTCCCTCCGTACTGTTCCCAGCGTTCACCTGGCGCTGCTTCCTTCGGTCGAGGAGCTGTCGCTTGCCGAGGAGGAGGAACTCTTTGCCTGGCGTGACGCCCTTGCCGTGCGCGACAGTGCCCTGAAGGTGCTGGAGGAGATGCGGGCCGCGGGCGAGATAGGGGGGGGGCTGGAGGCTTCGGTTACGCTTGGATTGCCTTCGTCTCTCTCTGATTCGGCCTTCGGCGAGTCGTGGGCCGACCTTTTGATAGTGTCTTCGGTCGGGGTCGTTCCCTCTGAATCGGTTACCGCTTCGGCTGTGCGCGCTTCCGGTTCGAAGTGCCCAAGGTGCTGGAAGGTTCATGCCGGTACCGATCTGTGTCCCCGCTGTTCTTCGGTTGTGGAGGCTCTTGATGAATCGTGACCGGTTGAGGGCGTTCCTTTTAGCCTTTGGCGTGCTTGTCGTTGACCAGCTAACCAAGGCCTGGGCGCTGGCAAGATTGAGCTTTGAACCCGTTCCCATCCTGGGGGAAGTGCTTCGCTTCGTGCTGCGTTTCAACACGGGGGCGGCCTTCAGCGTTGCCTGGGGCGGCCCCATGGTCCTTCTAGTCTTCAATGTGGTTGCTTCGATCCTTCTTTGTGTCTACATCCTGCGGATGAAATCCACCCGGGTCATGCTCTTCCTCGGGTTGATTCTCGGCGGGGCACTGGGGAACACCATTGACCGGGTGTTCCGGGGGCCCGTCACGGATTTCATCGACATGGGTATCGGAACGCTCCGGTGGCCCGTGTTCAACGTGGCGGACATCGCTTTGGTGGTAGGAGGAGCGCTTCTTCTTCTCAAGTCGGGAGGAAAGTGTGCCTGCAAAGATGTTGGAGCATAAGGGAACCATCGTGGTGGCCATCGGGGGCAACTCCCTGACGAGCCCCGGAACATGTACGGGCAACCAGGACACCCACCGGCTGGCCCGGGAGGTGTGCGTCGAGCTTGCCTCCATTGCCGAGCAGTGGGGAAGCCTTGTCGTGACCCACGGGAACGGGCCCCAGGTGGGGTTCGAACTCTTGCGGAACGCTTCGGCTTCTTCCATCGTGCCGCCGGACGGGATGGACGTGAACGTGGCCGCCACCCAGGGGTACATCGGTTACCTGCTTCAGCAGGTGCTGGGTGACGTGCTGGAGGAGATGGGGCGGGACATACCCGTGGCGGGGATAGTTACGCAGGTTCAGGTCGACCCTGAGGACCCCGGTTTTTTGAACCCCACCAAACCCGTGGGCCCGTTCTATTCCGCTGCGGAAGCCTCCGCTCTGATGGCATCGTCCGGCTTCGTGATGCGTGAGGACGCCGGGCGCGGCTGGCGCCGGGTGGTTGCCTCGCCCATACCCAAGAAGATCATCGAGCTCTCGAGCATCCAGGTGCTGGTGGATGCCGGACAGATCGTGATCTGCACCGGTGGCGGGGGAGTGCCCGTCGTGCGCGATGGCAAACGCATCCGCGGGGTCGCCGCTGTCATTGACAAGGACCATGCCTCGGCACTTCTTGCCACGAACCTTGCTGCCGACACCTTCGTGATATCGACCGGCGTGCGCGAGGTTTACACGGACTTCGGGAAGCCCTCCCAGAAGGCTCTCCGGTCGCTTACTTCCGCTGAGGCTCGTGCCCTTGTTGAAGAGGGACACTTCGCCTCGGGAAGCATGCTTCCGAAGATCAAGGCGGCTCTTGGCTTTTTGAAGCACAGGGGAGGCGGGCGGGTCGTCATCTCCTCTCCGGGCAGTCTGCTTCAGGCTCTTTCAGGCGAGACGGGGACCACAATAGTCCCCTGAAGTTGGGTCTCTTGACAGAACGTGCTTTCTTTGAGGATATTAGCGCGCGCCAGACAGCGCTTTTTACAGCTTAGCGGTGGGCGATTAGCTCAGTTGGTTAGAGTGCTTGCTTGACATGCAAGAGGTCACTGGTTCGATTCCAGTATCGCCCACCATTTCTTTATACTTTTTCGGCCCAATGGGCCAGGAGGGAGGCTATGATGGTGAAGTTGGTGTTCCCCGACGGCAGCTCGAAGGAGTATGCGCAGGGCACTACCGGCACCGAGGTGGCCGCCTCCATCTCCCGCGGGCTTGCGAAGAAGGCTCTTTGTTTCAGCGTTGACGGTTCTCTTTTCGACCTGTCCGCTCCGGTCGTCTCCGGTGCCATCCGGATCATCACCTTTGAAGACGAGGTCGGCACCGAGGTCATGCGCCACAGCGCGTCGCACCTTCTTGCGGCGGCCGTTCAGAACCTTTACCCGGGGGCACGGTTCGGCATAGGTCCCGCCATCCGCGACGGCTTCTACTACGACATGGACATACCCGACTTCCCCGGGTCTTCCGCGCTCGACGCCATCTCCGCGGAGATGAAGCGGCTGGTCGGGCTCAACATACCCTTTGAACGGGCCGAGCTGTCCCTCGAAGAGGCCGTTTCGTTCTTCGAGTCCATGGGGGAGAGGTTCAAGGTCGAACTCCTGCGCGAGATCGGGGAGAAGGGCGAGAAGGTCAGCATTTACCGTCTTGGTTCATTCGTCGACCTGTGCCGCGGCCCCCACGTGCCCTCTTCGGGCTACCTGAAGCACTCCGCGCTTCTTTCGGTGGCCGGGGCATACTGGCGTGGCGACGAGAACAACCAGATGCTCACCAGGGTCTACGGCACCGTCTTCGACACCGGCGAGGCCCTTGCCCGGCACCTCGAGCTTCTTTTGGAGGCGAAGCGCCGCGACCACCGCAAGCTCGGCCCCGAGCTGGGGCTTTTCACCATCGGCGGGCCCGGCGGCCCCGGTCTTGCCTACTGGCTTCCCAACGGGGCGGCCCTGCGCGAGGAGCTTGAAGGCTTCTGGAAAGAGGCCCACAGGCGCCAGGGCTACAAACTGGTGGTCACCCCCCACATGGCCCCGGCCGAACTGTGGAAGACCTCGGGCCACTACGACTACTACCGCGAGAACATGTACTTCACCGAGGTGGAAAAGGGCGAGTACGCGATAAAGCCCATGAACTGCCCCGGTCACATCATCATTTACCAGAACGAGAAGCGGTCGTACCGCGAGCTTCCCCTGCGCCTGGCCGAGCTTGGCACGGTCTACCGGTGCGAGCGAAGCGGCGTTCTCCACGGCCTCATGCGCGTTCGGGGGTTCACCGTAGACGACGGCCACATCTTCTGCACTGCAGACCAGATGGTGAGCGAGGTGCAGGGCGTCATACGGTTCGCTCTCTTCTTCCTGCGCCTGTTCGGCTTCGGCTACGACATAGAGCTTTCCCTTTCAGACCCCGACAACATGGACAACTACGCCGGCGCCCCCGAAGAGTGGGCCAGGGCCGAGAAGGCCATGGCGAATGCGCTTGACGAAATGGGGGAGAAGTACAAAACCGTTCTGGGAGAGGCGGCCTTCTACGGTCCCAAGGTGGACATCAAGATGCGTGACGCCCTGGGCCGCACCTGGCAGGGGCCGACCATCCAGTTCGACTTCAACATACCGGCCCGGTTCAACCTCACCTACGTGGGCGAGGACGGGAAAGAGCATCGCGTTTACATGGTGCACCGTGCCCTGTTCGGCTCCGAGGAGAGGTTCATCGGGAATCTCATCGAGCATTTCGCGGGAGATTTCCCGGGTTGGCTTGCTCCGGTCCAGCTGATTATTGTACCCATCACCTCTTCACAGCACGAGTACGCCCGAAAGGTGGAAACTGCCGCGCTGGAGGCGGGGATAAGGTGCACCGCGGACCTTCGCAGTGGCACGATTGGTTATCGCATCCGCGAGGCGGAGACCCGCAAGGTTCCCTTCATGTTCGTGCTCGGCGAAACCGAGGCGCGAGAGGGAACCGTTGCGCCAAGAAGGCATGGAAAGGGCGACCTGGGGGCAATGTCCCTCGAAAGCGCCCTCAAGGTTGTGTTGGATGAATGCGCAAGACCATCCTTTATGGAACGGAGGTAGCAGCTATCAGGGATACTACGCGTGTCAACGGTGAGATCAGAAGCCAGAATGTGAGGCTCATCGATCAGAACGGTGATCATGTTGGTGTTGTCTCGCTGTCCCGCGCTCTTGAAATGGCCACGGAGGTCGAGCTTGACCTTGTTGAGATAAGCTCGGCCAGCGACCCTCCGGTTACCCGGATAATGGACTACGGCAAGTTCAAATACCAGGAAAACCGCAAGGCCCGGGAAGTGCGCAAGAAGCAGACAACGGGGGGGCTGAAGGAAGTCAAGTTCAGGCCCAACACCGATGTGCATGATTACACATTCAAAATGAAGCATGCGCGTGAGTTCCTTGAAGACCGCTGCAAGGTGAAAGCGACGGTTGTCTTCAGGGGAAGGCAGCTCGTCTACCAGGATCAGGGTCACAAGCTTCTGAACAAGCTTTCGGAAGACCTTGCCGACCTTGCCCAGATCGAGAAGGAACCCGTCATGGAGGGCAAGTTTCTGTCAATGATACTGGCCCCCCTGAGGGAGAAGCAGACAAAGTCCCAGAACGCCGAGGAATGACATGCCAAAGATGAAGACCCACAGGGGCGCCGCGAGGCGCTTCGGAAAGACGGGCACCGGCAAGATCACGGTGCGCCACAGTCACAACGGACACATCAAGACCAAGAAGAGCAGCAAGCGCAAGAGGCAGCTTCGTAAAAGCGGTATCGCATCCGCTCCGGACACCAAGAGGATCTGCAGGCTTCTGCCTTGAGAACGGATGAGGTAACAGCATGAGCAGGGTGAGATTCGCAGTAGCAAGGCATAAAAGACACAAGAAGGTGATGAAGGAAGCCCGCGGCAAGTTCGGCGGCAGGCGCAAGCTCTACACCGTCGCAGACGATGCCAACAAGAAGGCCCTTCAGTACCAGTACCGCGACCGCAGGAACAAGAAACGCGATTTCCGGGTACTCTGGATAACCCGGATCAACGCCGCGGTGCGTGAGAACGGCATGACTTACAGCTCGTTCATCAACGGCCTGACAAAGGCCGGCGTTGAACTGGACCGCAAGGTTCTCGCCGACATGGCCGTGAGGGACCCCCAGGCCTTCGGCAAGGTCGTTGAAGTAGCGAGAACCTCGCTGAGGTAGTTGAAGTGTCCTCAACCGGCGCTTCGCTCAGGCTTACCGAGGCCGTTGACCGCCTGCTTCTGAGACTTCGTGAGACAACCGAGGAGAGGGACAGGCTGGCCCAGACGGTGGCGGAACTGGAGCGCCGGTTGGAACACAAGAGTGGAGAGGGTGATCCTGAGGGTTACAGGATCCTTCGTCTTCACAGCGCCAGACTCCTGCGTGAGAGGCAGGAGGTAAGGCAAAGGCTGGAGGCGTTGCTTGTGAAACTGGAGCGAGTGGACCGGCAGTAGGGAGCGCAGGCACGAATGACGGACCGTCCGGACAGCACAAGGGTAAACATCTACGGACGGGAATACTCCATAAGGGGAGAGGGCGATCCGGCATATGTTGCGGAGATCGCCCATTTTGTTGACATGCGCATGCGGGAGATGACCGACAACATCACCATGGCCTCCACCTCCAAGGTGGCTATTCTTGCGGCGCTGAACATCACGGACGAACTGTTCAGACTGGAGAAGAGCATCGAGGAGGGCAAAAGCGACCATGCCCGCTTTCTGGATTCCCTTGCCGAGAAGATAGAGAAAGCCCTGGGCAAGGGCGGTGAGGAGCGGAACGCAGTTTCCGGTCGCGAACCCGCCTTGCTTGACAGGGCCGCCATCCCCTCCGTTTCGGTTTCAGGTTCAGGCAAAGCCCCCGGCACGGGTTGACACCGCGGAATCCCGGTGCCCGTGGCGGTGTGCGCAGGGCCGCCGGGTCGCGCTTGCTGAAGCGCTGCCGGGTTTCCGATACCCATAAATAACCCTGCGCCTGATGAACGGGGGCACTCAATGATATACGCCATCGCGGGAGTGGGCGTCGTTGTCGTCTTCTTCCTGGGTTTCACGCTTCACAGGACCCTGGTCTCCAGGGAGCGCAAGGGCGCGATGTCGGAAGTGGAGCGCATACTCAGCGAGGGCCGGCGGGAAGCCGAAACGCTGAAGAAGGAAGCCCTTCTCGAGGGAAGGGAGATAATCGCGGGGGAGAAGGCCTCGCAGCTTGAAAAACTGCGCCAGGCCCAGTCCGAGCTCGACCGCCGGGAAACCGGCATGAACAGGCAGCTCGAACAGATCCAGCGGAACCGCGAGACCCTCGACGCCAGGGCCGAGTCCCTGAAGGGACAGGAAACGGTGCTGGCCGAACGCG
>Ga0351855_1024_pt1 | contig 41355 bp, 37 predicted proteins | sample BONcelFGM3001C11_FD_206794 | JGI IMG/M metagenome (GOLD analysis project Ga0351855, IMG submission 206794) | Enriched cells from coal bed in the Powder River Basin, Montana, United States - BONCAT cells FGM rep2 HSBNCT.FGM.300.1.C11 ...
AATATCCAAAAAAAGTGCAAAAAAAATAAATTGAAATTTGGAGGTATAAAAAATAGTTGTACATTTGCAGTCCCAAAACAACAAAACCCTAACGGTCCGTTCGTCTAACGGTTAGGACGCCAGGTTTTCATCCTGGTAATAGGGGTTCGATTCCCCTACGGACTACAAAAACAGATTAACAAAATGGCAAATCATAAATCATCAATCAAGAGAATCAAAACCAGCGAAACCCGTCGTCTTCGCAACAGGTATTATGGCAAAACCATGCGCAATGCCGTTCGCAAATTCAGGGCTCTGGAAGATAAAGCTGAAGCAACCGAAAAGCTTCCAAAGCTTTGTTCACTGATCGATAAACTTGCCCAGAAGACCATTATTCACAAGAATAAAGCAGGTAACCTTAAATCAAAGCTCACCCGCTTCGTAAATAAACTGGCTTAATCAATTAGAGATTAATTATGACCCCCGTGCTTTAGTACGGGGGTTTTTTATTTGCATTATGTGTATTTTAGCCAATCGAAATTCTTATAAATATGGAAGATACTTCTGCAAGAATACCTATACACCAGTGGGCTCAAGATGACCAGCCCCGCGAAAAGTTAATGAATAAAGGCAAAGAAGCGCTCAGTGATGCCGAACTCATCGCAATTCTTTTAAGATCAGGATCAATATCGCAATCAGCAGTTGAGCTTGGCCGGAGTCTCTTACAAAAAGTTGATCATAATCTCATAGCGCTTTCCAAATTATCGATTGACGATCTGATGCGCCACAAAGGCATAGGTGAAGCCAAAGCTTTAAGCATTATTGCTGCACTTGAGCTTGGAATGCGCCGTCGCCTGGCTGAAGTTCCGGTACGCAAAACCGTGTCCTCAAGCCGAGATGCATTTGATTTGCTCTACACCAGTGTTGCCGATTGTCTGTATGAGGAATTCTGGGTACTTTTGCTGAATCATGCGAACCGCAGGATTTCGGTTGAGCAAATAAGCGAGGGAGGGCAGGCCGGCACAGTGGTTGATCCCAAAAAGATATTTAAGCTGGCGCTGGAACAAAATGCAGCAGGTATTATTTTATGCCACAACCATCCCTCAGGAAACCTTAACCCAAGTACAGCTGACCGAAACCTGACCGATAAGATAAAGAATGCTGGCAATTTCCTCGATATCAAGGTGCTTGATCATCTGATTATAGCCGATGAAAGCTATTACAGTTTTGCTGACAATGGACTGATGTAATTTAATTAATTCCGGATTGATGATTAAGATTGTTACAGTAATTGGGGCACGCCCTCAGATTATTAAAGCCGCTGCCCTGAGCAGAGCCATCGCTAAAGAATATTCGGGCAGAATAAGCGAAGTAATTGTTCACACCGGACAACATTACGATGTCAATATGTCGCAGGTTTTCTTCGATGAACTGGGTATTCCCAAACCCGACTATAACCTGGGTGTCGGAAGTGGACTGCATGGCCGTCAGACTTCCCGCATGATTGAAGGGTTGGAAAATATTCTGCTTGAAGAAAAACCTGATTTTCTGGTTTTATATGGCGACACCAATTCAACGCTGGCAGGAGCAATTGCGGCATCCAAACTTCATATTCCAATCGCCCACATTGAAGCAGGCCTCAGGTCATTTAACAAAACCATGCCCGAAGAGATCAACCGCATTATGTGTGATCATGCTTCCACGTTGCTTTTCAGCCCAACGGCTACTGGTTTGGCCAATCTGGTTCATGAAGGCTTTAAAGCTAATGCCTTGCCTCCCTATTCAAGCGACAACCCGGGAATTTATCATTGCGGGGATGTGATGTATGACAATACACTCCATTTTGCGGGAATAGCGCGAAAACCTTCCGGAATAGAAATAATGGAAGGGAAATTTATTCTTGCCACCATTCACCGCGACAACAACACCGATATCCCTGAAAGACTTTCAGCCATATTCAGCGCGTTGCAGCGATTCAGTCTTAAGCATCAGCAGCAAATTATAGTCCCGCTGCATCCACGCACATCGGCATTGCTCGAAAAGAATCTTGAAATGGAATTGTACAGCGGAATATTGAAAAATGATTTTATAAACATCATTCCTCCTGTCTCATTTCTTGAAATGACCTGGCTTGAAAATCATGCATCACAGATTCTTACCGATTCCGGTGGCGTGCAGAAAGAAGCATATTTTTTCAGGAAGCCCTGTGTGATTGCTCGTCCTGAAACCGAATGGGTCGAAATTGTAAATGCTGGCGCCGGAATTATAGCAGATGCTGATGAGACAAGAATTACACAAGCACTTGAATTTTTCGAAAACAATCCGGTTATTGATTTTCCAGCGGTTTTTGGCGATGGAAAAGCAGCTGAATTTATATGTGGTGAAATCCTTAAAGCATCAGTGTGATAGAGGTTTCCATAACGATTTAAAAATCAATTAAAGATTAGGTTTTTTAAATAGAATTTTTTGTACTTTTGCAGTCCGTTTAAAAAACCGATTAATTAAAAATTAAACCAAACGCAGATGTTGAAAAACTATGAAACCGTTTTCATTATGACTCCCGTTTTGTCTGATGAACAGATGAAGGAAGCGGTCGCGAAATTTCAGAAATTGCTGAAAGACAAGGGGGCTGAGATAGTCCATGAAGATCACTGGGGCTTACGCAAACTTGCTTATGCCATTCAGAAAAAAACTTCAGGATTCTACCATTTAATTGAATTCAAAGCTGAAGGTCCACTGATTAATGACCTTGAGATTGCATTCAAACGCGATGAGCGTATTCTTCGCTTTCTCACCGTTGCTCTTGACAAGCATGCAGTTGCTTACAACGAAAAGAAACGTGTAAACAAAGCCGCCGCAGCTGCCGAAGCAAAAGCTGAAGCATAAGGTTAAATTTTTAAATCATTGAAAAATGGCAAATCAAGCAAACAACGAAATAAAATATCTAACCCCGATTGCGGTAGATGTTAAGAAGAAAAAATACTGCCGGTTCAAAAAGAGCGGTATTAAATATATTGACTACAAAGACGCTGACTTTTTAATGAAATTCGTGAATGAGCAGGGTAAGATTCTTCCCCGCCGTATCACCGGAACTTCAACCAAGTATCAGCGTAAAGTTGCTCAGGCAGTTAAAAGGGCTCGTCATATAGCGCTGATGCCTTACGTAGCAGATTTGTTAAAATAAGGAGGAAAGAACGATGGATGTAATTCTAAAAAAAGATATCCCCAACCTGGGTTATGCAACTGAAATTGTGAAGGTTCGCGATGGTTATGGCCGAAATTATCTGATTCCTCAGGGTTTTGCAATTCTCGCCACCGAGGCAAACAGGAAAATGAATGCCGAAACGCTGAAACAAAAAGCGTTTAAAGAAGATAAAGTTCGCAACGAAGCCGAAGCACTTGCAAAGTTACTCGAATCTGTTACCGTTAAAATCGGAGCCAAAGTTGCTTCAACCGGTAAGATTTTCGGTTCAGTTAACTCATTGCAGATTGCTGAAGCGCTCAAGGAGCAGTTTAACTACGATGTTGATCGTAAAAAAATCCACCTTGATGGTGATTCAGTGAAAGAAGTTGGTGAATACAAAGCAAAAGTTATGCTTCACAAAGGTGTTAGCATAATGATAAACTTTGAAGTATTTGCTGAGTAGTAACTGAAAAAATCTTTGTATTTTTAATCCCGGTCAAAAGCCGGGATTTTTTCTACATCTATGCTTAGCAGAAACCAGTCAAAATTAATTACTTCCCTCCGTTTGAGTAAATTCAGGCAGGAGGAAGGTTTGTTTGTGGTTGAGGGAGTTAAAATGGTTGGTGAACTCCTTGCCAGCGACTTTGCAATTAAGACCATCTTTGCCACTCAGGAATGGATTTCCGGTGCACATCTTCCCCCCAGCAGGTATCTCGTCGAAATAGAAGAGATAAACGATTCTGACCTGGAAAAAGTCAGCAACCTTGCTACGCCGAATCAAGTGTTGGCTGTTGCTTTTATCAAACAGAGCAAAGCATTTAAGTGTTGCGATAATGAATGGATTCTGGCGCTTGATCAGATTCGTGACCCCGGAAATATGGGAACAATTATCCGCACAGCCGATTGGTTTGGTATTCAGCGAATTGTGGCTTCAACAGGCACAGTAGATATATGGAATCCAAAGGTTGTTCAGGCAAGTATGGGTTCTGTTTTCAGGATTCCCGTGCATTACACCGAACTGGACCAGTTTCTGCGGGAAGCTGTTGAACACTCACCGGTTTACGGTGCACTGTTGGATGGGGAATCATTGTCTGATGCTGTTCTGGGCATGAATGGTGTACTTGTAATCGGGAATGAGTCGCATGGTATTTCAAAACAAATTCAGTCCCTTGTTTCTCATCGCATTACGATTCCTTCAGCAATACCCGGTGAGCAGGGGAGGGCTGAATCGTTAAATGCATCTCTGGCAACAGGCATATTTTGTTATGAAATCAACAGGCAACGGCATTTAAAATAATAGTCATTGAGCTATTCGCTTAACTTTTGGATGGCTCTGATGTTAATTGATTACAGAGGTTCTTTTTTCTAAAAAAAAATAAACACCAAAACTTAATACTACCTTCTCATGATACTCAAAGTTGTGCTACTTGCAGTCATAATCATAGGCCTCTCCATTGCGGGGATTGCCATAAAAATGTTCGTAAAAAAGGGTGGAGAATTTAAGAAGTCGTGCAGCAGTGTTGACCCTGCTACCGGCGAACGCTATGGCTGCTCCTGTGGTAAAGCAGAAGGGACTACCTGTGAGAATGATTAAAAAATCAATTCAATCTCAATCACTATTCATTTTTTTGAATTAGTTTTTTCAGGCCGGGACTTGTCCATGTTTCATACTGCCCCTCATAGTTGGTGTAAATAAAATGGGCTTCCAGATCAGTTCGGTTTTCCAGAAATTCTTTTGCTTTTTCGACTCCCATAACCATAAAAGCTGTTGCATAGGCATCGGCTGTCATACAATCATTGGCCATAACCGAAGCGCTTAACAAGGTATGGGTTACCGGGTATCCGGTTTTTGGGTCAATGGTATGGGCGTACCTTTTTCCATCTCTTACGAAGAACCTGCGATAATTGCCTGACGAAGCAAGTGCTTTGTCTTCGAGTTTGACAATTACATCTAGCGATCTTTCATCGTTAGCTTCGTTGGCTGGTTTCTCTATCCCGACTTTCCATTGTGTGCCATCCGGTTTTTTCCCTTTGGCAAGTACTTCACCTCCTACATCGATCAAAAAGTTCGTAATCCCTTTTTCAATCAGCATTTTCCCGATTAAATCGGCCGAGTATCCTTGTGCAATGGCATTGTAATCAATTTTTATTTCGGGAATTTCTTTAATTAGTTTACCATCAACAAGCGAAATCCTCCTGTAATCAACAAACTTCAGCAGGCTATCTACCTGTGCATTATCTAGTTTCATAGGGTCAGTAAAACCAAAGCCCCAGGCATTGGTGAGTGGCATTGTTGTTATGTCGAATGCTCCATTGGTGGCTTCTGAAACTTCAATGGATTTATTGAATACCGTTGTAAAGGCATCATCAGCAATTGTTCCGGGGTCATTATTATTGAAACGTGAAATGATGGATTCGGGTAAATAAACCGAAGCAGATTTATCAAATGCTTTGAAAAAGCTGTCGATTTCAGGCTGCAGGTTACGGTTTTCGGCATCAAAGTATGTAATGGCATAATATGTTCCCTGCGCCATCCCATTTAACTTTACCTCATTTTCAGTAGTTAATCTTCCGCAGAATGTAAAACCTGCTACGATAGCCAGACTTAGTGAAAACAGGATTAACTTATTTTTCATTTCATATCGTATTTTAGAAATGCGAAAGTACTGATAATTCCTGCACATAAAGAAAAAGCACCGCGATTAACGGTGCTTTCTTTACAAAAGTTATCAAATTGAGTTTATCCGCCGAAGTCGTCAAATGCTATACTTTCTTTTGGAACTCCCAGATTATCAAGCATTTTAAAAACAGCCGAGTTCATCATTGGAGGTCCGCAAAGGTAAAATTCGATTTCCTCTGGTTCAGGGTGCTTGCTCAGATAATTATCGAGCACAACCTGATGGATAAATCCGGTGTATCCTGTCCAGTTGTCTTCAGGAAGTGGTTCCGACAATGCGATATTGAATTTGAAATTCGGGAAATCTTTTTCAATGGCAGCAAATTCATCGTCATAGAAAACTTCACGCATCGATCTGGCTCCGTACCAGTAACTTACCTTTCGGTTGGTTTTTTCGGTATGAAACATGTGAAATATCTGTGATCTGAGCGGAGCCATACCTGCACCACCTCCGATATAGAGCATTTCTTTTCCGGTATCTTTGATGTGAAATTCGCCGTAAGGTCCTGAAACCATTACTTTATCGCCGGGTTTGCGAGAGAAGATGTAAGAAGAGCAAATTCCCGGATTAACATTCATGAACTGATTTTTTGCCCTGTCCCATGGAGGGGTTGCAATACGGATATTCAACATTACAATATTTCCTTCGGCAGGGTGATTGGCCATTGAATAAGCCCTGAATATGGGTTCCGGATTTTTCATCTTCAGATCCCAGATTTTCAGTTTGTCCCAGTCTTCGCGGAATTTGTCTTCGACTATAATGTCTTTGAAATCAACATCAACTTTAGGGACATCAATCTGAATATATCCACCGGATTGAAAATCAAGGACTTCGCCTTCAGGTAATCTTACCACAAATTCCTTAATAAATGTTGCAACATTCCGGTTGCTAACTACTTCGCATTCCCATTTCTTAATTCCGAATATTTCCTTAGGAATGCCGATTTTCAGATCACCTCTGACTTTAACCTGACAACCCAGGCGCCAGTTATTTTGTTGTTCCTTACGTGTAAAATACCCTTTTTCGGTTGGCAGAATATCACCAGCACCTTCAAAAACCTGGCATTTGCACATGGCACAGGTACCGCCTCCACCACATGCAGATGGAAGAAATATTTTTTCAACAGCAAGTGTGGTAAGCAGTGTCGAACCCGGATCGGCTTCAAGCACAGTATCTTCATTAATTGTAATTTTGACTTTACCTGGAGGGGTGAGCTTTGTCCTGACATAAAGCAAGAGCCCAACCAGCATGAGTATTATGGTGAGAAATACCACAATACTGATCAATATAATTGTTCCGGTTCCCATATCTGTGTTTTTCAGTTGTAGTTGTTGGTTTCCAAAAAGGTTCAGAGTTTAATTCCCATAAAGCTCATGAATGCAATACCCATAAGCCCGGTTATAATAAATGTTATTCCCAGCCCTCTGAGTGGTTTAGGTACATTTGAATACTTGATTTTTTCTCTGATGGCTGCAATGGCTACAATAGCCAGAAACCAGCCCAGTCCACTGCCCAGTCCGAAGGATGTTGCTTCAGCAATTGAGCCATAGTCACGTTCCTGCATAAAGAGCGACCCACCAAGTATTGCGCAGTTTACAGCAATAAGCGGGAGGAAAATTCCAAGTGATGCATAAAGCGTAGGTGAGAACTTTTCAATAACCATTTCTACAAGCTGCACCATTGAGGCGATAACTGCAATAAACATGATGAAACTCAGAAAGCTGAGGTCAACTGAAGCAAAGTCTGCTCCAAGCCATGATAATGCACCTTTGCGCAGAAGATAGTTGTTGATCAGATAGTCAACCGGTACGGTAATCCCCAAAACGAAGATTACAGCAACACCGAGCCCAACTGAAGTTTTTACTGTTTTTGATACTGCCAGATAGGAACACATTCCCAGGAAGTATGCAAAAATCATGTTGTCAATAAAGATTGACTTCACAAATATATTTAAGAGATTTTCCATAATCAGTCTGTGTATTGGGTGATTGACTAGTTTTCTTCCTGTAAATCAGGGTTTTTTGAGCGTTGCACCCAGATGATAATACCGACTACAATCAAAGCCATCGGAGGCAGAATCATAAATCCGTTGTTCACATAGCCCAGTTCATAGAAAGATTTTGGTATCACATGCAAACCCCAGATGGTACCTGACCCAAATAATTCGCGGAAGAATGCAACAATAATCAGGATAATGCCATATCCAAGTCCATTACCAATACCATCAACAAATGAGGGCCAGGGTTTATTTGCCATAGCAAAAGCTTCAAGACGCCCCATGATGATACAGTTTGTGATTATAAGTCCCACAAATACAGAGAGTTGCTTACTCACGTCATAAACATAAGCTTTAAGTATCTGGTCAACAAGAATTACTAGCGCTGCAATAACAACGAGTTGCACTATGATTCTTATGCGAGGCGGTATTGTATTCCTCATCAGAGAAATAAGCAGGTTTGCAATGGCCATAACTGTAATTACAGAGATCGACATTACAACTGCCGGCTCAAGTTTAACAGTGACAGCCAATGCAGAACAAATTCCCAATACCTGAACTGTAATCGGATTGTCCTTATTCAGCGGCCCTATAAGCAGTTTTTTGATTTTCGGAGAGAACATTGGCTCTCTTTCGGTTTTTGCAGTACTCATATGGCTTTTTGATTTTTGAAATACGTTACATAATTCTCCAGACCATCATTTATCATAGCAGAAACACCATTACTGGTTATGGTTCCACCTGATATTCCATCCACGCCATGCGCCGGATTAATGTTGGAGTTTGATACACTTCCTTTTACCACCACAATAGATTTGAAATTTCCATTTTCATCAAAGATTTTTTTCGATGGAAACTGATCAGTAAATATGTCGGTTGATATTTCTGCACCAAGGCCGGGTGTTTCACCTTTGTGTCCAAAAGTTACTCCTACCACGGTATTCAGATCACCTTTCAGTGCAATATTTCCCCATACCGGGCCCCAAAGACCCATTCCGTAAAGGGGAATAATGAAAATATCCTCATTATCCTTATGGCAAACAAAAATTGGAAATACAGGTTCCTGAGCCGGTTTGCCTTGTTTGATCTGTTGTTTGGCTTTAAGTTCAGTTTTAAGATCAATAAGAAAAGCCCTGCGGTCACCTTTTTCAAAAGCACCGTTAGCGTAAACACCTAACTCCTCGCCTGCGCTGTTGATGACTATTTCCTTTACGATGTATTTTTCGTAAAGTTCTTCGGCATTGGAAGTGGTGGATTCAATGTTGGCCGACCTGAGAATGTCCTGAATCTTTTCGATTTTGACATTTCGCTCCTGTGCAGGTTGCAGCAGGATGGCAGCGGCCGAAAGTAATGCTGCTACCAAAATAACCATGATAGAAGCGTATCTGAAAATATAGCCGTTACTGTACATAAATTCTTTGTTTTTTGAATTGCATTAATTGCGGTTGTTCGTCTTTCAGGCTTTCACGGGTTTCATCCGTTTGAGCCTGCGTTTGATGTTTGCTTCAACCACATAGTGGTCAATCAGCGGTGCAAATACGTTCATCAGGAGGATGGCAAGCATCATACCTTCAGGGTAAGCCGGATTAAGCACCCTGATAAGCACTGCCATCAATCCGATAAGGAAACCATAAATAAGTTTTCCTGTATTGGTTTGTGATGCTGTAACCGGGTCGGTGGCCATATAAACTGCGCCAAATGCAAATCCACCCATCACCAGATGATAATAGAAAGGTACATCCATGAAAGCATTAGCGCCAACAATATTAAGCAAGCCGCCCATAAATACACCGCCAATTATAACAGACAGCATTATTCTGAGGCTGCCTACGCCAGTAAAAATCAGAATCAGAGCTCCGAAAAGTATGGCCAGTGTGGATGTTTCTCCGATTGATCCCGGAATCACTCCAAGAAACATATCCATAAATGAGTGAGAAAAATTTACAACACCTGCATCGATTCCTGCTGCTGCTTCGGCAAGTGGAGTAGCGCCGGAGTAAGCATCGGCTTTATCGGCAATCCATACTTTATCTCCTGAAAGTTGCGCAGGATAAGCGAAAAACAGGAAAGCACGGGCAGTAAGGGCAGGATTCAGAATATTCATTCCGGTTCCGCCAAACACTTCTTTGCCAATAACAACTGCAAAAGCTGTTGCAACTGCAACCATCCAGAGTGGAATATCAGGCGGAAGCACCAAAGGGATCAGCATACCTGAAACCAGAAAGCCTTCATTAACCTCATGTCCCCTGATCTGCGCAAAGGCAAACTCTATTCCAAGGCCGGTTACATAGGAAACAACTATAATGGGAAGTGCTTTTGCCAATCCAAACAGAAATTTGTCGAGCAAAGCCGCTGTTTCGCCTATCGAATGAAAGTGTTGATGACCAATGTTCCACATTCCGAAAAGTAAAGCCGGTATCATGGCGATAACAACAATGCTCATGGTCCGTTTCATATCTATGCTGTCGCGGATATGGCTTCCATGGGCAGTGGTTTTGTCGGGGACAAACAGGAAAGTTTCAAAGGCATCAAATGAGGAGTGAAGCTTCTCGAACTTTCCGCCCTTTTGAAACTGGGGCTTTATTTTGTCCAGTTGTTTTCTAAGCGCTTTCATTCAGTATTGTGTTGATTTTTAGTTTTTTGAATATATTTTACGATTACAGATTCCAGAGAACCGCAATTCGTTAACTCATTTCTTTTCGCATCACTTCCAATCCCATTCGGACAATGGTCTGAATTTCAGTTTTTGACGTATCGATAAATTCGCATAATGCAAGGTCTTCAGGCTCAACTTCGTAGATGCCCAGATTTTCCATCAGATCGATATCTTCGGTCATAATGGCTTTAACCAGTTGCATGGGGTAGATGTCCATTGGAAATACTTTTTCATATTGTCCGGTCATGACAAAAGCGCGCTCACCTCCATGCAGGTTGGTGTCGAGCGTGTATTCCTTTCCAGGCATAAGCCATGAAAAGAATGTTCGTGAAAAACTGAATTTTCCGATTCCCGGCAATGCCCAACCCAGAAATTCGTGATAATCTCCTTCCGGAATCACGCTTACAATATTGTCGTAGAAACTGGTGAAGCTATCGTGGCGGATTTTGGTACCTGTCAGCACATTTCCTGAAATATACCTTGGGTTGCCAGGCTTGATGTTGTTTTTAATCATCGGGGCGATTTCGGCGCACCTGAAGGTTTTGTAATATTGTGGTTGATTAACCTCAGATCCGGCAAGCGCAATAATTATCGAGGCATCGTAAACCCCTTTCAGGAAAAGATTTCCAATTGTGATTACATCCTGTACCCCTGCAAACCAAACAGTTTCACCTTTATTTATAGGGTCAATGTGATGGATTTGAATGCCAACATTACCAATAGGGTGGGGGCCTTTAAAGGTTGTAATTTCAGTATTTGTGCTGTTGAGAAATTCAGGTGCTTTTGTATTTTCGCCAATATTCAGGTGAATTTTTCCATCGGTGAGTTTCGCCAGCGCATTTATGCCTGTTTGAAAAGCCTCGCCTTGTCCTTTTACCATGAAATCAAAATCAGGGGCAAGGGGTGCAGTATCGAAAGCCGAAATATAAATTGCTTTTGGTGTTTGCAAAGGATTGGCAATCACTGCGTAGGGCCTCTGGCGAATCAGGGACCATAATCCACTGGCCATCAATTTTTCAATAATAATTTCTTTTGAGAGCGATTTTGGCTCTGCTGCGCCGAAGTCAACATAGGTGTTGTTCTCATCGGCCTCAATCCTTATCTCAAGTAAAAGTCGCTTATCGCCACGCTTGATTTCGGCAATGGTACCGCTAACCGGAGAGGTAAATGTGATGTTGTCGCGGTATTTGTCAAGAAATACCGGAGAGCCAGCCTCAACTTTATCTCCTTCTTTTACAAGCATTCGGGGAAACACTCCGATGAAGTCTGTAGGTTTTATTGCAAAGATGCGTGGCGATACTACCTTGAGGTTCTTCTCAGCAGCACCCTTTAACCTGATGTTCAGACCTTTGGTTAATTTAATGGTTTTCGGCATAGTAGTTGATGTTTCAAACAGTCGCATTTTTTAACGCGGCAAAGATATTGATAAACTCAAATATTTAGTTTTGTGCATGAAAAATAATTGCACATTCTTTTTTTTAAGCTAACAAAGCTACTGAAATTATCTTTCTTTGCAATATTGATGCAGTATTTTTGTTACTTTAAAACTTAAAAAGACCGATCAATCAGATTATAACTTTTATTGTTAATTTATTAACAATAAATAATCAATTCTACAAACATGAAGATGACAGGCATTGTTCAAACCCCGGCCCGAATAATTTTAGCTTTTGCACTATGTTTTTCGTTTTATGGGCTTCAGGCTCAGGAGTCTGGTTCAAAACAAAAAAAGCGAGGCGCAGGAAATGATGTTTCAAAAAACGAAAAGTCTCAGGCCGATGCCTATTTTAAGGATGATTTTCTTCGTTATGAAGATTTCGTTTATCGCGAATCTATTCGCACTGTGCTCATGCACAGGGAAGGATGGGAATTGACTCCACCCATTATTTTGTATAAGTCTGATGAACGGCTTTTTCTTTCTTTCGATGATCTGGATGGCGATTATAAGGTGTGGCAATATACTGTGGTGCATTGCGATGCAGCATGGAATCCAACCGATCTATGGCAAAACGAATATCTTGAGGGCTTTACCGATGATTATATCAGGGACTACCGGTTTTCATTCAACACCATTCAGCCTTTTACACATTACCGGATTACCATTCCCAATGAATCACTAAAATTTACCTTGCCCGGAAATTATCTGCTGAAAATCTATCCCGAAGGTGAGCCCGATAAACCCGCGATAACGCGCCGTTTTATGGTGGTTGACCCTAAGGTTACTGTCAGAGCAAGGGTAAAACGTGCAGGAAATCCTGAACAGTATTATTCACATCACGAAATTCCGTTCTCCATTTTTAATCCTGCTTATCCAATTTCTGAACCTAACCGCGACCTGAAAGTAGTGATCATTCAAAATACCCGATGGGATAATGCCATATGGGGTCTTAAACCTTTTATGCTTCGCAACGAGGAACTTGATTATCAATACACCGATGGTTCCAACACATTTGAAGCGGGTAATGAATTCCGATATTTCGATATCAAAAGCCTGAGATATAACTCTGAGCGTGTGCGGTTTATTGAAAACCGCAACGATGGCTACCATGTCGGCTTATTGCCGGATGGAATACGAACTACTAAGGTTTACGTTACCTACTCTGACCTTAACGGACAAATGTTCATTAAAACAGAAGATGCGAGAGATTCATCAACCGAAGGCGAGTATGTATGGGTTGATTTCTTTGTGCCCCTCGAAACTCCGTTTACTGATGGTTCAGTTTATATTATGGGGGCACTGACCGGATGGCAGTTCAGGGCATCAGGAGGAAACGCAGGCGAAGAACCTTTTGGAAGAATGAAGTATAATTTTGCCCGTCAGGGATATGAAGCGCGACTTTACCTCAAACAAGGTTATTACAATTATCTGTATGCTTTTTTGCCGAATGGCGAAACCAAAGCAGAACTTAAACGGCTTGAAGGCAGTTTGCACGAAACCCGCAATAGTTACACTATATTGGTTTATCACCGTGAGCCCGGCACACGTTTCGACAGATTGATAGCGGCAGAGGTGGTTGAGAATTAAAAACCCTTTTCGAAACAAGATGTAGATACCGTATTAACGGTATCATTATTTTATAAGCTGAAAAGTTCAGACCAAGACCTGATTACATTGTTTTTTCTCGTAAGTTTGACCTCCTAAAACTCAATACCCATTAACTGATGGAGAATTTTATTGTATCGGCCCGAAAGTACCGCCCGGCTTCATTTGCAACGGTGGTGGGACAATCGTCTATAACCAATACCCTTAAGAATGCAATTCGCAATCAGCAGATAGCTCAGGCATTTTTATTTACCGGACCGCGCGGCGTAGGTAAGACAACCTGTGCCAGAATTATGGCCAAAACCATCAATTGCCAGAATCTGAGTGCTGATGGAGAAGCCTGTAATACCTGCGAATCGTGTATTTCGTTTGGTCACTCTTCATCCTTTAATATTTATGAGCTCGACGCTGCCTCAAACAATTCGGTAGAGGATATCCGCAATCTTGTGGATCAGGTGCGTATTCCGCCTCAAACGGGCAAATACAAAGTGTATATCATCGATGAGGTGCACATGCTTTCAACAGCAGCTTTTAATGCATTTCTGAAAACACTGGAAGAGCCGCCCGCCTACGCTAAATTTATTCTCGCAACCACCGAAAAACATAAGATTCTCCCAACCATACTTTCACGTTGTCAGATTTTTGATTTCCGACGCATAAGTGTTGAAGATATTGCACATCACCTTGCCTATGTTGCAGAAAGTGAGCATGTAGAAGCAGAAATGGACGCGCTGCATGTTATTGCACAAAAAGCCGATGGCGGTTTGCGCGATGCTCTTTCGATGTTTGACCAGCTGGTGAGTTATGCCGGCAATAAGCTGACATACAAGCAGGTAATTGAAAACCTGAATGTTCTTGATCACGATTACTATTTCAGAATAACCGATTATATTCTTCAGGGAAATATCAGCCAGACACTGCTTACCGTGAATGAAATAATCGACAATGGTTTTGATGGCCAGCATTTTATCACAGGCCTGGGTCAGCACTTCAGGAATCTGCTTGTCAGTCAGGATAAAGAAACCATTCAGTTGCTTGAAACCAGTATAAATATCCGGAATCTGTATCTTCAGCAATCATCGGCCTGTAATGGTGCGTTTTTGCTCAAGGCGCTTGAAATAAACAATCAATGCGATCTGAACTACAAAATAAGCAACAATAAGCGGCTTCATGTTGAAATTGCCATGATGCAATTGTGCCGTCTGGCCACACCCGACGGTCCTCAGCCGGCTGTGATTGCTCCAAGACCTGCTGCCCAGCAACCACCTGTCAAGACAATAACTCCTTCGCAGGTTGTTTCGCCAGCGCCCGAGCCTTCGCCTGAAACAACTGTTAAACCGCAAGAACCAACAATTGGCATCGCAGCTGAACCGGTTCAGGGTTACCCTGTAACTCAGCAGCCGGCTCCTTCTGTTATTGCAATTGATTTGAAGGATTCTCAACAATTGGCTTCGCCGCAAGCTCCAACAGAGGTAATTAAGCCTCAACCTGCAACTCCTCCACCGACTCAGGCTGCAAGGCCATCTTATTCCGGCATCAATATAGGTGGACTGATGAAACCCGGCAGCGAAACAGCTGCAGGCACTGAAAGCAAAGATTCGTCAGAAGAGGAAGAAGTATTGCCTTCGGATCGTGAGACCTTCACACAGGCTGATCTGGAAAGGATTTGGGAGCCCATGGCTTCAAGTGTTTCAAAGGATCTGGCCAATCTTTACCATTCTTTAATCTGCCGCACACCGGTTCTGGCTGATGATTTTAAAATAGTGGTAACCGTTGATAATAAAATTCAGGATGCAGATATTTTTGCCAAAAGGCCGGAAATACTTGGTTATCTGAGAAAGGAGCTCAAAAACTGGGGAATAACGCTTGAAACAATAATCTCCGATCGTCCGGTTGAATCGCGCAAGCCATACACCGACCAGGATAAATTTGATGTGATGGCAGCGCAGAATCCGGCTGTAAAGACATTGAAAAGCCAGTTGAATCTGGATATTGAGATGTAAACCGGCCATTGGTATTACTAAAGATATTTCTCTGCATTTTATCAGGTATTACACCGGAGTGAAACTATAATCCTGATATTATTTCAGGATTTTTTATGGTAAATAATTTTTGATATTTTTGTTGTTTAAGCCATTGTCCTGAATTCAGAGGCTTCATCAACAAAATTCATATGAAAATAATTATCAGTGGTTATTTCGATGCCGGCTACTCCATAGGCATTGATGATTACCCTTTTGAAAAAGAAGGTGCATTATCTGCACTTAATCAGGGAAATGATTTCCTTGCTTCCTTTAACAAGCCCAAAGAAATGTATGCTTTCGCCGATGAAGAATCAGGCGGAGCATTTCATGTTGATGATGCAGAAGGACACATCGGGTTGAGTGTGCCGGTTGGAACCGGGCTGAAAATTGATTTATCGGGAAGTAGTATGTTGCAGTTTCTTCATGCCGAAGCGCTTGAAGCTGCTTCCGACAAGCGTTTTATGGGATCCTATTATTCTGATCCTCCGAAAAATATTGTTGGTGTTCTCACAGATTTTCAGCAAAAGATTGGTTTCTCCAAAGCATCCGTAAATTTGTACGGGCTGGGAATTGGCTATATTTATATTGAGTCCGCTGAACTTAATGAAAAACTTGCGCCTTACGCTTTATGGATTTACCGTTGTTATGAGTATGCAACCTATGGAACATACAGCAGCGGGAAATTCAGGGATGCTTTCAGAAAAATGGTTTCTGACACTTACACCATCTTCAGCAACAAAGACGGGTACGAAGCACTCACCCGCAGGAAGATTCCCTGTGATTACTTCCCGGGCTACCAGTTGATATTGATGTGTAACAATCAGCACGACGCCTTACTTGCTTCGCGGATATTAGAAAATTATGATGAATTGACTCCTTTGCAGATGGACGATGGAAAAATAAGTCTGGGTTGGGCAGCAGCAATAGTAGAGCCTTCCAATGTTGATTATGTTTCCAGAATCCTCTTTTTATTGAAGATGGCTCAGATTTATTACGGAATCTGCGATGGGTTTGAGCGGTTATTTTCTCATCACATTTCAAACTCGGTCAGAGAAAATCTTTCCGGAGAAAAATCAATTTATGATGCAGTTTCACTGAACCGCCTTCGCACGATTGCGCATACGGTGGCTGAGTTTACACGTTTCAGTGCACTGACTCAGAATATTTCAGATCAGAAATTATTGAACGCTTTTGATCAGATGGGCGGACTTTCGCAGAAAATCGAACACATGGCTTCGGCATGCGAAATTTTTACCAACATTCAGAATGAAGTGCTTGAACAAAAACAAGCCCGACGCGACAAGCGGCTGAATGTTTATGCCATGGCGCTTACCGCGCTGACCATAGTAAGTGTGCTAGCCGATATGCTGAGCATCAACGCAGCGCTTGAAATGAGCGGCTGGATCATGCTTCTGAAGCTGGGCGCAATACTCGGTCTTATTATCCTGGTGATTTATCTGACTTTTGAGGGCCGTTTCCTGCGATGGAAAAAGAAAAGAAACTGAAATAAATTTTCAGTTCCTAAAACATCATTTTTTTGGTTCTGAAAATCAAATTCATCCCGGATATCAGAACGTCGGGAGTTTAAATATAATGTTCGAAAAAATTATCATCAGCACCAGCGCCAGCGGATAAACTGCGGCGTAAGAAACCTGTGCAATTCCACTATCTGATTGTGTGTTAATGGCTGCCAGTCCCGGCGTGCTGGTCATTCCACCTGTCATTACTCCCATAAGAGTCAGGAAGTTCATTTTGAGAAAATACCGGCCAACGATCAGGGCAATTATAAGCGGTATAATGGTGATGGCTGCACCGGCGGCAATTAGTCCGGCGCCGTAATTAATGAATGTTTCTTCGATGTGTCCGCCAGCTTCGCAACCAACAGTTGCCAGAAACATCAGCAGTCCAAGCTCCCTGAAAAGCTGGTTGGCATTGCTTGACATTGACCAGATAATGGGACCCGTTTTGCCGATACCGCTGAGCACAAGCGCTGCTGCCAGAACTCCGCCGGTTATACCCAGACTGAAATCGAACAATCCGAATACCGGAATTTTTATCATCCCGACAAGGATTCCGATCACAATGCCAAGGGTAATGGGCAGGAAATCAGTTTCTGAAAGTCGTTTGTCATCATTTCCTAAAAGCCTGACCACCTGTTTCATGCTTTCGCGGCTGGTTGCCACCATAAGCCGGTCGCCAAATCGCAGCATGGTGTAATGCATTGGCCTGATTTCTATGCCGCTGCGGCGGATGCGCACCACAGTTGCATCGTAGTTGGCACCGAGGTTTAGTTTCTGCAAAGGCTTATTTATGACCTGTTTGCTGGTGACAAGCACCCACTGAACATCATGCCCTTTGTCCAGTTGAAGTTCTTCTTCGGTTTGCCGGCCTACCAGCAATTTCACATTTTCCAGATCTTCGGCGGTGCCCAAGGCCCTGACTACATCGCCATGATGCAGGACGGTATCGCGGCTTGGGGTAATGGTAACGCCATCATGCTTGACCCTGGATATAACACAATTGGTGGCAGTTCTGAATTTCAGGTCAACCAAGGATTTGCCGTCGATATTCGGATTTTCGACCCTGAAATTGCCCGGAATAAATTCGGGATAACTCTGTTTTACACTCAGGTTAAATTCTTCTTCACTCTTTTTGAAGTTAATCCGCAAAATTTTCGGAATCAGGCTGACAAAAAGCACTACACCAATCACACCGAAAGGGTAGGCGATTCCATAACCGATGGAGGCCATTGGCGAATTACTGACTTCTACCGCCGCAGCAAGACCGGGTGTGCTGGTCATTGCGCCATTGAAGAGACCCACTGCGAGGGCTTTGTCAATATTCATTAAACTGCTGAGCAGCCACGTAATCAGCGCGCCACTGGAAATAATGATGCTGGCGATAATAAAAAGTTGTTTCCCGTATTGCCTGAAACTTCTGAAAAATCCCGGACCCGACTGAATGCCAATTGTAAAGATGAAAAGCAGCAGCCCGATATGTTGATATTCCGATGGCAACCTGAACCCGAAATGCCCAAGCAGCATGGCAATAAAAATTACCGCCGATATATCAAGTGAAAAGCCTCTGATTTTAGCTTTTCCTACAACAAGACCAAGACTGATAATTAAAAATAATGCCAGATAACTGACCGAGATAATGCTGTCCATTGGGGAGGGAATTGATCGGCAAAGGTAGGTAGTTTAGGGCAGTTTGTCTGTTTTGTTTATTAAAAAGACAAGGAAACGGTTTTAAGACAAGGTGACACGGAGAGATGGGGACAAGGGGAAGTATCTACGACAAGGTTTTTTTAAGACAAGGTTTTTTTACGACAAGGTGACATGGAGAGATGGGGACAAGGAGAAGTATCTACGACAAGGTAACTCGGGGAATTTTTTTCTTATCAATATTGCAGACACCTGACCTCTGACCTCTGACTTCCGACTTCCGACCTCCGATCTCTGACATCCGACCACCGACATCCGACCACCGACCTCTGACTTCCGACCTCTGACTTCCGACCACCGACCACCGACCTCCGACCTCCGACCTCTGACCTCTGACCTCCAAAATCACTTCACCACCTTCGCACTCCCCACCGTCTTATCTTTATACACCAATCGCAGCAAATACATCCCCGGCACCCAGCGTGAAGCATCGAATTGTGCAATAAGCTGCCCATGTGTAAGTTTTTGTTCGGTAATAAACCTGCCACTTAGATCATAAACCTGCAATACGCTTTGCTGTTGGTAGTTGCTTTGGTAAAGTGCGGTTTTTAAACCTTTGTTGTTGTTACGGATGGCAATAAATTCGGGCAACCGCACCTGAAATACATCGTTTACCGGGTTGGGGTAAACTTCCATTGCTGCCACATCAGGCAGGGTGGCAAGGTGGGCTGCACTTACCACAATATCGCACTCTTCCATGCCGATGGTATCGTGTGTTGCTACACCACCCGGGCAGGCGTAGTCATACACCCGTGGGGTGGGGTCATAAACATCGTCTTCGAGGGTAGAGGTTAGTTTAAACAGGTAAGTTTGATGCATGGGTCCATAAGGGTTTTCTTCTGCACTGCCGGTGGCCAGAATTTTATTATCGCGTGTTGTGTTTACACTATAGTTGCGTCCAGTATAATTATCAAGAAACCTACGCCGGTGAAGTACATTGCCGATTGTATCTATAATCATCACATCGGCACGGTATTGCCACCAGTTATTATCATACCCTTCGGTATATCCTGAAATCACGATTGTGCTGTCAACCATCCAGTCAAGAAAACCATTATCGCTAATCGTATCATTCAGTACAAAATACTCCAAATCGTCTCCGCCTACCTTTTGTTTTCTTAATGTTTTTTTATTATAGTTATATGGATACGTTTGTGTGGTAATGGTAAACCCTGAAGAATACAGGTTCCCCATATTGTCTTTTATAGTCTGGTAATCCCCGCCTCTCAAGGTGTCATTATCGTAGTGTATTGCCTGCCAGTTAATAACTCCGCCATCATGAGCAATATGCAGTTTTAAAGGCTTTAAACTCACATAAGCAGATTGTCCATCATCATAATAACCATAGCCGGTTACTATGACTGAACCATCATCCAGCGCAACTAGATCGAAAGGTATATTATCAACAATAGTATCGCAGTCGTAGGTAAAAAGCCATTGTATCTGCCCATTAAAATCCATTTTTACCACACCTATGTCGTTAGTGGTTACATTTAAGTTATAGTACAGGCCGATAAATCCATCATTGGTCTCGACCACATCTGTTCCGGAATTATCAGTTCCCGGTAAGCTAATGAGTGAACACCAATCTATCTGTCCACATTTGTTCAGCTTAATAAAAACCGGATCATCATAAAAACCAAATGGATCTTGTTCAAAAAATCGTGTTGACATCGCGACAACTACCCCGGAGTCGCTGGTAGGCTCCATGTTGTCTGTCAAGGATAGATACTGCTCAGGTCGTCCTATTAACCTTTCCCACAGTACATTGCCATTGATGTCGGTTTTAATCAACCAACCGGATCTTCTGATGCCATTTCCAAGATTTTCTGAAAGTAGAATAATCCCATTGTCATAGGTTTCATAAGCCACTTTGCCTGTTGAGTATTCACCCGGGGCAATGAATATTTTGGGCCATGTTTGCGAAATTGCTATATAAGGGAATAAAAGAATCAAAGAAAAAAACAGTAGTATCTTGATTTTCATGAATATCAGTTTTAAAACAACCTGCAGGCTAAAATCTGCCTGCAGGATTGCTGGTTTAAGGAAAGTTATTTGACAACCAGTTTGGTTTCCGTAATCATATTTTTTTTTGTATAGTTTTTTAAATCAGCATGATAAGCGGCATTTGGTTTTGCTAAATAAGTAATTTATTTTGTGTTGAACATTAAATTGTGAATTATTTTGCGAATTTAGAATTGATATAAATAAGGTGCTTGCTGGATTACTTATGCTGTTAATAATATAAGATGCCGGGCGAAGTATTGGCTGCGCCCGGCTCTTATATGAAATATGAAAGCTTTACTTAATTCTCAAACACCAATTTATCCCCCACAGCATCCAGCAAAATGGAGGCATCTCTGTTTATTTCGCCACTCAGTATCTTTTTCGAAAGTTCATTCAGCACCATTCTTTGTATCACCCTTTTTACCGGCCGGGCACCATATTGCGGATCGAAACCCCGAATTGCGATGAATTTAATTGCATTATCGGTAAATGTAAGGTTAATGCTGCTTTTGTCGAGCATTTTCACCAGATCATTCAGTTGCAGCCTTACCACTTCTGAAATTTCATCTTCCGACAAAGGTTTGAACATGATCAGTTCATCAATGCGGTTGAGAAATTCCGGACGTATCCTCTTGCGCAAAAGATTCATGACTTCGGTTCTTGTTTGTTCAAAAACCTCTTCACGATTCTGATTAAGGTTACCCTCCATTCTTTCGCTGATGATTTGCGAACCCAGATTGGATGTCATAATGATAATGGTATTCCTGAAATCGGCTGTACGGCCTTTGTTGTCGGTTAACCTGCCATCGTCGAGCACCTGAAGTAGAATGTTGAACACATCGGGATGGGCTTTCTCAATTTCGTCGAGCAGCACCACTGAATAAGGTTTTCGCCTTATTTTTTCAGTGAGTTGTCCGCCTTCATCGTAGCCAACATATCCCGGAGGCGCGCCGATCAGTCGCGAAACGGTGTGACGCTCCTGATATTCTGACATATCTATCCGAACCATTGCATTTTCATCGTTGAATAGCAGTTCAGCCAGCGCTTTGGCAAGTTCAGTTTTACCAACTCCGGTAGTTCCCAAAAAGATAAACGATCCTATGGGTCTGCGTGTATCCTGCAAACCGGCCCGGCTGCGGCGGATGGCATCCGAAATGGCTTCTATGGCTTCATTCTGACCCACCACGCGTTTATGCAATTCATCTTCCAAATGAAGCAATTTTTCTCTTTCGCTCTGTAACATCCGGCTGACCGGAATTCCTGTCCATCGTGAAACGATTTCTGCAATTTCTTCCGAGCCAACTTCTTCCTTGATCAGGATTGATCCGGTTTGCATTTCAGAAAGTTTAAGTTTCAGTGATTCAAGGTTTTGCTCTGAGTTTTTTATCAAGCCGTATCTGATTTCAGCAACCCTGCCATAATCGCCGTCGCGCTCAGCTTTTTCCGCTTCAAAGCGATATTGTTCAATTTCTTTTTTGCTTTTCTGAATGCCGTCCACCACTTCTTTTTCAGCTTTCCAGCGGGCCGCAATGGTGTTGCGATCTTCGGTGAGGTTGGCCAGCTCGGCGCTGATGGTTTTCAGGCGTTGATTATCGCCTTCACGTTTGATGGCTTCTTTTTCTATTTCGAGTTGCTTGATGCGGCGTTCCACTTCGTCAAGCTCTTCAGGAATGGAATTGATCTGCAATCGCAGCCGGGCAGCAGCTTCATCAATCAGGTCGATAGCCTTATCGGGAAGGAAACGATCGCTGATGTATCGCTGCGAAAGTTCAACAGCGCTGATAATGGCTTCGTCCTTGATCCGCACCTGATGATGGGTTTCATACCTTTCCTTCAATCCACGAAGAATGGAAATTGCACTCATTGTGTCGGGTTCGTCAATCGTAACAATCTGAAACCTGCGCTCCAGGGCTTTGTCTTTTTCGAAGTATTTCTGATATTCTTTCAGGGTGGTTGCACCAATGGCACGCAGCTCACCACGGGCAAGGGCAGGTTTCAGGATATTGGCAGCATCCATAGCACCTTCGCCACCACCGGCGCCCACAAGCGTGTGAATTTCATCAATAAAAAGCACCACTTCACCGTCTGCTTCAATGACTTCGCGAACCACACTTTTTAAGCGTTCCTCAAATTCGCCTTTGTATTTTGCGCCCGCGATAAGCGAACCCATATCAAGCGAAAAAATCTGTTTTGATTTCAGGTTTTCCGGAACATCGCCGTTGATAATCCGGTGAGCAAGACCTTCGGCAATTGCAGTTTTTCCAACTCCGGGTTCACCGATAAGAATGGGATTGTTTTTGGTTCGGCGTGTAAGAATCTGAAGAACCCGCCTGATTTCTTCGTCCCGGCCAATCACCGGATCGAGTTTTCCACTTCGGGCCAGGTCGTTCAGATTGCGCGCATATCGGTTAAGTGCATTAAAAGAATCTTCAGCAGAAGCTGAATTTACTTTTGACCCTTTGCGAAGATCAAGAATCGCGGCCTTCAGGTCTTTCTGGTTTAATCCCGCATGTTTCAGCATATCCGACACCTGGTCACCCACCGACAACAAGCCCAGAAACAGATGTTCCACAGATACATACTCATCGCCCATTTCACGGGCAAAATCGGTAGCTTTCTGCAAGACTTTGCCTGCATTGTTGCTATAATATTGTTCGCCACCACTGACTTTTGGGAAGCTTTTTAAGATTGCATCCAGGGTTTTTGAGATTGCCGGAATATTAATTCCTGACTTTCCCATAAGAAATGGCAAAACATGGTCGTCGGAAACAATGAGACCTTTCAACAGGTGAGCCGGTTCAACTGCCTGATGGCCAAGTTCATTTGCAAGTTCCTGAGCAGTCTGCACTGCCTGTTGCGATTTTATGGTGAAGTTGCTTAAATTCATGATTTCAGGTTCTTTTTCAGATTTTATGTGTTGAATCACAGTCATCAAAACACCTGCCAATTGCTTTATTAACGCAATGTATGTCAAAAAGGCAGATATATTTATTTTATTGCGACAAAATGACCTTATACTTTTTATCTCAATAATAAAACAAATAACCGCAAAGCCTGTTACCTTTGTACTTTCCGAAAAGACAAACAGTAAACACAACAAATTATGGCAAACAGACTAATGGATCCCATCGGAAGATTGATGGGATTGAGGTATAAATCGCATCCATGGCATGGTGTGGATATAGGAATTGACGCACCTGATGTTCTCACCTGTTTTGTGGAGATGGTGACAACCGATACCGTTAAGTATGAGGTAGATAAGGTTTCAGGCTACCTGAAGATTGACCGTCCGCAGAAGTACTCCAATGTTTTGCCGGCATTGTATGGGTTTATTCCCCAGACTTTGTGTTCTAAGAAAATCGGAGAGTTTGCTTCCAAAAAAACCGGTCGTGAAGACATTGTTGGTGATGGCGATCCATTGGATATCTGCATACTGGCCGAAAAGAGCATCACTCATGGTGACATTCTGGTTAAGGCGATTCCCATTGGTGGTTTCAGGATGCTGGATGGCAATCAGGCCGATGATAAGATCATTGCTGTATTGAAAAATGATGCTGTTTATGGTGAATATACCGACATTGAGCAATTGCCAAAATTGATTGTGAACAGGCTTAAGCATTACTTTCTGACATACAAGGATTTGCCCGGCGAGCCCCGCGATTGCGAGATTACGCATTCATACGATGCCAAAGAAGCGCGTGAAATTATCGAAGCCGCCATTGAAGATTATCGCCAGAAGTTTGAGAATCTTGACACTATGCTTTCGGAAGTATAATCAGGCTTACATCTGATTTACCCCATTTGATAATATTTTAAAGAAATTAAGCCCGGTTATTGCCGGGCTTTTTACCTTTGCAGCGTAAAACTGAAATCATGACACCCAAAAGCCAGAAGCACACCCTTGTGCTGGGCGCAAGCCTTAATCCATCGCGTTTTTCAAATATCTGTATCCATGAACTTGTTGATAATGATTTTCCGGTTACAGCGGTTGGTCTGCGCGAAGGAGAAGTAGCTGGTGTTCAGATTCTGAAAGGAATGCCTCAGATTGAAGGAATTCACACCGTTACCCTTTATCTGGGACCACAAAATCAGCCTCAGTTTTATGAATATATACTCAGCCTTAAACCTGTGAGGTTGATTTTTAATCCCGGTACAGGAAATGATGAATTGGCTTCATTGGCTGAGAAACAAGGAATTAAGGTTGAAAACAAGTGCACACTTCTGATGATTTCTGGGGGGTATTTTTAACTGTTGGTGCAATCTGTCAACATCGTTTCTTAAATCGATGAGCATCGTTTCTTAAATCGATAAGCATCGTTTCCCTAATCGATAAGCATCGTTTTTGACAACGATAAGGATGTTTTTTGAAGTGTGTGTAATATTGCTTTTTAATTGTCTGAATAACAGGTATTAAACTTTCTTAAAAAAGGCTGGAAAACCATTCTTAAAAATTATAATTTATCAATAATCCAATTGTTTTCTTCAGAAACAAGATTGACCTTTTTTATGCAGTAACAGTCTGAAGGGTATATAAGCTGGGATCAATACAAAATAAGTGCATACCCGACCAAAAATATACTATCATTTCGGTGACGTGCAAGCCACTTCTTCCAGAGCAAAGCAAAACAATACGCCTTGTATTGAAAAGTAAAAATAGCTTAAGATTATTCTTTTTCTTCACACCAAATCATGGTTTTTTGCGTTATCAGGCTGGCGAAATGAATATTTAAGTAATTTAGCCTATTATTTTGAGGTAACCACATTGCCTGATCTGCGGACACTGAACATTATGATAAAACGAAATTCTCCATCCTGCATTAAAGTCCTGATTCTGTTTTCTTTGCTGTTTTCATTTACCCTCCCGGGTTATGCTCAGGATAATGAAACCCGCGTTGATGGTGCTACGCTGTGCCCTGGTTCTCAATTTGTTGTGCCGGTTCTGGTGAGTGATCTGCAAAACATAGATTCTCTGTCACTTACGTTAAAAGTTCCGCAGCAAACCTTGACTTATCTGAGTTTCAGACAGGTAAATCCAGCTTTCGCAACCAATTCTTTTGTAGTGACCAATCAAGGCAATCAAGTCAGGTTATCCTGGAAATCTACGGAAGCAGTTACCATTTTCAACAATAAACTCCTCGATCTGGTTTTCAGGGTTAAAGATTCACCATTGCCCGGAATCCTTGAATGGGACGAAACCGCAAGTCATTACTTCTCCGGTGGGTTCGAGGTTCCGTCAACTTACGTGAACGCTCAGGTAAATTTATTTCCCTCCTTATTTGTTGAGATTGAAGAAATTGATGCCACTTGCCCGGGAGAATGTAATGCCAATATTGCTGCATTTGTTACCGGAGGACTGAAACCTTACCAATATTTATGGAATGCCGAACAAAGCCCTTTCGACAGCATTTTGACAGGAGCTTGCGGCGTTATCAATAATCTTTTGATTACCGATGCAAATGGCTGTCAGCTGGATACCAATTTTTTGGTTTCAGTATTGCAGTCGGCCAAAGTTGAACTTGAATTTGAGCCTGATACCGTTTATATACAAAACCCGGTTGTTAGATTTTCCTTTACCGAAGATCAGAATGTTGTGGAATGGCTGTGGGATTTTGGCGATGGAACCGCCAGGTCGATAGAACGTAATCCCATTCATGTTTATTCTACGGCCTCAACCCCCGATCTGAAATCATATATGGTGACATTAACCGTAAGAAGTTTCGAAGGTTGTGATACTACCATCATTTATTCATTGCCCATTAGTGAGGCCAAGTTGTTTATTCCCAATGTTTTTACGCCCAATGGAGATAATGTTAACGATGTTTTTGTTATCGCAAAGCAAAACGATGGAGGCAGCAGCAGCGGCAGCAATTACATTCCCATTAATCTGGAGTACATCCGCATCGAATTGATTGTTCTTGATCGCTGGGGTCGCAAGATATACGACAATGACAATTATAAAAACAACTGGGATGGCGGCAACGTTCCCGATGGAACCTATTATTACCGCGTGAATACTTTTGGTTACTTTAAGGATGAAAGTTACAAAGGAGCGGTTACCATTTTGAGGGGCAACAGAAATTAGCAATTCGGATTATCTTCAATTGTCAAATTGTCAAATCTTCAAATTGGCACATTTTCAAATCGAACCATCTTCAAATCTTCAAATTGTCAAATTGAATCATCTTCAAATCTTCAGATATTTCTTTCAAAATCCATAAACTTCACTTGTATCTCATCAATTTCTGATAAATATTTCATCATCTGTTCCCATTCCTTTTCATCGCCGGTAAGTTCAAGGATGATAAGTCCACCCGAACCATAGTGAATTTCATCAGCTTCGTTTAAGCCAAGTCTTGTGCGGATGGAGCATCCATAGTTGGTCAGCACTTTCTGTACCTTTTCGGCGACTTCGCTTCTGTTGCTGACATTAATTCCGATTATTCTTACGTTGCTCATGGCTTTGATTTAATAGATGAACGACATGTGCTGAATTTCTACCCCGCCTATTTGCGAAATCTCTTCCTCAAGAGCAGTCCACTCCTGCGGATTTCCGGTGAGATGCAAAATCACCACTCCGGCACGGCTGCAGGTATTCTGATTGAGTTCGTGAAAACCAAGTCTGGTTTTTATAAGATGGGCATTGCGGGTGAGCAATAATTGTACTTTTCCTGCTTCTTTGATACGATCTCTGATCAGCAGGCCAATAATTCTTGTTTCTTTCATGATGCTTATTTAATGAAAGTTATGTTTTTAGAAATAAAGGTCTCTTTCGCCGGATTGCACCCTAAGCAAACGTATTCTGAGCTCATTCATATTTTTCGGATCTACGTTTTTCTCAAGGTCTTCAAGGTTTTTTTCAATGACCTCCCAGCCCCGCTTTTTGGTGTCGGCTGGTGCATAATCTTCAAGATATTCGGCCAGGGTCAGCATGGCATTGGGTGAGCAAAAACGTTTGATAAATCCCGGAACGGAAAATTCCATAAAGTGCTCTCCGGTTCTTCCTCTGCGGTAACAAGCTGTACAGAAGGAGGGAAGATAGTCGTTTTCGAAAAGCTCCTCAATTATTTCATTCAGCGAACGGTTGTCGTTGATCTGAAACTGCTCTTTGTTAAGATCCTGTTCTTCATTTACCGAACCAGCGTAGGAGCCGAGCTCAAGCTTGGTACCACCGTCGATTTGTGAAACTCCGAATTGAATTACTTCATGCCTGAGCGCAGGATTTTCACGGGCCGTGAGAATCATTCCTGTGTAGGGAACTGCCAGACGGAGGATGGCCACCAATCTTGCAAATTCCTGATCAGAAACTGTATAATCTTCACCAAGATCAAGCTTTGAGGCATTCTGAATGCGGGGGAATGAAATGGTGTGCGGCCCTACATGATAGCAGGCTTCCAGGTGATTGGTATGCCTGACAAGCCCGAGCACTTCATATCTCCAGTCGTAAAGACCAAACAAAGCACCAATGCCCACATCATCAATTCCGGCTTCCTGAGCACGGTCGAGTGAGGTCAGGCGATATTCAAAATTGCGTTTCTGACCGCCAAGATGGTAGTTTTTGTAAGCTTCAGGATGATATGTCTCCTGAAAAACCTGATAAGTTCCGATTCCGGATTCTTTAACAATTCGGAACCCTTCAATTTCGAGGGGAGCAGCATTGATATTTACGCGTCTGATTTCTCCCGGACCTTTTTTTACGCCATAAACGGTTTTTACCGTGTGTGCAATAAATTCGGCAGAATATTCAGGGTGCTCTCCGTAAACCAGAATCAGCCTTTTTTGTCCGTTATCTTCAAGTGCTTCAACTTCATGTATCAATTCAGAGTCGGAAAGGGTTTTGCGGATGGCTTCCTTGTTTGATGATCTGAATCCGCAGTATTTGCAGTTATTGGTGCATTTGTTGCCAACATAAAGAGGCGCAAAAAGTACAATACGGTTTCCGTAAACACGCTTCTTTAATTCCCTGGCACCTTCTTTAATTTCTTCAATTAACTCAGGATCAGTGGCATTGATCAGTATTGCTGTTTCGCGAAGTGTGAGTCTTTGCTTTTCGAGCGATTTTGCAATTACAGCCCTTACCGATTCTTTGTCGGATTTGGTTTCATTGATGATTTCCCATAATTCCTCCGGATCAATAAACGGTTTCATTCGTTGGTCAGGAATCCGGCATTTTTCAGGTGTAAAAATCATTATATATTGAAATTCAGGTTATTGAATAAGTGAGTAATCAAATACAAAGGTACTCAATTTAAGGTAAAAAGTGGTTAATCTGCCTGTGAATTACAGGACATTTTAAACCTTCTATACCTCAATGATAAGGTTGTCGTGAGCCAATCTTACGTGATCGGGAAGCTTTTTTTCAACCTCTTCATGCAAGCCCAAAAAATGGCTTATGTGGGTAAGATATGCCCGTTCGGGTTTCAGCTCTTCAATCAGCAACAATGCTTCGGCCAACGAAAAATGCGAAATGTGTTTTGAATTTCTTAATGCATTTAAAACAAGAACCTTAGATCCGAATATTTTATGTTTTTCCTCTTCAGGAATAAAACTTGCATCGGTAATATAAGTAAGGTCTCTGAACCGATAACCAAAAACAGGAAGCTTATTGTGCATCACTGTAATTGGAAGAATATCGGTTTCCCCGATTTTAAACTTCACGTTTTCAATTTCATGAATGGTCACCTGGGGTGCTCCGAAAAAACGTGTTTCTGTAAAAATATACGGAAACTCAGTTTTTATGGCTTCCATTACATTTTGTGTCCCGTAAATCGGGATGTTTTTATTCAGGATGTAATTAAAAGCCCGCACATCGTCAAGCCCTGCAATATGATCACGATGTTCATGGGTGAAAATTACTGCATCAATATCTTCAACCTGCTGTTTAAGCATCTGAAACCTGAAATCAGGGCCGCAGTCGATTACAATATTCTGATTGTCAATGTTTACCATTGCTGATGTCCGGAATCTTTTGTCGCGGGCATCGGGCGATTTGCAAACTGGGCAATTGCAGGCAATTACCGGAACACCTATTGAAGTGCCGGTTCCAAGGAATGTAAGTTTTATTTTGCCTGTTTTGTCCATTTTCCAAAAACTAATAAATCAGTTCATTCACTTCTGCCAGGTCAGATTTAAGTTGTTTTTCCATTTCTTCAGGATTGACAAAATCAAGTTCATCCCTGATTCGTTTGGCAAAAAAAACAGTGGCTGACTTGCCAATGAGTTTATTTTCAAAATCGAAAAGATGAATGTCGATGAGGATATCTTCAATTCTCCTGATTTCCAGCGGAAGTGAGTTTTTGATGTTCAAAATGCCTTTGTAATATTCTCCGTCTATCAGCACATTTACAGCATACACTCCGTCGCAGGGCACAAGTTTGTTTTCTTCATCTATTTTTACCCTCAGCGTTGGGAAGTTGATTTTCCGGCAGGTTTCGCTGCCATGAAAAAGTTCGCTGATTATAATGTAATGATGATCGAGGTAAGCATTCGCCCGCTGAATTTTTCCTTCAAGCAATGCTTTACGGATAAGTGTGGAACTTACAGTTTCATTATGAATATCCTGCTCCGGAATTTCCTCAACTCCAAAATTGTAATATTGACCCAGTTCGTAGAGGTATTCGAAATCGCCTTCGCGGTTATGCCCGAAATGGTGATTGAATCCGATTACCACCTTTTTTGCTTTGAGTTTGGCCACCAGAATATTGCGAATGAAGTCAATGGACGATATTTCGGAGAATTCTCTGGTAAAGTTCAGGATGACCAGATTATCGATTCCTGTTTTCCTCAGAAGCTCAATTTTTTCCTTTTGCGAATTTATCAGCAAGAGCGTTTTGCCTGCAGAATCAGGGAACAGCACCTTGCGCGGATGGGGGTGAAAGGTGATAAGCACCGATTCGCCATTGATGTTTGATGCAATTTCGTTTAACCGGTTTAAAATGGTTTTATGACCGATATGCACTCCATCGAATGATCCGGTGGTAACTACCGGATTTTTTATGCTGCTCAGATTATCGAGATCGTAAAAGATTTTCATGCCTGGAATTTCAAATCACTATAGATCAGGATTTTTTGACGAAATATGCTACTTTCTCAAGCATGGTAAGCATGTCAAATTCCTGCAGATAAACATGAGCAGGCACATTTAAGGGTTTTGGGGAAAAGTTCAGTATCCCCTTAATTCCTGCCATGGTAAGATCTTCAGCAACTTTTTCGGCAAACTCACCTGGAACAGAAATTACCGCGATTGAAATGCCTTCATTTTTAATGATTTCCATCATTTTGTCAGAATGGTAGCATGGTACGCCGGCATAAATCTTGTCTGTTTTATCGGGGTTTGAATCAAAAGCAGCGACGATGTTCAATCGTGTGCGTTTTCCGCTGAAATATCCCATAATGGCTCGACCCAGGTTTCCGATTCCGATAACCGCAACCTTTTGACCTTCGCGTGTGTCGATGATTTTCCCGATAATGTCGATGAGTTCGTTGACATCGTAGCCCTGTCTCAGGGTTCCGGTGTATCCGATCAGCATGATATCGCGTCTTACCTGCACGGCTGTAATATGCAGCAGGTTGGCGATTTCATGAGAGAATATATGATGCTTTCCTCCTGAAAGCGTATTCAGTAAAGCGCGTCTGTATTGACTCAGTCTTTCAACAGTTTTGTCCGGTAGTTTTCTTGTCATTTGAAATTTGAGATTTATTGTTTGTCCTGAGGGAGCGTAATGGTGAAAGTTGTTCCCTGATCGGGGACGCTTTGCACTTCAATTTCTCCGTGATACATTTCCACAATCTTTTTGAGGATTGACAATCCGAGTCCTGAACCTGTAATGTTGCGGGTTTTCTGATTTTTGATTCTTACAAAGTCCTGGAACAACCGGCTCTTTTCTTCATCGGTCATGCCAATTCCGGAGTCAATTACAGTAATTTTTATATTGCCTTTCTCCTGCTTAATGAAAATATCAACCCTTCCTCCTTGCTTATTGTATTTTACAGCGTTGGAAATCAAGTTGTTGAGAATAATTTCAATTTCTTTGGAATCGGCTTCCATAATCACTGATTCCTTGGTGTTCAGATAGATGTCAACATCTTTCTGAATGGCATACGGGCGCATGGTATCGAGCGAAAGCCTTGCAATTGCAGTAATATCCGTGGGCTGGAAATTCTGAACGGGGCTGCCGGACTCAATTTTTGTGAGATCAAGCAAATCCATTATCAGGCTGCGCATTCCGGTTATACGGTCGAGTGATCTGTTTATCATTTCCTGATAAGCATGTATATTGTCACCAAACTGCCGTTCGTCCATGATTTTTAAGTAGCCTTCAATTGCATTCAGAGGAGCTTTTAACTCATGCGATAGCACCGAAAGAAACTGAAAACGAATCTGCTTCCCTTCTTTGTTCATCTTTTGGGTCATCCTTTTGAGAAACAGCTGCTTGGTTATATTCTCAAGAGAACCCCTGAGTTCCTGAGGTGTAAATGGTTTTGGGATAAAATCGTAGGCGCCGTCACGCGTTGCCTTTACAGCAAGTTCGAGCGATGCGTAGGAGGTAATCATCACAACAACTATGTCATAAAGCTTCTTTTTGACATATTCAAGCACTTCAATTCCTTGTATTCCAGGCAATTTATTGTCTAAAAGGATGATGTCGGGCATGTCGCGGTCGATAATTTCAATGGCATCTTCACCGGTTCCGGCTTCAAGTACCACAAACTCAATGTGCTCATCCATAAAGGGATAGTCAACCTTGAAATTCTGCAAAATCCTTCGGGTACCCATTCTGATACCCGCTTCATCATCCACGACAAGTACTTTGTATTCAGCCATTTTTTAGATTTTCAAAAGTTTGTTTATCTCACGTTGCAACTGATCGGCTCTGATGCCTTTGTCGAGAAAAAGATCCGCCTTGATCCACTGCTGACTTTCATCAGACGTTGTATCGAATGACATTCCTGTTTCAGCGGTTACAGCGGTGGCAATAATGATGGGTACATCGGGGTATTTCCGTTTGATGCGGTAAGCAAGTATAAATCCACTGTCGTCGCTTTCCATCATCAAATCAAGGATTGCCAGATCGGGTTTTACACTTTCAATGATCATTTCAGCTTCTTTTTGTCCGTCGGCTGTGATGGTGTCGAATCCGAATTGCTCCACTTTCAGCTTCATCTGAAACAAATAATCCATGTCATCGTCAACAATCAGAATGGTCTTTTTCATTTTATAATTTCATTAAGTTCTTGATGCAGTTGATTTTAAGTCATTGCTTTTCGGGGCAATGTTATTGAGAAAGTTGTGCCAGTTGATCCTTTTTTGGGATCTGCATTTGATTTTACAGCGATATTTCCTTTATGCATTTTCACGATTCCGTAAATAATGGGAAGTCCCAGTCCTGTGCCTTTGCCTATGGGTTTGGTTGTAAAGAATGGGGTGAAAAGTTTGACCATGTTTTCTGTTTCTATACCGGTTCCTGAATCAGTGATGTGCACTGTAACATCATCGTGGGCTTCGGTTAGCAAAACGCGTATCAGGCCTCCTTGCTCAGGCATAGCTTCTACGGCATTTTTCAACAGGTTGGTAAAAACCTGTGTCATCTGGTCAAAGTCAAGCTTGACAATGGGGTCTATAATTCTGGATTCCAGTGAAATTTTAACTTCAGGTGGCGAAATCACAGTGCTGATGGAATGTTCCAGCAGATTGTTGATGTTGGTGTCTGTGAAGTTTACCTGATTTTTTCTTGCAAAATTCAGCAGCCCGCCAACAATTTTTTTGCAGCGTTCGGCTTGTTCTGCGATAAGTTCGAGATCATTTTTGATGGGATCGTCCGGGTTAGCTTCGTCCTTAAGGATGTTGCTGTACATGGTGATGATGCCCAGCGGATTGTTCAGTTCGTGTGCAATTCCAGCCGATAGCTGCCCCATACCCGCCAGTTTTTCGGAGTGGCGGAGGGCTTCCTGCGTATTGGCAAGTTTCTCGTTGGAAACATTTAGCTCTCTGATGTAGTTGTGCAATTTTTCGATGGTAAAGGGCAGACACATTTCATGCTCAGCCAATCCTCTGATAATCGCAATGGCGTGGTCTTCGCAGGAGTCATATCCGCAGGCTCCGCAGTCCAGAAAATCCTGTGGTCCGGATTTGCCCATTTTTACCAGAATCTTGTCAATCTCTTCTCTTTCAGGCTTTTCATAACGGATGTCGCGGTTGGTAAACTCCCGGAACATGTCAATGGACGTAAACTCTTCTATGTCTTTTTCCCATTGCCCGGTATCCATGGTTTCCAGTTTATGAAGCACATAATCGCTTACACTGGCGCGTTTTCTGTATCTGCGGCTTTGCGACGAAAAGAAAGGATACGGTGACATTCCGGGTCCCATAATGCATCCATCGCAACAGAGAAGTTCCAGATGTTCCTGGGCAATCTGTCCGCTTTCAAATTCTTTAATTGCTTCCTGAAATGCACTCCGGCCTTCAGCAACGATTACATTTCTTTCAAAAATATCTTCTTTAATGCCAACTGTATTCAGCAATCCGCGGCTAACCGGAAAAATACCGCCTTTGCCGCCGACAGGAGGATCAAATTCGGTGGGCGAAACATCAGCAGGCTTAAGTCCGCGGTGGGCAATCATTTCGCGCAACTCTCTGAATGTAATCGCTGCATCTATTTCATCCGATTCATCCTTTTTTGCAATGCAAGGTCCAATGAAAACGATTTTCAGATCTTTTCCGTAGCGTTTTCTCATCACCCGGCTCATGGCCACCATAGGAGAAACAATATGAGCCAGAGATCCGATAAGGTCGGGATGGTAATGTTCAATATAACTCACAATTGCCGGGCAATCTGACGAAATTACCGGTGGATAGGTCTGTGCTTTAAGAATCTTTTTGTATTCTCCGGCCACCAGATCGGCTCCGAACGATACTTCACCAACATATTTAAAACCCTGCGCCCTGATGAGCGAAACAAGCAAGCGATGGTTTCTGATTTCCGAGAATTCAGCCGGAAAGCTTGGCGCAACGATGGCAGCAACAGGTTCGCCGGATTGAATGAGCTGACTTACTGTGTCGGTTTCATTCCTGAAAACCTTGGCATTCTGACTGCATACTTTGATGCAATTTCCGCAACCAATGCATCGCTCAGGCATCACCTCAGCTTGCCCGTTTATGATACGGATGGCTTTTGCCGGACATTCACGAACACAGGTATAACAAACCCTGCAACGTTCCTTGATGGTGGTTACCAGATCTTTTCTTACTCGGGTTTCGTCCTGCTTTGCCATGGTTATGCTACTTTACAAAGGAACATCTCTTTTTTTGTAGGATGTATGCAATAGTTTTGTGGACATTTCGCCATTTGGCTCTCCCAGGAAGTCCCGGTACAACTCAACGATAGCCGGATTTTTATAAGAAACCTTTATCGGGTCTTTGTCGTCAATTTCGTAAATGGCTTTGGTTCGTGCTTTTATAGCGCCACTATCCTTCACGATGGGTTGTCCCCCTCCGCCCACACAGCCTCCGGGGCAGGCCATCACTTCAATAAAATGCAGATCATTGCGTCCGGCTTTTATCTCTTCAATCAACTGATTGGCAAGTTTTACCGATGATACAGCCGCAAATCCGAGTTTAAAATCGCCGATCTTGATTTTTACCTCTTTGTAATCTTTGCTGCTGCGCAATTCATTGATTTTGAAATTACTAATGTCTTTTCCGGTTAACCTGAAATGTAAAGTACGGATGAGCGCTTCGGTAAGTCCTCCAGGCACTGCCATCAGTTTTCCGGCTGAACTTCGGATATGAAACGGAAAATCAGCGTGTTCAGTTTCGTTTTGCTGAAGGTCAATTCCATTCAACCTGATAAACTGAGCAAGTTCACGTGTTGTAAGCACTGCATCCACATCGCTGATTCCTTTGTGTGTCATTTGCTCGCGCTGAGCTTCAAACTTTTTGGCCGTGCAAGGCATGGCACTCACGGTGTAAAGGTTATCAGGGTTGATGTGATACGTTTTGGTGTAATGGTTGGTAATCACAGCGCCAAGCATTTGCTGCGGCGATTTGCACACCGAAACATGGGGTATTATTTCAGAATGCCATTGCTCCATATATTTTATCCACGCAGGGCAATCACTGCTGAACATTGGCAATACACCATTGTTTTTTAAGCGGAATTCCATTTCAGCAGCCAGTTCCATAATATACAGATCGGCGCTGAAGGAAGTGTCAAAAACTTTGTCAAATCCTGTTTTCCGAAGGACTGCATTTATAAGTCCATTGATGTCTTTTCCTGCTTTAAGTCCGAATTCTTCGGCAAGGCTGACTCCCACTGAAGGTGAAAGTTGAATAACTACATGCGTTTCTTTATGGTGCAATGCGTTTTGTAAATCGGCGGAGTGCCTTTTTTCGTGCAAGGCTCCGGTGGGACATGCCATTATACATTGTCCGCAAGTGATACAGCTCGAAAGGTTCAGTTGTTTGTTAAACGAAGGGCCGATAATTGTTTTGTTGCCCCTGCCGATAAATCCCAGAGTGCTTGCACCGATAATTTCATCGCAGGTTCTTACACATCTGCCGCATAAAATGCATTTGGCCGGATCGCGTATTATACTTGAGCCCGATGGATCGGATTTATACTTGTTCTTTTTCCCTGTAAATCTGCGTTCTCTGATATTGAGTTGCTCGGCAAAACTCTGAAGTTCGCAGTTTCCGTTTCGTTCACAATAAAGGCAGTCGTCAGGATGGTTGCTCAGCAGCAATTCAACATTGGTCTTTCGTGCATTTACAACCCTGGGTGAGTGGGTTTTTATTTTCATCCATTCCTCAACAGGGTAGGAGCAGGAAGTAATCAGATTTGGCTTGCCTTCAACTTCAACCACGCACATTCTGCATGAACCGGTAGGGTAAAGTCCGGGCATATGACACAAAGTAGGAACTTTTATCCCGTTTCGGTCAAGGGCTTCAAGTATGGTTTCACCCTTTCGGGCGATGATCGTTTTGTTGTTTACCTCTATCGGAAAGTTCATAAGGCTAAAAAGTTAAGGCCAATGAATCATTTTACAAAAACAGCTACGAACTTGCATACATCAAAGCATATTCCGCAACCGATACATTTATCTTCAATAATAAAATGAGGGGTACGCGGTGAACCGATGATTGCATTTGTAGGGCATTTCCTGGCACAGGCTGTACAACCTGTACATTTTTCAACGTCGATGTAATAGACTTTCAGGTCTTTACATACTCCGGCCCGGCATTTTCTGTCAAAAATATGTTCTTCAAACTCTTCTCTGAAATGCTTGAGTGCACTGAGCAAAGGATTTGGCGCCGTTTGCCCCAATCCGCAAAGCGAAGTGTCCTTGATTACATCTGCAAGATTTTCAAGTTGCATCACACCTTTAAACCTCTCCAGCGTTTCGTAACCACTTTCATTGACTGGTCTTCGGGTGATATTTTCGAGTATCTCATGCATTCTGCGCGATCCTTCACGGCATGGAATGCATTTTCCGCAACTTTCTCTTTGTAAAAAATCGGTAAAGAACTTTGCAATATCCACCATGCAGGTGTCTTCATCCATTACTACCAGTCCTCCCGATCCCATTATGGTTCCGGCTTCGAGCAATGCTTCATAATCTATCAGTACATCCAGGCTTTTTTCGGGCAGGCAACTTCCTGAAGGGCCTCCCAATTGAATGGCTTTGAGTCGTTTTCCGTTTTTTACACCTCCGCAAACATAATAAACCAGGTCTTTCAACGAGGTGCCCATGCTGACTTCAGCAAGCCCGGTTATTGATATTTTTCCGGCCAAGGCAAAAACTTTGGTTCCTTTGCTTTTTTCAGTTCCAATGGATGCAAACCATGCAGGGCCGTTTTCGATAATGGCCGGTATATTTGCCAGGGTTTCCACATTATTGACAACAGTGGGTTTCCCAAAGAGTCCTTTATTTGTGGGAAACGGTGGTTTCGGCCGAGGAGTTCCCCTTTTTCCTTCGATACTCGAAATAAGCGCGGTTTCCTCTCCGCAAACAAATGCTCCGGCACCTTCGCGCACCTGAATCGCCAGACTATAGCCACTTCCAAGGATATTTTGTCCTAAAAGCCCGGCTTCGGTGGCCTGATCAATGGCACGCCGCAAACGATCAAGTGCAAGAGCGTATTCTGCCCTGACGTAAATGTAAGCCTTGCTGGCATTAATTGCATAAGCTGAAATAATAACACCTTCAATAAGTTTATGCGGATCACCTTCAAAAATAGCCCTGTCCATAAATGCGCCGGGATCGCTTTCGTCGCCATTGCAAATCAAGAATCGTTGATCATCCTGAGCATTTAGCGCGGTTTTCCATTTTCTGCCTGTCGGAAAACCTCCGCCACCGCGTCCCCTCAGGCCTGAGTCTTCAACAATTTCGCAAACTTTGTCGGGGGAATAGTTGCGCAATGCTCTGGTAAGCGATTTGTAGCCACCGCGGGCAATATACTCTTCAATGGAGAAGGGATTTATAATTCCGCAGTTTTTTAAAACAATTCTGTTCTGCATCCTGAAATATGCCATTTCGCTCAGCAGTTTTACGCCTTCCCATGGCTCGTGATGATTGTGCGAATACTGCCCGATAATCGGGCTTTCAGGCAGAGAATTGTTTAAAATGTCATCGAGCAGCGACTCAACTTTGTCTTCAGTTACTCTTGAAAAGGAAATCCGGCGTTTCCCGGGCATTTGCACATCAACCATGGGTTCGTGGATACATAATCCTATGCAACCAACTTCAACCACTTCGGCATCAATTTCTTTTTCTTTCAGATAATTGAGCGTGGCCTGTAAAGTTCTGGCAGCTCCGGCAATGTGCCCGCAAGTGCCTGTTCCAATGTAAATTACAGGTTTGTCAACCCTGTCGCGTCTGAGTTTGCTTATGAGGTCTTCCATCAGCGATGTTTGCTCCTGATGTTTGCCTGTCAGACAATAAGCGGCAAGCCATGGCAGATCTATATTTAACGTGCTATTCATACGGCTGTGGAATTGTCTTTACACTTTTCAAAGATTTCCTTCAAATCTCCCGGTTCAATGCCATGATAATATTTATCATTTATGGCAATCACCGGTGAAAGTCCGCAGGCACCCATACAATTGACAATTTCAATGCTGAACATTCCATCGCGGGTAGTTTGACCTTCTTTGATTTTCAGCAATCGCTCAGCTTCCTGAATTATGCGGCCTCCGTTATTAATATGACAAGCAGTGCCATGACAAATCTGAAGGTGAAATCGACCTCTTGGCTCAAACCTGAACTGATCGTAAAAGGTTGCAACCCCGTATATTTTGCTCGTAGGAAGGTTAAGTGAAACAGATATTCTGTTGATGGCTTCCTCAGATAGATAGCCGAGTTCAGTCTGAATGTCCTGTAATAATGGAAGCAATGTGTCGCGCTGGACATTCAGGTGCTTTTTTATTATTATGTCAATCTTATCTGCCATATATCGTTTTGATTTACAGTTTTTTGCATTTGTTGTGCCATTGTTTCTGGCCGTAAATCGAGGAATAAATTCCTTGTTTTCTGCTGATAAAATTACTGTTATTTTAATAACAATGTTATTTTTTTAACAGTTATTTTTAAAATTACCTTATTTTTGTTCTTTCTGGATAAGATTGACTGTAGAATCGTATTTTTGTAAAGGTTCTGAAATGCAAAAGCTTGTTAACTGTCAGATCCTTGCTTAGGAGTGATTAGTTAATGAATTGATTTTATGGTGTTTAATATTTTTAATGAAACATCGCAGTAAATTTTGGAGAAGCTTTGTCTGGAATAATATGGAATTTTAATTTGGTCAATGGAAACGGATAACAGAATTGATATTCAGATATGTCTCGGGAGTTCCTGCTTTTCGCGGGGAAACAAGCATCTTGTGAAGGTTGTTGAGAATTATCTGAATGAGAACAGTCTCAGGCATCTGGTGTATTTTCACGGTGCTCATTGTTTCAGCAGTTGCGACCGGGGTCCGTTGATTCATATTGATGGCAAAGAATATACCGGCCTCAACGAAGACAAAGTGTTGGCGATTCTTGATGGAATTTTTGGCAAAAGCACTTCCAATGTATGAAAGAAATACTTTTCACTTTTAAACTTTTCACTTTTCATTTTTCACTTTTCGTTTAATACACTTTTCACTTAACCCATGACCACCCCTCTAATAACCATAGATGCTGATAAATGCAAGGTTTGCTATGCCTGTGTAAGGTCATGTCCTGTCAATGCCATTCAGGTGAAAGGCAATCAGGAGGTGCCTGTGGTGATTGACGACCGATGTATTGGTTGCGGAAGTTGCCTTCAGGTTTGTGCTCCGCTTGCCATCGCATACCGTGATTCACGCGAAACTGTAAAGCAGTTGATTGCATCCGGAGAAAAAGTGGTTGCCATTGTTGCGCCAAGTATTTCGGGTGAGTTCGATGACATAACTGACTATCGCAAATTTGTGAGGATGATCCGTGAACTCGGATTTGCATATGTAAATGAAGTCTCCTTTGGTGTTGATCTTGTGGCGGCAGAATATCGCGAGTTGTTTACAAATTTCCTTGGAAGGTATTACATCACATCCAATTGCCCGCCAATTGTAGCTTTGGTGGAAAAATTCCGTCCCGGACTCATCGGCAACCTCGCACCAATAGTCTCTCCTATGATTGCCTCGGCTCAATTGGTCAGGCAATTGTATGGCGAACAGGTGAAGGTGGTTTACATTGGTCCATGCATCGGAGCTAAAAATGAAGCACTCCGTTTTGAAGGTAACGCAAAGGTGGATGCTGTGCTTACTTTTGTTGAACTCAGATTATTATTTGAAGAGCATAATATCAAAGAAAGTACTGTCGAATATTCTGATTTTGATCCACCGCTGGGATATAAGGGTTCGCTGTATGCCGTTAGCAACGGGATACTTCAGGCAGCCGGACTCAGTGAAGATCTGATGGAAGGCAGCATCATAACATCTGAAGGAAAAGATAATATTCTGGAAGCCATAAGGGAGTTTGAATCATCAGTCGATTTTGTCAGAAAGCACTTTAATATGTTTTACTGCGAGGGTTGCCTGATGGGACCCGGAACATCTAAAGGAGGGAAAAAGTACCTCCGCAAAACACTGGTAACCGACTATGCCAATAAGAAATTAAAGGATTTTGATGTTAAGCAATGGGGTGTTGACTGCAAAAAACATGCAGCATCAATCGACTTCAAAGCTTTGTTTGTCAATGATGATCAGCGACTGCCGCCTCCTCCGGAGGAAAAAGTGCAGGAAATCCTGAAGATTATCGGTAAACTTGAAAATGAAGATAAACTGGGTTGCGGTGCATGTGGTTTTGAATCGTGTCATGAATTTGCTGTCGCGGTAGCAAAAGGGCTTACCAAACCAGATATGTGCATTTCCTATTCACTGAAAAGCAAGCACGATTTTATTAAAACATTGAAGCTGACCAACGAAAAGCTGGCCAAAACCAAGGAAGCTCTGGTGGAATCGGAGCGAAAGGCTCGACAAGAACAGCAAATGGCGCAGGAAGCATTGGAACGCACTTCTTCAATGTTGCAAAAACTCCCCAGCTCTATCATCA